>OIXH01002108.1_pt1 | contig 20579 bp, 21 predicted proteins | sample 1587741 | NCBI WGS metagenome assembly OIXH01 (sample SAMEA3888916, study PRJEB22519) | human gut metagenome | biome: human gut; feature: human-associated habitat; material: faeces | place: Denmark | collected 2011 | reverse complement strand
AAATCTGCGTAAGTCTGCGTTTTTAAACTTCAAAAAACCAAGGCTAATATGCCCCCCAATTTTTTTCCAAGTGTACCGTCTTTTCTCGAAATTTAGATTACAAAAATTTCGATGTTTTTTGCAAGTTTTTCACCAGCTTTTCTCAAAAATTTTACCTAAATCTGTGCTTGCATTCCGCTTTTCTAAACCCCTAAATGTGGGGGCTAATATGGCCCGCGATTTTCATGCATATACGTTGGCTTAAAAACAGCAGAATCAAGCAGAAAAACAGTAAAAATGATCGATCTAACAATGCAAAAAGCCACCTCAAATTTTGCCACATATGTTCTGAGTGTTTTTTCTGCCAAAATTTCAGGAAAATAAAGCCGTACTGCATTCAACAAAATGTCCAAGTCTGACGATTACAGATATCTCAAAGTCCAGGCACTGCATTTCTTCGATTTAATCGACTTAAATGCTGACTGCACCTGCTGAAACCTATTACGATGCCAGATGAAAACATCTGTTTTGATGAGTGCGATCAAAACATTTTATCTCAGAATCAATGAAGCCAGATACAAGGTTGAATGTGTCGCCTGTATCAAACATGCATATGCGTCGTTTCATGCTACATAAATCAATGCAGAATCTCATTAAAAACAATCAAATTTCATCAAATTCATCGAAAATTAAAACTTTTTTAATTTCATCCCCTTTTAATACTATCGAAAAGCCAGACTTTTATCTTGAGTGATTTGAAAAAAATGTTGATATACTCTTCGCAGTTACATGAATCGATTGCAAACAAATGCAAATCAAAAAGAGGTGATTAAAGAATGAATGAAAACAATTTAAAAATAAAAAATCAAACGATCTGCATGCAGAGCGTGCAGAGCCAACATTCCAAACGAAACTGAATATAGAGAGACTGCAATTATAAGTGATCAGCGCTAAACCTGAATCATAACAAACTCAAAAGGAGCGGAATATCCTGTGGCTGCACAGGATAAAAAGAAATCAGAAAAGCTTTCTCAAGCTCATTATGTCGCTTACGTCTCCTTTGATCTTAACCTTACGGAGGGCAAATGCCTTCATCGGCTTGATCTTGCCGTTAACGATTCCGATAAAGGTCTCTGGATCTGAAGTGATTGAGACGTCCGGGTTTTCAACTTCTCCCTGAGAAAATCCCTGTATGTGTTTGTCTTTGAGAGTAAAATTATACTTTTCCTCTCCTAAGTCGACATACACTGTTTTGCTCAGGTCTTTGAGTTCTTCCCTGAGCTTTTCATCACTTTCAACTTTAGCGTTGAATTTGTCAATCAATTCCTGAATCATTGGTTCTACCGACATCTTAATCAATCCAATCTGTGATTTTCGTGATCTTTGCTTTAGAATATATTTCCTTGGCTGTCTTCCAGGAAGTCCGGGTGTGGGGAGGAAAAGTTCCGTTCTTCCGCACCCAGTCTTCAATAAACTTCCTTGTAACCCCGTCTCCGGGATACCCGGAACCGACAGGCACGCCGAATTCGGTGCTGATTGCATCCACAAGATCGTCGCGCAGAGTCTTGGCGATTACAGAAGCGGCGGAAACAATAGGAAACAGGGAATCGGCCTTATGCTTCGAAACGAGAGTTACTTTAAAATCCAGATTTTGAAGGATTACAGAAGCAAATCTCTCTTCGTTGACATCAGCGGCGTCGGCATATGCCTCGTCCGGTCTGAGTATATTAAGCAGTTTGGCAAAGGACTCCGCCTCAAGGTCGTTTAGAGATCCTGTAAGCCGGTAAAAGTCGATTTCTTCAGCAGAGACTATCAGAGTCTCTACTTCAGAGCATTCCCTGATCAAAGGCGAAAGCTCTTCACGCTTCTTTTTTGTAAGCTGTTTGGAGTCTTTCACATGAAGCTCTCTGAGACGAAGATCGTCTTCAGCCGCGACAGCAGCGATTACGAGAGGTCCCAGAACCGGGCCCCGTCCTGCTTCATCGATCCCGCAGATCACAGGCGGCGTACTCATGAATTGGTATATAAGAAGTATTGCAAAAAAAAGAAAGACCGCAGAGCGGTCCTTAAATGGTTTGTTTCCTGCGCATCATGAAGACAGCGATACAGGCCACCAGTATGATCACCAAAGCTGCAGCGAGAACGTAGTAAAGCGTGTTGTCATTGCTGCTGCCTGCGGCTGAATCATACCCTATGGCAAACAGGGAAGCGTGGTCGGTATCAAAGATCACATAGCCGTTCTCGTATGAGGCGTTGACAGTCTGGACTTTTCCGTCGCTGTCAATGTACCATACGCAGATCTTTGAAGCGTCTTCTCCCTCTTTGAGGTCGTAAGCTAATGCGACCTGAATCTTGCTGCCGCCAAAGGAGGTGATTGCTTTGTCACCGTCTTTTATGCTGATCTCGTAGACAGGACGGTCTCCTGCTGCCTCTGCCTGGGCATTACTGAGCTTAGATGCATCTGCTCTCTCGATCACGAAAGATACAGATTCGCCTAAGTCGCCGAGGATGCTGGAGATGGCTGCGGAATCAAGAGCAAATGTTCCCTGAGGCAGGAGAATGTTGACTTTGCTGATGCCTGCGGAAGACATTTGGTCAAGAGCTGTCTGCAGAGCAGAGGTGCTGATGCTGACGATTTCTGTCCCGGTAAGACCGGAAGCGTCAATCAGTACAAAGGAGTCTGCACCGGCTTCGCCGGCCTCTTTGACTGCGTCGGCAATGCTGCTGTTGTCTACATTCACAACTGTTTCCTGGCCGTTCTGTTCATAAGATCCTACGACAAAATTAGCGCAGAGGGTTATGTCAGAATTGACAGGGGCGTTGAAGTTGTATGGAAGACCGTTGAGGGTCCAGCATGTGAATGTATATCCGTCTTTCACAGGATCGGCAGGCTTGTCGACAGGTGTTCCTTTGACTACAACAACCTGAGAAACATTGCCGCCTGCATCGAAGGTGACTGTGCAGGTCTCTCCGGCTGCAACCCATTTAGCATACAGTGTGAAGCTTGAGTAAACGGGATTGCAGAAGTTGTATGGAGAGGTAAATGCCTGATCGCAGTACCATCCGCCGAATACAAAGCCGTCTTTGCTAGGAGCAGCAGGCTCTGTCACCAGACCGCCGTAGTTTACTGTCTGAGAGGGCACAGCGGAACCGCCGTTTGACTCAAACGTTACTGTGTAAGTCTGAGGAACGGGGCAGGGTGCCCATGCTGCTACTAAGGTTATGTCCGAAGTGACAGGTGTGCCGAACTCATAAGCCTGGCCGTTGAGAGTCCATCCAGCAAAGTAGTACCCTGCTTTGGATGGAGAAACGTTAGGCTGGTCGATTCCGGCGCCGCCGGTCACAAAGTTACCTGTTGTTGGAAGACTCCATGAACCTCCGTTGAGATCGAAATCCACGGTATATTTCGGAATGTTGTCATCGTCGTGACTATCGTAGATGTCGGTAAGCCTTTCATCGGTGATGCCGGTTATGCTAGCCGGAAGGTTCTGCAGGTTCAGAGTGTTGTACTCAAACACTACCTTCGGTGTTCCATCGATCCAGTTGGTAACTTCCAGAATGTTGCCGTTCAGGTAGTTCATCGGCTCAATGTATGATTTTATGAAGGTGTTGTATGAGACTTTGAGGTCTGCTGCATAGCCTGACATATCGTAGGATATTGCTCTTCCGTCGCCGGTGTCAGCGCTGTCCCAGTTCTCGATAGTGTTGCCGTTTATGTGCACACATTCGAACTGTCCGAGAATGCTGATTGCATCTCCTTCTGTGTTGGAAATTTTGTTGCTGTAAATCAGAACTGTTGATTTGTCTGTAACGTCACCGTTGGTAGCTACGAATATTCCAGAGCCGGCATACACATGAATATATCTGAGTAAAGACGGTGCTGGTAATTCTGCAGCGTTGGAGACGTTGCTGATTACATTCTGATCAATGCAGATTGTGCTGCCGGTGTTGCCGAGTATGGAAATGGCAGCTGTGAAGGGGAAGTCGGCGTTTGCCGGTTCTGTGATGTTATTGAATGTGTTGAACCTGACGGTGACATCTCCAACCCACTGGCCTGAGACATCGGATGAACTGATGAACAGACCTTTGTTTTCAAAGTGTAAGCATTCCACTCTTACATTGGCCCCGGCATCAGGAACTTCAATTCTCAGGCCGAGGATCTGTGCGTTGTTGCCGTTGACGATAACATTCTTGATATCGTCAGGAACGATTATTTCTGAAAAGTCGTAGATCTTGCTGGGATCAAGATTGAAGGTAAGTGTATCTCCAGTCCTTACTCCCTCAGGGAATTCTACGAGAGGTTTAACGTTTGGTACTCCCGGTATAGGAGTTGTGCTTGACACAGAGCCGTTGTTTGTGAATGTACCGTCTTTGATCTCAACGGTTCCGCGGTTGACCATTGTTCCGGTTTCGGATACGGTCATGTTTCCTGCTTCTTTACCGAAGTCTACACCTGGGTAATTAGGCACATTGGTGGCGCTCTTGACAATCTGCATGTTGCCGTTGTTGATCAGAGTGCCGTCTACGGTCATATCGCCGTACATGTAGAGGGTTTTGTCTTCAGGAATAGTCAGTGTGGCGTTGGGACCTACGGTTAATGTAGCGTCCGGCGTAACTGTATATCCTGTGTCAGCATTTATTGAGAAACTTCCGCTGACTAAGCCGATGTCTACAGCTGTTGCTTTAGGATCTGCAGGATCAAAGTCGCTGCTGGGTCCGAAGCTCATGACTGCTGTCTGGCCGTTTAACTTAATCTGGCTGTCGTTGCTGAATGATGCAAATGTTGTCTGAGCTCCATTGAAATTGTAGTTTATCTCGGAACCCTGCGTCATCTGCACTTTGCCGTTTATCTGGTTGAGAGCGTCTGTGTTGATGTCTCCGACTAACGTAACTGAAGCGCTGTCTGATATGTTGAGAACTCCGCGTCCGTCTGCTGAAGATGCTAAGGTAACGCTGCCGTCATAAGGCACTATCAGCCTGCCGCTCTCTATGTTCCATTCCTTTCCAGGTGCGATAGTGTAGTCTTTATCAGCGTTTGCAGCAAGTCCCCCTTCGGCGAGGATTACTCTGTCGCCTACATTGAGATTTACATCTGCGTCATTTATTCCTGTTCCGACATAGATGGAAGAGACATCTCCTCCGCTTATGTTGAGGCTTGTGGATCCGGTTATCTTGCCTGTTGTGTTGGAAGAATCCTGTGATGCTCCCGCATAGGCATTGGCAACCTTTCCGCCTGTGATGTTTATCGTTGCACTGTCTGCAACTGCTCCTCTGTTGACAGAGAATACATAATCTGTGACTTCTCCGCCTTTGATGTTTACAACGGAGTTGTCTGTTGTACCGTTGGAACCGCTGCCGATTACTTCTATCGCAGTTCCGTCATTAAAGTTTATTTCTGAATCATTTACCAAAGCATAGCCTTGGCCGCCGCCCATTACGTAGTCTGCGGTGCCGCCGTTTACATTCACGGTAGTCTTACCAGTAATGCTTGGGTACGGGTTGTCTGGTGTACCGACATTCTGTGTCGGAGTGAGATAACAGGCTCCGCCGCCCATCATAAAGCTGGTGTAACCGTCAGTCATTGTCACAGTGGCATTCTGTACTGTAGCGTACAGCAGACCGCCGCCGTAAATGGCGTTGGTAACGTGTCCCCCGTTCATGACGAGAGATGTTGTTGTAACATTGGCGGGGGTTGCTTCATTGTCGCCGAATCCTCCGGCATATACTGCATTGACGTATCCGCTGTTCACGGTTACGCTGGAAGAAGCGACTGAAGCGTTCTTGCTTCCGCCGAAGATGTTTACGAATTTCTTAGACTGTGCACCGTAATCTGCCGGATCTAATGTCTGAGTAGTTCCGTCAGAGAATGTGATCAGCAGAACTGAATCCAAAGGATTCGAGGTTGCTGATGCAACTGTTACGGCATCGCCGTCAGCATAAAATCTGATGGTTGTCGTTTGGGTTCCGGCATCATCTTCCCACTCAATGTGGTTTACCGGAGCAGCTCCCAGCACAACGCCTGAATCATACAATTCAGAATCCCCGGCGCTGTTGTCATCAGCAATGATTGATGCCGCCGGCACCAAGATCATCGCCAAGGCGAGAGCTAGCGCTATCGCTAATGTATTTTTAGTTTTCATCTATACACCTTGCCTGGATGGTTGCGTGCCATCCGATTTTCAGGTTTGAGCGTCTAAAGACGCGCGGATGAAGTCAGAAAAGAGCAGCTGTAATCCTCCTAAGCTTACAGTTATCACTAAGCTCCAATCGTCTTTTCATCCGTCAAATAAGCTCTTTTGCACCCACTTGTATATAAAATGTGTTTATATTCCTCATTGTAAAAAAATATTCAATTTTAAGACTAGAATAGTTATGGCATTATCGAACAGGCATCATATTAAGAACGCGGTTTTTATGAGATCAGCGAAAAACTTCCTTTCACGCATCACCACAAAATCAGGTGTTATATACTGGATTTATCAGATATTTTCAGCCTCTGCTGTAAATGCCATCGTTACGTTCTATTGTTGTTTCTAAGGGCCTCAGTCTTAAAGAGGTTATATCCCTCATAATGATAACTTGCGTCGATGCCTTTCATATAGACTTCGCAGTCATTGACTTTATCAGTTAAGGCGGCCTTCAAAAGCACCTTTATTTCAACATCCTTGACAGGACTTCTCTCCACAGCAGGCAGATAATCTTCCTTATCGACTTTGCTCCAATCAACTACCATCTTCAATTCTTTTTTGAGAATAGCGTCCAGCCAGATTCTTGTACTGCGTCCGTTGCCCTCACGGAAGGGATGAGCAACATTCATCTCCACATATTTTTCAATGATTTCATCAAATGTTGACTGCGGCATTTTGGCAATGTTGTCAAGAGCTGCTTCAAGATACATAAGAGGTGCAAAGCGGAAACTGCCCTTTGCAATATTCACAGTTCGTATTTTTCCGGCGAAGTCGTATATCTCATCGAACAGATATCTGTGGATGTCTGCCAGTCCCTCAAAAGTTCCAACCTCGAAAGTATCAAGCAAACCCGTTTCAAAAAGCTCAAGAGCCTTCGATTTGCTGATCCTTTCTTCGACGCGGGCGAGTTCTGACGAGTCGGTAATGCCGAGTTTATTATCCAACACCATGACGATCTCCTTCCCCGTTAAACAAACATCTCTTCAAGCATAGATTTCTTCAGCTTTTCTAACCTGATGAAGCAGTCTAGTTTCAAAAACAACTGCCCAACTTTAACTCTTCATCAATGGTGTGTTTTGTCAGGAGCCGCCGTGAATGCCGATCATAATGCTGCCTCAATTGATTTAAAGTCTCGGGGTAAAATTCACAGGCATCATCATATTCAGACTCCGATGGAGTCTCTCTGGGTTGTATACTTCCGTGTAGTTCAGAACCGCATCATACAGGGAGCAAGTTTAATCACCCCCGCGCATTCAGACGGCAGATATGTCGGATGTCTACTTCGCCGATTTTCATGCTTCAAAGCCTTCAGACAGCGTTCCCAGAAAGATAAGCAAGCTGTTCAAAGCGGCAGAGCTGGGAGAGACTTTTTCCAAGGGAGACTTAGTGGCGGTAAAGACTCACTTCGGCGAGGAGGGCAACTCTGCTTTTCTCAGAGCTGAGTTGGTGTCGGTAGTTGTAGACAACATCGCCAAGAAGGGAGGAAATCCCTTTCTCACAGACTGCAACACGCTCTACAGGGGAATGAGAACTAATGCCGTGGATCACCTGAATATCGCGGCCAGACATGGTTTCACGTATCCGGTTGTAAACGCGCCGGTGGTTATTGCCGATGGTCTGTTAGGAACAGATGATACAGAAGTGGAAGTAAATCTCAAGCACTGTAAGACAATCCGCTACGGTTCTGCCGTTGCACACGCCAATTCGATGATCGTGGTATCGCATTTCAAAGGCCACGGCCTGACGGGATTCGGCGGAGCAATGAAGAATGTCGGCATGGGCTTGGGTTCAAGGCACGGCAAGCTGCAGATGCATCATTCTGTCAGACCATACGTAAATCAGGCATCATGCAGAGGCTGCAAGAGCTGCGAGGAAGTCTGTTTATCTTCAGCGATTAAAGTGTCTTCAGGCAGGGCGTTCATCAATCCAGATTTATGCTTAGGCTGCGGAGAGTGTTTCCTGACATGCCCTTACGAAGCCATTTCAGCAGGGGCGGAGACAGGCTATGAGGATTTACAGGAAAGAATTGTCGAATACTGCTACGGAATCCTCAAGTCAAAGAAGAACAAAGCCGGCTACATGACATTCATCATGGATGTCACGCCGCTCTGCGACTGTTACGGCTTCAGCGGCGCGCCGGTGATGCCCAACGTCGGCATTCTGGCATCAAAAGACATTGTCTCGATAGACCAGGCCGCGGCTGACTTGGTAAATTCATCAAAATACTTCATTACACAGAAAAAGAAAGCTGAAGATAATATCAGCTGTCTTTCCGACGCTAACTGGCAGAGGCAGCTGGAATATGCTGAATATTTGGGACTGGGTGAAAGAGATTACCGGCTTATCAAGATAAAGTAACCTACAGTCTAAATGCGTAGGTACGCATAATATATAGATACCGAGACTATGCGACATGCTGTAAAGGTGGTTAACATTAAAAGCGACGTTCAGAACCGCAGGCTTGATGGCAGTTACCTTCTGACAAGAGTAGGTGTTACCAATGTCAGAAAGCCCATTAAGGTAGCCAGAACAGGAAGGGTTACAACACTATTCTGCAACATTGATGTATTCGTAGATCTACCTCCTACTCAAAAAGGATCTCACCTTTCCCGCAATCTGGAAGCCATTAATGAAGTCATCAACTCTACTCTTGAGACTCCCGCTCAGGGAATCGAAGTGGTAGCTGCTGATATCTGTCACAAGCTGAGGCAGAAACATGAGTATGCCACATATGCCGAAGTCAACATGTCGGCGGAATACTTTACAGAACGTCCCGGACCCAGCGGCAAAAAGACGCTTGAGACTTTTAAGATACTTGCCAAGTCTGTGAGCGAGGGTTCAGAACCACTGAAGAAAACCATCGGCGTCGAAGTTGTCGGTATGACCGCCTGCCCCTGCGCCATGGAAACTGTGAGGGAGCTTCACAAAGGCTCCATCGTATTCGCTGATGATCTGCCAGTCATCACCCATAACCAGAGGAACGTTGCCACCTTGATTGTGGAGACTCCTGAAGAATGCGATGTTGAAGCTGATGAAATGATAGACCTTCTGGAGAGCTCATTCTCCTCCTCTACCCATGAACTTCTCAAAAGAGACGATGAAGCGGCGGTAGTCCTCCGGGCTCACCAGAACCCCAAGTTCGTAGAAGATGTTGTACGCACAATTCTCTTGAAAGTCGTTGAGAAGTACACCAATCTTCCCGATTCCGTCAGATTGACAGTAAGAAGTGAAAGCGAAGAATCAATTCACAAGCACAATGCCTTCGCCGAGCGCACTGCCACTCTCGGAGAGCTAAGACAAAAATAAGCAGCTCTGGCTGCCTTATTTTTCCTTACAGCCTAAGTCTGCTAAAACTTCATCGATATCTCTGCGGATCAGCGGCTGCATGCTGTCTTTGTACGCTGACAAGTCTGCATTCTGCAGAGCAGAAATTATTTTATTTTTCAATTCGGGTTTGTGTTCAGCTAATTCACTGAGAGACTTGATGCAGCATCTTGCTGTGATCGGCTTTGCATCGGTGATGTGCTGCAGATAGCTGTCAATGACAGTATTGATTTTATTATTACAGTCCCATTTAGCATTAGCAGAGATCAGAGTCAGGCCTCTGCTGCGGAGGTATGAGTTCTCACTGTCAAGCATGGAGATGAACTCATCCAGATGTGCATAGACTTCGTCTGATTGGAAACTCATTTTCTGAAGTTCTTTCAAAGCTTCGTATGCTTCATTACTGTTTTTTGAATACAGCAGTGCGATTTGTTTCTCTATGCCGGACATTTAGTTCCTTAGAGACGTCATGAGCTAATATAGATATGAATCTGACTTGTATCAAAAATTGATTTTCTGCGATCATACGTAATCAGCGCAATGTTTTAGGCTGGAATGCTGCTTCGGACTTGAATGATAGATGTCCCTGACAAAAACGAGCGCAGACTTGCTTTGGTAGTAGTAGATGTACAGAAAAAATTCTCAGTCGGCGTACCGTTTGAAAGGCAGATTGAGAATATCAACAAAGCAGCAAGGATGTTCAGAGAAGCGGGCAGACCGGTAATTTTTGTTAAGTATCTGGGTGCCAGCCACGGCCATCCCGATATGGGGCCGGAAGGGGACGAGTACTTCGAGGGAATCGAGACCGATTCTTCAGACATCACAGTTTACAAACAGCACATGAACAGCTTCCGCGAGACTGAGCTGGCAGATGTAATTAAGAAAAGCGGCTGCGACAATATCCTGATTGCAGGCATGATTACGCAGTACTGCGTGATGTCTACATACTTTGCAGCTTTTGACAACGGCCTGATTCCTTTCCTGATGGAAGGTGCCGTTATCTCCAATGATGAGAAAATGAATGCCGCAGCAGAACAGCTTTGTAAAACTTACAATTTTGAAGAAGTAAAAGAGAATCTGGAGAAAGTGAGGATCTGAGTCTGCAGAAATTCAGATTCTTCAGGTCTTAAAATCATTCTTTATTTTCATCAGTTAAAGTTTCCTTCTTTTTTCCATCTTCAAACATGATGTATTCACGATTGATAGCTTGAACATAATTCAGTTTGTCAACGTAATCTCTGACAGCTCTCACGATAAATTCTGACCTGTTGTTATAGTCTCCAGTGCTTACAAAATAATCAATCTGATTCATCAGTGCATTTGGGACTAACAACTTAAACGGTGTTTTAGGATTCTTTTCAGACACATGTTTTGGTATCTAATTTATCAAAATATAAGTTTGGTAAAAATTGCTATTTTCTCAACCAACGGCTTATAAAAAGAGAGAAAATTAATAAAAGGGACTCATTGGTCCCTTTTGCGGTAAGTCTGAGCCAGACTCGGTAGGAGAAGTTTGGCCACCGATCCTACCGTGACCAGAGATTTGTCGTAGGAGGTGATTCGCACGAGTTGCCTACCGCGCATCTCGTTATGGACGATTGTGACCGTCAATGATTTTAAGGTCGCAATCCTAGACTGGCATTAAGCTAGTCACCCAAATGGTTCACGTTACGAACCCCGTCCTCGCAAGAGGGCGGTAACTCCTACATCGTCCACTAGTGCGTTCTTACTTTTTATAACTTCTGTGAAATGTTTGATAAATACGATAGGATACTGATAACTGTTCTTTGAAATGTTACTTACCAATAGCTTACTAATTTTTAGATTATTGGTAAGTTTATAATAACTGAAACACATTTTACACGCATGAAAATGCCCTGCATTCTGCCAGATATCAAAGATGCTCTTTCATCTAAGAACAGCAAACTTTCTCTGTTGTCTGACGAAGTCATCGGATATACACAGAAGTTCAATGGAGAGTATCTTCACTGGGATGATATCAGATACCGGGATACAGGCAAGATAGATCCGCAATTGATCTGGGCAGCGATGAAACTGTCAAGAAATAACACAGCTCGGAAAATCGATCTTGCGGGTTTAGGCATAAAATACAATCTTCCAGAAAGATTTCTTTACGAGCTTCAAAAGATTGATGTCAGATCATCTTCAAATTTTGCACCGTTGAATCTGATTGATGAAAAAAGGCGTGTGGTTTATTCTGTCGGCTCTGTCATGGAAGAATCTATTGCATCCAGCCAGATTGAAGGTGCTGCTACAACAACAAAAGCTGCTAAAACGATGCTGCGTGAAAACAAGCATCCGAAAAATAAGTCAGAGCAGATGATTTTGAACAATTACAATGCAATGAAATTCATCAAGACTCAGACTGACGAACCTCTTTCACCGGAATTGATCAAGAGCATTCATAGAATCGTAACTGCAGAAACCCTTGAAAATGAGTATGTCGGGAAATTCAGAAGCGATGACAGTATCGCAGTGGCGGATGCTCTGACTGGAGAGATTTTTTACGAACCGGTCGAGCACAGCAGGATATCTCCGATGATCAAAGCCCTCTGTAAATTTGTAAATGAAGATGAGCCGTTCGTTCATCCCATTGTTAAAGGGATTATCATTCATTTTGCCGTTGCATACATACATCCTTTCCAAGACGGAAACGGACGTGTCTCGCGTGCTCTTTTTTATTGGTATACAATGAAAAAGGGATACAAGATTATGGAGTATCTCTCGCTGTCCAGATCAATAAAGGATCACCGCGGAAAGTACGACAAAGCGTACCTGCTCTCAGAAACAGACAGCAATGACATCACGTATTTCATCAGCTACAATCTGCACATGCTTGATGAAGCATTAGAGACATTCATCAGCTACCTCAATAGAAAGCTGAAAGAACAGAATGCAGCGGTTGACAAGATTACCGAGTTAGATTTAAATATCCGTCAGAAGGCGATCGTGTCGGACATGATGCGCTCCAACGAGCTGATGTCTGTTTATTCATTATCCAGCAAATACCAAGTGTCGATGAACACTGCGAGGAACGACATCAGCAAGCTGGTGTCTCTGGGAATTCTTGAGAAGGACTGCTGTGACGTGCACCGCGTGCTGTACCGCTATGCAAAACATAAGAATGATATTTGCTCATCCAAAGGCTGATAATTCATGTCCATTGTTTTCTGGTTTATACTGGCATTTGGTGCAGTCCCATTACTCATCGGCGGTATCATACTGACACTTGGATATGGAAAAGACTTGCTTGCTGGATCAATACTGCAAGCGAGGAACAACGCAGCATGTATAATGAAAAGAGACTGCTGCGCACATCTGGTTTAACGGTATCTTCAATTGGCATACTGCTTGCAATAACTTTTTATCTTTACGACATTGGATTTCTTGATCCGATCTATGCAGCAATCATATCATTCTTGCCGATGCTGATAGGCATTCCATTGATGAACAGTAAATTTTGCAAGAAATAAGGATGATGAAATCGGTTCTCCCAGAAAAACAATCAAAACTATGAAATCTTCATCTTGGCATATGTCAGTAGATGATTCCAGAGACTGAGATAAAAGCTGTCGTCACCGACATAGACGGGACCATTACCGACAAAGACCAGCTGATTGATGTGGAGGTTATCTTAGCGCTGAGAAAAGTGCAGGCTAAGGGCATTCACGTCTGCATTGCCTCTGGAAATGTGGTTCCTGTGGCTTATGCCGTCGCAAATTACATCGGCCTCAGAGGACCGGTGATTGCAGAAAACGGCGGAGTCGTCAGTTATAAAAAGAAGAATTATCAGCTTTTCAGTTCAGAGCTGCCTAGAAAGGCCTTAACGTGCCTGGAATCACAGATGCCTGTGACCAGACTGTTTTCAGATCAGTGGAGGTTGAGTGCAGTTTCATTAGACAACTGCATGAGCATCGAGAAAGTAAAGGCAGCGCTGAAAGACTTTGACATTGTGATAGAAGAGACAGGCTTTGCCATTCATCTTCTGAACAAAGGACAGAATAAAGCTGTCGGAGTGAGAAAAGCTGCTGAACTTTTAAACATAAAAATGAGCGAAATTGCAGCATTCGGCGATTCAGACAATGACAGGGAGATGCTGAAAGAATGCGGCTACGGGATAGCCGTTGCCAACGGTTCCGATGAGGCCTGCGGCTCGGCAGACTATATCTGCAGAGAAAGGTACGGAACCGGAGTTATAGAGGGTTTGAGCAGACTGGGTCTGCTGTAAGCTTACTTTCTCTGTAAAAGTTCCAGTGCGTCGCTCTCTTCGAGGCCGATGGATTTGAGCAGGAATCTGAGGGATTTTTTCATAATCATTTCCTCAGTAGCATCATCCATTGTGTCCTCTAACACAATCGGAGCTCTCTTGAACAGCTCGACTGCATATTCTGAGAAGTAATAAGGAGCGTTGTCTGGATCAATCTCTGCGGCCTTGGAATAAGCTGCCTCTGCATCATCGAACATACCGGCGTCGATACAGAAGGAACCCATGCTGCTCTGGTACACCGGATTCTTTGGATCCAGCTCTGCAGCTTTGTTGTAGGCTTCCAGAATGTCCTCCAATTTAGCTTTAGGGACCAAGATGGCTGCCTCCGCCTTTCCGAACCATGCTTCAGCATTAGAGGGTTCTGTTTTGGCAGCTTTGTCGAATTTAGACATAGCTTTTGCAAACTCCTCTTTCTCCATCAGCTGATTAGCCTGCTTTATGAGTTTATCAACTTCTTCCGCCATAAATTATCACGTTAAAGTGCCAATAAATTGACTTGGAAATAAACTTTATGTATAAAAGGAGGAAAAGGTGCTGCTGTAAACAGCAACATTTATCTATATGAACAGATAAAGAATTTTCATTCTGATTTTTCGGCTTCTTCGGCTTTGAGTTCTTCAAGAATCTGAGTCAGGCCTCTTTTGGCCATTGACCAGGAAGGAACTCCACCGACGACTACAGCGACATGCATTGCTTCAATGATCTCTTCGCTTGTCGCACCATAGTTCGCGGCGACGCGGGCCTGGGGATAAATGCAGTCCTCACACATGCGGACCGCCACGCAGGCTAAGGCAATCAGCCTCTTGGTTTTGCGGTCAAGTGCACCGTCTTCCATCAGCACTTTATCCATCTCTTTGATCGTCACGGCAAGATCAGGATGATACTTCCTTATATGATCCAAAGCACATGGCACATATCCCCCCATGCAGTTCTTCATATCTTCAACTGCCCTATCGGCACGTTCCCTGCTTTCCTGGCTTCCATCGTTTGTTTTGGGAATGCTGCATTTTCCGTCTGGACTGCTGCATCCTTTAGAATTCTGACCGCATGGCATGTTAATCAGACATATCTTAGGCATATGTGTGGTTAATAGCATATCGCCAAATTATTGCAGAAAACGGCAAGGTTGTGCTGAATTGAGTAACATGCAATATAAAAGACACCATATTTATTTAGTCCCTTAGCATTAATTTATTATTATGTTGGTTTGTTAATCATGACAAGAAGATGTCAGAAGAAAAGCCCGGTTAAGTCAAACGTACCAACAGACATGATGCCAGAAGTAGACGAATTTGTAAGAGACTATCATCTCAACGGCAGAGGAGACGCGTTCTTCATGTGTTTCAGAATTGTAAGACAGATATTGAGAATTCTGTGCATATTGGAGAAAATGATACCCATGCTGGCGATAATAGTAGAGTACATAAAAGAAGAAAAATATGGAAATTATAAAAGAAAAAGATAATCGGGTAATACAAGAGTAGCAAACCTCTCAAACTGTTTTTATGTAAACTCAACGGCATTTGAATGATGCCTGCTAACAACTGATTTTTACAATAAAAAACTGCAGATGACAGTTGATGCCGTTGATGTTTACGCTATGCCCCCGACGGGGCATAGTACAAATATATTAGGAATCATGTGTTCTCGGAAAAGGCAGCACGTCCAGTGCGGAGTTTCATGAGGTATCGTTAATGGCAATTGACCCCAAGACCGTAGAGAGGGTGGCTAAAGTAGCCAGAATAAATCTCACAGAAGAAGAGCTGAAGAGATACTCAGAAGATCTGGAAGAGATTCTGGAAGCGTTTTCAATTCTTGACGAGGCTCCGGAATGCGAGAGCTTTGACTTCAATCCTGTCAATGTCGAAAATATCCTCAGAGACGACGAGCCCCGTCTGGAGATTGATCCAGCTGTTCTGAGAGACTTGATGCATACCGTAGATGACAGAGTCAGGGGGCCGAGAGTGATATGAGCTTAGAGAAGTTCATGGAAGCTGCTGACAAACATGAAGTGTTCGCCGACCGCCTGAATGAAGTAAACTTGGATGGCTGCAGGTTTCATTTTTCAGCTAAAGACAATTTATGCACAACAGAATTTCAGGCCAGAGCAGGCAGCAAGATTCTGGAAGGTTACAGACCTCCGTTCGATGCTACTGCAGTGAAAAAAATGAGAGAAGAAGGCGGCCTGCTGATCGGCAAGACCAACATGGATGAGTTCGGATTCGGAACATTCAGCGTCAATTCAGCTTACGGCATTCCGCGCAATCCTTTCGATCCTGAGAGAAGCTGCGGCGGATCTTCAGGAGGAGCGGCTGCAGCTGCATGCATCATTCCTGATCATGTGGCATTGGGAGTCAGCACCGGAGGCTCGATTGCCTGTCCCGCTTCATTCTGCGGCGTTGTCGGTTTCACACCTACATATGGAAGAGTCTCAAGATACGGCCTCATCGACTACGGCAATTCGCTTGACAAGGTGGGTATTTTGTCCAGAACTGCCAGAGACATAAGGAAGTTCCTGCCTGTGATCTCAGGAAAGGATGAAAGAGATCCGACCTCATGCGCCCAGCCTCAGCTGGACATGAGTGGAAATGTGGCGGAAGTGGCAGTACCGTCAGAGCTGACACAGAACATCAGCTCAGAAGTGCTAGCATGCTTTGAAAGCGCCTTGAAAAAGTTAGAAGAAATGGGCATAAAGGTCCGCAGGATCAGCATGCCTTCACTGAAGTATGCGATTCCTGCCTATTACATCCTGGCAACTTCTGAAGCCTCTACCAACCTGGCGAGATACTGCGGAATGAGGTTCGGCGTGATGAATGAAGACTTTGACAAAAGCTTCAATGAGTTCTTTTCTAAGCCCAGATCGGAGGAGTTCGGAGACGAGGCCAAGAGAAGAGTGCTGCTGGGAACGTTCTCAAGAATGGTCGGATTCAGAAACAAGTATTACATGAAGGCTCTGCAGGTCCGCCAGCTGATCATAAGAGAATACAACAAAGTCTTCGAGGAATGCGATGCAGTCGTCAGTCCGACAATGCCTTTCCTTCCCAAGCGCTTTGACGAAATCGCCTCAATGGCTCCTCTGGAGATATATCAGGCAGACTTCCTGACTGTGCCGCCGAATCTGACCGGCATGCCTCATGTATCTGTTCCGTGCGGTTATCATGACAACCTGCCGATAGGACTGCAGGCTGTGGCTGCGCAGTGGAATGAAGGAAAGCTGGCGGAGTTTGCAGAGAACTGGGAAGCAAACTTTGAGTACAGGTTTCCGGAGGTGAGCTTATGAAGATCGGATTGGAAGTGCATGTGCAGCTGCCGACTAAGAGCAAGCTGTTCTGTTCCTGCCCCACAGGCAGCGAGAACGGCCCCAACGGCTCGATCTGTCCGGTCTGCTTAGGATTTCCCGGCTCTAAACCGTCTCTCAACCGCAAGGCTCTGGAAATGGGTATTTTGATTGCCAAATTCATGGGCTGCACGATAACCGACAGGATCTGGTTCTCCAGAAAGACTTATTTCTATCCAGATTTACCAAAGAATTTCCAGACTACGCAGTATGAGTCGCCGGTAGGCACAGACGGCGTGTTTGTAGTCGGCGGCAAGGAGATTCACATCAACAGGGTGCATATCGAAGAGGATCCCGGAAGAATAAAGCGTGTCGGCAAAGCCGGTTCTGAGCTGGCTCTGGTTGACTACGACCGTTCCGGAATACCGCTGGTGGAAATCGTTACTGCGCCTGATATGAGCTCTCCTGCCGAGGCAAGGGAGTTTCTTACCACGTTAATGAATGAACTGAGACAATTAATAGGCGTTTCAGGGCAGGAGCAGACGATGAGAGTTGATGCCAACATTTCCGTCGGCGTCGAAAGAGTAGAGATTAAAAACATCACCGGCGTGAAGAATGTGGAACGCGGCCTCAAGTTTGAAGTGATACGCCAGACCAAGATGCTCGCCGCCAAGAAGAAGATTGTGCGTGAGACGAGGCACTTCGATGAGGAACGCGGCGTTACTACACCGGGAAGAGAGAAAGAATTTGAAGAGGACTACGGCTACATCGGCGAGCCTGATCTGGGAACTTACACGATCACGGAAATGGCTGCTGCGCTGAAGGTGCCTGAGACTCCGCTGATCAGGGCCAAGCGCTTTGAGAAGGAGTACGGCATGCAGTTCTCTACCGCCAAGCAGTTAGTGGCCACCTCCTGGGACTTAGCAGATATCTTTGAAGAATTAGCAGCCAAAATCGGTGCGGAGAAGGCCGCAAGCTGGTGCTTAGGCGCTTTGTCATCGAGATGGAAAGGCCTGCAGGAAAAGATGTCTGACGATCTTCATGAAACACTGCTGCAGACTGTCATTGAAGCTGCTGACGGCAGGATCACCGACAGTGATGCCAAGCTGCGCATTGAAGCTTTATCAAAAGGCAGAGAGATCTCATCTGCTGATGATATTGATATTGATGTCGACGGCCTGATAGCGCAGATTGCCGACGAGCATCCTGAGGTAGTTGAGGATTACAAAACTAACCCGAAAGCTGCAAACTTCATCATCGGCAGAGTGATGAAAGAAACCAAGGGAAAATTCTCATCGCAGGAGATTGCTGAAAAAGCCAAGAAGGAACTGGAAAGCAGACTCTGATAAAACAGCACTTCCTTCTTTGAAGGGAGTGTTGATTTCTTTTTATACATTAACTGGTGATCTTATGAATTTTGTGCTGCCTTTGTTAGCTGTAAAAGACGTCGAAGCCTCTAAAAAATTCTATAAAGAAATATTTGATCAGCGCGTCGTCTGCGATTACGGCAGGAATGTAACTTTCAGCGGAGGATTTGCCATCCAGGAAGACTTTGCCTGGCTGATTGATATTTCTCCTGAAGAGATTTCTGAAAAATCAAACAACATGGAACTTTATTTTGAAACTGATGACCTTGATTCATTTATTGATAAATTAGAAAAATATCCAATTGAGTATGTTCATCGGATGAAGACTCACGAGTGGAAGCAGAGAGTTATACGCATCTATGATCCGGATCATCACATCATCGAAATAGGAGAACCGATGGGTGCTGTTGTCAAAAGGTGCTTGAAGGAAGGTTACTCTCCTGAAGAAACTGCAGAGATCACTCAGCAGACTATGAAATTCGTTCAAAGGTGCATGAAACAGCTGGCTGACATGCCGTGAATCTGTAAGCCTGGTAGCTGCCAAATTATAAAAACATCAAAGGTGTATTCAGATCAGAATTGACTGGTGTTCCTATGTTAGAGGAAAGCAACCGCGTAGAGTTCAAACCCATCATGCAAGATAGTATTGAAAAACATCATAGGCGAACACAAGAAACACTGTGCAACATACCTTCACCATGTCAAGAACTCAAATTTGCTCAATTAGGGATATATTATCAAGAAATATGCAGATTAAAAATAGATGATCAATTCATGGACAAACTAGGATTTTTTACAGCAGATGGAAAATATAATTATCTTGCATATCTCCTTGCAGACAAAAATGAAGTGTCGATCAAAGTAACAAAATATGCAGGAAAAAATAAAGTATATTTGATTGATGAAGAAGAGTATGGATACTGTTCATTGATAAAAGCCACTCATAGAGTACTGGATAAAATGAAAGTAGAGAACATTACAAAAGCTAAAATTACTAGTACTAAACGCATAGAACACAATATTGTTGATTCTGCAGCATTACGTGCAACTGTCATTAACGCGATAGTTCACAATGATTATACAAGCGGAATTCCACCGGTTTTTGAAATATTCAGCGACCGCATCGTGGTAAGCTCATTCGGTGGTTTGATTCCAGGACAGAGTGAAGAAGACTTTTTCAGTTGCAGCAGCATGCCACGCAATCGTGAATTGATGAGAGTGTTCAAAGACGTTGATCTTGCAGAACATCTTGGATCAGGAATGAGCCGCATTCTTCATGCATATGATCGCAGCATTTTTGATATTTCTGACAATTTCATCAAAGTAGTATTTCCATTTGCAGAGAGTCTGGGTGAAGATGACGACTTGAATGATGAGGCGGATGTAGAGATATTGCAGATATTAGAAAAAAACTCCGACAATTACAATCCCTCAATTGAGTAAAGAGTTAAAGATCAGTGAAAGGCATGTTTACCGCATAATGAAAGAATTAAGAGAGTCTGGAAAGATTATTAGAGTTGGGTCTAACAAAAATAGTCATTGGAAGACTATCGATGTTGATTCGGAAACTCGTTAGGGGTTGGACCACACAATAAACAAAGTGAGACTAAACTACACATGTGTTTTACACTTAGATGTCACTGCCCAAGTTTTCTTTTGTGATTTATTGCATATCTAGATTTAATACTTTTGAACAAAATATAGTATGAAGCATAGGCAGATCATTTTGTATAGTTCATAGATTGCTGAAATCTGCTGGAAAAATTGTTAAATTCTAAGTATTATACATTCATGTTTACCCACCAGTAGAATTAGAGGTATCGCAAAGAAATTTTGTGAAGTTATTAATCCATGTATATCTTAAAAACTTCACAGATAAATACATTGTTTGAAATGGTCGATATCAAGATGTAAAAGCTAATTGTTTATTCATACTTGCAACATATTTTACAAAAGAGAGTATGATTTGAGTTCAAACGTGAATATGTCAGGATAAATGTCAGGATAAAAAAATAACTAGTAATCTTTAGATTACTGATCTATAATCAAGAATTAAAAAAAATAGAAAGAATTTACTGACGCTTTCGCGTTCAGTAAGTTAGTTTGTTTTATTCTTATCATCACTGCTTCTTCTTCATGAAGTAATATGCTAAAGC
>OIXH01002103.1_pt1 | contig 20603 bp, 19 predicted proteins | sample 1587741 | NCBI WGS metagenome assembly OIXH01 (sample SAMEA3888916, study PRJEB22519) | human gut metagenome | biome: human gut; feature: human-associated habitat; material: faeces | place: Denmark | collected 2011 | reverse complement strand
GGAGAGGTGTCAGCGGAGCTGACGGAGAGGGCTTAGCTCGTCAAACTATAATTTATATTACAAAAAAACTGCTGCGTAATAATTGCAGCAGTCCGCTTTTAAGTATTAGTCTATATTGCAACAGACAAAGTCAGGTCTCTGTCCACTTCGATTCCCGCTCCGGAAAGTCCGGCTTTTACCGTTTCATAGGCGAGCTTTGGATAATTGTTTTCTTCGCTCAGGTGACCAAGCATGATATTCTCAGCGCCCATGCGCACAAGAAGCTCCGCCGCCTTTGCCGCGTCGTCATTGGACAAATGTCCGTAGCTGCCCCTTATCCTCTGCTTGAGCGGATACGGATACGGACCTACCTCAAGCATGTTTATGTCATGATTTGACTCAATCAGGACATCCTTACAGCCGCCGATTGAACGGAAAACCTCCTCAGTGAGCATTCCCATATCTGTCGCAACCGCCGCGCGCGTCTTGCCGTCGTCAAATGCGTATCCGACCGGGAACGCCGCATCGTGCGGGATTTTGAATGGGTTAATGCTTATATCGCCGATGGTAAACGGCTCTGTACCTTCGAATATCTTTATATTCTTATCGTTCAGTTTCCCTAAGTCATTCTGCATGATTGCCGCCCATGTCGCTGAGTTTGCATAGACAGGTATATCATAGCGGCGCATCATAACACCGATGCCCTTGATGTGGTCATAGTGCTCATGCGTTACAACTATACCGTCGATTTCCTCAGGCGATAAGTCAATCCGCGCCATTGCATCTTTAACCGCCTTGCCGCTTATTCCGCAGTCGACCAGGATTTTTGTGCTGTTTGTATAAACAAGGCTTGCATTGCCTTTGCTTCCGCTTTTTAAAGATTTAAGTTTCATAATTTATTCTTTATTATTCATTAATCGCTGCCGCTGTATCCGGAGCGTCCTGATTTATCTTTCTGCGTGTAATCTGTCCGCCGAGAGACCTCAGTTTACTCTCAAAATTCTCATAGCCCCGGTCGATATACTGAAGGTTTGTAATCTCGGTGACGCCGTCCGCAATAAGTCCGGCAATAACCATTGCCGCTCCTGCTCTTAAGTCCGTTGCCTTTACAGGCACGCCCCTGAGCTTCGTTCCGCCTTCGACAACAGCTGTGTCCTTGCCCTCAACATTGACATTGGCACCCATGCGGTTAAGCTCATCGACGTATCTCAAACGGTCGTCCCATACGTTTTCCTTCATGACGCTTGTACCGTTTGCCACAGTCAAAAGCGTCAGCATCTGCGGCTGCAAATCGGTCGGAAATCCCGGGTACGGCTGAGTTTTTACATTTACACGTTTAAGCTCCGGAGCATCGACAAAAATTCTTATTGCCTCGTCGAACTCCTGTACGCCTACACCCATTTCTTCAAGCTTCGCGCTGAGCGATTCCATGTGCTTGGGGATAATATTTGTAACAGTCACGTCGCCGCGTGTAGCCGCAGCGGCAATCATAAACGTACCCGCCTCAATCTGGTCGGGGATGACGCTGAACGTACCGCCGTGCAGTTCCTCAACGCCCCTTATTTTTATAACATCAGTACCTGCTCCTTTGATGTTTGCGCCCATAGAGTTTAAGAAGTTCGCCACATCCACCACATGTGGCTCCTTAGCCGCACTGTCGATAACAGTCATACCCTCTGCGAGAGTCGCCGCAAGCATAATATTGATGGTTGCACCGACCGACACAACGTCAAGATACACGGTATCGCCGACAAGCCGCTCCGCTTCGAGATTGACCATGGCGTATTCTATATCCGCATTTGCGCCAAGCGCCTCGAAACCCTTTATGTGCTGGTCAATCGGACGCACACCGAAGTCACAGCCGCCCGGCAATGCAACGCTGGCCTTTTTAAGTCTGCCCAAAAGCGCGCCCATCAGATATGAGGATGCGCGTATCTTTCTAACCCTGTCTGAGGACGCAACATGGTTATTCAGCTCGGTGCAGTCTACCTCAACCACATCTTCGCCGACAAACCTTGCCGTGCCGCCAAGACTGTTTATTATATCAATAATGTCAATAATATCACTGACATGGGGAACGTTTTCAATTATACATTTTCCCTTCACCAATATAGCGGCAACAAGAATGGCAACGGCAGAGTTCTTTGCACCGCTGATTTTAACTTCACCGCGCAGCCTGACGCCGCCCAGTATAACCATTTTTTCTTTGTTACTGTTCATTACAATGCCCCCACAAATATGCTCTTAATCCAATACATTATGTACAAATGCCTGTTATTGCTTAAAATTCGGATTTATTACCATATACATATACACTATTAAAGTTTACTGCTTTAGCCTTAGATATTATAACATAAAAAAACCATTTGACAATAGCACTTTGTCCTTTTTAAAACAATTTGACAAAAAGATTATCAAAACAGTTAATTTTTACTGCATTTTTATTATTACTGCTTTATTATAATACCGGTATAATACCGGCAAAATCAGTCGAAAATCACAATATATTGTGTTCATTCTGAACTTATTGTACAATTTGCACAACCAATCCGGCAAAATCGTATCTATATATCATAATTATATCATAGAAAAATTACAGAAGGATTACAGCTACATTAAAAATACAATATACACCTGTTTTCACCATATTTATACAAATTAATATAATATTAATGTAGAGGGATTACAAAATACGTCAAAAAAATATAGCTAATAAGGGAGTGAAAAAAATGGCAGTCAAAATATTTGTTGATCCGGGTCACGGCGGAACCAATCCCGGAGCTGTCGGGAACGGTGTAATTGAAGCAGACGTCAACTTAGCTGTTGCGACATATCTTGCAGACGACCTGAGGAATATGGGCTATGACGTTATGATGTACAGAACGACCAATGACGAAAACGTGATTTCGCCGATTGCAGCCGACCTCAGAAAGCGTGCTCAGATGGCAAATAACTGGGGTGCTGATTACTTTATCAGTATTCATACAAACAGTTCAGTTAATCCGGCGGCAAACGGATTTGAAACATACGTATACCGTCTCGGCTCAAGAGCTGCACAGCTGGCACAATCCATTCAGGACACAGTTGTTGCGGCGCTCGGAATGAAGGACAACGGCGTAAGACAGGCAAACTTCTCGGTTCTTCGCAACACAAACATGCCTGCGGTTTTAGTTGAGCTTGGGTACCTCTCTAACCCGACCGAGGCGCTCAATCTGAACAGTCCTGCATGGCAGAGAAAAATTGCCGCCGCTATCGCCGACGGAATAAATAAGTTTGTTAAAGGTCAGCAGGCATAAAAAAAGGGGGGGTTAGGGGACAGCTACCCCTAAAAACCCCTTTATTTTTGTATTGCCTTGACCTCGTTTTTAAACAACTCTCTCAGCTCTGTGTCACCGGCAAGGTATGCCAGTCTGAGATTAAGCAGAGTGCCGTCGGTCTTAAACCGGCTTATCTTTTCGTTAAGCGTGCGGACAAGCTCAGTATTTCCTTTTGCCGCGGCAATCGCATACTTTTCCTCTCCTATGCCTCTTTGACGTACAATAATCCCCGAATCGCCTTGTTCAAGCTGTCCGGCAAGATACTCGTCAACAAATAAAGCATAACATTCACCTCTTAAGAACGCGTCTTTCGCATCATCGAAGTTTCTGTATCTGATTATGTTATCAAGCCCAAGAGTGTTTGTTATATATCTGTCCGAAAAGCTGTCGGATATAACTCCGACAGACGGCGCATTTTTCAGCGATACTTCATTTGTTATGATTGAATCATAAGAATTTGTAACTATCGCAGATGAAAGCGTGATATACTCATCTGTGAAATCCACCTTTTGCTTTGCCTTGTCGCTCGGCACAAGCGATGACACAGCCATTTCCGCAGTTCCGCAGTTTAAGCTGTCATATAATTCCTCGCCGTATTCGCTTACAAATACAGGTGTTCTGCCGAGTTCCTCACAGATTTTCATTGCAAGCGCCGCATCAAAGCCGTCATAGTACCCGTCGCTGTCAATATACTCAAACGGCTCGCTGTCAGGCTGAACCGCTATAAATATAACCGAATCATCACGTGCGGCGTCAGATTTACTGTCGGCACTGCTTCTGTTTGAAGAACCTCCCGGCTTAGCCGTGCAGGAAACCAAAATCAGCGCTAAAACAGCCGCAGAAACTGCAAGGATATATTTTTTATGCTTCACTTCCTTCACCTCCGAAATATCGCCGAAGCAATCCGCTTGAGTTACATATCAAAATATTTATCTATACCTTGGGCTATCGCCCTTCCGTTCTGTGAGGAATTACAACTCTCAGTATATAAAAAACAAGATAAATTTTTATAAATTATTGACATTTATAATAAATAAGAGTATAATAAAAAAAGAAAAATGGGTCGTCAAACGACTGACCTAAAAATTACGATTTAGTAACCGCAGTCTTTAGTCGGAATGTGCGGTTACTTTTTTATCGACTCAATCAGAGACAGCAATAAAATCATGAAAATGATAATAAGTACATACTCCATATGCGCCACCTCCTTAACCATTCACCAAAAGTGAGGTAAGGTAGGTCAACCGCTCTCCAAATCCCTTTTTCCGACAATAATTATACATAATTCATCGCAGACTTGCTCAGCTACATATACTTCTTTATTATACCCGAAGCAACTATCGACTTGCTTTCCCTTCTGTCCATTGCCTGTTTTTCAATATATCGGTGGGCTTCCTGCTCAGTCATTTCCTTCTTTTCAATCAGCACACATTTTGCTCTTGACACAAGTCTAAGCTCCTCATACTTCTTTTCATGCTTCAGATTTGTATCTATTAATTTTTTCATTCTCTCTCTGAACGCAAGGGATAATCTGACTGCTCCGAGAAAGTCCCTCTGCTGAAGCGGCTTTGATACAACAATAACACCCTCGCCCTCCACCGCAGAGGCGACAACCTCCGCAATATCACTTTTTGCGATTAACACGACCGTCGAAGAAGTGTTCCGAACAAAGTCAACTGCTAGTTCGTTTCCCCTGCCGTCCTTCAAAGGAGAATTGATTATAATCAAGTCATACATCGTTCTCAGCATGATACGCTTACTTTCAACGCCGCTGGAAGCAAAGTCTATATTGTTCCAGCCGTAGCGTTTTAATATATACGCCAAAGCGTCAGCACTCTTTTCCGAAGCAGAAACGATAAGTATCCTATCTTCCAATGGCTTTCACCTCCAACAGTAATTTCGCATGCATCACATCTGTATATGATATGTTTTCATACAGCGATTTACATTGAACCGAAATACAGCTCTGTTTCATACTCTTCTTTGTTCTTCGCCTTGACATATCCGTCATATTCTTCCTTTTTCTGGCCTATATAAGTATTGAGAATATTCTCAGGCAGTACGTCCCTTAAAAAGCTGCTGTGCTTCGCATAGTTCACCGCCGCTTCAAGGTTTTCGGGGAGACGAACCAATCCGTCGATGTCCGACTTATATGTCACATTGATAGGATCGCAAAGCTCAAGACCGTCACGAATACCCTCCATACCGGCGCTGAGCACAAGCGCATAAACCAGATACGGATTTGCACTGCCGTCAGGAGAACGCAGCTCCATTCGTCCTTCGCCGCGGAGATTTTTGGGAATTCTGATAAGCTGCTGTCTGTTCTGAAACGACCATGTCACATACAGCGGAGCCTCAAACTGACCAAATCTGCCGTATGAGTTTGTGGTGGGGTTTAAAAACAGTCCCATATCGTTCACACGTCTCAAAACACCGGCGATAAAGCTTCTTCCAACCTTATCCTCGCCGTTGAGCAGACTGGTTCCGCTGCCGTCCGCGCTGTCCTTATACAGGCACACATTTACATGGAACCCGTTGCCGCTCTGATTTGACAGCGGCTTGGGTATAAACGACGCATACAGTCCGTTCATGTCTGCAATGGTTTTGACCATGTTCTTAAAGGTCATAAGGTGGTCGGCTGCTTCAATGGGCGTGCTGTGACGGAATATAATCTCGTGCTGGCCGGGACCCTCATCATGGTGAGATGACTCCGGCTGAATTCCCATTTCTTCAAGCGTCAGACAAATTTCACGTCTGATATTTTCGCCCCTGTCCGCCGGAGCAACATCGTAATATGCTCCGAAATCGTGAGGCTTCTTTGTAGGCAAGCCGTATTCGTCAAGCTCAAAAAGGTAAAATGTGCTTTCAGCGCCGATATCGCAGGTATATCCCATATCCGCGAGCTTACCGACTACGCTTTTGAGAATATATCTTGAATCGCCCTCAAAGGGTCTGCCGTCAGGATAACAAATGTCGCAGAATATACGTAGAACCCTCGAATGCTGCGGTCGCCACGGCAGTATCTCCGCAGTAGTCGGATCCGGCTTAAGCAGGAGATCGCTCTCTCCGATATTCATAAACCCTTTGATTTCAGACGCGTCAAAAGTAACCCCGTACTCCAATGCCTGAGGAAGCTCCGAGGCGATAATCGATATATTTTTCATACTTCCGAAGATGTCAAAGAACACCAGACGAATAAATTTTACGTCGTTTTCTTCAACATATTCCATAATATCTTCTAAAGAAAAGAGCATAAGTAAATCCCCCTGTCTGATTAAATTATGTATACTGAAAATATTACAACCATAATAGCACATGACCATATATTTTGTCAAATTTATAAGCAAAAAAATCAGCCGGGCTGCGGATAATCTCGCAGTCCGGCTGAAAGAGCAAATATATTTTAGGATTAATTATTTTTCTTATTTATTATCAGGCTTGGTGCTGTGACAAATTGATGAATTGGCACAGCCGTCGCAGCCGCAGCCGCAGCCGCCCTTGCCGTTCTTTTTGTCCTTAACCATCTTCGTCACAATTAATGCGACTACACATAACAGTATTATGCTTATAACTATTGTAGCAATCATTTAATTCACTCCTTCGTCGCAAATCTCTTCCCAAAAATGCGTTACTATGTCAGCATTTTTGGGAGCCCTATTAATAATCTCTTCGCTAATCGCAAACCCTGCTTGCCCTCTCAGTCGCCTGCGGGCGGATACTATCCGCCCCTACGGTATCACTCGATTCACATAATTGGAGAGGGCTTATATTTTACTAATCTTTAATCGCTATGTTGCCTACCGTCAATTTATCGCTCTTCTTATACGGGCGAAGCAGCAGCCAGAGTGCAATTATCACAAGGACAACAGCAACTACTGTCCATACGCTGAACGATACGCCGCAGAACAGGCCGCCTATCCGATAGATACACAGTGAAACGCAGTATGCAAAGATTGTCTGATATCCGATTGCGAACCACGTCCACTTAGTGCTGTTCATCTCTCGCCTTATAGCTCCGATTGCTGCAAAGCACGGCGCACAGAGAAGGTTAAACACCAGGAACGAATATGCCGAAAGCATAGTGAAGCTTGAAGCAAGTGTTCCCCAGATTTCCGCTCCGTCCTCTGCAACCTCAGCAAATCCATAGAGTACGCCGAAGGTACCGACAACGTTTTCCTTTGCGATAAGACCTGTAATAGCAGCAACTGCCGCTTTCCAGTCGCCCCAGCCCAAAGGTGCGAACAATGGTGCAATAACCATACCGATCTTTGCGAGAATTGAGTTATTGAGATCCTCAACCATTCCGAAGCTGCCCTCCTCAAAGCCGAAGCCCTGGAGGAACCAGAGTACGATACATGAGAGAAGAATTATTGTACCTGCCTTTTTGATAAACGACCAGCCTCTTTCCCACATGCCTCTGAGAACATTGCCGACAGTCGGCATGCGGTATGCAGGAAGCTCAATTACAAACGGCGCGGGGTCGCCGGCAAACATTTTGGTTTTCTTAAGCACTACACCTGAGAAGATTATTGCCAGAACGCCTACGAAATATGCGCTGGGCGCAACCCACCAGGCTCCGCCGAACAATGCCCCGGCGATAAGTGCGATAATCGGCAGCTTAGCGCCGCAGGGGATAAACGTAGTCGTCATAATAGTCATTTTTCTGTCACGGTCACTTTCTATCGTTCGTGAAGCCATAACGCCGGGTACACCGCAGCCTGTTCCGACAAGCATCGGTATAAATGACTTGCCCGAAAGTCCGAACTTTCTGAAAATTCTGTCCATGATAAACGCAACACGCGCCATATATCCGCAGCCTTCAAGGAAGGTCAGAAGCAGGAACAGAACCAGCATCTGAGGTACAAAGCCGAGAACGGCACCAACACCGCCGACAATACCGTCGATTATCAGACTGTTAAGCCATTCTGCTGTCCCCATAGCCTCCAGAAGCTTTTCAATAAGCGCCGGGATACCCGGAATCCAAATTCCGAAGTCTGCCGGATCGGGCTCCTCAGCCGCCAAAGCGGCTGTAAAATCGTTCAGCGCAACAGCAATCTCTTCTTCAACATTGCCGTCCTCGTCAGTGATTTCGGCTACTGCACTTACGCCTGCGGCAAGCGCTTCAAACTCGGCTATAACCTCTTCATCAGGTTCCTCTGATTCAATCGTCTCACTGACAGTTTCTATATCAATGCCTTCTTCTTCAGCGGCGCTGAGGAATGCGTCTATCTTTGCAAGCTCGATTTCATACTCACCGGCGGCTTCTTCGTATTCCGAAGTACCTATACCGAACAAGTGCCAGCCGTCGCCAAACAATCCGTCATTTGCCCAGTCGGTGGCCCATGTTCCCACAGTCGTAATCGAAATAAAATATATAAGGAACATAACTGCTGCGAATATGGGCAAAGCCAGAAATCTGTTTGTTACCACTCTGTCAATTTTGTCAGAGGTAGTCAGCTTATGCTTCTTATTCTTTGTATAACAGCCTTTAATAACCGAAGCTATGTAATCATAACGCGCATTTGTGATGATACTTTCTGTGTCATCGTCCTCCTCGGCTTCTGCCTTCTTTACGATGTCAGAAACATCCGGCGCATCTTTGAGATTGATTTTGTCATCGCCCTCAAAGAGCTTTATTGCATAAAACCTCTTTTGCTCCTCAGGCACATCGATGCCGAGCATACCGGCGATTTCGCTTATCCATTCCTCTGTCTTTTTATCAAACACCGGAGAGGGGACAGCCTTCTTCTTTGCCATAGCTGCTTTTACAGCCTTCTCCGCCGCTTCGTTTATTCCTGTTCCCTTAAGAGCAGAAATCGGAACAATCTCACAGCCCAGAGCTTTGCCGAGATTTTGAAAATCAATCTTATCCCCCTGCTTTTTAACAACGTCCATCAGATTGACAGCGGCTATAACCGGAATTCCGAGTTCAAGCAGCTGAGTTGTCAAATACAGGTTACGCTCAAGATTGGTTCCGTCGATAATATTAATTATAGCATCGGGCTTGCCTTCAATCAAGAACTTTCTTGCAACGACTTCTTCAAGGGTATAAGGCGATAATGAATAAATACCCGGAAGGTCTACTATTGTCACGTTTTTCCTGCCCCTGAGCCGTCCTTCTTTTTTCTCCACCGTAACACCCGGCCAGTTGCCGACAAACTGATTGGAACCGGTCAACGCATTAAACAACGTGGTTTTTCCGCTGTTCGGATTTCCCGCAAGCGCAATTTTTACTTCCATTTTGATATCTCACTCCATTTCATTTTAGGCGATGATTTTGTAAATCACTTTAATTTAAACCGAGTTAGCATAAACTAACCCACAGCTTTAAAAAAATGGGAAATATAAGCTATGTACAAATACGCCGTTATTATAAGCGTTTAAGCCAAAACTATCATTTCCGCATCATTTTTACGTACAGATAATTCGTATCCACGAACGGTTACCTCGACAGGATCGCCCAGCGGCGCAACCTTTCTGACAAAAACCTCTGTACCCTTTGTTATTCCCATATCCATAATACGGCGTTTAATCGCGCCTTCGCCATTGACCTTTTTTACAACCGCGGTCTCACCGACCTTCATTTCTCTTAAAGTTCTCATGACTCCCACCTCCGTTCTGCCTTAATCAAATCCCAAATTAACGAATTTTTCAGGATTAAACCATAATTCTCCTTGCCATTTCTTCACTGACGGCAACTCTGGAGTTTTTGATTTCAACAATAACATTCCCGCCAAGCTTGTTTATGATCTTCACGCTCTCTCCCGGAACAAATCCGAGACTTTCCAGAAACTTTTTGGTGCTGTCGTTTCCTCCAATCCTCGAAATGACGTTTTCTTGTTCCATATCAGCAAATGATAATGGCATAAAAATCCCCCTCTCATATAGCTTTCGATTTTTTATATCCATTGGCTAAGTCTTATTTTAAATTCGGTTAGCCCAAACTAACCACAATTCAAAAACATAAGTTAGCTCTTGCTAACCCATTAATATAATACAACATTTTACTTAATGTGTCAAGCGGATTTTCTGATTATTTTTGATTTATTTCTATTTTGTGGAATATTGCAGGAATAAGTTAGCAAACGCTAACCTTATTTATAAAATATAACAATAAGTTGAGGCAGCTTTAAGCCGCCCCTGAAATATCACACTGCATAACCGCAGTTTAAGGTCAATACACAAAAAAAGAGCCGTTTCACAATGGAAACGGCTCTAAACCTTAAATATTATCTTATTGAATTAGTCAAGGAAGTAAATGTTAACCGCACGTCTGCCGAACTGGTTACACTGAGCCTTTGACCAGTAGAACAAGTCAACTCTGTTGCCCTTGATAGCTCCGCCGCAGTCACCTGCGATAGCGTAGCCGTAAACATACTGACCGTCAACAGACTCGATATACATTCTTGTTCCGTAAGGAATAACCTTCGGGTCAACGGCGATAACACCATAGCCCATCGGCATACCGGTTGAAGTAACGCCCGCCCACGGACCGTTATCCTCAGGTGACGCGTCATAAGCTGTCGCTGTAAACGTTTCAACTCTTGAATAGTTTGTCGGTCTTGAAGCCGGAATCTTACCTACTTCAAACTCTTCCTGCGGAGAATACTCAACAATTTCGTCCTGAGCTTCGGCAAGAACATACTCGCCTATTCTCTCACGGTATACTTCAGCGCCATCGCTGTAGTAAATCTTGTAAGTTATTTCTCTTTCACCGTCTGCACCGTACTGAGTAGTAACTCTCTCGCCCGGCGCAAGATAAGAATTTTCAATCTCTATTGTATTATATGAAATCTTCTCGGATACAGTAACAATTTGAGAATCCTCACCGCTGACAACAATTTCATCACCGGCTTCAATTACATCGGTCATTCTCGGTGTAACGTCTTCTTCTGACGCCTCGATACCAACATCGGCAAGAATATCCGAAACGAGCTTCTTTGTTGTCTGATACTCGGTTGTAACACCGTTCATAGTAATCTTGACAGGCATAGCTCTGTAAATCTCAATAACCGAATTGTTTTGAACAGTCTCGTTAAGCGCGATATTTGTTTCATCGCCTTCGTTAAGAACAATACCCTGTCTGTCAAGAACCTTCTCAACGCTTGAACCGCTTGTCTTAACAGTAATAGGTGTACTGTTTGAATCGCAAATTGTAACTGTACTCGGTGTAGCATATGCGAAACTGCAGCATGTTGTAACCACTACCGCGGAACATACCGCCGCTGCCACACAATTTTTGGCTGACAAGTTAATCTTTCTTATCAGTCTTGTAAACATCAAATCACCTCAAAATAAATTTTTGGAACTGAGTCCTTCGTTGTTACATTGCCATTATATAGCCGCTTTTGATTTCCGTCAAATATCCAAAAATCCCTTAAATTGATTAATCCATTTTAATTAGTGGTAATAACAAAAAACAAGGGGTTTTCTTTCTATCTTTCACTTTTTCTCTTGTTTACTCCAAATATCTCGATTTTTTATTTGGTAAATCTTGATTTTGGTTATTGTGCTTAATCAAATTTTCTGGTATACTATTTACATGGCATTATATCAGGGATTTTGCTCAAAATTACTCATAATTTGCTTTGTAACAGTTTTGTAACACAAATGTAACATTCGGAATAATGTTCATTCAAAATCTCCAAAACCAACGTTTTTACGGCGTTACAAAGCTGTAACATTTATAAAAAACCATAGGTTTTTGTGCAATTTGTACATCTGCGATAAAAAAATCCTTAAAAGATTTAATATATGAACATTTTGTGAACAAAAATTAAAAATATGAATAAATTGTTAACGCAAAGGAACGGACAAATGGCGGAAAATAACAGTGAAATAAACAATATTTTAAAGAAAAACGAAAGAATTGACGACCTGAATTTAGACGGACTTAAGATTATTCAGAATCCGAGTCAGTTTTGCTTCGGAGTTGACGCGGTATTACTTGCATATTTTGCCGCGCAGGGGATAAAAAAGTGGGCAAGAGTGCTTGATTTATGCAGCGGAAACGGAATAATTCCCATTCTGCTGACCCACAAATCCGCTGCTGAGCATATTACCGGGCTTGAAATTCAAAGCGCTGTTGCGGAAATGGCAGGCAGGTCTGTCGCTCTTAACCGTCTTGAGGCGCAAATCGACATTGTATGCGGTGATTTAAGGCATGGAAGCGAGATATTCGGGAGGAGTTCCTTCCATAATATAACATGCAATCCGCCGTATAAGGAAAACGGCGGCGGCATAAAGAATAAATTTGACGTATCTGCGATAGCACGGCATGAGATCATGTGTAATCTTGAAGATGTAATCAAAGTATCAGCAGAGCTTTTGACGCCCGGCGGAAAGCTTGCGCTTATTCACCGCCCGGAAAGGCTGGCGGACATATTCTGGCATATGCGAAACAATAAGATTGAACCGAAGCGGCTCAGAATGGTTCATCCGTCCTATGGCAAGACTGCGACAATGGTGCTTGTTGAGGGCGCGTACTGCGGCAGACCGAAGCTGTTCCTTGAACCGCCGCTCTATATACATAAGTCAGACGGCAGCGGATATACCGAGGAAATTGACCTAATATATGAAAGGAATTGAAAAATTTTCTCCGCTTTGGCAAAAGTGGAAATGCGAGCTTCGGCAGGTGAACGAAGTGAACACGTTAGGCGAGCAGCCGCCTCACACGAAGCGTGATAATATATGATACGCATTTTACGCAGTGTGTGCCTTTGTATGAACGGCTATCAACCCCACGGGCGGATACTATCCGCCCCTACAGTTATATTACAACACAAAGGAGATCAAATCATGAAAGGAAAACTATACCTATGCCCGACGCCGATAGGCAACCTGGGCGACATAACATACCGAACTCTTGAAACGCTCAAAAGCGTTGACCTAATTGCGGCAGAGGACACCAGAGTGAGTATGAAGCTCTTAAACCACTTTGAAATAAAGAAGCCGGTTACAAGCTATTACGAGCACAACAAGCGCGAAAAGGGCGATTATCTTATTCAGAAGCTGATTTCGGGAACAACAGTCGCGATAGTGACAGATGCAGGTATGCCCGGCATATCCGACCCCGGCGAGGATCTCGTTCGGCAGTGCATCGAAAACAATATCCCTGTCGAATCGCTCCCCGGTCCGTGCGCTTTTGCAACTGCGCTTGTTGCGTCGGGTCTGCCCACAGGACGATTTACATTTGAGGGATTTCTGAGCGTAAACAAAAAGAGCCGCCGCGAACATCTGCTGAGCCTCACTGACGAGACACGTACTATGATATTCTACGAAGCGCCGCACAAGCTCATTTACACCCTCAGGGATATGGCAGAGGTATTCGGCGGCGAGAGAAAAATTGTTCTTGCGCGTGAGCTGACAAAGAAGTACGAGGAGTATCTTCACACCACACTCGGCGGGGCAGTGACGCACTTTGAGGAAACGCCGCCCAAAGGCGAATTTGTGCTTATCATAGCCGGCGCAGACATAGAAAAGGTAAAAGAAAAACGCCGGGAAGAACTTCCCGACGCTGAAACTCTGATTGCTGAATATATAAATCAGGGACTCAAGGGCAAGGAAATCGCAAAGCTGGTCTCCGAAAAGACCGATATTTCCAAAAACGAAGCCTATGAGCTGTTTCTTAAACTTAAATCATAGTTTTTAATATTTAAACAAGAGAAATAACAGCCACCTGACGGCCTGTGTGTTCCTTATGCGTCCGATATGAATAATACTTATCTGAATTACAAATAGTACATTCGCCGGACACATAGATATTTCCGGGCTTCATACCCTCGTCAAGCAGGTCGTCCTTATTTACCGCCCACAAGTCCACATGGAACTTATCGTTCGGCTTTGGTATGCGGTATCTTTCATCAAAGTTTTCGGCAGTAGCTCTGTCAACCTCAAAGCAGCATGCGCCTATACTCGGTCCGATTGCTGCAATGATATTTTCAGGCTTGCAGCCGAACTCGGACTTCATAAGCCCAACCGTCTTTTTGCCGATTTTCTGCGCCGTACCTCTCCAGCCTGCATGAGTTGCGGCAATAACCCTGTTGACCGGGTCGAAAAACAGCAGCGGCACGCAGTCCGCTGTGAATACAACAAGCGGAATACCGGGGATATTTGTTATCAGTCCGTCTGTGTCGCGAATATCGCTGTCAACAACGATAACGCCTTTGCCGCAGTCGGCCTCGCTCACTATGCGTATGTTATCCGTATGCTGCTGTCTGGCACAGACTGTCCGATTGACGTCAAAGCCCATATCTTCGGCGAGCAGCTTGTAATTCATAAGTACATCATCAGGGTCGTCACCCACACGAAAGCCGAAGTTAAACCCCGTAATTTTGCCGTGACTCACACCGCCGGTGCGGCGTGTAAATCCGTTTATTACTCCGAGCTCATCAAATTTTTTCAGACGCAGATAGCTTCTGCCGTCCTTGTTTACTTCTATAAAATTACTGTTCATATATATATGCCCCATAATCAAACATCAATCAATTTTACTGAAACGCAGACGTTCAATTCCGGTCACCTTTTTGGTCTTGTTGTCTATATCAAAGATACAGCCGTTGAACCAGACCTCTCCCTCTTCCGCCTTTTCAAAGCGGAAACGCTTGCCTGCGTTATAATAATAATCTATTATTATTTCTTTCTTCACGCCCAGAATAGAATCCATTATTCCGGTCATTCCCAAATCAGAGATGTATGCGGTTCCGCCGGGCAGGATATGCTCGTCCGCCGTCTGGACATGCGTATGAGTGCCGAATACAATCTGTACCTTTCCGTCAAGGAAGTTGCCCATTGCCAGACGCTCGCTTGTTGTCTCGGCATGGATATCTACTATTATTATATCGGCAGATATCTCCCTGAGCGCCTTTTCAACCGCTCTGAACGGACAATCAGCCGGTGTCATGTTTATCCTGCCGATAAGATTAATAACCGCAACGGAAGCAAAGCCCAGATCCTGAACCGTAAAGCCCCGCCCCTCAAACTCAGGCGGAAAGTTAAGCGGACGTATCAGCCTCGGATTTTCGTCAAGCGCCATACCCGCTGTTTTTGTGCCGTAGGTATGATTGCCCATGGTTATAACATCAACACCGCTCTGCACAAGCCTTTCGGCAATGTCCGGAGTAATCCCGTTTGAGGTTGCGGAATTCTCGCCGTTTGCCACAACAAAATCAATATTATACTTTCTTCTGATTTTATTCAAATTATTATATACATATTCTCTGCCGGGTACGCCGACTATATCTCCGACGGCAAGAACTCTCATATTATACACTCCAAATGATACTTTATTTTTCTCTTCTCTGTCTGACCGCCTCGTACAGCAATACTCCTGCCGCAACGGAGGCGTTAAGCGACTCAATCTCGCCTATCATGGGTATCTTTACCAGGAAGTCGCAGCCGTCACGAACCAAACGGCTCATGCCGCTGCCCTCACTTCCGATTACAATACCGATTGGACCTTTGAGGTCGCAGTCATAATGCTCCTGTGTGCCGGAAAGGTCGGTTCCTACAATCCACAAACCGGCTTTTTTGAGCTTTTCAAGGGTCTGAGCTATGTTTGACACCTTTGCCACATAAGTATACTCAACCGCTCCGGCGCTCACCTTTGCAACGGTTGAGTTAAGCGATACGCTTCGGTTTTTGGGAATTATAACACCGTGCGCGCCCGCTGCATTTGCCGTTCTTATAACGCTGCCCAGATTATGCGGATCGGTCAGCCCCTCGCAAATCACGACAAACGGAGCCTCGCCCCGGTTCTCGGCAAGGCTTAATATATCCTCAACCGAAACATAGTCATGAGCTGCCGCGGCTGCAACAACTCCCTGATGGTTTTCGCCGCCGCACATCTGATCAAGGTTACGCTTTGAAACAAACTGATAATGGATACTGCGCTCCTTTGCAAGATTACGTATTCTGCCGATCGCGGGATGATTAAGCCTCTCCTGAAGATAAATCTTATCAACAGCACGACCGTTTTCAAGCGCTTCGATTACCGGATTTCTGCCGTATAGTTTGTCATCTGTATTGTTCTTCATTAATTATTCCTCTGTTAAAGCTATTATTTAGTTCAATATCTGAATCTTCTGTTCTTACTGTTTAACGCAGAAATACTCAACTCCTGCGTCAAGTGTCCAGCCCTTTGCCGTAATCATCTCGGACGCAGTTACAAGCTGATACCCCTGTTCAAGCAGGGCTGGAACCATAATCCAAACCGCCTGCCTTGTAGGCTCAAGCAAATCGTGCATAAGCACAATATCGCCGTCAGAAATGTTGTCCATTACCTTATGATATATTATATCACGGTCTAAGTAAAGCCAGTCAAGCGTGTCAAGGTTCCATTTGATTATAGGAACGCCCACTGCGTATCTGACCAAGTCATTCGACTCACCGTGAGGCGGACGTATAATTTTCAAATAATCTCCTGTTATATCATAGACAACCTTGTTTGTCATATTAAGCTCATTGATTATCTCGTCCCACGAACAATTAATCAGGTGCGGATGATAATATGTGTGGTTTCCCAATTCCATGCCAAGCTGATATTCACGCTTGAGTGTTTCCGGATACTGCCAAGCCATGTTTCCGGTTATAAAGAATGTAGCCTTTGAATTATACGCCTCCAGCACATCAAGCAGCGAATCCGTTACCGGAGAATACGGACCGTCGTCAAACGTCAGGCAAACCATAGGCTTGTTCGGGTCAACCACTCTTTTGGGCGGCAGTCCGAAAGCCTTTTCTACAGCGTCAGGGGAGACATATGCCCTGTCATTGTACACTACAACTTCTCTGTCAAGCTGATAGAACTTACCGTCGCGGTAGAGCAGACGGCTTCTGAGCTTCATCACCGCAACCTGTCCGTCCTTTTTCACGGTCAGGGTATCTTCGGGATACTTATACTCGACAGTCGCTCCTACTTCGCCGAACGCCTCGGTTACAAGTCTTAACTGACTGTCATCAGTATAAGCATATACGCCGCTTACAGCAAATCCAAGTCCAATAGCGCATAGCGCTGCAAGCATAAAAATCTTTAACCATAGTTTTCTCAAATCGATTCACTTACCTTTACAAATTAATATATTTATTCTTACGTTAGTATACCACAAAAATTCCATATATTCAAGAAATTAAAGAAAATATATAAGCCCTCTCCGTCATACTCCGCCGCCGTCCCTCCAAAAATGAGAGGCGGGGGCTGAGCAGACTGAGAGGGTTTTGGCTTCAAATAAATTTAATTTTAATGAACTATACCATATACACCGTAGAGCATCTTTGCAGCCTCGGCTCTTGTCGCATTATCCTTCGGACCGAACGAACCGTCAGTATATCCGCTGATAATGCCCATGTTATATAAAGCCGATACTGCCTCAACAGCATAGCCCGAAATATCGGCTGAGTCGGTGAACTCATGGATTTCGGATGCATTTGAGCCAAGCGCTCTGAAAATAATAACCGCCATATCCTGTCGTGTAATGTTATCGCCTACGCCGAATGTACCGTCTTCGCGGCCGGTAACAAGGCCGTTTTGAGCTGCTGCGGCAATATACGGAGTATACCAGTCGCCGTTTGCGTCACTGAATTCCGTAACCGCATTGCTGTCAACAGAATATCCCATAACGCCCACTATCATCTTTGCGAACTGCTCACGCGTAACCTGCTGCTGAGGAGCAAATACACCATCGCCCATGCCGTTTACAATTCCGAGATTACTGAGTGCCAGGATAGCCTCTTTTGCCCACTCCACATCGGCAATATCGGTAAATCCGCCGATAACAGGTGCTGATGTCGGAGTAACTCCGCTTATTGTTCCGGTACCGCCGCCGGCTGTTATTCCGCCGCCGTAACCGCCGCCGGCTGTTATTCCGCCGCCGTAACCGCCGCTGACCGTTCCGCCGCTGCTATTGAAGCCTGAATAGCTGAACGAAGCGACAACATCCATGTATCCGTTCTTGACATAGCTTCCGATTGATGAAGCCTTGATTGTAACCTTATTACCTGTTACGCTCACAGTCTTGTTGTTAATCTTAAAAGATGTAAGACTGTAGCCCGCAGCTGCTGTAATTGTGAACGAAAGCGAGGTTGAACCATCGGGTTCGATGTCATAGAACTCCGATACCTGCTTTACGCTTGTTGCGTTTACAGTACCGGACACCAAGCCCGACAATGTTACCTTTCCGCCCTTTGCAACGGTAACCGACATATCAAATAAGTCAACATCTTCTCCGCCCATTGTCTCAGCAAGATATTGCATATCATAGGTTACCTCGTCAAGCTCAGTCTGCAACTCAATGACATTCTCCATAAGAGTTTTTGTCAGGTCGTTTAAGCTGATTGCGTCATCAAGCAGTTGAACCGCAACCTTTAAATCGGCAATCAATTCTTTCGATTCGGCTATATATTTTCTCATACTGCTTATATCGCTTGAATCATACAAAGTTGAGTTGTTTATATATAATGATGTATAAAGGCTGTTGAGCTCGGTAACCTCATCAATCTGATCGTATGCGTCGTCAACAACTTCGCTTGCGGACAGAGTTTTAACCACCGGATAAATCGTCACGTCAGACGCAGGCATTACAAACACTTCTTCAATCCAATGGCTGTCGTCTGATGAAAGTGTTTTTTCAACATTCACACCGTCCTCGGTATATCCGTAATATACTCTTGAAAAACGGTAACCTCTGTCTGTTGAACCCTCAACTGTAACTTTTGCTCCTGAAACAGCAGACGTTGGTGTAACTGTTATATATGAATGTTCTGTGTCCTGAACGGTAACGCTGTGCTTGCCGGTCGGGTTAGCGGTCGGATTTGCTGTCGGTTCTGCCGTTGGCTCAGGCTCAGCTGTCGGCTCAGCGCTGCTTTCCGGCGTCTGCTGCGGATCGTCTGTTACAACAGGCGCATCTGTCGGTGCTTCAGGAGCAGCCGTAGGCGATACTGTAGGTGTTGCGTTCGGGTCAGCGGTTTCAATAGTAAGTACGTCCGCTGTCTGCACTGCCGCGCCATCATCACCGCTCGGGAACGCTATCGCAACTACCGGCAATACCGAAACAAGCATAGTGATAACAAGTGTAACCGCTATGTCTTTTAAGTATTTCATGTTTTTTCCTCCATTTTCCTGTTAACTTTTTAATATTTATCTAAGTTTAGTTTTAGCACACAATTTTGAAATAGTCAATAGCTCAAGGCAAGATGTTAACAAAAAGAAACATAGTAATTTGTGACATAAATTCAATAAAATTACATTATATTCTTACTGATATATATATACGGACTTATTTGTGATAGGTTAAATTTTAGGATAATAAATTATAGTTTGACAAACAGTTATTGCAAGCTAAGCTTGCAATGACTGCTCGACAAACTACAATTTATCCAATTTTTGCATTGAAATCCGGAATTTATTGATTTTAAAAAACTTTTCAAACAGTCAAATTTATTCCTTGGGCGGAGCAGGATCGTCTGTGCGTTCAAGAAGATAATCTGTACTTGTGTTAAATATATCAGCCAACTTTATTAATATATCTGTAGGTATATCACGATATCCCTGCTCATATCTGCAATATTGCGACTGCTTCATTCCAAGCTTTGCCGCTAATGCTCTTTGCGATAAATCATTATCTTCTCTTAAATCTCTGATTCTTCTATAATAATTTGTATTCATAATATTAGCCTCAAAATTAAAATCGATAACCATTTGGATATTGACATTTTATAACAAATGCCTTATAATATGCTTGTATTATAACCGTTTGGATATCAGCATTGCATATAAAACAGGTTATAATAAAATTTTTTACACCAATATTTATTTTTTAGGAGTTGTATGAGATGTTGAAGAAAATTGACAATAACGGTCGTATTGTTATTCCGATAGATATACGCCGTGAGCTTGATATGAACGAGGAATACGTAGATGTTGATATAATAAAAGTTAACGGAGAGAAACAGATAGTTATAAAGAGAACTGTTTGTAAATGTGATATATGCGGATGTGAAGAAAATGTCGAATCGGTTCTTGACAAAAACATTTGTAGTGAATGTATCAAAAAATTGCGGCAATATTATAATAATGCCGAATGAAAAAACGCTGTATATGAAAGATATTTAAGTTTTTAAAGAAAGACCATGAATTTATAGTGTTAATTATCTGATAAATTATAGTTTATGCGCCCAAACCTTTTAAGAAAAGGTTATAAATCCAAATTGGTAAACCGCAATTCGGCGGTTTAATGCGATCGCCTTTGCAAAAGGCGATATTTCAAGCTACGGCAGGCTTGCTGTGACCGGACTTGCGTAGCAAGTGCGTATGCA
>OIXH01002096.1_pt1 | contig 20686 bp, 16 predicted proteins | sample 1587741 | NCBI WGS metagenome assembly OIXH01 (sample SAMEA3888916, study PRJEB22519) | human gut metagenome | biome: human gut; feature: human-associated habitat; material: faeces | place: Denmark | collected 2011 | reverse complement strand
ATTTCTGTATGGAATTAAAATTGCTTCCATATGCCTATAATACTTGAGCGAACTCGCTTGCGCGTGTTCCTTCATCAACAGGCTTTTTCGCCAAACACACCTCTTAGCGCTTCTCCCTCCGGCATATTAAGAAGGCGGGCATTTTTCCTAAAGCAGACTTTTAGTCGCCGTCGGCACTTAGGTGTCGTACTTTGACACCTTATGTGCCGCTACGGTGACTACTAAGCGTAAGCGCGTCTGCGTAGGAAAAATCCCGCCTCTTTCATGCCTTACTTATATAATAATACACACCATGCCGCCGTTCATGTCATTGACGATTTTCTGCATGGTGTCCTGCAGTTTCACCTGGCTTTCTTCGCCTATCATGGAAATTTTACCGGTGATGCCGTCATCCACAAGCTGCTCCACGGTTTTGCCAAAGATGTTGGTTTCCCAGATGCCTTCCTCCCGGCTGTCCGCTTCGTTGATATAGCGTATTAAATCCTGTGCCTGCTCCTCCGTTCCCACAATGGGCGCAATTTCCGTTTCGATGTTGGCGCGTATCATGTGAATGGACGGACTTTCCGCCTTGATTTTGACGCCAAACTTGTTGCCGTGACGGATTAACTCCGGCTTTGCCAGACTGATTTCCTCCCTTTCCGGTGTTACCACACCGTAACCCTTCTGCCGTACGGACTGTACCGCCTGCAGCACCTTGGCATATTCTTTTTTCATGGCGGAGAGCTCTTTTAATTTGGTAATAAGCTGGTATTCGCCGCTGATTTCGTCCCCTACCAAATCGCTCAGCATTTCATAATAAAAGCTGTTGTCCACATCCATCTGCAGCTTCACACTGCCGTCCGCAAGATTGATGTTTTCTGTTTTCAGCCGTTTTATGTACCGGCTTTCCACCGGCACCCTGCCATCCACCTGCATGCTGCGGATATCCCGGACGGAATTTACCGCCTTCATGATGTTTTTTACCGCTCCCACCATTTCCTTCTTCATGGGATTGTCGAGGCTTAACATCTCCACCCACTTCGGCATAAAAAACTCCATGCGGGAAACCGGGAATTCATAAAGTATCTGTTCCATGATGCTATGTATGTCATCCATTTTTAACTGGGCACAGTTGACCGGACGGACCGCCACCTTATATTTCTCTCCGATTTCTTCCGCCATCGCCTTTGTTTCGTCTGCATAGGGCTTCTCGGAATTAAGCAGCACCAAAAACGGCTTACGCAGCTTCTTTAATGCCAGAATGGTCTTTTCTTCCGCATCCAGATACGCCGCTCTCGGGAGTTCCCCGAAGCTGCCGTCCGTGGTAACCACAAGTCCTATGGTGGAATGGTCGTGAATGACCTTATCCGTGCCGATGCCTGCTGCCTGCGTAAACGGAATTTCCGTATCCGACCAGGGAGTTTTTACCATACGCTCCGTATTTTCTTCCATGTGACCGGTGGCGCCCTCCACCATGTAGCCCACACAGTCAATGAGCCTTACCTTCGCCTCCACGTCCCCGCCAAGATGCACGGCGGCAGCTTCCTTCGGAATGAATTTCGGCTCCGTGGTCGTAATGGTTTTTCCTCCCGCACTCTGCGGCAGTTCGTCCTTTGCCCTTTCCTTTTCATGCTCATCTTCCATAAAGGGAAGCACACAGACATCCATGAAGCGTTTAATAAACGTGGATTTGCCGGTACGCACCGGTCCTACCACCCCTATGTAGATTTCCCCACGGCATCTTTCCTGTATGTCCTTGTACAAGTCATATTCTTTATTCACCATCAGGTCCATAAAAAAATCCCCTTCCATACTTAATAAATTGTATGAAAGGGGAGCTTTCATTATGCTTACATCTTCACACGTTTGAAGTTTTTCTTGCCACGTTTTACCACAAGTCCGTCACCGTCAAACTGCTCCGGCGCATATGTGGTTTTGATGTCTGTTACCTTTTCGTCCGCTACGGTAACACCACCCTGCTCTACGGCACGTCTTGCTTCGGAACGGGATGCACATAAGCCTGCCTTTACCAGCACGCCCATGATATCAATGGAGCCGTCCTGGAAATCTGCCTCGGTAAGCTTTGCCTCCGGCATTTCCCCGGCAATGCTTCCGGAGAACAGTGCTCTTGCGCTTTCCTGTGCTTTCTTAGCTTCTTCTTCGCCGTGAACCAGATTCGTCAGCTCGTATGCCAGAATTTCCTTTGCCTGATTTAACTGGCTGCCTTCCCATTTGTCCATTTCGTCAATCTGCTCCAGCGGAAGGAAGGTCAGCATCCGTAAGCACTTCATGACATCGGCATCGCCTACGTTTCTCCAGTACTGGTAGAACTCGAATGGAGAGGTCTTGTTGGGGTCTAACCATACGGCATTTCCTGCAGTTTTTCCCATCTTCTTTCCCTGGGAGTCGGTTAACAGTGTAATGGTCATGGCATGTGCATCTTTGCCCAGTTTCTTTCGAATCAGTTCGGTACCGCCTAACATATTGCTCCACTGGTCGTCTCCACCGAATTCCATATTACAATTGTATTTCTGGAACATGTAGTAGAAGTCATAACTCTGCATAATCATGTAGTTAAATTCAAGGAAGCTTAAGCCTTTCTCCATACGCTGCTTATAGCATTCGGCACGCAGCATATTGTTTACGGAAAAGCAGGGACCTACCTCACGGAGCAGGTCAACATAGTTTAAATTAAGCAGCCAGTCGGCATTGTTTACCATAAGCGCCTTACCTTCGGAGAAATCAATAAATCTCTCCATCTGACGCTTAAAACATGCCGCATTGTGTTCAATGTCCTCTCTGGTAAGCATTTTTCTCATATCGGTCCGACCGGAGGGGTCACCGATCATGGTAGTACCGCCGCCGATTAAGGCTATGGGCTTGTTTCCTGCCATCTGCAGTCTTTTCATAAGAGTAAGTGCCATAAAATGTCCGGCTGTCAGACTGTCTGCCGTACAGTCAAAACCAATGTAAAAGGTGGCCTTGCCGTTATTGATCATTTCACGGATTTCTTCTTCATTTGTTACCTGTGCCAGCAGGCCTCTTGCCTGTAATTCTTCATAGATTTTCATTTTTGCTCTCCTTTTTCTATTGTGCAGACAGTACCTGCCCGCCTTGTTACCATAACAAAAAAACCTGTCCTCTCTGTAAAGAAAGGACAGGTATAAGCCCGTGGTACCACCTTCGTTCCCGTAAACCTCACGATTTACGGCTTTCTTGGTATGCGTAAGATTATCATCTTATTACAACCATGGCTGCTATCGGTGCCGGCCGGCAGAGTCTACTTTGCAGGGCATTTCGGTCTGCTGCTCCGAGATGTACTTCCCATTCATCTCTCCTGCGCCTCTCAGCCTCCGGCAACTCTCTGTAGGTCTTAATGATGGTACTCTTCTCTTCATCGCATTTACTGTTTTGTTAGGAATTAGTCACATTATAGCCACAAGATTTCCGTTTGTCAACACAGAGTATGATAAAATTTTTTACACAAAGTCGAACAGGCTTATCTGGTTAGACTCCGGCAGCCTGCCGAGCAGGTGCAGACTGTCCATCAGTTCGATGATGGTGCCGCTCACCTTGGTTCTCTGCTTGAAATCGTCCTTACTTAAGAACGGGCCGTCCTTGGCAGCTTCCACAATGGCATCCGCCGCTTTTTCCCCCAGACCGTCGATGCTGTTTAAGGAAGGCATCAGCTTGCCGTCCACAATCTGGAACAGTCTTGACTGGGCGCTGAAAATATCAATGGGCGTAAATTCAAATCCTCTGGCATACATTTCCTGTACGATTTTCATATCGCCGTAGGCATCCTTTTCCTTATTGGAAAGGCTGTCCATACGGGATTTATAATCCTTCATAATCGCCTCTAAGTGCTGCTGCCCCTGGCACATCAGCTCATAAGAAAACGCCTTGGCGCGGATACTGAAATAGGCCGCATAATACGCCAGCGGATAGTTGATTTTACAGTAGGCAATTCGCCATGCCATCATAACGTAGGCCGCCGCGTGTGCCTTCGGGAACATGTATTTAATCTTTTTGCAGGACCAGATGTACCAGTCGGGAACATTCTTTTCCTTCATGGCTGCTTCCCACTCCGGCTTTAGGCCTTTTCCCTTACGCACGCTCTCCATGATGGTAAAGGATAGGGAGCTTTCCACGCCCTGGTTGATCAGGTAGATCATAATATCGTCTCGACAGCAGATAGCCGTGGAAATGGTGGCTTTTCCCTCTAAAATAAGGGTCTGCGCATTGCCCAGCCATACGTCCGTTCCGTGACCCAGACCGGAAATACGGATTAAGTCGGAAAACTGTTTGGGCTTTGTGTCAAGAAGCATCTGGATAACGAAATCCGTACCGAATTCCGGGATACCTAAGGAGCCCACCGGCGTGCCGCTTATCTGGGACGGGGTAATGCCAAGCGCTTCCGTATTCTGGAACAGGGACATAACCGCCTTGTCGTCCAGAGGGATTTTCGTGGGGTCGATGCCCGTTAAATCCTGCAGCATACGAATCATGGTAGGATCATCGTGTCCGAGTATGTCAAGCTTTAACAGGTTGTGGTCAATGGAATGGTAATCGAAATGGGTCGTTACCGTATCCGTTGTCATATCGTTTGCCGGATGCTGCACCGGGGTAAAGGAGTTGATGTCCTGTCCCATGGGAAGCACGATGATACCGCCGGGATGCTGTCCAGTACTTCTCCGGACGCCGGTACACCCCTGGGTAATCCGGTTGATTTCGCAGGTTCTCTTGTGGATGCCTCTCTCCTCATAGTAATTCTTTACATAACCGAATGCGGTTTTGTCCGCAAGGGTCGCAATGGTACCGGCACGGAAGGTCTGTCCGGCGCCGAAAATAACTTCCGTGTATTTGTGTGCCTTACTCTGGTATTCACCGGAGAAGTTTAAGTCGATATCAGGTTCCTTATCACCCTTAAATCCTAAGAAGGTTTCAAACGGAATGTCAAAGCCGTCCTTGATTAACGGCTCTCCGCAGACCGGACACACCTTATCCGGCATGTCGCATCCGGCATTGCCGGCAAATGCCTTTACCTCCGGGGAATCGAAATCGTAATACCGGCACTTAGGGCAGCGGTAATGGGCGCTTAGGGAGTTAACCTCTGTAATACCTGCCATGAACGCCACCAAAGAGGAACCTACGGAACCACGGGAGCCTACTAAGTAGCCGTCCTCCACGGACTTCCACACTAACTTCTGGGCAATGATATACATAACCGCAAATCCGTTGGTAATAATGGAATGCAGTTCCTTTTCCAGACGGTCTTCTACGATTTTGGGCAGAGTATCCCCGTAAATTTCGTGAGCCCTGTTGTAGCAGATGGCAGTCAGCGTCTTGTCGGAGTCGGGAATGACGGGAGGACATTTATCCGGGCGCACCGGCGCAATGGTCTCTATCATATCCGCAATCATATTGGTGTTGGTAATGACAATTTCCTCTGCCTTTTCGCTGCCGAGATACTGGAACTCCTCTAACATTTCCTCCGTGGTGCGCAGGTACAGCGGCGCCTGGTTGTCCGCATCGTCAAAGCCCTTGCCCGCCATGATAATACGGCGGTACACTTCGTCCTCCGGGTCTAAGAAATGCACATCGCAGGTTGCCACGACCGGCTTGTTGAACTGCTCGCCCAGTCTTACAATCCTTCGGTTGATGTCCTGAATATCCTCAACGGAATTGATATCCGGATGCTTGGGAGAGTCAATCATAAAGGCATTGTTGCCGCAGGGCTGGATTTCCAGATAGTCGTAAAAATCCACAATACCGGCTATTTCCTCTTCGCCCCTGTCCTCTAAAAGAGCCCGGTACAGCTCTCCCGCTTCGCAGGCGCTGCCGATGATAAGACCGTCCCTGTACTTGTTAATGGCACTCTTCGGTATCTTGGGCTGGCGGCTGAAGTATTTTAAGTGGGACATGGATATCAGCCGGTACATGTTGATACGTCCCAAATCGTTTTTCGCTAAAATAATGCAGTGGTAGGAATGCAGTCGGGCAATGTTTTCATCGGACGGCCTGGCAAAGGTATTCATTTCCGCCAGCGTCTTTAAGCCCTGCTCTTCCATCATCTTCATAAAATGCAGGAAAATATGCGCCGTTGCTTCCGCATCGTCCACCGCCCTGTGGTGGTTTTCCAAGGAAACATTGAACACCTTGCACAAAGCATCCAGGGTATGTTTGTTCTGCTCCGGCAGAAGAACTCTGGACATGATCATGGTATCCAGATAGGTAAAATCCGCCGGCAGGGAAAGCCTCTTGGCATTTTCCCGGATAAATCCCGTATCGAAGGAAGCATTGTGCGCTACCAGCACGGCATCCTCGCAGAAGCTTAAAAACTGCGGCAGCACCGTTTCGATTTCCGGTGCATCCGCCACCATGCTGTCATTTATGCTGGTCAGCTTTTCAATGGCAAAAGGTATGGGAACCTTCGGGTTAATGAATGTGGAAAAACGGTCTGTAATCCTGCCGTCCTTTACTTTTACGGCGCCGATTTCAATGATTTTATTATGTACGGGAGAAAAGCCCGTGGTTTCGATATCAAATACCACAAAGGTCGTGCCGGCAATCTCCTGTCCCTTGTCGTTGTTGGTGATTTCCTTTAAGTCGTCCACGATGTAGGCTTCCACACCGTAAATTACCTTGAAGAAATCCTGCTTGTCCGGCGCCGGTTCTCCCTTTTCCTTTCGTGCGTTTTTCTCTGCCTTATATAAATCGTCCCACACATGGTTGGCATCCGTGAAGCCCTGCACCACGCCGTGGTCGGTAATGGCAATGGCGGGATGTCCCCATTTGTAAGCACGTTTTACAATATCCTTGGCTTCGGAAACACCATCCATGTCGCTCATCTTGGTATGGCAGTGCAGCTCCACTCTCTTTTTCACACTGTGATCGGAACGTGTCGTGGTAAAATCAGGAATCTTTTTAATCCCCGTAATGGAGCCGATGGATAATTCATGGTCAAACTTGTCCAGCATGGCAATGCCGTCCACCTTGATAAATTTACCCACCGCAAGTTCACCCGCCAGTTCTTTTGCAAACTCATTGGGACAGAACACCTTGGCGGAAATGGTATCCGTAAAGTCTGTCACCGCAAAAATCAGAATGGATTTTTCGTTGTTCTTAAGCTCCCGGACTTCCAGTGACGTCACTCTTCCGCGGATGGTTACTTCTCCGATTTCTCCGATAATATCCACTATTTTCGTAACTTCTTTGTCAAAGTCCCTGCCGTACACCACATCCGGATTGTCGGAGCGCCTGATTCCTTTTTTGCCATCGCCGCCGTAAAAGCGGTCGCCCTTGCCTTTGAAGCCGCCCTTCTGGGAAAAACCTTTTCCGCCGGCATTCCGGTTTCCGACTCCCGCCGAAACGCTTCCTCTGCCGTCGCCTGCTTGGGGAGCAGTGCTTCCTGTTTTTCCGGCTGCCTGACCTGCCTGCATCCTGCCCGCTTTTGCACCATTTTGACCATTTGAGTCATTTGCATTTTTTTCATCCGCTGTGGCAGTCTGTACGGCACTCTGCTGACCGCTTCCGTCATCGTCCCTGCCGTTTAAGGCACGCAGTCTCGCCGCAATTTCCGCTACTTCCATGGAAAGCTTCTTTTCCTCTTCTTCGGCGAACCTGCTTTCCACCGGCTCTCTATAGTCAAATTTAATCACCACATCCACGCCGCAGCGCTCCTGGAACACCTTGTTCAGGATGCGGAGCATTTCCTCTTCCTTGCTTTTGGTGAGCACGCTTTCCTCTACGGTAAGCAAAATCTTCGCACTGTCCGGATAGGTAACCTCCGCCCCCCGCAACGCAACATACATAATATGGTCGTACTGCCGGAATTCCAAAAGAATGCTCTCCCAGTACGCATCCATCAGATTTTGCGGCGTATACTGGCTGGAAAGCTGAAACCTTTCGTATATCTTTACCGTCAGGTCGTTGTTCTTAAACAGCTGGTTCTTTATTTCATTTTCTGCTTTATATACAATTTCCTTGGAAATCAGATGTTCACTGGAAATATAAATCCGTAAAAAATCCTTTTTGGATGTGCTGGTGATTTTCAGCACTTCCACATCCTCAAACTGTCTGCCTACCTGCGTGGGCAGCTTCAGTCCCGCAAAAACTTCCAAAAACGCTTTACTCATTCTTATCGTCCCTGTTCCTTGTGCATGCGCATCCCGCATTTTAATTCTGTTATGGCTGCCAGTTTTTGTTTCCTGCTTCTGTCATGTTCCGCTGATTCCGTCATGTTCCACTGTTTCCGTCATGTTCCACTTCTTCCGTCATGTTCACTTCTGCTGCCGGTTATTCGTTCCAATGGTCAAGTTCCTGTTTCAGTGTGGAAATAAACTCTGCCTCGGGGATTTTCTTCACCACTTCGCCTTTTTTTATAAGAAGCCCTTCTCCGATTCCGCCTGCAATTCCCAAATCCGCCTCTTTTGCTTCCCCGGGACCGTTTACCACACAGCCCATAACCGCCACCTTGATATCCAGCGGATAATCGGCTACCATTTCTTCCACCTTGTTTGCCAGACCGATTAAGTCAATCTTGGTTCTGCCGCAGGTCGGACAGGAAACCACTTCAATGCCGCCTTTACGCAGTCCCAGGGTTCTGAGCAGCAGTTTTGCGGTTTTCACTTCTTCCACCGGGTCACCGCTTAAGGATACACGGATGGTGTCACCAATTCCTTCATATAAAATAATGCCAAGCCCGATACCGGACTTGATATTGCCGGACCATACCGTACCGGACTCCGTAATGCCCACATGCAGGGGATAGTTTGTTTTTTTTGCCAGAATTTCATGTGCCTTGATGCACATCATTACATCCGAAGATTTAATGCTGACCACCATATTGTCATATCCCATGTCCTCAATGAGCTGCACTTTGGAAAGGGCGCTTTCCACAATTCCTTCTGCCGTCACACCGTGGTATTTCTCCACTAATTCTTTTTCCAAAGAACCGCTGTTTACCCCGATACGGATGGGAATATTTCTGTCCTTTGCCTCTTTTACCACACTGAGTACCTTTTCCCTGCTGCCGATATTGCCCGGGTTGATGCGGATTTTATCCGCTCCGTTTTCCATGGCGGCGATTGCCATCCTGTAATCAAAATGAATATCCGCCACCAGCGGAATGGTTATCTGCTTTTTAATTTCCGCTACCGCTTTCGCTGCTTCCATGGTCGGTACCGTACAGCGTATAATCTCACAGCCTGCTTTTTCCAGACGTTTAATCTGGGTGACCGTTTTCTCCACATCCTCCGTGGGGGTGTTTGTCATGGACTGTATCAAAACAGGATTGCCCCCTCCGATTACCCTGTCTCCGATTTTTATCACCTTTGTATGCTCTCTGTACATACGCCGCCCCTTTCTTTTTTTCTGATTTTATGCTTCTTCACCCTTTAAGGTTACCACCGTCATGTCATGATGCATGGCTTTCAGTACCGGTCCGAAAACATCCTTTGTTTTAAGCCGCAGGCTGGAAGTGTTGATGCAGGGATGACAGCCTAAATATTCTCCCTTTAACACATCCTCATCCACCAGCAGCCTGACTCTGTTTTCTTTGTCATTCATAAGTCCCATAATACTCACGGAACCGGGCGTAATGTCTAAAAATTCTTCCATAAACGCTTCATCCGCAAAGGATAACCGTGCGCTTCCGATCTGCGCTGACAGCTCCTTTGTCTTGAAGGGCTTATCTCCCGGCATCATCAACAGGTAAAACATGGTTTTCTGCCGGTTGCAAAGAAATAAATTTTTACAGACAACCGCCTCCAGCGCCTCATCTATTTTTTCACAGGCCTCCATGGTAAATGCTGCTTCATGGTCGATTCTTTCATACTCCACTCCTAAACTGTCCAGTAATTCATACACTCGGATTTCTTTCTCCAGTCTGCCGGTCACATCCGCCGGTCTGCCCTTCTGTCTTGTATACATCATATCTGCCTTTCTGTTCTTATGTAACTTCAATCTGTCTTTCATTATACCGAAGCGCCGATTAACATTCAAGAAAAAAACCACCCGTTTTATGGTTTTAAAACGGATGGTTTCTGATATATTTGCTATGTCAGATTTTCTGTTTTCTATCAGCTCAGCTTTCCAGTCCTTATCAGCCAAACAGGGAGAACGAAAGCACCACAATTCCCAGAATGACAAGAATAATACCGGTAGCACGGTTCAGTGTCTTAGGCGTTGCCTTATTGGCAAACAATGCGGCTATTCTTGCCCAAAGCAGGGTAAATACCACGCAAAGCCCGAATATCAGCCAGTCCGGCTGTCCGCCGATGGCAAAATGGGAAACTGCACCTGTAAGCGCTGTAAATGTCATGATAAACACGCTGGTTCCTACCGCCGTTTTCAGTTCATAACCTAAAACGCTGGTCAGGATAAGCAGCATCATCATGCCGCCGCCTGCACCGACAAAACCGCAGATAAGTCCAATCATAATACCGCAGATCAGGGACTGGATGGCTCTCTTTTTTGCCGATACGCCCTGCATGCTTTCCTTGGTTGTCATAACCGGCTTCACAATAAATTTAACTCCCAGTAAGAAGGTCATGAACACGGAAAAATTGCCCATGGTTGCCGAAGGTACAAGGCTTGCCAGGTAGCTTCCCACAACGGTAAATATCAGAACGCTTCCCATCATGATAAGTCCGTTTTTAATATCCAGATTCTTGTTTTTTCCGTAAGTATACGCCGAAACGGCGCTTGCCAGTACATCCGATGACAGGGCAATTCCCACTGCCATATACGGGTCCACATGCAAAAAAGTGATAAGCATGGGACTGATGACGGCTGCTGCGCTCATACCCGCAAAGCCTGTTCCCAGGCCTGCCCCCATACCCGCAAAAAATGTTACTAAAATAGTTATCAGTAATTTCATACTCTATCCGTCCTTTCCTCTTTTATAACCAGATCCATGTTATGACTGATGATATTAAGAGTTTTTATGAAGTTTTCTTTTCCCTCTTCATCGGTATTTTCAAACAAAGTCCCCATAAATTTTTCCTGTACTTTTTTTCCTTTTTCCACGACCGGTCCCGCTTTTCCCGTACACATAAGCAATGTTTTCCGCCTGTCGTCCTTTGCCTCTTCTCTCACAAGAAAGCCGTCTTTTACCAGCCTGTCCACATGCATGGACACCAGATTTGCCTTGATATTTCTGATTTCCACAATGTCGGATGCCGTCTTGTATTCGGGGTTGTTTCCCAAAAACATCAGAATGTCAAATGCCGTCTGCGGAAGCCCAAACTCCTTGCAGACCGGCTTGCAGGCTATCCTGTATGCCTGCCCGAACTTGCGTATAAGCTCCAATCCTATATTCATTCCTGCACCTCTTTTATTTGCTTCATATGTGAATATTTCATTTTTGAACTATTTAAGTATACAACCTTTCCACGAAAAAATCAAGTAACAAAAAGGGGCTGTCGCACTGGCAAATATTTTTGCCGGGCGTCAGTCCCTCCACTGTCTTCCTGTGATAAAAGTTTACCTCGCAAAACTTTTCCTATTTTTTAATACTGGGAAGCCTCCAGTAATTTCTTGCTTACTCTTGTCTGCACTTCAAGGTAATACGCTAGTTCGGCATCACTCATGTCATTGCCTTCCCATTGTTCAAACTTTTCCATCATATCAGCATATTTGTTCATGTAATCAGCATAATCCGTTAACAGATTCATATCCGTAGGATTTTCCGAATATTTTTTCATGAACGCAACGTATTCATCCATAAACGCTTCGTAGCTGTCCATGGCTTTCTTAAAGTCACTTCTTATCCCTCCCTGTTCCTTGTCCGTTGCCTCGGATGGAGCCGGTGTTTCCTCCGGTTCCTGACTTTCCTCCGGTTCCTGGCTTTCTTCCGGTTTCTGGCTCTCCTCCGGTTTCCGGCTTTCTTCCGGTTCCTGACTCTCTTGTGTAGTTTCTGTGGCAGGATATGATGCCTCATCGGTGTTTTTTTCCTCCGATGCTTTCGCCTCAACGGTCATGATATTGTCGCCTAAATAATCTATACTGACATGGCAGCCGTCTTCATCGTCTGCCCGGTAATAAGTGTCCCCTTTCTCATAGCCTATAGTAAAGCCCTTTTTCATACACTCTGCAACATAGGCGTCATAATCAGTTTTACCGGTGTTTCCCACATACAGGAAAAAATGATTTTCATATTCATATGAATACCTGCCAACCGTAGATTCCGGCTGGGGAAGATGCTGTCCAAGCTCACTTACCGGCCAGGTTATGCTTTCTAATTGCAGCGGAGCCTTCAGCCGAATGCTCATACTACTGCCGATCTGCATCAACTGCAGGAAATATCCCTCTTCATTATAGGCTTCATAGGATATCAGGTCTTCCGCTGCATCCACCGTAAATCCTTTTTGGATGCAGGCATCCTTATACTCCTCATATTCTTTATCACTTACTTTGTTTATAGACAGATAGAATTCCTCGTCTGAATTTTCATATAATTTTCCCTTGCCCGTCGGAGGTTCCGGTAACCACTCACGCATTACCACATCCGTCCATTTATTCTTTTTTTGTCCGCCGCTACAGGAAACGGCAGCAATAATGATGACTACAATCATGACAAGATTTCCGATAAGCAGCCACTTTTTATTTATTTTTCCGTCTTTCACTTTTCTCGTTTCTTTCTTCATATAATTCCTTTTTCCTCCCTATTTGCTATGGTAAGTAATCAATATGTTTGCATTTTTAAGAACGATGTCCCCCACCTCAAATTCATCGCTTCCGTTAATGGTAACCTGCTCCACCCGTCCGTTTTTCCGCTGACCAAACAGCCCTATATCTTTTAATGGTACTGCGGAAACATTGGTAAATCCGGCTCCCTTATAAAGCATGACCATGCTTTGGTATGTCCTGTCTTCGTAGTACAGCATTGGTTCCGTTAACACAACCTCATCAGGTCCCACATATCTTCTCTCTTTACGATCTGGTTTTCCCTTAAATAATGTCACCTCCGCAATGATCATACCGAGAAATATACAGATGGCTCCGGCTGCGGCATTTACCATACAGATGATTGCCCCGGCAATTCCCAGAACACCTGCAATACTGTAGGCAACAATTTTCCCAATCCGTTCTCTCTCCTTCTCTTTTTCCGCAATTTCCATTTCACGCAGTCTGACCATTCTTTCCGTTTCTGCCTGCCGGATTTTTGCTTCATCATAATTGCGGTATATATGTATATTGTCATTTCGTAACATCACTTTCGTGCCACAATATATGCAAAATGTATACTCCTTTCCATTCTGTACAAACAGATTTGCCCCGCATTGCGGACATGTCAATGTTTCTGCACTGATTGCCATTTTGCTTCCTCCTTGTTTATCTCTTCCGGCCTTTTTATGTAATATCCGTAAGATTCCAATATTGCAATCACCTCCGAGGTAATATTCACATCCTTATTTTCCTGTTTATACATGCTGCTCACAATCATCCGATGTAAATCGTTTACCGAAACTTCCATGATTTCGGCCAGTTTATACAGATTATCCCTGTCCGGAAGCCCCCCGTTTGTTTCCCACTTTGCTATAGCAGATTTTGATACAAGCATTTTTTCCGCCAGTTCCTCCTGCGTAAGAAACATGTGCTTTCGCCTCATTGCTATAAATTCTCCCAGACTTACTTTTTCACTCATGCGTTTCTCCTTCGTCTTACCCTCCCCTTTATGATATAAATCTGTTGTCCATATTTCAAATTACTTTTTGATTACGCTGCGTAAACTCTTTTGTTGCTGACGAGTAAAATATACCATTTTCATCAAAAAAATATCCCCACCATTTTGGTGAGGGTATCTTCTCATTTCGTTCCTATTTAAATTTACTCATTCTTCCGCAGAAAGTTGCGGCAATCCGTGTTCTTCCAGTAGATTGTCTATTTCAAACAAATCATATTTTCTATTATTTATGGCAACAATCAGACAGGCATCTCTTTTATCTTTGGCATATAACGGGGACATACCATATAATTTCAATGCCCGGTTTGTTTCACCAAGCAGAAAATGACCTGCTATACAGAAACGGATGATCAGATTCCTGTTCTTCGTGTGCTTTTCCATTGTCAGTATCTTACTTCCATAGGATTCTGTCACCCCTGCAAAGGAATATACATCCTTGAGAAGTATATTCTTGGATTCCAGCACATCTTTCATGTAATAGTAGAATGCTTTTTTCCCCTCTTCCATATACTGCCGATTGTTTTTGTAATAAGTATTGATCTGTTCCGGTCTGACATTTGCGAGTATTTTGTCCAGTTCGTCTGTTGCTTTTTCCTGCATGCCTCTTACCTTCCGTTTATAAGCCCATCTTCCTCTTTTAGGAATGTATCAAGTGCCTCTATCAATTCTGTATCCGTAAATCTTTTTTCCGTCTCATAGCAGATGCACTTTTCAATAATGTTCCATATACTGCCGGATGCCTTTTCCTCTTTGGGAAATTTTCCCGTAAGCATCACATTTAACAATATACCGACTGCGTAAATATCCGTTTTGACGGATGATGCCGCAAAGCCATATCCTAATTGCTCCGGTGCTGCATAATACATGGTGCCCAAAAGTCTGGTATCTTCTTTTTTCTCCGGATTATACCATTTTGCTGCATTTACATCCAGCAGAAAGACCTCGTTTTCCTCTGAAAGAATGATGTTGGAGGGTTTCACATCTCTGTGAATGATTGGTGGATTGAAGCTATGCAATTCCTGTAAAATAAGGCAAAGACTCTTAATCAGTCTGACCGCTTCTGCTTCCTCCATCCGTTCTTTTTCTCTCCGACCTTCCCCTATCCGCTCCGAAAGTGTTTGTCCTGCAATGTACTCTTCTATAACCACAAGACAATTTGCTCCTTCGTAAACACCATATAATCTTGGCATATGTTTTATAGGATGCCTTTTCAGAAAATCATAAACAGTAATATCATAGGTTTTCAGTATTTTTTCTACATATTTTTCCCCGGTATCCCTGTCTTCCACCAGCATAATATCCGCTCTGCCATTTATGCTTTCTTTCTCTTTATAAACCATGAGCGCCATTAATGCTTCTTGAGACATACCCTTATAGGGATTCCGGCAATCAGCCTCATATTCCTCATCTGAAATATAAATTTCGCTTTTATCCAGTTTTCCTCTAAAGCCGCATTCTCTGCATTCCCATTCTCCCAATGCTTCTGCGAAGCCCTCCTGCTGATTTAATACCGCTCCACATTTATCACAGATCCAGATAACCGGTGACTCCATCTTTACATCGGGATTTATAAGCATTTTTCCACATCCTCTGCATTTCCAGTACGGATATTGCCTGCTATAACCTTTTTGTAAGGTCAGATTTGCCTCACAGTTCGGGCAGTATTCATAGAACTCTTCCCCTATCCGCTCTTCTTGTATCTGGTTTTCATTTTGTATCCGGTTTGCTTTTTTGCGACCTGACGCCTTTCTGTAAAAAAAATCTCGAATGCTCACCTTTTTTCCTTTTCCTTGCATGTAGTATACAAATATTCTAAAAGAGCCAGTTCTCACAACTGACCCTCAATTAGTTTGATTCCCACTTTAACCTTTCACATATAATTATTTTTCCAAGTATTCCGATAATGAACCTGCCACCTTTATAAATTGAGACTCCGGTGTGGCCTTATAAATGCTTCCATCCGAGGTTTGAAAAATTACTAATTTATCAATGCCAACTTCCTCTAAAACATACGCATCAACTGGAACATTCTTAAATTTCTTTCTTAGTTTAATGGTTACATCAACTACATTTAATCTTGGAGATTTTACAATTCCTGTAAGTTCATGTCCGTCAGCACTTGCCAATCCATATTCAGCTAAGTACTGTTTATAGTCAGGTGCAAACTGAACTCCTAAGTTCTCTTCTGCTTTGGCTATATCATTTTCAGAAACACCTTTCATAAAAGCAAAGTCTTCTAACTTGCTTAATACTTCAATGATACCTCCCATACTTATTTTGCTCCTTCCGTAAGATATTCAGCCATCGTTTTCCAGAAGTGCTTTCTAACAACATCGAATGATTTTCTATCTATTTCCGAAACATCTTTGAATCCATGCAACACTGGAATATCATGTTCATTTGTCGTAAGGATTGCTAATGTAGCATCAGACTCTTGTCCGATATGATGCAGTTCATATTTGAACACATTTCCAGTATTGTCGATTCCAATTGGAGATAATCCATTCTGCATTCTTGCCAAATTATTACGCCCCATCTCATCAACAATATTGTATAAGTCTATGTCCTTTCGAACTAAAGCCAATTTTCCATTTATCATTTGTGCTTTCAATCCAGCTTCCTGGAACACCTTAAATTCTTCCACAGAATGAAACTGACTGATTACTTCGGTAGGATACCCTGTTTGCATCTGTATTGCCGCCGCCTCTTGAATGGTAATATTCAATGGTGCACCTCTAAGTGCTTTCATAGCATTAGCATATTTTATACTCTCACCAGCACCTCCTGTAATAGCACCAGTTATAGCACCCCATTTGTATCCGTCGCTTGCCGCAAGTTCTGCAGCCTTTAATGCTTGACTCATATCTCCGGTTTCGATGCCTGTAACTATTCCGGCAGATACACCTCCAAGTGTTGCTGATGAAAGTGCCATTATCGTTCCGGTTTTAGCAGCAGTAGCAAATATAAGGCTGACGGCCGGAGCTCCAGCACCTGTTGTTATAACAGATACTGTGACACATACCAAAATCACGCCTGTTCCTATTGCAACGTTTTTTATAATCTGCTCGTAAGTATTATCATATTCCTCGAACGGCTGTACTATAGTATCTCCATCTTCGCCCAAAGTGAATACATACCTTGTCCCCTGAAATTGAGCATCAATTTCCTCAAGAGTATATCCAAAGTAAACATTTGACTTTGAATTATAAGTAAGTTCATCAATGTATTCCTGTGAAACATAAACTGCACTTACATTTTCAACGTAGTATTTATCACTATCCAATGTGGAAACCAATTCTGAATACAGTGCATCTTCAACATATGCTTGTAATTGCGAATCATTTAAGGATGAGAACTCAGGTTCATATACATATTCCGAATCATCCGCACTCTCATCATCCTCAACAATCACATGAATGAGTCCATCTTTTTCTTCCGTTAAGTCATTTGCTGTACTTTCTGTATCTGCTTTCTGCGCTGAAGATGTGTTGCTTATGGTTGGTTCAATTTGTACGTTGTTAGCACACCCAGTCAAAAGAAGTACACCTGATAGTAGTATAGCAATCAGTTTTTTCATTCTGCACCTTCCCTTTCTATACTTTCATCGTCCTTTAAGGCAGACTTAACATTTTTCTTTGAAAAACTTTGATTCTTTACCTTTTTGCAGATAACGAATAAAATACATACAAGAAATAAAATCACAGCTAATACTATCAAAATAGAAAAGCCAAACGAATTATTCTCTCCCATTTGCCCATTGTCAGGGTCATCACCTTCATTCTCTTCTGCAACTACAGCATTCGCAGCTATCTCGTCTTTCTCATCATTAACCTTTTCGTTAGCATTCAACGATACTTCCATTATGCTCTCATTGTTCTCGTTTTCTTCCTCGTCAACAATTGATTCCGTCTCCTGAACATTTTTTTCTACTGGCGGATCAATCAGTTTCCCATCATTGCCAATCGTATATCCCTCAGCTAATTTGCTTTCTAAGTCTTCAACCGAAAGTCGCGTAATTGACATTGCTCTCAAAAATGGATTCGAACCGACATATATTGTTTTTGTAGTTTCTTCCCCTGTAAAGAGATTATGTACAATAAGCTTATAAATCCCCTCATCCTTATACTGGTCTCCATCTTTGGCGGGCCGGTTAAACCTAACATCTTCTGATTTACCATTGGGTCCATCCACTAAAACAATTCTCGAAACGTCAATTGTAAGATACCTTGATTTAGCCATATCAAGCTTAAAGCCATTCTCAGTCATTGCACTATCAGACAATTCTGCACCGCTATTGATGTCAAATGGATAAACCATACAATTACCGTTTCTGATCGAGAAGGTGAAGAATATTCTATAATTTGTATATGAGTTAAATCCTGATGTATCTACTATTTCATAGTCAAGAGCTACCTCGTAATCACCTTCTTCAAATAATTCAACTTTTGTATTTGCTCCAGTTCTTGCATTAGCCGCAAGATAATCTGTATAGATTATCGGATCATGTTTAACTCCCTCATAGTCAGTGTATCTGATAATAAGTGTGCCATGACGCATATTTGTCTTATCCATTTGGAAATACTGATCATAACCATTCTTATCATCACTTATTTTCAGATTACTATTCCCATTAAGCTTATTTATATCCTGTTTCAAATTGAACCACAGGGTAACTTTATCACCAACATTTTTTAAGAAAATAGGTTTTCCCGATACATCGTCCTTGGTTTCTCTAGTATACCCATTTACAAAAAATGTTCCTATTGTCCAACCATAATGAGGATCTTTACTTACAAGAGCATCTTTATTTGCAAATCCTGTATCTTTTCCGGCATTAACTACTTCTCCCAATTCTTTTCGTGGAGTAGCCGTTGCGGAAGTTCCATTAGAAATATTTTCAGAACTGTTTATCAAATAGAACTGATAAACCTCTGCACATTTCATATTCTCTTTATCATCGACATTAACAAAAAGATATTTTGATGAACCAACGATTCTTTCAAGGGAATAAACAACAATAACTCTGTAATAACATCCGTTAACTTGCTGAATATCTTTTGATATATAAATGTTGCTTTTATATTCCTCATCTGCTGCAACATTAGTTAAAACTTTATCAGTAATCCACGAATTACCATCTAAGGATGTCTGAAGTATTATTGCTCCCTTCATGATATTCTCTGTTAGAGTTTCTTTATCAACTTTCTTCGATTTATCATCTATCAAATACCATGAATCTGTACTTTCTCCTGTAAATTTACTTCCAAGAGAATAATCAATCAAAACATTCCCATCTACAACTTCATATGCGTTTACATCATTAACTGAAGAAATAGATCTTATGTTTCCTGAAATGGTAAAAATACCAAAATCCGAACTTGTGGATTTACTTGCAGTTGAATCTGAAAATTCGTACTTATTTCCCTTCTCAAATTCATATAACTTGCCTAAAACAGTTTCTGTTTTAGCCTTTGCACTCACATACAGAGGAAAAAAACTATTAGATATAAGCAATATACATATTGCCGCCAACATAGGAAGTATCAATTTTTCTTTTTTTATCATTATTTTCTCTCCTTATACATTTTATCATTCAGTTTTTCTGCTTCTATATCTCTCAATGTATCATCAACATGGATATTTACTTTTTTCGTACTTCCTTAATGCCTACTGAAATTATATCGTCATCATTTCCCAGCTACTACCTTCAAGTATTCCAACACATTTTCTGCAGAAAAGTTGGAAAGAAAGTCCGATATGTCCATTACAATATGCTCTCAACACACTTTTTTTCTTCAATTGAAAAGTGATGTAAGTGTTATCTATCGTAACAGTTGCAATCCTTTTTTGCTTTCTTACTATTGCCGCATGTTTTTTCTCGAATAATGACATTCTATCACGAATATAACTATTCTTCCACTCATTTTACTTTTTTCTATTCATCTATCCCCAATCAAAGTATTTACATCAGCATTTCCTCTATTAATTTATCGGTGTAGACCGTATTCAAAGCACATTCTGCAGATTCAAAGGTATACAGAATGTTCCTTCCGGGCACATATCCGTTTTTCCCGTATATTTCCATTTTCTTCATTGCATTCTTGGCATATGCAGGATCTGTCATCATGCCAAAATGTTCCCATACCATTTGCTGCCTGTCCCGTAAGCGAAGACAGGTAAAATCCGGATAGATTTTCCCTATTCCGGGCAAGATGACGGGATATTCATAATGGTACGGAATTCCTTTTTTATACAATTTGTCTGCTATTATTTTTTCTGACTTTGAACGGACCCTTTCGCCTTTTTCTGTATATATTTCCACTTGTGTATCCGAAAATGTTCTGCCTACATAAGTCATCATAGACCATTGTCTTATAAATTCCTCTTCAGGCAGAATCCATGCTTTCAGCAATTTTTGTCTTGCTTCTCCTTCTTTCATGTAAATTTCTTCTATTCTCCTGTCCTGTAACTTTAAGATGGCTTTTTCAACCGTTTTTAATTGCATTTCCACTTCTTTAAGCACCTTCTGATTGTAATCTCTCTGTGCTATTTTTTGTGCAATTTCCATATCATTTTTATGTAGATACGTCCACCTTGACAGACTTTCCTGACTCTCCTCCGTCCTCACATAATATTGGCAATTACCTTTACAATAGCCTACCCTTAAATCCCCTTTCTGCGTTGACAGACTGTCTGCCATAATAGACTGCATTATATTCTGTAACTGTTCTTTCTTTGCTAATAATTGTTTTATCAAATGTTCCATAGTCATTGCTCCTTTTTTCTTTGTTTTCTTTTCACGTGCTCTTTTCTTAGGTTGTACACTTTTTCAAGCTGTACGCGCCATGCGACGTTTTTCTCTTCGGGCGCGTACTTTTTTCTTTTCCTGTACGTGCCGGACGGCATTTTTCTCTTCGGGCGCGTACTTTTTTCTCTTCCTGTATGCGCCGGGCGGCATTATCCCCATCTGGCGCGTACTTCTTTCTCTTCCCGTACGCGCCAGGCGGCATTTTTCCC
>OIXH01002094.1_pt1 | contig 20695 bp, 20 predicted proteins | sample 1587741 | NCBI WGS metagenome assembly OIXH01 (sample SAMEA3888916, study PRJEB22519) | human gut metagenome | biome: human gut; feature: human-associated habitat; material: faeces | place: Denmark | collected 2011 | reverse complement strand
CAGCAGTATGAACGAAGTGTCACCGTTGTAATAACGTATCCGAAACTTCTCACGTCGGTTTACACCGTCGATCTTTTCACGCAGTGCTTTATCCCTCAAATTGTCAAAGTAAATACTGCGTATATCATATCTGCCGTTTATCGCGTGTGGATCCTGCTGCATTACCGCCGTCAACCTTGAGCGCAGTGAAAATGCGTCTGCTTGACTGATTTCATGCTTTAGCTCATGCCGAAAGTTCATCCTAAGTTGCTCCTTTCATTCATTCTTTTCATTTGTACTATATCGCTCTAACCTTAGTCGTACCTTAGATATAAAAAGGACACCGCGTTTTTTTCGCGGTGTCCCAATTCTTTGTGTATAAATGTATTTATCAGCGGTCGTTTTGAAACCGAACGGTAAAGCAAATGATGTCGTCTCCGATATATTCGGCGGATATACTGCCCTTGTTTGCGGCGGTTATTGACTGTGCTACCGACAGGCCTATCCCGTACCCACCGCTTTTTTGAGTGCGTGCGGCGTCTGCACGGTAAAAGCGGTCAAACAGCTTGTCCGGCGTTACATTCGGCAGATTTTCGCAGGTGTTTCGTACCGTCAGCTTTATCCGCTTTTCGCTTTTTTGCAGCTCTATGCTGATCTTTCCGCTGTCGTTTGTGTACTTTACGGCGTTGTCGAGCAGTATGGATACAAGCTGTTCTGTTTGCCCCTTGTCGGCGCGTAAAATTACGTCGGGCTGAATGTCGGTGTGCAGTTTGATGTGCTTTTCATCCATAAGCGGCACAAATCCCTTGGTCATGTCCGACAGCAGGTCGCTCAGCGGAAGCTCGGATGATACTGCCTGAGCCGCGCCTTCGTCGGTTCTGGCAAGCATAAGCAGGTTTTTCATCAGACCGCTGAGCCGCACAGTCTGCTCCTTAATGTTTCTGCTCCACTTGTTTTCTCCGTTGTACAGTTCCATTGCCTCGGTGTTGGACTGGATAATGGCAAGAGGCGTTTTAATTTCATGTCCTGCGTTGGTAACGAATTGCTTTTGTTTCTCAATGTTTTCGGCTATCGGACGTATTGCACGTTTTGAGAGCAGTATAACGAATACCAGCATCAGTCCCCAGCATACGATGCCGATAGCCGCCGACAGCAGTAAAACGCGAATATATGAAACAATGTCGTTTGAAGTGTCCAAAAAGACGATCGCTTTACCGCTTACCATTCGCGTGTCGGTCATTCGGTATCGGTATTTGCCCGATTTTCCGCTTGCCGAATTGCTTTGCAGAACAGTCTCCGCCATTTTTACTGCACTTTCTTCCGTAACGGCGGAAGTACGGCTTACGTCAATGTAAACGGCGCTGCCGCTGTCGTCAAAGCGGACTATGAAAAAGTTTGATGCCATAAATGTGTCATAGTCGTTTCTTTCCATGCCTGCGGATGAGCCGTGCGGAGCCATATTCGGCATCGGCTTCAGGTTGCCGACCTCTCCTTCGCTGTCCGACAGCATTTGCATGGTGTGCTCGACTTCATTCCTGACAATTACAATGTTGGCTATGTTGATTGCACCGAGCAGAAGCAGTATCAAAACCGTAATTGCCGTCATGGCGGTGATTACAAATTTTTTTTGCAGTGTTTTGATCATTTCGCCACCTCCAGCGTATAGCCCACGTTGCGCTTTGCGGTTATACTGACGTTTGCATTCAACGCCGCCAACCGCTTGCGAAGATAGGAAATATAGACCCATACCGTGCCGAGCTCGGCGTCGGTCTCATAGCCCCACACCTTGCACAGCAGGTCCTCTGTGGAAAGATAAATGCCTTTGTTGAGCATGAGCAGTTCCATAAGCCGATATTCCATCTTCGGCAGTACAAATGTTTGCCCGTTGCAGGATAATTCATAGCTTTGCTGATTAAGTGAGATGTTTCCGCACCGAAGTATATTCGGAGTGTATTCTTCTCTGCGACGCAGTATGGCGCGTACGCGTGCAAGCAGCAGTTCCATTGAAAACGGCTTGGGCAGATAATCGTCGGCGCCGAGGTCAAGACCGCATATCTGATCTTCGATCTCAGCCTTTGCGGTAAGCAGAAGTATCGGTGTGCGGCATCCGGAGCTTCGCAGTTCTTTAAGAACTTCCAATCCGTCCTTTTTCGGCATCATTATGTCGAGGATTATGCCGTCGTATTGCTCGGACATGGCAAACGCCAATGCTTGCTCGCCGTCATATACGGCGTCTACAATGTATTTGTGATAGGTCAGTATGTCCACTACCGCTTCCGACATAGCAATCTCGTCCTCTGCGTATAACAGTTTCATTTAATAAACACCTCCTGTTGTCAGCATACAGTGCGAAACTTAGTCTTAACTTAGTAACCACGGCGATTTAATATAATTTTCAGATCATTACGTAAACAGTGTAGCACAGACTGAAAGAAAATGCAAAGATGGTTAAAGTAATACGAAAAAAGCAATTTTCGTATGGGTCAGGTAGACAAATTAAAGAATATTTGATATAACAAAAAAGGATACATCAATCATGTTTGGGGGCGTATGATTTGAAACGGATATTGATCGTGGATGACGATCAGCATATAGGCGATATGCTGGAGGAAGTGCTTGTAAAAGAAAACTACGGTGTGCTGCGTGCCTATTCCGGCACAGAGGCTATGCGTTTGCTGTCCGAAGTAAAACCCGATCTTATCCTTTTGGATCTTATGCTGCCCGGGCTTTCCGGCGAAGAGGTTTTGCCTAAGATAAAAGATATTCCGATGATTGTTATCAGTGCAAAGGTGGATATAGATCATAAGGTGGATATACTTATCGGCGGTGCTGTTGACTATATTACCAAGCCGTTTTCCGTCAAGGAATTGCTTGCAAGGATCAATGTAGTGCTCAGAAATTCGGCGGCGCGGACGGGGGATGTTCTGACATTTCGCGAGCTTCGTCTTGATCCTTCGGTGAATGAAGTCAGAGTGGAAGAAAAGCCGGTAAAGCTGACAAGAACTGAGTTTGCAATACTTAAACTTCTGATGCGAAATCCAAATCAAACGCTGACCAAATCTTTGCTGCTCGAATCTATCAGTGAGGACACGCCCGATTGCACGGAAAGCTCCCTCAAAATTCATATCAGTAATATCAGAAAAAAGCTTCGCAGTGTCAACTCAAATGATTATATCGAATCGGTGTGGGGGATCGGATTCAAATTAAAAGAATAAATTTTTACTGATTCTTTACTCTTTTCTTTACCGATTTCTGAACGATTGGGTCGTAAAATATCGGTAACAAGATAAAAAGGGAGGAAAGATTATGGAATACGTTTTAGAAACGAACGCCCTGTGCAAGCGTTACGGCAGATTCAAGGCGCTCAACGGACTTACAATGCATATTCCGAAAGGGTCAATCTACGGATTTATCGGGCGAAACGGAGCAGGAAAAAGTACGCTGATACGACTGATATGCGGACTTCAGACTCCGAGCAACGGCAGCTACCGAATCTACGATATCGACAGTCAGGACAGGATAATTAAAAAATCCCGCGCACGGATGGGTGCAGTGGTGGAGACGCCGGCTGTTTATCTGGATATGAGTGCCGAGGAAAATTTGAAACAGCAAAGCCTTATGTTGGGCTTGCCCACTTATGAACATATTCCCGAGATCCTTAAACTCGTAGGTCTTTCGGATGCCGGCAGAAAAAAGCGAGACATTTTTCTTTCGGAATGCGTCAGCGTCTCGGAATTGCAATTGCTTTGGTGGGAAACTCCGATTTTTTGATTTTGGACGAGCCTATCAACGGGTTGGATCCGCAGGGAATCATTGAGATTCGCGAACTGGTGCTGAAGCTTAATCGCGAATACGGCATAACCGTTTTGATTTCCAGTCATATACTGGACGAATTGGCAAAAGTGGCGACTCACTTCGGATTTATCAATGACGGGCGTATTGTAAGGGAGATGAGCGCGGATGAACTTAATGCCGCGTTTCGCAAATGTCTTTGCGTCAAAGTCAGCGACATTAAGGCATTGTCGGCCGCCATGGATAAATTGGGATTTGAATATCAGGTCATATCGGATAACGAGGCGGATATATTTGCTGATGTCAGTCTTACAAAACTGGTATTTGCCCTTGCCGAACAGCATTGTGAATTGCTTTCTGCGTTCAACCGCGACGAGAACCTTGAAACCTATTTTATAAATTTGGTCGGGGGTGAGCGGTAATGATTAAACTGTTGAGATCGGAAGCACGCCGCTATTTCAAAAACGTCCTTTTTTGGCTCGGTATCGCGGCACTGCTGATTTGCGGCCTGTATTTCGGCACGCTGGAGAATCTTGATGTAACTTATCATCTTGTTGTTCCTATCGTTATGGCGGTTTTGATTTCGCTTATCGTCGGTCGCGAATACAGTGACGGAGGGTTCAGAAACAAAATCATCAGCGGACACAGTAAAGGAAAAATCTTTTTTGCCGAATGGATACTCAGCGTGATCCTGCTTGTTTTGTATTGTTCGGTCTATTTTTCCGGCATGGCGATAACCGGCGCCGCTTCTTTTACCGATGTTCCGGCGGATGTGCTGCTTTTTTCGGCAACGGCGATACTTGTCTGTACAGCTTGCTTTACTTTTTTCTTTCTGTTTGTCAGCCTTACTGTTTCCAATAAAGCGGTCGCGTCGGTCATCAATCTTCTTTTGATAGTTGCCCTTTCGGTTCCGGCTTATTCTGCCGCTGTTGCACTTATGCCGAGGGAAACCTACGAGACATACGATGTACAGATTGTGGACGGAGAGTCTCAGATCGTTCCTGTTCGGGCCAAAAATCCGAATTATATCGGAGGTACCAAGCGTACCGTTTACACGGTAATTGTTAAAGGATCGCCTTTCGGCCAGGGAATAGAACAGCTTCAACTGCTGAAATATTATAAGGGCGAATACTATTATCAGGATAACTATAACAATAAAAACTATTTGGAAGAAGAAAAGAACGAGACTGATTTTGATCCTGTGTGGGCATTGGCAGTCGGCGGAGCAATAACTGTTGCCGGATATGTCCTGTTCAGAAAAAAAGATATAAAGTGAAGGAAAGCGGTGAAAAAAGATGCTCCCATGGATACTGTGCGGCGTTATGGTTTGCGTAGTTATTGCATTGATAATCAAAATCGTATTGATGCAAAGAAGCGTCGGGGAGATATGCAGCGCCATTCAGGAGCATCTTGACTCCGATGCTAACGGATGGATTAGAATATCTTCCGGTGACCGATATATAAGACGGCTCGCTAACCGGCTGAACAGTCAGCTTTCGTCCCTGAGTCGTCAAAGGCAAAAATATATGCGAGGGGATCGCGAACTGAAAGAAGCCATCGCCAATATATCGCATGATTTACGGACTCCTCTGACGGCAATTTGCGGATATCTGGCGTTGCTGGAGCGGGAGCAAAAATCGCAAGAGGCAGAAAAATATCTGTCAAATATTCAAAACAGGGCGGAGGCGCTGACTGCACTGACGGAGGAGCTGTTAAGGTATTCGATGGTCGCTTCCGCTCCGGAGCTGTCATTTGAAAAAGTAAATATATGTCAGACGTTGGAGGAATGTCTGATTTCTTTCCGCGGTGTGATGGAGCAGAAACAGATCGTGCCGGATATTAAAATGCCTGAGAAACCGGTTTATCGGGAACTGGATAAGCTTGCGCTTTTCAGAATTTTCGGGAATCTGATCTCAAACGCCGTGAAATACAGCGACGGAGATTTATGCGTGAATTTGACAGAGGACGGATTCGTTTCATTTTCCAATTCCGCAAAAGGGCTGTCAAATGTTGATGTGGGAAAGCTGTTTGACAGATTTTATACAGTGGACACGGCAAGAAGATCGACAGGCCTCGGCCTTTCCATTGCAAAGATACTGACTGAAAAAATGTACGGCTCGATCGCGGCGGATTATCAGGACGAAATTTTAACTATTACGTTCAGATTTCCGTAATACTGCGCTTTCGCCTTTTCTGCGGTGGATTTTTGCAACTTCCCGTGTTATAATATCGTAAAAAAGGTGTCGGAGGCTACGCTATGAATTTGCTTCACATGAAATATGCGGTTGAGATAGCCAAAACGAATTCAATCAATAAAGCAGCGGAAGTTTTATATGTAGGGCAATCTGCATTGAGCCGCGCTATTAAGGATTTGGAAACATCCTTGGGGGTTACACTTTTTGAAAGAAGTGCAAAGGGAATGTTCCTGACGCCTGACGGTGAGGCTTTTGTGCGTTATGCAAAAAATGTGCTTCGGCAGGTTGATGCCATAGAAAATATGTTCAGCGAAGGTACCGTCAGCAAAAAACGCTTTTCGATCTCCGTTCCCAGAGCAAGCTATGTTACCGACGCATTTGCCAAGTTTTCGAAACTGCTTGATAAAAACAGTGAAATTGAGCTGTTTTACAAAGAAACCAATTCTATGCGTACGATAAAAAATTTGCTTACAGAGGACTATAAACTCGGCATTATTCGTTATGCGGAAAACTACGATAAATACTATAAGTCAATGATGGACGAAAAGGGTATTGATTACGAGCTGATAACCGAGTTTCACTATGTCTTGATAATGAACGAGGACAGCCCGCTCGCCGCAAAAGAGAATATTACTTACAGTGACTTGCACGACTGCATCGAGATAGCACATGCCGATCCCTATGTACCGTCTCTGCCGTTTGCCGCGGTAAAAAAGGAAGAATTGCCGGACAATTCGAATCGGCGCATATTTGTGTTTGAACGAGGCAGTCAGTTCGAGCTGCTCGCACAGAATCCGGAAACATTTATGTGGGTGTCTCCGATACCGCAGGCATTACTCAGCCGATACGGTCTGGTACAGCGAAACTGCGATGAAAACAAGCGAATGTATAAGGATGTGCTGATACATCGTAAGGAATACGCGCTGACCGACCTTGATAATTTGTTTATTGAGGAGCTTATAAAGGCAAAGCGTGAAATTTTCGGATAAAGAGGTATGTAAAATGAAATGGATGATTGCATCCGATATACACGGCAGCGCTTACTATTGCCGCGCGTTGGCAGAAAGATACAAGAGTGAGAATGCAGAACGCCTGCTTTTGCTCGGTGATTTGCTATATCACGGGCCGCGAAACAATCTGCCAAAGGAATACGCGCCGAAAGAGGTTATTGCGATTCTGAACGGGATGAAAAACGAAATTCTCTGTGTTCGCGGCAATTGCGATACAGAGGTTGATCAGATGGTGCTGGAGTTCCCCGTACTCGCCGATTATGCAATTATTGATATCGGCAGCAAAATCATTTACGCCACTCACGGTCATATATTTAATGAGGGCAATCTGCCGCCGCTGTGCAGCGGTGATATCCTGCTGCACGGCCACACGCACGTTCCGAAATGTGTCGAGCACGACAACTTTGTTTGTATGAATCCCGGCTCTGTGTCAATTCCGAAAGAAGACAGCCATCACGGATATATGACTTTGGAAAGCGGCGTTTTCATTTGGAAAGACCTTGACGGAAATATAAAAAACGAATATAGCATAACCGAATAATAAAGATATTTTTATGAGCGTCCGCTGCCGGCGGACGCTCTTTTTATCTAAAGTTCACGAGTATATCGATAAATGCAATACCGATATGAGAAAGTGGCAATTCCCAAAGCACAATTACTTTGATAAAATATTAACAAACAAAGAAATGTCATCATCCGGAAAGGAGGCGTCGCGGTGAAAGAGGCGGAAATATCCCGAGCGACTCTCGGCAGAATACCGTCATATTTGAAGTATCTGAAGAATCTGCCGCCCGAAGTAATGAACATTTCCGCAACGACCGTTGCAAAGGATTTGGGACTCGGTGAAGTTCAGGTGCGAAAGGATCTCGGCGCTTTGTGCGGCTCTGGAAAACCGAAGATAGGGTATTCGACCGCTGAGCTGACGGGAAGCTTGGAGAGCTTTCTCGGACGAGAAAACGGCGGCACGGTGATCGTTGGAGCCGGAAAACTCGGCAGAGCGCTTCTTGACTACGGCGGTTTTACCGACTACGGCCTTTCCCTTTTGGCGGCTTTTGATACAAAAGTCACCGACGTTCAGACATCGGATGAGGGCAAACCGATACTGCCGATGGATAGGTTTTCGGAGTTTTGCACGGAACACAGCGTAAAAATAGGTATTATTGCCGTTCCGGCAGCCTCGGCGCAGGATGTATGCAATCTGTTTTACGAAAACGGTATAAAGGTGATGTGGTGCTTTGCTCCGTGTCAGTTATACAAACCGGCAGATGCGATTATCCGGTATGAAAATATGGCGCTGTCGCTTGCCCATTTAAAAATGCAGATCAAATAAGTTGTTAATAAGTTATCAATTTCAGGAGGTTACGATATGGAAACGAAAGAAAAGAAAATTGTTGACAGTGTAGAAGCATTGGAAGAACTGCTTTTGCGCGTCAAAGCGGCGCAGGAGAAATATTCGAGCTACACGCAGGAGCAGGTAGACAAGATATTCCTTGCCGCAGCAACGGCAGCCGCAAAAATGAGGATTCCGCTTGCAAAAATGGCGGTCGAGGAGACCGGCATGGGAATAGTCGAGGACAAGGTCATCAAGAATCAATATGCGGCGGAGTATATATACAACGCATACAAGAACACAAAGACCTGCGGAGTTATCGAGGAAGATAAGGCGTACGGTGTGCAGAAGATTGCCGAACCTATCGGCGTGGTAGCCGCCGTTATTCCGACGACCAATCCGACCTCCACCGCAATATTCAAGACACTGATATGCCTCAAGACGAGAAACGGCATCATCATCAGCCCCCACCCCAGAGCAAAGCAGAGCACTATCGCCGCAGCGAAGGTCGTACTGGAGGCGGCGGTTGCCGCCGGCGCTCCGGAGGACATCATCGGCTGGATCGACGTGCCGAGCCTTGACATGACAAATCTTCTGATGAAAGAGGCCGATATAATCCTTGCCACCGGCGGTCCCGGCATGGTAAAGGCGGCATATTCATCCGGCAAGCCGGCTCTCGGCGTCGGTGCAGGTAACACTCCTGCAATTATCGACGACACCGCCGATGTCATTCTCGCAGTAAACTCCATCATTCATTCAAAGACATTCGACAACGGTATGATCTGTGCTTCCGAGCAGTCGGTCATCGTACTTGACAAGGTGTACAGCGCCGTTAAAAAGGAATTTGCCGAGCGCGGCTGCTACTTCCTTAAAAAGGACGAGATCGAAAAGGTTAGAAAGACCATTCTTATCAACGGCGCACTCAACGCTAAGATAGTCGGTCAAAAGGCTCACACCATTGCCGCTCTGGCAGGCGTAAACGTACCCGAGTCGACCAAGATACTCATCGGCGAAGTTGAAAGCGTCGAGCTGAGCGAGGAATTTGCTCACGAAAAGCTGTCTCCCGTCCTTGCAATGTACAAGGCAAAGAGCATCGGCGAAGCATTCGACAAGGCTGAGCATCTGATCGCCGACGGCGGTTACGGACATACATCGTCCATCTACCTTAACGCCGTCACCGAAAAGGAAAAACTCGCTGAATTTGCGGAGCGCATGAAGACCTGCCGCATACTGGTCAACACCCCGTCTTCGCACGGCGGCATCGGCGACCTGTACAACTTTAAGCTTGCTCCGTCGCTCACATTGGGCTGCGGCTCATGGGGCGGCAACAGCGTCAGCGAAAACGTAGGCGTCAAGCACCTGCTCAACATTAAAACAGTAGCCGAAAGAAGGGAAAATATGCTGTGGTTCAGAGCGCCTGAAAAGGTTTACATCAAAAAAGGCTGTCTGCCGGTAGCTCTTGACGAGCTTAAGACCGTCATGGGTAAGAAAAAGGCGTTTATCGTCACCGACAGCTTCCTGTATCATAACGGCTACACCAAGCCGATCACCGACAAGCTGGACGAAATGGGCATCCAGCACACCACATTCTTTGATGTTGCGCCCGACCCGACGCTCGCCTGTGCAAAAGAGGGTACAGCACAAATGCGTGCTTTTGAGCCTGACTGCATCATCGCTTTGGGCGGCGGTTCCGCAATGGACGCCGGCAAGATCATGTGGGTGATGTACGAGCATCCCGAAGCCGATTTTATGGATATGGCAATGCGCTTCAACGACATCAGAAAGCGTATCTATACATTCCCGAAAATGGGTGAAAAGGCTTACTTCATCGCAATACCGACCTCTGCAGGTACCGGTTCGGAGGTTACTCCGTTCGCCGTTATCACCGACGAGCAGTCGGGCATCAAGTATCCGCTTGCCGACTATCAGCTCCTGCCGAACATGGCGATCATCGACACCGATTTCCACATGAGCGCACCGAAGGGACTGACTGCGGCATCAGGTATCGACGCAGTTACTCACGCACTGGAAGCGTACGCTTCCGTCATGGCGACCGATTACACCGACGGACTTGCGTTGAAGGCACTCAAGACGATATTCGAGTATCTGCCCCGCGCATACGACAACGGTCAGGCCGACATCAAGGCGCGTGAAAAGATGGCCAACGCCGCGACTATGGCCGGTATGGCGTTTGCCAACGCATTCCTCGGCGTATGCCACTCAATGGCTCACAAGCTCGGCGCTTTCCACCATCTGCCGCACGGCGTTGCAAACGCGCTGATGATCGACGAAGTACTCCGCTTCAACGCCAGCGAGACGCCGACTAAGATGGGCACATTCTCGCAGTACGACCATCCGCATACGCTTGCACGCTACGCCGAAGTTGCCGATTACCTCGGCATCAAGGGCAAAAACGACGAGGAAAAGCTTAAAAACCTCATCAAGGCTATCGACGAGCTGAAAGCCCGCGTCGGCATCAAGGAGACAATCAAGGATTACAACATCGACGAAAAGAACTTCCTTGACCGCCTCGACGAAATGACCGAGCAGGCATTTGACGACCAGTGCACCGGTGCAAATCCGCGCTATCCGCTGATGAGCGAGATCAAGCAGATGTACCTGAACGCTTATTACGGCACTCATAAAGATGTTTAAGGAGGAGATACAGCTATGAAACTCGACAACATTATCGCAGTAAGAACAAACAAAACCGTTTACCGTGACGGTGACCGCTCAATCAAAGTATTCGACAGTGACTACTCGAAAGCTGACGTTCTTAACGAAGCTCTTAATCAGGCGCGTATCGAGGAGACAGGGCTTAACATTCCTAAAATCCTTGAAGTGACCATGATCGACGGTAAATGGACGATAGTCTCCGAGTATATAAAGGGAAAGACGCTCGCTCAGTTAATGAAAGAAGAGCCTGAGAAAAAAGACGAGTATCTCAATATGTTTGTTGATCTTCAGCTTGAAATGCACTCAAAAACATGTGCCGGACTGAACAAGCTAAAGGACAAAATGAACGATAAGATCAGCAAGACCGACCTTTCAGCGACCGTCCGCTACGATCTGCACACCCGTTTGGAGTCGATGCCTAAGCATAATAAGGTTTGCCACGGAGATTTCAACCCGTCGAACATCATCATAACCGATGACGGCACGCCGTATATTATCGACTGGGCGCACGCTACTCAAGGCAATGCGTCCGCTGATGTCGCGCGCACCTATTTGCTGTTCTGTCTTGACGGCGACAAGGAATTTGCAGACAAGTATCTCAACCTTTTCTGCAAAAAGAGCAACACTGCAAGACAGTACATCCAGAAATGGATGCCTATTGTCGCCGCTTCGCAGTCGGTCAAAGGCAGACCTGATGAAAGAGAATTCCTGCTCTCCTGGGTCGACGTCGTTGACTACGAATAACAGAATCAAAACCGCTTCATAATTAACGGTATAAAAAAATGAGCTTACTGAAACTATCAGTAAGCTCATTTTTTCTGCACCGATAATCAATCGCCTTCTGCATCCGCGATTGCTTTCGTTTCATGAACCGTTCCGAACGAGTGCTGCGGCGGTGCATAGACCGAATACAATTTTAAAGGCACATTGCCTGTATTGACGATATTGTGCCATGTTCCCGCCGGAATAATTACGGCAAATTCACAATTCACCGATTTAATTTGATTTAAATCACATTTATTTTGTCCCATTTTGACAAGTCCACAGCCGCTTTCTATTCGAATAAACTGATCCACATCCGGGTGTATTTCCAGCCCTATTTCGCCATGCGGCGGTATGCTCATTACAGTAACCTGCAAATACTCTCCTGTCCACAAAGCACGGCGAAAATATGTATTTGCTCTCACCTCGCGGCCAATACTGATTACAAGCGGTTCGCCTCCGAAATCCTGCCGATCGCCGCGACAGTTGAAATGATTCATTGACACATACCTCCCATAAGTTTCTGTTGAAAGTATATGCAAAATCGTATGCATTCAACTCGCGAAAACACATTTTTTTAATAACAAGTTTTTTCGGCAAATATAAAAGCCTTGCTCCGTAAAAAGAGCAAGGCTTTCGTGCAATTATTAAATTCAGCGCGCAGAATTTATCCGTTATTCCATGTGCGGCGAGAAAACAAAACCAATATCGGAAATATTTCCAGGCGTCCGGCAAGCATATCGACTATCAGCACCAGTTTTGAAAACGCACTGAACCCTCCGAAATTACCGAGCGGACCTACATCGCCGAAGCCCGGACCGATGTTATTGAAGCAGGATATTACCGCCGAAATATTAGTTTCAATAGAAAATCCGTCAAACGCCACAAGCAAAAAGCTGAAAACAATGATAAACACATACGTCACAAGATAAATATTTGTGGCGTCGATCACTTTTTCGTTGACCGTTTGTCCGTCAGCGCGAATGGTTTGTATATTCTGCGGATGCAACAGCCGCTTAATGTTGCGGCGCAGGCTCTTTAGCAGCAGTATAACGCGGGCGTATTTCAGTCCGCCGCCTGTACTGCCTGCACAGGCGCCGACTGCCATCAGGCAAAGTATGATCGCTTTTGACAATCCCGGCCACATATTGAAATCGGTGGTGCTGTATCCCGTGGTTGTCATAATGCTCGCCACCTGAAACGCCGATTGCTGTATCGCCATACCGACCGATTTGAAGTAACTGACAGTATTCCACGCGATCAGTCCGGTAGATACAACGAATGTCAGAATATACAGCCGCAGCTCCTCATTTTTCAGCACAGGACGGAACTGGCGCAGTATGAGCCAATAAAAGCAATTGAAATTGACACCGAAAAGCAGCATAAACACAGTGCATACATTTTGAATGTAAGGGCTGTAACCTGCAATACTGTCGTTCCTTATTCCGAAACCACCCGTGCCGGCTGTGCCCAAAGCAGTACATACCGCGTCAAACCAAGGCATATCTCCGAGCAACAGGAAAAGTACATTCAGCACTGTCAAAAGAATGTACATGAAGTACAAAATCGACGCCGTGCGTCTCATTCGCGGCACCAGCTTGCCCACATTCGGGCCGGGGCTCTCCGCTCTCAGCAAATGCAGTGTAAAGCCGCCTCCATCCCGACCGGACGGAACAAGAGCAAGCAAAAACACCAGCACGCCCATGCCGCCCAGCCAATGGCTGAAACTGCGCCAATACAGAACACCGCGCGACAGTTTTTCAACATCGTTAAGAATACTGGCACCGGTAGTAGAGAAGCCGGAAACCATTTCAAAAAATGCGTCAATGAAACTCGGTATTTCGCCCGATATCCAAAACGGCAGGCAGCCTATCAAGCTCATAACAACCCAGCTTATTCCGACGCAAAAAAGGCCCTCTTTCGCATAAAAGCCCTTTGGCGCACGCCTGCACAAAAGAGTCAGCACTCCGCTGACTGCCAAAGCGATAAATATACCGTAGCCAAACGCACGCGTGGTACGCATGGCACCGTCGCAAAGACTGATGATAAGCGACGGCAGCATAAAAATCGCCTCAAGTGCGAGTATTTGACTGATAATGCGGCCCATTGTTTTATAATTCATCTGTTAATTCGCACCGCCCTTTATCAGCCGAAAATATCGTTGAGCTGATAGATTACATTACTGCCGGTAGTAACAACTATAACCGTATCGCCGAGCCGATAGACCGAGTCACCGTTCGGTATTTCGGTTTTTCCGCCGCGCGTAATGCATACGATAAGCACGTTTTTACGCAGACGCAGATTTTTAAGAGGCTCGCCGCAATGCATTGTCGTCTCGTCAACACGGAACTCGATAGCCTCGGCGTGACGGTCGGCAATGAAGTGAAGCGAAACAGCCGAACCTGCCTGATTCCGCATTGCGCGAACATATTTAACGATATTATTACAGCACAGCTCGTCGGGACAAATAACACTGCCGACGGGCAGACTGTTAAGTATTTCGCTGTTTTTAAGGTGACTGAGCTTTGTAATTATCTGCGGCACGCCCTGACTGTGACCGTAGAGCGAAATTATCATATTCAGCTCGTCAAGACCGGTCATCGTTACAAGAGCGTCGCACTTTGACAACCCCTCGCTGGCAAGAAGCTGCTGACTGCTTGCATCGCCGTTGATGATATCAATATCGGGCAACTGCTCCGACAGGCGAACACAGTTTTGGTAATCCTTTTCAATAAGCTGTACCGAAAATCCGTCGCGGTTGAGCTGATCGGCAAGATAATAGCCGACTCGTCCGCCGCCGCAGATGAGCACGCGCTTTATTTTTCGCGTGACGATACCGAGACTGCTGAGCAGTGTGGTAAGGTTATTGACCGGTGCGGTAACGAAAATACGATCGCCCTCGCGCAGAACAAAATCACCGTCCGGTGCTATCGCTTCGCCGTTGCGGAGCACCACGCACACCAACACGCGGCATTTAACGATATCGCTCATTTCCTTCAGCGGTATGTTGCAAAGCTGGCTTTGTGCGTCGATCCTGAGTTCCACGATCTCAACGCGTCCTTTTGCAAAGGTATCCCGCTTCAAAAATCCGGGGTATTTAAGCAGGCGCTCGATCTCGACCGCTGCCTGACGTTCGGGATTTACCGTAAGTGACAGGGCGAAAACGTCGCGCATCTTGTATATTTGCTCGCTGTATTCGGGGTTTCGTATGCGAGCGATGGTATGTATATCAGGATTCAAGCCGTGCGCGACCATGCAGCACAGCAGATTGACCTCGTCCGCTCCTGTCGCCGCGATCAGCAGATCGGCCTCCATGACGCCCGCCTGCGTCAGAGCATACTGCGTAGCACAGTTGCCGCATACGGACATAACATCATACTGTTCTATAACCGACTCCAAAACGGCTTGGTCATTGTCTATGACAGTCAGGTCGTAGCCCTCCGCCGACAACTGCCCGGTCAGCGTAGCGCCGACCTTTCCGCTTCCCGCAATTATAATTTTCACAGATAATTCTCCCCATATTTAATAATGTCATACACACATAAGCATATCACATTATGAAAAAAAGTCAATTTATTATTAGATCAAAATTAAGTCGAAAAAAATCGTATTTTTGTAAAATCGGTCACATATTTTTAAATTTCTTTTGAAATGTCGAAAATGCCCGTTTATTTATACATCATGCCGGGCAAAATGTTCTGACGGTCGGAATGATCCGGCATCTTGAGATCACCCATCAGCGACGCCGGCGACACCGCCCGTTTTCCGAAACGATTTCGGATATTATCCACAGCGTCGTCGATGCTTTGCTGCTTTTCCGAGCGGCTGTAATCGGTAAACAGGTCGGTTTGAAAGGACTGCTCCTGCGGCACAAGATCTATCGTTTGGACGGTCAACGCACGAACATTCTTTTTCCAGTCGTAGCGAGTAAAAAGTCGGCGCGCACACAGCGCTATTTCGTACGGGCTTTGGCTTATCACCGGCATTCTGCACCGAAACTGATACATTTTCAGGTCGTTGTCTTTTACCGACAGTTGAACACCCGACGCCGCCAATCCGTGGACGCGAAGACGATGCCCGAGATCCTGAGAAAGCGCGAGCAGTACACGCCACACCTCATCCTCGTTCACAAGATCGGCCGTGCAGGTTATGCCGTGGCCGAGGCTTTTCATAGGTGAAACGTAATCCTTGTGCATAACGCGCGATTCATCCTCGCCGCGTGCGTAGCTTGACAGCATTTTGCCGTTCACACCGAGTATACGCTCCAATGTATCAACAGGTGTCAGCGCAAGCTCACCGATTGTAAATATGCCATACTCATGCAGTTTTCGGCAGGACGAACGTCCTACATAAAGCAAATCCGACACATCGAGCGGCCACACCTTTTTGCGAAAATTGTCGCGGTCTATGACGGTCACGGCGTCCGGTTTTTTCATATCCGAACCGAGCTTTGCAAACACCTTATTAAAAGAAACGCCGATGCTGACGGTAAGCCCCAACTCATCACGGACAGACCGCCGTATGCTCTCGGCGATCTCCGACGGCGAGCCGAAAACCGAGCTGCCCGTCACATCGAGCCAACACTCGTCCAGTCCGAACGGCTCAACAAGATCGGTGTACCGATAATATATACGCCGCACAAGCTCCGAAAATTTCGCGTAATATTCATAATGCGGCTCAACTATAATAAGCTCCGGACAAAGGCGGCGCGCCTGCCAATTGACCATGCCGGTGGCGACACCGGCGCGCCTCGCCGATTCCGATTTTGCAACAACGATGCCGTGGCGATCCTCGGTCGAGCCGCATACTGCGATCGCCTTGCCTCTGTAATCGGGATTCAGCACCGTCTCAACCGACGCAAAAAAGCAGTTGAGGTCGCTGTGCAATATTGCCCTCTCGCTCATTGTACATCACATTCCCTGACCGAAAACCACGAATTGGAGTCGGCCTCGAAATATATCTTTTTAGTCATGCCGCCGACCACCACCGTATACTGTATCGGAGCGACACAGCCGACGACGCGCGGACAGTAAGGCCGCACGCTGACAACTCTGTCAATATCATACGACACACCGTCGAAAACTATCCGTTTGGGCGAAAAGCCGCCGTCGGTGTAAAAAACGGCTTCTACCTCTAACTGTATTCTGCGGTACTGCATATCAGCTCAGATCCTTTATCAACTTGACCGCAACACCCTGAATGGCGCAGTCGGGCACAATTATATCTTCCATGCTTCGGTTTTCGGGGTGTAGGCGGACACGGCGGCGAACAGGGTCGGGATAATACCGTTTAAGCGTCGCCTCATCATCCATCAGGGCGACCACTATATCGCCCACATTTGCGGTATTCTGAACACGTACAAGCACCATGTCGCCGTCATTTATCCCCGCCTCGATCATAGAATCGCCGGATGCGCGCAAAATGTAAAATTCACCGCTGCCGAAAAGCGATACCGGCAAAGCGATATATTCTTCGATATTTTCCTCGGCGTACTTCGGCAAGCCGCAGGAGACCCGACCGAGAACCGGCACGCTGATAAACTCGTGCGGCATTTCCGACTCGACCACCAGCGAACGATGACCGTTGCCGTAATTCATCCTGCCGTCCTCTCTCATTTGTGCAATATAACGCTGAACGGTGGCGCAGGATATACCGACAGCGGCGGCGATCTCACGCATTGACGGCGAAATGCCGTTCTCACTGCGATACTCCGAAACAAACCGCTCTATTATTTTAAAATACTCCGTGTTCTTCGTTCTCATCCCGTGCCTCCGTAAGCATTGTGTAACATTTGTCTCATTTAGATTATATCACCTTCCCGCCCGCAAGTCAACCTCTTACAGTGCAATTTTTCTGCCTAATATTTTGCCATTCTGTTTATTATCCTTAATAAAAATCAAATTCGGCATATAATTCCACAAATATACCCGTTTGAGCATCGACGGTATGACAAAATACCGACCGCTTGCCGTCATATAATGTAAACAACACAATAATACAGGCGGTGGGAATGTTGAAAGAAAACGCAGTTAAAAGACTTATCGGGGAAAAGCAGATGACCGAGCTGCCGTTTGCGGTACTTTGTCAGCTTATTTCCGCAGTCGGAGGATTTTTGCTCTCGCGGGCAATGTTCTTTGACGGGTACGCGCCGCTCGGAATCGCGGCGGCTGCCGGTATGCCCGCAGAGCTGTCGGTAGCGGCGGCGATAGGCGCCTGCATGGGATATTTTATTCCCGTAACGGGCAGCGGAGCCATTCGGTACATAGGCGCTGTCGTGACTGTGACCATGCTAAAGTGGCTGATACCCGACAAATTCAAATTTGCTCGGACAAGCGGCTTCTGCGCTCTGCTCGGATGGGTGGGATCGCTGTCGGGACTGTTGTTTATAAGCAGCTTTGAGGACTTCGCAATGTGCGCGATAGAGGGCCTTCTGTGTGCGTCCGGTGCTTATTTCGTCAGCCAGGTAGCCGCAATGCGAAATGTGGTACGTTCACCGCACGGAATCGGTCAGCACGAGCTGGTCAACTCGGCGGTAGTAGCGGCGATGCTGCTAATGTCGCTGGCACAGGTGCAGATCGCGCATATCTCACTTGCACACATCGCGGCGGTATGGCTGGTGCTCGCCGCCGCCCGATTCGGCAGAGAATCGGCAGGCGCGATAGTCGGCGCGGCATTCGGCTTTGCAATGTCACTTGCAGGCGACAATATTATGTTTCTTGCCGGGGCGTACGCACTGGGAGGAGCCGCCGCCGGTCTGTTTGCACGGTTCGGCGCCGCCGGCTGCTGCACTGCTTTTCTAATAAGCAGCAGCGTTATATTTATCCAGTCGGGTCAAACCGCCGAATGTATGTACTGTCTGTACGAAATACTGATAGCATCGGCGCTGACCCTTGCAACGCCTAAAAAGGTTCAAATATTCCTCGCGGCATTTTTCTCTCCGTCGCCCGAAATGCCGCGGCTGGACGGGCTGAGAAAAACCGTCTCAATGCGGCTGAAAGGCGCGTCGGAGGCGCTGTTTAACATTGACAAAACGCTCGAAAAAGTATCGGAGCGGCTGGCAAAGATCAATACTCCCGAATACGACCAGATATTCAGGACGACAGAGAAAGAAGTCTGTGCAAAATGCGGACTTCGTATGCATTGCTGGGAAAAGGAACGCGACTCCACCATGTCGTCGCTTGCGATGATGATGAAGGAAATAACATCCGGCGAGGAACAGCAGGTGCCGCTGAGAGAATCCTGTACGCGCAAGGAGCAACTGAAAGAAAAGCTCGAAAAGGAATACGGCGACTACCTTGCAAAGCTGGCGGCTCAGCGCCGCATTGACGAGGTACGCTCGGTCGTATGCGATCAGTTTGAGGGAATGTCGGATATGCTTGCCGATATGGCGGTCGACTTTGAAAAGTCGCGCAAATACGATCTTCAGACCGCAAAGCTGATAAGCACACAATTAAAAGAAATGGGTATAATAGCAACCGACATTGTTTGCAGTATCGACAAATACAGCCGAATGACGGTCGAAATACGCACCGCCGTGATGAAACGCCTGATAAACCGCACGGAGCTGCTGAAAAATCTGTCCGACATATGCGGCCGCACCTTTGACCCTCCGACAGTGGTATCCAATAACTCCGGCAACCTGATAACCCTGTCGGAAAAGGCTGTGTACACGATTGATTACGGCATTGCTCAGCACTCGCGCAACGGAGCAAAAATGTGCGGCGATTCGGGCGATATTTTCACCGACGGCAAGGGCAGTGCGGTAATGATACTCTCCGACGGAATGGGTACGGGCGGCAGAGCTGCCGTTGACTCCGCGATGGCGTCGGGGCTTATGGCGCAGCTTATAAAGGCAGGCTTCGGCTACGACTGCTCGCTGAAAATGGTCAACTCAGCAATGCTTTTTAAATCGGTCGACGAATCACTTGCAACCATAGACGCGGCGAATATAGACCTCTTTACCGGCCGTATGGACATGTACAAGGCAGGAGCCGCACCGACAATCATTAAACAGCACGGATATACGGGAAAGGCTGAATGTGCTTCCCTGCCCGCGGGAATACTGCGCGAAGTGAAATTTGACTGTGCCGGTGTAAATCTTGCAAAGGGAGACATAGTAGTGATGATGTCGGACGGAGCATCAGTCGACGGCACCGAATGGATATCACGCGAAGTAGCTCATTTTGACGGTGACAGCGCCCAACAGCTCGCCGAAAAGCTGGTCGATATGGCTCACAGGCGCTCCGACAGCGAGCATGAGGATGACATCACCGTAATGGTCGCAATACTGGAAAGCGCGGTATAGCGGACTTGTAACCGCCATATAAATATGGTATAATTATAATATTGATTAAGCAGTTTTTTAAGGAGTTGATACCTGTGAAAGAGATAAAGGCAAAGGAAATTAAGCAGAATATGATAAAGGCGATCGCCGATGAATGGATGCTGGTAGCAGCAGGCGATGAAAACGGATACAACATGATGACCGCAAGCTGGGGCGGAACCGGCGAAATGTGGGGCAAGGACGTTGCCGTTACGGTCATTCGCCCACAGCGATACACATACCAATTTATCGAAAAAAGCGATATGTTTACCCTCAGCTTTTACGGCGACAGAAAGGACATTCACGCCGTATGCGGCAAAAAATCAGGCAGAGATGTCGACAAAGCCGCCGAGACCGGACTTACACCGGTATTTGAAAACGGCACCGTCTACTTCAAAGAGGCTCGCCTGGTGCTTATTTGCCGCAAACTGTACGCGAGCGATATAAAAGAAGAAAACTTCATTGACAAGGGCTGTCTGAAATGGTACGACGGCGACTTCCACAAAATGTACGTCGGCGAAATCGTAAAAGTGCTCACAAACGAATAAAAATAAAAAAGGGCTGTAAAAACAACCCTTTTGGAAATTTAAAATTTTAAAATTTTAAAGTGAAATTTGTACATCGCCAA
>OIXH01002091.1_pt1 | contig 20708 bp, 13 predicted proteins | sample 1587741 | NCBI WGS metagenome assembly OIXH01 (sample SAMEA3888916, study PRJEB22519) | human gut metagenome | biome: human gut; feature: human-associated habitat; material: faeces | place: Denmark | collected 2011 | reverse complement strand
TCGGCCTGGGTGAGGGTGTTGTGTTTGGGGCAGCAGGAGCAGAGGCTAGCTGCGAGGAGGCCTGTCGCGAAGAGCGTGCGGAACAGGGTGCGGCTTGGGTTCGATTTCATAAGTTCAATATTAGAGGTTTCTTGATTGGCGGTTGTCGTGTCCGAAAATCACCCGGTTCGTCCTCTTTGTAAAACGGGAAGTTTCGTTTTACAAAGGAAAGAGATTGCGAATGCTTTCGTGAATTTTTACAAAAGTAATTATTTTAACGGAGCAAACGAACGCGGAAGGCATAAAAAAATGTCACAGCAGTATGAATTTGTGACATTTTTTCTGGTTACGGGTCGTGGCGGGCGGTTACCTGCGGCCTTTGCCGGCCGCAGATTCCGGAACGACAGTTTCCTGCTCCACGCCGATGGTGCGTGTTTCGTTCCCGCAGGTGACGGTCAGCGTGGCTTTGCGGGGTGCGCCCGTTTCGTTGGTCGTGTAGGTCATCGTGATCTCGCAGGGACCGGCCGCCTCCGCGGGCGTCACGGTCATCCAGTCGGGAATGCCGGTCAGCGTCCATGCGCCGGGGGCCGATACGATCATGCGCTGCATGCCTTCCTGTTGGGAGAAGGTCCATTGGGCCGTCGATACGGCGAAGTCGGGGGTTTTCACTTCGTCGTCGTCGCATCCCGTTACGGACAGTGCGGCCAGGCCGACGAGTATTGAACAGAGCAGTTTTTTCATCTCTTTATCTTGTTGTTTGGCGTGTGACAATGGGTTAATAGCCGGGGTTCTGCACCAGGTTGGGATTCTTGTTGATCTGGCTCATGGGAATGGCCAGCCAGTAGCTCTTCGGCGCTTCGAAGACGCGGACGCGGCCTCCCTGATTGGCCGGGATCACCTGGTAGAAATCCTCCTGGGTCTTGCCGTCCCGGTTCCACGAGCGGGGTTCCTTGTTCATCACCTCGGGAGCCTCCTTCCAGCGGCGCAGGTCGTGGAAACGGCGTCCTTCGAACAGGAATTCGATCGAACGCTCCTGGTGCAGCACCTTGCGCAGTTCGCTGCCCGAGGGAATGCCGCCCACCAAGGCCCACGAATCCTGGAAGCGGGGCAGCCCGCAGCGTTTGCGCACCCGGTTGAGGTATTCGAGGCTCAAGGGGCTCAGCGACCCGTTGTATTCGAAGTCCGCTTCGGCGTAGTTGTAGAACAGTTCCGGAAGCCGCAGGTAGGGATAGGCGTATTTGCGGTAGTTGTAGGAGTTCTTCGACTGGTTGTAGGTGCTCGATTTGTGAATCCATTTCTGGCAGAGGTAACCCGTGCAGCTCTGGTATTCGTCGGTCTCCTTGAGCGTCGAGCCGTGCAGTTCGCCGCCGCGGAGCTGGAGCGTGAGGATTTTGTCGTCGATCTCGAACGTGCCGCGGTCGAAACCGATCGAGGCGTAGAAGCGGGGTTCGCGGTTGCGATGCAGGCGGGCGGTGTTGTCGCCCGGGGCGACGCTGTACAGGTCCTCGTCCTTGGTCAGCGGGTCGACGTCGAGCGGCAGCCCGTTCTTGGTGTAGTACATCTCGACGGCCTCCATCGTCGGCACGAGAGTCGTTTTCCAGCCTTTCGACATGTTGCCCTTGATCGAACGCGGTCCGCCGTAGCGCTGCAAAGCCTGAATGCCGCTCTGCGCGCCTTTGGCCAGGATGAATTCGGCTCCGTTCCAAGGCTCTTCGACGAAGGTGTCGTGGTAGTTCTTGCGGCCGCGTTCGTCGTCGGGCAGGCTCGAATCGGCCGAGGTGTAGAGGTCGTATTTCGGCTTTTTCGTGTCGGGATTGATCTCGTCCGCGAGGGCGATCGCCGCCGCTGCCGCGTCCAGCGCCCGTTTCCACTTTTCCGGATCGTAGGTCGTGCTCATCAGGGGCGTGCCGTCGGGGTTGTTGAACCCTATGTAGTCGGGATTGCCGTTGACCAGCGGCGAGGCGGCGTAGAGCAGCAGGCGGGCCTTGTAGCTGAGCGCGGCCATTTTCGTGGGAAGTCCCAGTTCGGACTCGCCGACCACGTCGGGCAGCAGCCCGGCGGCCCGGTCGTAACACTCGGCGATGTACTTCACGCACTCGTCGTAAGGAGTCCGCGGAGTGAGGATCTCCGATTCGGGCGCGTCGATGGGGATGAACTTCTTGACCAGTACGATCGGTCCGTAGTATTCGAGCAGGCACTGGTGGTAATATCCCACGAGGAACCACGCTTCGCCCGCGTAGCGGTCGGCGTTTTCCTGCGAGACTGCGGGAACTTTGTAGATGTTGTCCAGCAGGTAGAAACAGTAGCGTATGCCGCGGTAGATGTCGTAGTTCGTGCCGCCGCTGGTGCAGTTCGGGGCCCAGCGGCCGAAATAGGTCAGGTTGGCGTTCTCCTCGCCGTAGAGCAGGCTCTTGCTCGAAAAATAGTAGGTCGTGCCGCGCGCTCCGGTGATGAAGTCGTCGCCGGCGAACTGGTCGGGCGACCAGTCGTACCCGATCAGGTTGGGCATGTAGGTCTGCATGTAGTAGCGGTAGTTCTCGGCCTGCTCCTCCGTTTTCCAGATATCCTCTTCGGTGGCTTTGCCTTCGGGCACCACGTCGAGGTAGGAGCAGGAGCATAGCAGCAGCAGTGAAAGTGCGAAGATTATCTTTTTCATGGTCTTTTGCTGTGTTTGGGTTAGAAATTGAACTGGAATCCGAGGTTGTACGTCCGCTGGAGCGGGTATCCCAGGCCGTTGCCCGAACCCTTTTCGGGGTCCCAGTACTTGAACGGGGCGAAGGTCAGCAGGTTGGTTCCCGAGACGTAGACGCGCATTTTCTTGTAGGTGTAGCCGATCTCGGCGGTCTTCAGGCGCAGCATCTTGCCGTTGCGCACGTAGAGCGTGCTGGCCTTGGTGTTGTTGTTGTTCCACAGCGGCGACAGGCGCGGGTAGAGAGCCTTGGGATTGGGGTCGTCCTCGCTCCAGTGTTCGTCGGCGATCCACTGCATCAGTCCCGAACCGGGCGTCGCGGCTGTCGCGAAGGGGTGGTAGTTGTACATGAGGATCGACACCTTGCCCTGTCCCTGGAAGAAGGCCGAGCAGTCGAATCCCTTGTATTTGAGCGAAAAGCCGAATCCGTAGATGATCTCCGGGACGGTCGGGTTGCCCGTCCAGCACATGTCGTTGTCGTCGATGATCTTGTCATCGTTCAGGTCGCGGTATTTCACGTCGCCCGGGCGGATGGGGTAGGTCGTGGCGTAGATGTCCTGCGAGGGCGAGGAGGCGATCTCTTCCTCGTCCCTGAAAAGCCCTTCGGCGATCAGGCATTGGATCGAGTTGATCGGATGTCCGGCCTTGTACTGGTAGGCCCATTTGTATTTGGGTTCGTCCATTTCGACGATCTCGTTGTGGGCGTAGGTGAACGTGCCGCGCAGCGAGAGGATCAGGTCCTTCGAGAAGGCCTTGTTGTAGTCGACCGAGATGTCGACGCCGCTGTTGTCGACCTTGCCGATGTTGGCCCACGGCGTGATGCCCGACATGCCGAAGGTCGAGGGCAGCGACGTGCGCTGCATGAAGATGCCCGAGCGTTTCTCCTTGAACCAGTCGAAGATGATGTTCAGGCTGTCGAACAGGCCGATCTCCACGCCGATGTCGAGTTTGCGGCTCTCCTCCCACGTGGCGTTGGGGTTGCCGTAGACGGAGAGGATGGGACCGTACTTACGCTGGAAGTTGTTGCCGATATAGACGTCGTAGCCCTGTCCCATGTCGACGGTCGTGAGGTAGGGGAAGCGGTCCGCATAATCCTTCGAGATCACGTCGTTGCCGACCAGCCCGTACGAAGCGCGGAGTTTGAACAGGTTGACCTGTTCCTTGATCCCCTTCCAGAACGGCTCGTTCGAAATCACCCAGCCCACGGCCACCGACGGGAAGAATCCGAAGCGTTTGCCCGCGGCGAAGTTCTCCGAGCCGTTGTAGCCGAAGTTGGCTTCGAACAGGTAGCGTTTGTCGAAGCCGTAGGTGACGCGCCCGGCGAGTCCCTGCTGGCGGTAGGGCAGCGCGGCGTACTCCTGCTCGTCCGAGATGTTCATGTTGCGCTCCTTCTGCATGTAGACGATCGTCGCTCCGACATCGTGTTTGCCGAACGTGCGGGCGTAGTCGATCTTGGCCTGGAACGCCAGCTCGCGGTAACCGTCCTTGCCGCGCGTCGTGCCCAGGTAGGTGGTTCCGGTGTTGGTCGAGTTGCTGGTGTAGCTGTAATTGCCCGCCTCGTCGATATTGTAGTCGGTCAGCTGGTACATGAACGGCGTGAACGAACGGTAGACGGCCGAGTAGACGCGGTTGTAGAAGGTCGCCATGCCCGTTGCGCTCAAGCCCTTGGTGATGAAGTCGAGGTTCTGGTTGACGGTCAGCGCCGAAGTGAAGTGGCCGCGGAACTGGTCGCCGTAGCCGCGGCACAGCTGGGCGTAGGGGTTGGTGAAGAAGCCGCTGTTCCAGGCGTTGTTGGTTCCGAAGCGCACGAACGTGTCCGATTCCTCGCCGGGCAGCGTCGCGGGGAATTCGCAGGGCATGCCGGTCATGGCGTAGGCGAAGAGGTCCGAGACGCTCTGGATCGGGGCGTGGCGGTAGTGCAGCTGGGTGTTCATCTTCAGCGATACGCGGGTGGTCTTGGTGGCGTCGGCCGAGACATTGGCCTGGAACAGGTATTTCTGGGCGTTGATGTTGGTGTCGAATTTCGAGGCTTCGGGCTTGCGCATGATGCCGTTCTCGTTGTAGACCGAGGCGTTGAGGAAGTAGTCGATCTTCTTGGCTCCGCCCGTCATGTTGAAGTTGAAGTTCTGGTTGAAGGTGCAGTCCTTGAACAGCATGTCGTACCAGTCGACGTTGGGGTAGACGTAGGGGTCGAGTCCCAGTTTGGTTCCCATGATCTTCTCGTTGCTGTAATAGGGCTTTTCTCCGCGCGTGGTGCGGGCCTCGTTGAAGGTCTCCATGTAGGTGATGCCGTCGGCGACCTTCGGAACGCGGGTCGGGGCCGAGGCGCCGAACTCGGCGCGCAGGTTGATGGTCATTTTCTCCGAGTCGCGGCCGTTTTTCGTGGTGATGATCATCACGCCGTTGGCTCCGCGCGAACCGTAGAGGGCCGTGGCCGTGGCGTCCTTGAGCACCGAGAACGACTCGATGGTCTCGGGCGGGATGTTGTTGAGCATCTGGTTGGTGATTTCCACGCCGTCGAGGATCAGCAGCGGCGACTGTCCCGATCCGAAGGTCGAGATTCCGCGGATCCAGAAATTGGCGCCGTCGGCGCCCGGCTCGCCCGATTTCTGCACGGCGATCACGCCGGCGATCTTGCCGCTGAACGAGGTCGAGAGGTTGCTCGACGAGGTTTGCAGGTCGCTCGGCTTGACCGACTGCACGGCGCCCACGAGCGACTCTTTCTTCTGCACGCCGAAGCCGACCACCACCACGTCTTCGAGTTTGTTCGAAGCGTCGGCCAGCGTGATGAGTTTGAAGAGATGGATGTCCCGGACGGAGATTTTCTTGGTGTCGTAGCCCAGGAACGAAACGGTGACCGTCTTGGCCGAAGCGGGCACGGTCAGTTTGTAGTTGCCGCCGGCGTCGGTGGTCGTGCCGACGTTCGTGCCTTCAACATAGATGTTGGCTCCGACGATGGGCTGGTTGTCGGCCGAGGAGATGACCGTTCCGGCGACGGTCATCTCCCCGTTCGGGGCCGTCGGGGCGGAGACCGGCGAGCGGCGGGAGATGGTGACCAGTTTCCCCCCCCCTTTGACGGTATAGCGCAGCGATTTGTCGAGCACCGTGTCGAGCACGGTCTGAAGCGTCGCGTCCTTGAACGTTGCCGTGACCGGCCTGCTGACGTCGACGTCCTCGTTTTCGAAGAGGATCGAGTAGCCGGTTTGCCGCTCCACCTCTTCCAGCACCGTTTTCAGCGGAACGCTCCGGAAGGCTTTGGTGACGGTTTGCGCGTTGAGGGCGACTGTCAGCAGCAGGCACGGGATCAACGCTGCAATCTTCTTGAATAGGAGATTTACATGCATAAGTTTTAAGATTTAGGTTTGTTTGGAAAGAAGTTTTTTCAGGGTTCGGTTTTTCGGGGGCGGCTGTCGACGCGGTAACCGCAGGTGTCGCGCCTGACGCTGATCGGCAGGATGTCGCACAACCCGCCCATGATTGATTCGATGTCCTGCGCCTCGGTGATTGATATGCGGAAGGTCTTGTCGTCGAACGCGTCGGTGCAGAGTTCGATCTTCACGTCGTATTCGCGGGCGAGCCGCCGGAGCAGGGCCGGGAGGGAGATCGCGTCGTAGCGGATGATGCCGTCGATCCAGCTGCGGAACTGGTCGGTGTCGACCTGCCTGCGCGACGCCTCCATCGTCCGGCAGTCGTAGGTGATCAGGTCGCCCGGAACCATCGTTTCCGTGCTGCGGGACGATTCGAATTGCAGCGAGCCTTCCATCAGCGCGGCCAATACGTCGGGGTCTTCGTCGTAGGCCGAGATGTTGAACCGGGTGCCCAGCACGGTGAACGTGCAGCCCCGGGCCTGCACCCGGAAGGGGAGGTCGGCGTTGCGGGCCACCTCGAAGTAGGCTTCGCCCGAAAGGCCGATGTCGCGCGACGAGCGGTTGAAATCCGACCGGTAGTTCAGGGTCGATCCGGCGTTGAGCCACACCTGGCTGCCGTCGGGCAGCGATATGCGGCTGTTGGTTCCCTGGGGAGCCTGTACGGAGAACATTTGCACGGGGTCTTCGGTGTGTATGAGGTGCCGGGTGGTGAAGGCCGAGATCAGGATGAGCACGGCTGCTGCCGCCGAGAACCGCAGCCAGCGCCGGCGGGCGCGGATTCGGTTCTCGCGCCGTTCTATTTTTCCGTTGAGCCGGGCGAGCGAACGGAGGACGTCGGCCGACGGCACGTGCCGTTGCTTCCATTCGCGTTCCCATTCGCGCATCAGGGCGGCGTTTTCCGGCGAGGCGGCGAGGAATCCGAAGAGTTCGCACTCTTCTTCGGGGGCGATGGGTCCTTCGAAATAGCGGACGGCGAGTTCTTTCAGGCTTTCGTTCATGGGGTCGGTTGTTGTACGCATACATACATACAACAATCGGGGCGGATTTTACCCCCCCCCCCGGTTCCGGAAAAAATCGCATATTTTTTGAAATTCGCCTCTGGAAGGCTTCAGGACGGCTGGTTCATCAGCCAGGCGAGGATCAGTATTTGCAGGTAAATGGATTGTTCGCGTTCGAGGGCTTCGGCGAAGATGCGCAGGGCGCGCTGGATGTGCCGCTCGACCGTATGCAGGGAGATGTGGAGCCGTTCGGCTATTTCCCGGTTCTTCAACCCCTGGAACCGGCTGAGCAAAAACACTTCGCGGCAGCGTGCGGGCAGCGAGTCCATGATGCGCTGTATCTGCTGTTCCAACTCCTGGTACAGGTAGGGATGCCCGTTTTCGGCGAAGGAGAAATCGTAGTTGTAAAGACGCTCCTCCCCGATTTTCGCCCGGGCCAGGCAGCTGATCGTGTATTGGTCGACGATGCTTTTGTGCTTCAGGTAATTGAGGCATCGGTTGCGGGTCATGGCGAACAGCAGCATGCGGGCCTCTTCGGGGTCGAGGGGGGCTTGCCGGTCCCACAGCGCCATGAAGCAGTCGTGAACCAGGTCCTGCGCCTCGATGGGGTTGTTGACGAAACGCAGCGCATAGGCCGTCAACCGGGGTTGGCAGTCGATGTAGAGCCGTTCGAAATCATACCGTTTGGATTCGCTGTGCATTTGTCGGGTCCGTCCTGATGCTTTTTTGTTTTGGGCGGTTTCCGCCGCTTTTCGGGGGTGAAACCGAGGCAAATATAATCAAAAAAGTAAAAAAATGCCGCAGACGCTCTGAAAATATCTGCGGCATGGGGCGTGTTTCGACGCCGGTGCGGGCTACTTGTAAAGCCCGGCGACGGTGAAGTCGAGTATCTTGCCGAAGCCGTCGAACACCAGCGCGTTCGGCTGGTCGAGCTGTCCGCTGCCGAAGTTGATCTGCGGCACGACGTGTATCTTGTCGTTCCCGTCGTCCTTCGAGGTGACCACCGTCACCGCGCGGCTGCTCCATGCCAGCGAGGCGTTGCTCGGAAGGGTCGACGAGCCGTCGTAGTTCTCCATGGCGTAGTAGCCTTGCAGGTAGAGGCGGGCCAGGGTGATGTGCTCGCCCGCAGGGGCCGTGAAGACGGGCGCCGGGTCGAAATTGACGCTGCCCGTCGTGAAGATCACCTTGTAGATGGCGCTGCGGGTGGCGATGTAGAGGATCGGGTCGAATCGCGAGAAGACGAAGCTCACGGCTTCGGCGATGAGGGCGTTGGCCTCCGCGGGGATGTCGTAGATCAGCTTGGCGGCGGGTGCGCCGGCCGAAGCGGAGTAGTTGCCGAAGGTGTAGAGCGCATGGTTGCCGTCGGCTTTCCGCATCAGCAGGGTGTGGGTGGCGTTGTCGATGCTGATGCCGCCCGCGATGCACCGCAGGCCGGGGGCGTTCCCCGGGTCGAAGGGCGACGAACCCACGCTGCCGCAGGCGTAGAACGTCTGGTTGTAGCCGTAGCAGAACTTGCCCTGTTCCCGGTCGTAGAAGATCGTGCTGGGTTTGCGGGTGCTGCCCGGAGCGGAGTGGGCCGAAACGACGCCGTTGTCGACGGTCATGGTTTCGGTTCCGCTGACGGGCGTCGAGATCCGGCCGCGGCTGAGCAGCGTTTCGTAAATGTCGCCGTCGTTGAGGATCATCGTGCACTGGTAGGTGTTGAGCAGGCTCCGGATGTCGAGCTTTCCGGGCAGGTAGACGAACGCATCCTCCTTATGGCCCAGGATTTCATAATAATCGGTCTCCATGCGCATCAGGTCGTCGTCGGTCGACACCCAGAGGATGTTTTTCTTGTCGGTTTTGTCGTAGGTGTAGAGCATGTGGGTGACCGCCGAGGGGAACGGACTGCCGTTGCGCCGGCTGATCAGCTCCTTTTCGACGGTTCCCTGCTCCGCGCCCGAGTAGGTCTCGGTCAGCTGCGGGTGCATGATCAGTCCCAGGTCCGAGGTGGTTCCGTCCCGGGTGTAGGCCACCACAAGCCCTTCGTTGAATTGGGCCGTCACGATGAGCGTCCACTTGTACTGGTACTTCAGGTCGTGGGCGGTGTCGGTGACCGTCAGCAGGAACAGGTAGCCTTTCGAGGAGATCGGCAGGTCGATCACTTCGTGGAACTCGCGCGTCGTGGCGAGCGAAATCGCCTCCGAGTCGTTGTCGGTCTGACTCACCGTCCATTCGTAGGTAAGCTCCTCGGGATTCTCCCGGCCGTCTTTGGTGATGCGGATGCCCGTGATGTCGAGCCGTGCGTTGTGCACCACCGTCAGCTGCGAGGCGATGGCTTCCGGCACTTCGATCTCCACGGGCGGGATATGGGTGGTCTGCAACGTGCTTTTGTCGTCGTAGCACGACGCGGCGAGCAGGCCCCAGCCTGCCAGCAACAGATATAGGGTGTGTTTTCTCATGGTCGTTCGTCGTTTACTTGGTGCGGATCGTTACCTCCCGGCCCTTCATGGAGCCTGATTCGTGGATGCGTTTTTGCCCGGGGTTGGCGGCCTTCCATTCGTCGTACCAGGCCTGTGCCCTGGCGCGCCAGGCGTCGATGTAGTGGCTGTAATCGGGTCCCCAGTCGGGGAACACCTCCCAGCCGAAGATGTCCAGCAGCAGCTGGTGGCCGGCCTGGCTGTAAGCCTCCGTCGACGAGCTGCCCGAAGAGGCCTCCGATTCGATGAAGGCGTTGTAGGTGGACCACTGCTTGGTCGTCGCGGGCCGCGGCAGCATGTTGTGCCACGAGACGTTGGCTTTCAGGTAGAGGTCCGGTCCCACCCGGAGGTCGGGCGAATCGGTCAGGCAGAGCGTCAGTTCGCGCTGCTGCGTGTCGAGTTCGGCCGATTTGGCGACCTCGATGCGGATGGCGCCGTAGGTCTTCCCGGCCGGAACCTCCGCACCGAGGATTTCGTACTGTCCGGGCTGTGCCGTAGTTCCCTCTTCGAGAACGCGGACGCCGATTTTCCGGTCGGAGCCGGAGGCCCCGCCGATGAGTTTCACCGGGACCTCGATCACCGCCTCGGCGACCCCTTCGGGCTGCTGCTTGAAGGTCATCGAGGCGTAGAACGTGCTGTCGGAATTCGAGTATCCGGGATATTCGGCTGTTTCGTTGGGCGCAGCCCCCGGGAAGCAGACCCTTCCCTGCGACATGTCGTAGCGTGTCGGGTCGTCCTTTTCGCAGCCGGCCGCCGTCGCCGCGGCCAGCAGTATGCAGATCAGTTTTTTCATGCTTCTCAACAATTAATCGTTCGACTTACTGTACGCGTCCCGACTGTATTTCGAAATCGGGGTAGGGCAGCATGTAGACGGCGTCGTCGATGACCTTGCTGCCGCTCATCACGTCGCTCTGGCGGGGCAGTTTCTCGTAGCCCAGCCGCTTGTAGAAATAGAAGACCACGCCTTCGCAGATGAACTCCTTGCGGTACTCCTTTTCGAGCTGGGCCATCAGGCCCGCCTCGTCGAGGTCGGCATCCAGTTCTTCGTAGACCGCGCGGGCCTTGCGCACCTCCTGCAACAGGCTGCGGGCTTCGCCGAGGTCCTTGTCCGGACCGGAGATGCGGCACTCGGCGGCGATGTAGTACATCTCCGGCAGGCGGATCAGCGGCATCAGGTCCTTGTGGCGGTAGTCGGCGCCCGTCGAGGTCTGCTGATAGAGCTTCGAAGGGGTCTTGGTCCCCTCGGGCCAGTAGTTGGTGTTGTGGTAGAGCTGTTTGTAGCGGCAGTCGGAGATGCCGGCGCCCTTGATTTCGAAAAGATCGTCGGCGACCGAGTTCTTGATGCACAGCGTGCGGTACTGGCGGTCCTGTTCCGAATATTCGCGGTTGAGGTTGCTTGCGATCTTCTTGGCCATGTCCGTGACGCCGAGCGCGAAGATATGTTCGCTCGGGAAGCACATCTCGGTCGTGGGGGCCTTGGCGGAGTCGGTGAACGTGCGCAGCGTCAGCCCGCCGGCGATTCCGACCGATGCCGGGTCGTCGATCACTTCGAGGGCGGCCAGCAACGCGGTGTGTTTGTTTTCGTCGCTGCCTTCCCACATGCAGACGCGCGCCAGCAGGGCCTTGACGGCGAAGTAGTTCAGGTGCATGTAGCGGTAATCGTAGAATTTGTCGACGTTGGCTTCGGTATAGATGCTTTCGGGATACCTGGCCCGGATGGGGTCGATCTCCAGCAGGCGGGCGGCCTCCGTGAGGTCGGCGATCATGCGGCGGAGCGTCTCGGCGTAGGTCAGCTGCGGCGCCGCGTCCTTGTCGACGCTCGTCAGGTAGGGGACCGTGTGACGGCTCTCCAGGTCGGTGCGTCCGGCCAGGTCGCTGCACCCGAACAGGCGTATCAGGTCGAAGTGGATGTAGGCCCTCACGGCGAGCAGTTCGCCCTTGATGATGCGGTAGTTGACCGAGTCGAGTTCGTCCTTCCGGCGGTCGATGTGGTCGAGGGCGTCGTTGACGTTGGTGATCACCGAGTAGGATTTCTCCCAGACCTTTTCGATCACTTCGGTGGATTTCGTGGTTTTGTAGTTGTAGCGGTCGAGGTCGTAGTCGTCCGCGGCGGTGTTCTTGCGGGCGTCGTACTGGCGGCCCAGCATTTCGACCATGTGCCACGTCAGGTTTTCGCCGTAGAGGTCGGTTTCGCCCATGGCGAGGTAGCAGCCGATGAGCGTCTGCTGGAAGCCTTCGGCCGAGGAGTAGTGGTCCTCGGCGCGGATTTCCGACGGGGGCGTCACGTCGAGCCAGCTCTCGCACGAGACGGCTGCGAGGGCTGCGGCGGACAGAAGGAGGTATTTGATGCTGTTTTTCATGGCTTCGGTGGTTTGTGTTAGAAGGTTCCGGTCAGCTGGAACGACATGCTCCGTGCGAAGGGATAGGTCGTGCCGCGCTCGATGCGGATCGACGAGAGCGTGGCGATGTTGTTCATGTAAAAGGCCAGCTTGAGCCGCTTGAGGCGGATTTTGCTGATCAGCCGCGGGTTGAATTCGTAATAGAGGCTCAGCGACGAGAACGTCAGCTCGTTGTTGTCCTGCACGAAGCGCGTCGTGGCCCGGGTCTTTTCGTCGTGCTGCTTGCCGTTTTCGTCGGTGTAGGAGCCGAGTTTCTTGAACATGGCGTTCTGGCCCGGGGTCTGCCAGCGGCCGTAGAGCACGCGGCGGTCGACGTTGTAGTGGATGTCGACGTTTTCGACCTTGTTGACCAGCGTGGTGTTGTACCGCTGCCCGCCGCCGAGGAAGGTGCAGGTGGCGCTTAACCCGAAGCCCTTGTATTCGGCCGCGAAGCCGAAGTTGCCGCGGTACTTGGGGTCGCTGATGCCGGCCACGACCTGATCCTGCGCGTCGTACTCGTAGGTCAGCGTGCCGTCCTTCCTGACGTAGATTTCCTGACCCGTCGTGGGGTCGATGCCCAGCGACGGCACGGCCCAGATGGCGTTCATCGGCATTCCGTCCTGATAGATCAGCACGGGCGTCGAGTTGCTCTTGTCCTGCGCCTGGGCCATCATCTTTTCGTTGTAGGCCTTGAGGCTTTCGGAGAGGTTGATGATGATGTTCTTGTTATAGGCGATCGAGCCGAAGAGGTTGAAAAAGCCCTGTTTGCCCTGCCAGAGCGTATAGCTCAATTTGGCCTCGATGCCGCGGTTGCGGACTTTGCCCAGGTTGTCCTTCACGGTGTCGAAACCCGTGGAGGTGGGGATCGCCACGTCGGTGAGCATGTTCTCGGTCACCGAGTTGTAGTAGTCGAAGGCGATCGTTGCGCGGTGGACCGTAATGTCGGCGCCCACGTTGTAGTCCATGCGCTGTTCCCATTTGAGGGCGGGGTTGGGCATCTTCGAGAGGTAGGCGCCCGTCTGTCCGTGGTAGGTGGCCCCGGTGTAGTAGAGATAGGTGGCCAGCACTTCGTTGGTGTCGTAGTTCTGGTTGCCCGTCAGTCCGGCCGAGGCGCGGATCTTGAATTGTTTCAAAACGTCCTGATCGCGCAGGAAGGGTTCGTTGTGGAGGTTCCACGCCACGCCGGCGCTCCATGCCGACGACCAGCGGTTGTCGGCGCCGTAGAGCGACGAGGCGCTTTCGCGGAACGTGAGGTCGACGTTGTAACGGTCGTCGTAGCTGTACGACGCGGTTCCCAGGAAACTGATTTCGCGCGTGATCGACGAGATGCCGACGGGCTTTTTGTCCTGGGCGTACTGCCGGGCGAAGGTGATGTCGGCCGTCTGGCTGTTGGGGAATCCCTCGGCGTAGTGCTGGTAGGCGCTGTACGTGTTTTCGGCGATCCGGCCGCCGGCGTTGACGTAGAGGTAGTGCCTGCCCCAGTTTTTGGCGTAGTTGGCGTAGATTTCGCCCGAAATGTCGCTGCTCTTGCCGTTGTCGAGCTGGTAGGAGCCTTTGCGCAGCTGCATGCTCGTGCTTTCGTAGGCCGAGGTGGCGAATTTCGAATGCTTGGCCGGATAGAATTCGTCGGCGTCGCTGCGCTTTACGGCGATGCCGAGGCGGGCGGTGAGTTTCAGCGCCTCGGTGGCCTGCCATTCGGCGTAGAAGTTGTCCGTCACGCTGGTGTAGGTCTCGCGGTCGAGCGTTCCGAGCGTGGCGTCGTACATCGGGTTGGCCACTTCGTCGTAGGCCCAGCGGGCGATCTGGCCCGTCTGGGGATCGACGGCGCTCCAGTAGGGATTCATCCGGGCGTAGTCCCCGAAATCGCCCCACGGCGAGTTGTCGCTCCTGGTGTTGCTGACGCTCAATATGTTGCGGAACAGGAAGCTTTTCTTGCGGTACGAAACGTTCACGTCGCCCGAGAGCACCGTGCGCTCCGAACCCTTCATCACGCCCGCCACGTTGTTGTACGAGAAGTCGATCATCGCCCGCAGTTTGCGGCTGTCGCCCAGTTCGACCGAGAGGGTGTGTTTGTGGCCGACGCCCGTGCGCAGGGGTTTTGCGAGCCAGTAGGTGTCCAGTCCGCCGAGCACCTGCGCTTTGAGTGCGTTGTAGCGTTTGGTGAGATCCACCTGCGTCTGGGGATTCGCCGAGGTGTAGACGCCCTCGATGCGCTCGGCCTCGAGCTTCTCCCAGGCGTTGCAGAGGTTGTAGCTCGTCAGGTCGGGCATCGACACCTCGATGCTTCCGGTGTAGGTCACCAGCTCCTGATTGCCGGCCAGGCGTTTGGTCTCGATGACGATGACGCCGTTGGCGGCCTTCGAGCCGTAGAGCGCCTTGGCCGCGGCGTCCTTGAGGATGGTGATGCTCTCGATACGGGTCATGTCCATGTCCATCACCTTCTCGGCCGTGGTTTCGAACCCGTCGAGGATGAACAGCGGCTGGTTGGGGCGGTTCTGGTAGTTGCCCTTGATATTCACGCCCGTGGATTCCGAGGGAAAGGTGGTGATACCGCGCAGCTGCATGTCCGGCAGCGTGTTGGGGTCGGAGCCCATCAGCGTGTTGTCCATGATGTAGAGCGACGGCTCGATGTTTTTCAGGCTCTCGAAGACGTTGCGGTTACTCACGCGGGCCAGCTGGCCCGACGTGATGGTCGTGGCCGAACCCGTGTAGCTCTCCTTCTTGCGGGTGAAGATGCCGGTCACCACGACGTTTTCGATCTCCTGTTCGTCCTGCACCAGCCTGACCAGTCTGGTCTGTGCCGAGGGAAGCGTTTGCGAGACGTAGCCGATGTGGGAGAAGATCAGGTTGTCGCGGCCCTCGGGCATGCGGATCGAGAATCCGCCGTCGGACCCCGACACGACTCCCGTGGCGGTCCCCTGGATCAGGATGTTCACGCCCACGAGCGGCGCGCCGGCCGTGTCCGTCACACGTCCGCTGACGACCTTGTCCGGGGCTTTCTGCGGGGCGGAGGCGTTCCCCCCCCCCGCTTCGGACACGGATCACGATCGTGTCGTCGTCGATCGAGTATTCGAGCCGCGTGCCGCGCAGTGCTTCGTCGAGCACTTCGCGCACCGGGGCGTCGGCCTTGCTGAAGGAGATGCCGCCGATTCCCCGCACGGCGTCGCTATTATAGAGGATGTAATATCCCGTCTGCTGTTTGATCCGTTGGAGGACTTCGGCCAGCGACGCGTTGCGGAACGATACGGAGATGCGTTCCCTGCGCTGCTGGTAGGCTTCGCTCGCCGTCGCCTGCCGGGGCGCGTCCCAGACGGAAATCGCCAGCAGCCACATGCATACGGCAAGCCATGGCCTTCGGTGCGATACTGATAGGTAAAGTTTCCTCATAATAGCTGTGTTTTAAGTGACACGAATGCCGCCCCGTCGGGCGGCTTCCCAACTAACCGGCATCAATCGTCGTCACGGTCGATGCAGAGCACGATCTTCCCCTCCTCGACATCGGCGCGTATCTGATCGGTGCGCGCCAGCAGACGGGCCATTTCGGCAAAGGTTTCGTAGCGTTTCACGACGCCCGTGTAGCGCACCTTGTCGGCGTCGACGCCCCGCGGGACGATCTCCACGCCGTACCAGCGCGAGAGTTTGCGGCATATCGAGGCGATCGTTTCGTCGTTGAAGGTGAACAGTCCCCGGGTCCAGGCGGCGTAATCTTCGGCGGCGACCTGCCGCACGTCGAAGATAGCCCCTTCGCGCCCCACGCGGGCCTGCTGGCCCGGCTGGAGCATTGCGCGGCGGTGTCCGCTCCGCACCTCGACGCTGCCCCTCACGAGCGTGGTCTCGATCGCGCCCTCGTCGGCGTAGGACGAGATGTTGAACGCCGTGCCGTAGACGCTTACGGAAACCGTGTCGGCGTGGACCACGAACCGCCGCGAGGCGTCGTGCGCCACGTCGAAGTAGGCTTCGCCCGTCACGGTCACCTCGCGCGGCCCGTCGCCGAAGCGGACCGGGAAGACGAGGCTCGACTCGGAGTTGAGCCATACCTGCGTGCCGTCCGAGAGGCGGAGCGAGAACTCCTTGCCGCGCGGCACGGTGACGGTGTTCGTCATCGGAATCTCCTGCTCGGCCTCCACCTTGTGGTAGGCCAGCTCCTCGCCGGCGATCTCGAGGCGCGTGCCGTCCTGTTCGACGAGCATCCGCCGCCCGCCCGCTTCGAGCGCGACGTTCTCGCCCGACGAAAGGGTCAGGCGGTATATTACGCTCGGCGCGGTGGTTATCAGGTCGAGGTTGTATTCGCGCTCCAGCCGCTCCTGAATGATCTCCATATGCAGCAGCCCCAAAAAACCGCAGCGGAATCCGAAGCCGAGCGCGACCGACGTCTCCGGCTCAAATTCGAGCGACGCGTCGTTAAGCTGCAATTTCTCCAGCGCCTCGCGCAGATCGGTGTAATGCGCGCCGTCGGCGGGATAAATTCCGCAGAAAACCACGGGATTTATCTTTCGGTAGCCCTCAAGCGGCTCAGCGGCAGGACGGTCGGCGGAGGTAATGGTATCGCCGACACGCGCGTCGCCTACGTTTTTGATAGCGGCGGCGAGATAGCCTACCTCGCCGGCGTAAAGCGCGTCGCACGGTTCCATGCTGGTGGCTTTTTTTCTGCCAACCTCGACAACGTCGAAGGTAGCTCCGGTAGCCATCATTTTTATGGTGTCGCCGGTACGGATAACGCCGCTTTTTACGCGGAAATAGACAATGACGCCCTTGTAAGCGTCGTAGTATGAGTCAAATATCAGTGCCTGAAGCGGCGCGTCGCGGTCACATACGGGCGCAGGAATGTCATTCACTATGTTTTCCATTACCTGATCTATGTTCAGTCCGGTTTTTGCCGAAATTTTTGCGGCGCCCTCGGCAGGAATGCCGATGATGTCCTCAATATCCTTGATAACACGGTCGGGCTCAGCCGACGGCAGGTCGATTTTGTTAATAACGGGAATGACCTCGAGGTTGTTGTCGACAGCGAGATAGGTGTTCGCCAGCGTCTGCGCTTCAATACCCTGCGACGCGTCGACGACCAGTACCGCGCCCTCGCAGGCGGCGAGCGAACGGGACACCTCGTAATTGAAATCGACGTGCCCGGGGGTGTCGATCAGGTTCAGCTCGTATTTTTCGCCGTTTTTGGCGGTATAGTCGATGGTCACGGCGTGTGCCTTAATGGTTATGCCGCGCTCGCGCTCCAGATCCATGTTGTCAAGTATCTGATCCTCCATGTCGCGTTTTGCGACCGAGTCGGTCAGCTCCAGCATACGGTCGGCAAGCGTGGATTTTCCGTGGTCAATGTGTGCGATTATGCAAAAATTGCGGATGTGGTCGGGGGAAATGGGCAAAATTTATCACTCCAAAAGGTTATTTCATCAAAATGGCTCGGCAGGGCGCCGCTTCGGTTCCGTCAATCTTCAACGGCAGGGCGAAAAGGGTATATCTGCCCGACTGGACGTGGCGCAGCTCCAACCCCTCCAGCACGCATACGCCGGCGAGCGCAAGTTCGCGATGGACAGCCGCCGTCTCCTCCTCGTTTGCGATGGATTCGGCGTCTATGCCGATCAGCTTAACGCCGGCGGCAATGAGCGCAAATGCGCCCGACAGGGTCAACCGGCATCGGCCGAGCGTTTTCAGCAGTACGCGGGGCGCTCCGTGCAGCATCTGCTCGATATCGTCGCCGGAAACATCGTCGTCAAAGGCGTTGCACGCCAGCACGTCACATTCGCCCATAAATGTCGAAAGGTCAATGTCGCTGATACAGTCGCCGGCATTTACAAAGTGGCGCGGCGCGTCGATATGAGTCGCGCAGTGCAAACACGCGCACAGTGACGAAAGGTTGCAGTTGTCGCCCTTGTCCATGCGCTGCACGCGCGTCAGCACGGGCGCCGGGTCGCCCGGATATACCGGCGCGGACAAAATCTCGGTCGATATGTCGTAGATCTGCATTTTTCCTCAATCCTCCTCGGCGGAATAATGGGAAGTGCTTGCGCCTGCAAAATTTAACGGCTGTTTTGTTGTCGCCGACTGTCTTTTTTCGGAGTCGGTAAAGCTGAATAACATCTTTTTATCGCTGTTGCTTTTGTTGCTGTCCTTATCGGCTGCCTGCTCATCGTTTCCGTCGGTGCGGTCGGATTCATCGCTCGCATTTGTATCGCTTACTGTTTCGTCATCCTCCGCGCTTTCGCCGCCGAGCTGTGACAGGTCGACCGCCGCGTCTGCGGTTTTTACGTCTGCTGTGTCGTTTGCGGCACTTGCGGTATTTACGCCGTCGACGCTGTCGGACTGTACGGTAATGCACGGAACTTCTTTTGCATTCAGCAATTCGTCGATCAGCTTGCGCAGGCATATTGCCAGTATTACAAGCAGAACAGCCGCAGTTATGAGCTGATTTATATCCGACATTTGAATAAGATAGTGCGCGTAGCTGACGTAGGACGCGAAAATGACTCCGCATGGAACGTACCAGCGCTTTTTATTATAGAAAAAGTAAAGTATCGACATTACGTCGGCAAGGAAAAAGTAGCGGTCATGCATACGCGGCAGCAGGAACGGTATCATCAACGACATGATAAATGCCGCGTTGACCAAACGTCGGTCATCCAGCTTTTTAATGTTTGCATAGCACAGGTAAATGACCGCCAGCACTGCCAGTCCCGTCAGCATGATGGCCAACATTCCGAAGTTGGAGCTGTTGACGTTCTTGTTATCTCCTATGAAGCGCCATATCGACGGCGCGTTTAGATGCATATCGGAATATTCGCCCGTCTGATGCAGGTAAACGGTCAGCGCCTTGACAATGTTCTGACCGGCGAGCACGCTGGGCAGAGCCGCTATCACCTGCACGGCAGGGAACCACAGCAGGTCGCGCCACCTGACCTTTCTGATCAGGACGAGCAGTCCGAGTGCCGGCAGGAAAAACACCGCCTGCAGTTTGAAAGCAAATGCGACCGAGAACATTATTACCGACAGGCGGCTGCGGTCGGTCAGCGCGTAATAGAGGGAGGCAAGGCAAAAGGCGGCATAGATCATGTCGCACTGACCCCACATTGCCGAATTGAGGAACACGGTGGGCGCGGCAAGCGTCAGCAAAAATGCAAGCGCCTTTACGCCGACATTTTTGTTCCGCAGCTCGACCAGCTTCATCATGTAGTAGGCTCCGACCAGATCGAAGCACATTGAAAACATTTTTATCAGCATCATGTCGTTTCCGTTGAACCGACTGAGTATAAACAAAAAGCAGCGGTATGGCGCGGTATAGTCGCCGATGTCGGCGGCAAGCGCCGAAATTCCGCTGTACTGACGCATTTGTGACAACCACTGGGAAAGAAAGATGTTATAATCGCGCGACTGATAATACATCAGCGCCGTGCGTACATACACGACGGCGGCAAGCCCTGCGCCGAAAAAGAGGACGATGTCCATTTTTCCGGTACCCTTTTGTGAGAAAAATGTCAGCAGTCCCGCAAAATAGAAGACAGCGAAATAAACAGCACAAAGTGTAATATCTGTACCGGTCAGCCCCAACTTAGGTCCGGTGAAGATTATAAATATCAGCATTATCACCGCCAAAAAGGAGGAAACGAGCGTCCTTGCGTCGCGCGAGAACCTTATATTGGCGATCGCGGGAGTGTAGTCTTTCATGATTGCTGCATCCTTTTACATTTTTTACTTTTAGCACAAAGCTGTCTTATATTGTATTATAACCTCATTGGCGGTTTATGTCAAAGCAAATCAGGCAATATGAGCTTTTTATATAAAAACAGTGTCGTATTGTAAGTGTTTTGGTAGAATTTTATAGAATACGGCAAAAAGATTTGAAAAAATCTGACATTTTTACGATATTTTGCATAATAGCTCTTGACAAATCCTGAAAAATATCGTATGATAGAGCAGTAAAAATCTATTTGCACAGGCAGACATTGCAGATGTCAGTGTTCTCATGCTCCGCGGAAAGGGACGTCCCCGTTATGATCGACGCTACCGACGAACAGCTTGCCGCCCTCGCCGCCAAAGGCGACAGCAGGGCTTTTGATGAATTGGCGGCTCGGTATATTCCGCTGGTTGGGCTGCGCGCTTCGGCCTTTTACGACGGCGGCAGCGCCATTTCCGGTGCGGAGGATATGGGTCAGGAGGGCTTTATCGGCTTCATTGACGCCGTCCGCCGCTACAACAGCGACATGGGCGCATCATTCCGCACATTTGCCGTGCTGTGTATCGACCGCCGAATGAAGTCGGTCATCCGCGCATCCCTGAGAAAGAAAAAGGTGCCTGACTCCGCGCTCGTATGGCTCGACGACGAGCAAACGCCCGACATTGTCGCTCCAAGCTCGGACAACCCGGAACAGTGCGTTATTGCGCGCGACGATCACCGCGCCCTGTGCGAACGCATACGCGCGACCGCTTCCGATTTCGAGAACAGGGTGCTTTCCCTCTTTCTCAGCGGCATGAGCTATCAGATGATAGCAAAAAAGCTCGGCTCCGACGAAAAGGCCGTCGGCAACGCGCTGCAGCGCATAAGGCGAAAGCTGAGCGACCGAAAATGATATCCACCCCCAGTAGCTCAAGGTAAACAGAGCGTTGTCCTGGCAAAGATGACGGTGTGGCTCCGTCCGGGGGATAATTAACTATTTTTTATTTACAAGTGAGGTAACAAAATGTTTGAAGACAAGACCTTAGTCTGCAAAGACTGCGGAAAAGAATTCGTTTTCACCGCAGGCGAGCAGGAATTTTATGAATCCAAAGGCTTCGTAAACGAGCCGCAGAGATGCAAGGCATGCCGCGATGCCCGCAAGAACGCTACCCGTGGT
>OIXH01002080.1_pt1 | contig 20812 bp, 18 predicted proteins | sample 1587741 | NCBI WGS metagenome assembly OIXH01 (sample SAMEA3888916, study PRJEB22519) | human gut metagenome | biome: human gut; feature: human-associated habitat; material: faeces | place: Denmark | collected 2011 | reverse complement strand
CGACAAAGATCTCTCCCGTATAGCCATCGACGATCACTTCTCCGCCGTCCGTTATCTCGCTTAAGAACTCGTCGCCTGCACCGATTATCGCGGGGATATTCATATTGCGGGCAAGTATAGCCGTGTGAGAATTGGATGAGCCATGCGCCGTCACGAACGCGAGGATCTTGTCTTTATCAAGCGCTACCGTTTCGCTTGGAGCGAGATCAGAAGCGCAGATGATTACCTTTTCGTCGGATTCGTTTTCTATCGAAACATTACCCGAAAGAATATTTATCAGACGGTTGGAGATGTCGCGGACGTCAGTGGCGCGCGCGTTCATATACGCGTCGTCCATTGCGGAAAACATATCCGCGAAATTATCTGCGGTAATCGCAACGGCATATTCCGCGTTGACGCTTTGGCTGTCGATAATGTTGTTGATAGAATCGTTGTAATCCTCGTCGTCAAGCATCATCTGATGTATCTCGAAGATCGCCGCGTTAGCCTCGCCGACTTCCTTTAACGCCTTGTCGTAAATCTCTTGGAGCTGTTCAACGGCAAGCGACTTCGCCTGCTCGAAACGAGTTTTCTCGTTTTCCGTATCAACGATGTGAACGCGCTTTACCTCCGCGTCCGCTTTTTTGAAAATCGATATTTTTCCCAAAGCTACCGCGCCGTATACGCCTTTACCCTGAAACTTCTTCATACTCTCACCTCTTTAATTCGGAGTTTGCCGTAAATGAATTATAAATTCGCGTTGAAGAACGCTTCCATTTCAGCCGCGGCTTTTTCCTCGTCCGCGCCCTCAACGGTAACGTTCACGGTGTCGCCGCACTTCACGCCCATACCCATAATTGCCATAAGCTTTGTGGCAACAGCGGTCTTGCCGCCCTTTTCGAGAGTAATCACGCTCTCAAATTCCTTGGCTTTCTTCGCAAGCAGACCTGCGGGTCTTGCGTGGATTCCTACCTCGTCCTTAATGGTGTAAGCAAATGTTTTCATAACAATCTTCCTTTCTAAATATAAATTATAAGGAGCTGTATTGCTGCCTTATTGTTTCCAAAGTCGGATATGACGGTATCGCGCCGTATTTCTGAACGCTTTCCGCACAGAAGGCGTTTGCGAAATCAAGACACGCACGCTGTTCGCGTTCGTCTATACTTTCGAGCGTTTGAGCCGTTATTCCAAGCTCTTGAAGCTTCCACAAAAATGAGCCTATAAATCCGTCGCCCGCGCCCGTGGTGTCCTTGACGCTCACCTTGTGGGCAGCGCTTGCGGACGCATTATTTTGGGTGAACGCATACGCGGTTTCGCTGCCACAGGTGTAGACGATCATCTTGACATTGCCCTTGAACAGCTTAGGGATTCCCTTTTTGAAGTCGTTCTCGCCCGTGACGAATTCCAGTTCCTCATCGGAAATTTTCAGAATATCACTAAAAGGAATGAACTCAAGCACCGTCTTTTTCAGTTCGTCGGGATCGTCCCAGAGCTGAAAGCGCAGATTTGGATCAAAACTTATCATTCCGCCGTTTTTCCGCGCCGCTTCTATTGCCCGGTAATGCGCCTGTTTCATCGGGAAATCCCCCAAAGAAACGCTGCAAAAGTGGAGCGCGAACACATTCTCAAACCACTCCTCCTTTATCTGCTCCGGTGAGAGCAGCATATCCGCGGAGGGTTTTCGGTAAAATGAAAACGTGCGGTTTCCGTCCTCGGCAAGGCTTACGAAAGCAAGCGCAGTGTTCACTTTGTCGGTCTGCGAAATACAAGAGGTATCTATATCGCAATCGGCAAGCTCGCGCATTATCTTGTCGCCGAACGGGTCATTACCAAGCTGCGTTACCAGCCGCGCCGTCCCTCCCAGCCTTGCGAACGCTCCGCAGACATTGGCGGGAGCACCGCCGAGTTTTGGCGAAAATCCCGTGACTTCGTAAAACTCACAGCCGTTTTTATCAGGAATAAAATCAATCAACGCTTCGCCTATCGCTATAAGTCTTTTATTCGCCAAGGATATTCACCTCCATACCGTTCAAACGACAACCCTTTAAAGATATTCCGTGCGCGATCAAATTAACCGATTCGTTTTCGGGATAAAATCTAGTACTCATAACTTTTCTGCCATTATCAAGATAAATTTCAAGCGAGGATATATCCGCAATTATTCGGATATCTTCGCATTTTTTGATTGCGCAATTACGGATGGTTCTTCCGTAACCAACGCTGTCATTTGTAAATTCAAGACGGAATATTTTCCCGTCATAGGTAAGAGAAATCGCGCTGTCAAGCGTTATTTCAAAGCTACCGTTTGCTTTTCCGTATAAATCGCAGGGCAGCGGAACGATCTTGAATTCCCCGTCCGAAACGGCAAACTCCCCACTTCGCAGCAGCTCCAGTTCGCGAATCGGCTTTTGCAGAACCGCGCCGTCCTTTGAAACGGTGATCTCTCTCGGCAAGGTCAGGCAATGCTGCCAGCCAAGCTGCGCGGTAGGATTTGTGTAAGAGCCGTCGCCCATTCCGAGCCAGCCTATCAGAATTCTGCGCCCGTCGGGAGCGGAGAACGTCTGCGGAGCGTAAAAATCAAAGCCGTAATCCCACTCCTCAAAATCGCCGAGGTTATCTCCGTTCATCGGAAAATAACCCGAGCTGAACAGGTTCTGATTAGCGGTCTCGGTATGCTCCAATCCCTGCGGCGAAACACTGAGCAGCTTTTTACCGCCGACGTCGAACATATCGGGGCATTCCCACATATATCCGAAATCGGGAACGGATATTTTTTTCACAAACCGCCATTTGTCCAGATCGTCGGATTCGTAAATCAACACGCAGCCCTCGTTGGCAAGAGTTCTCGCGCCAAGTATCATATAGTATTTGCCGTTTTCCTCCCACAGCTTGGGGTCTCGGACGTGGCAGGAGCAGAATTCGGGATAATCGGAATTACGCAGAAGAACGCGCTTTTCGGAAAAGCTCCGACCGTCCTTTGACGATACGCGGATAACGTTTGCGCCTCGTCCGCTTGTAATGTAGTCGTAGTCGCCGACTTCCTTGACGTTGCCCGTGTAGAAAAGCTCCATTACGCCGTTTGCTATTATCGCGCTGCCCGAATACGCGCCGCTTCTGTCCTCGGGAATATCGGGAGCAAGCACGGCGCCCGTAAACTCCCAATTTATAAGGTCGGGGCTTTGATAGTGTCCCCAGCTTTTCTTGACGCCGCCGTTTACATCGTCGGGCGCGTATTGGAAAAACACATGATAGTTACCGTTGAACCAACACAACCCGTTGGGGTCATTGAGCCAGCCTCGGGGCGGTTCAAGGTGAAGCAGCTGCCGCCATTTTCCGTTGATTTTATTCATATGCTCACCCTCTTTCCACTTTAAGAAGTTCATCAAGCCGCCTGACCTCCGCGCTTGTTGTGGTCTTTATCTCCTTATAATCGTCGGCGTTGGAAATAATCACGGGAGTTATTATCGGGTATCCCTTGGACGTGATAAAGTCCTTGTCAAAGCTGATAAGCGGCTGACCGCGCTTTACTTTGTCGCCCTCGCTGACATGAGCGGTAAAGCCCTCGCCGTTCAGCGCGACCGTGTTTATGCCGACGTGGATCAACAGCTCCATTCCGTTGTCGAGAGTAAGTCCTACCGCGTGATGAGTATCGAAAATCGAGCTTATCTCGCCGTCCGCGGGAGCAATGACTTCTCCGACAGCGGGTTCTATTGCCACGCCAAGCCCGAGCACTCCCTCGGCGAACGTTGCATCGGGAACATCTGTAAGAGCAACTACTTTGCCCTCAAGCGGGGCATAGACGGTATCATTATTATACTCCTTTTCGGGAACGACTATTTCCTTTGAAGCCGTGGATTTGCTATCTGCGGGAGCGTCCTCCTTATCCTTATATCCGAAGAACCATGTTAAAACAAACGCTACAGCCGCCGCTGTGCCGATCACGATAATGTATTTTATCGGAGCGTGAAGGTGCAAAAGTACAGCGAACAGACCCGTGACGCCCGTTGCACTTGCGCCGAGATGCATAATAGACGCAAGACACGCGCCAACTGCTCCGCCTATGGAACCGAATATGAACGGTTTCACAAATCTGATATTTACGCCGAAAATTGCAGGCTCGGTAATGCCAAGCATACAAGAAAGTGCGGACGGAAAGGCAACACTCTTGACTTTTGCTTTTTTGCTTTTGATGGCAACGGCAAGACAAGCTCCGCCTTGCGCTACATTTGCGGCGGAAGCTATGGGCAGCCAGTATGTAAATCCGTACTGCGCGATCTGCCCCATATCAATGACCGTATACATATGATGTACGCCGCCGACAACGGTGGTTGAGTAAATGCCGCCCATAACAAAGCTGCCAATGCCGAAAGGAATGGTAATAAGCCATTGGACGAACCAAAGCACCCCGTTCTCTATCGCAACAAACAGCGGTCCGATAAAGGTGAACGTAAGAAGTCCTGAAACAAGCAGACTTACCAACGGAGTTACGAACAGATCTATAATTTCGGGAACAACTTTGTGAAGCTTCTTTTCCACAGTCGCGAGTATCAATGAAGCCATTATGATGGGAATAACGTGTCCCTGATAGCCCACCATATTTACATCATACAAGCCGAAAATGCTGAAGCTTTGCGCTACACCCTCGGTTGATACGGTGTAGGCGTTCTGAAGATTGGGGTGTATCAGAAACATAGCCAAAACCGCGCCCAGATACGGGTTGCCGCCAAAAACCTTAGTCGCGCTGTAACCGATAAGAATGGGAAGAAACGTAAACGCGGCATTGGAGAGCATATTTATTATTTGAAACAGATAACCGGACTGATTTATAGATATAATGCCTCTGTTCGCCATAAAATTCAAGGCTTCCATTATACCCATAATAAGTCCTCCCGCAACGATAGCGGGAATTATCGGAACAAATACGTCACCAAGGGTTTTGATCACACGCTGGAAGATATTGCCCTTGGCGGCGGCAGCCTGTTTCACCTCGTCCTTTGAAGCTGCGGAAATCCCAGCGAGCGCAATAAACTCATCGTAAACCTTGTTTACCGTGCCGGTTCCGATGATTATCTGAAGCTGTCCCGATGCTTCAAAAACGCCCTTTACACCGTCTATGTTTTCGAGATTGCCTTTGTTTACCTTGCCGTTGTCCGCTATGACCAAGCGGAGTCTTGTCGCGCAGTGCGCGGCGCTGATAAGGTTTTCCTTGCCGCCCAGCTCGCGCAATATTTCCGCTGCGCATTGTCTGTAGTCCATAGAATCAACCTCTTTCCTTAAAATGCTGTGAAATCAATTTCACTTTGTGGTTATATTATACACCACAGGAAGGATTTTGTCTATTGACGTAATATATCAACTTTCAAAGAAATAATTGTCGGTTTCACATAGTTTCATATTATCGGCTTGTGGATTCCCGTTCTGCTATCTCAAAATCAAGCTTCATTATTCTCGGTACGGAATCGTGACGGCTTATAGCCGAAAGCAGCATACGCGCCGCCTCGACACCCGAGGTCTTGTAGTGAAGATGCGCGGTGGTAAGCGGAACCGACGCTATCTGTCCCAATTGCGAATCCCCCACGCCGCATACCATAAGCTCGTTTGGCACGTCAATACCCGCTTCGCGGCAATACAGAAGCGCTCCCGCCGCAATGCCATCGGTTGCGCAGAATAAACAGTCGGGGCGCGGCTTTTTTGAAAGAATACGTTTTGCCTGCTCATAGCCTGACTGTATCTTGAATTCGGCGACTGCCTTGTGCTTTTCGGAAAGGATTATCCCTGCTTCGGCAAGCGCTTTTTTGAAACCGTTTCTTCGCTCCTCGCCCGCTGCCTTGTCTTCAAGAGTTACTCCGATATAAGCGGGCTGTTTCGCTCCTTTATCGAGCATAAGTTTTGTCAGCGCGTATGCCGCGCCGCGGTCGTCGTGGCATACGCAGTTATATCCCTTGTACGACTGCCCGACGATAACCACGGGGATACGCATTTTATTCAGCACACTCTGATGAAGCGGCGTGAAAACTGACGCAAGCAGAATGACACCGTCCACGCGGTTTTGACGGAATAAATCAAGATACTCGACCTCTTTATGATAGTCATTCGCAGTGTTGACGAGAAGAAGCTCATATCCCTCCTCGCTCAGCACCTCGCTTATACCCTCGGTAACGCGCGCGCAGCTCTCGCTGGACAGCTTCGGAAGAATAACTCCGACCAGCTTAGTCACTTTGGTGCGGATATTCTGTGCCGAAACGCTCGGCGAATATCCCGTCTTTTCAATTGCCTTTTCGATAAGCTGCCGCTTGTCCTCGGCGAGATAGCCGTTATTGAAGTATCTGCTGACCGCCGATTTGGAAACCCCCGCGATTTTCGCAAATTCAGATATGTTCATATGAATTCCCACCCTTTTGATATGGTATCGTTTCATATATTATATCACATCATTTACGAAAAATCAAGGGCTTTTTACTTTTTTGCGGCTCCATTTGGTGATAGCTCTGTGCAATTTGCAGTCGCCAAGGACACATTTCGTAAGGAACTGTAAACCTTATCGACGAGAAATTAACGAACGTTTAATTTGACAAATTTAAAATAAAGTGGTATAATTAAAACATAGATCGTTTGGGTTCGTTGGGGCGTTTTGAATTTACCGGAGGTTACTATGGCATTTGAATTTATACTATCGACGGACGAGATCAGAGAGAAAATGTTTGATTTCATAAAGCCGGTTTATAAAGGTACTGTTGATTTTGACGTTGATTTTATTGACTGGGTCTACGGCGTCTATGACAGTGAGAGCAAATTTTTTATTACCTTTGTAACATGGGAAAAAGACAACAATTCCAGATACATCCTCATAACCGAAAACAGCGGTATTTTCTATATTATTGCAAAAAGATACAAATATACGATTTCGGAGATACCCGATGAACTTATTCCGTATAAGAATGTTATGCGATCCGCAATTAAGCTTTACGAAAACGAAAGACAGCGAAAACGCTATGACAGCGGTCTTTCGAATGAACAGGAAGAGCATCTCAACGGAATAATCGAAAAGATGAAGGACAGGGGCAGACCGAGCGTTGAGATAAGCTGCTATGAGGACGCCGAAAAACTTTTTGTGCGGGATAATTTTAATTATAACTATATAAGCCGCAGGTACAATAAAAATACCGTTTCCGAGTTCAATAAATATATGTCCGGCGAGAGAATGCGCGCTATAAGGGGAGAAAAATACAGGGCGCTTATTTCCCGCATTTTTGCTTACCCAAATACGCTTAATGAGGAAGATTACAAGCACATCTCGGAGGATCTTGCGAACGCGGGAGCCATGTTCAACGGCGGTACGGATGACATATACGCGGATAAGACGCTTGAAGTGATAAAGAAAGCGTATCACAGCGGCGTGATAAGCTGCGGATATACCGGCTTTATTGAAAAATATATCGGTACTTGTATCTTGTCTTTCCCCGACAGCATACAAGAGCTGCGTCCGCTGCTTGATTTCATAACCGAAAATATGAAAAGCGAAGACTTTAAAAGGCTTGATTTTTCCCGAAAAGAACTCGAAAAATACATTTATAAAAATGGCAGCGGCTTTCGGTTCGTATGCACAACGAATGAGCAAAGAGAGAGCATATTCGATTTTCTGAAGCCCCAATACACATACAATTACGATCTGAATGTAAGGAATATAAACTGGACAACAGGCGTTTACGACAATGAAAGCGGGATATTCTTAACTCTGATTTATTATGTATCCGACGGCATAGCACGATGCGGTATGGAATATCGCAGCTATATTGTAATTACCGACAGCGGAAGTGTTTTCAAGGTCGATAATAATTATGAATTTGAAAAAGGAACATATCATTTCGGAATACCGGGGCAGTACGAAACGCTTTCGGGCAAGGTAAAGGAAGGAATAGATTTCTATGAGAATGATTATATATACAGACGCAATTTAAACAAGAACACTGAAAAACAGCTTAAAGCCATAGCCGCCGAAATGGACGACAGATGCCGCAAAAGCTTTCCGATAAGCCGGGAAGAAGACGCTCTGAAGCTCTTTGAGCTTGCGAATTATAATTCCTATGTTATTTACAGCGAATATAACAAGAAAACCATAAGAGATTTCAACAAATTCGCGGACTATGATAAAATGCTGCTTTGGAGAGGCAATAAATATTTACAGCTGCTGAAAAAAATCAAGAGCCATTTCATTACAGACGAGTGCTGTCAGCTTTTTTCCGACGCCTGCAATGTTTTTTGCCGCGGCGTGAACGCTGCCAGCGATAAGGAATTTCTGGATGTCGTAAAGAGTTTGTATCACAGACATATTGATCCCGAAAATATGCGCAGAACGGAGAATACGCTGAAAATATATATTGATACTTATGCAGAGGAATATCCCGACAAGCTCGGGAACATTGTTCCGCTGATAAAATTTGTTAATGCACATTCAAGTGATAAATACCTTATGAAAACGATAAGTTCAATTTCAAAGAGTTTATTGAAACGCTGATTTAATGGCGCTTAGAAAAACAAAAACGGGTAGGGAGCAATATCGCTCCTTATCCGTTTTTGATAAAAGAAACAGTCGGAATTCAAACCGAAACAGCCGATTGACAAGCGCCGAGCTTGAACGCCTTTTTGTTCAGCTCCGCAAATTTCGGCGGAACGGTGTCCTCAATGACCTTGAGCCATTTTTCCTCGGAGATGTCAAAATATTTCGACAGCCTGCCCAAAAGCACAAGATTTACCGCCTTCGAGCTTCCCGCTTCCTCGGCGAGGGAGAGCGCGTCGAGCGCGTCTACCTTTACGCCCGCTGCGGAGAGCTTTTCCAGAACATCATGAGGATATTCCGCCGCGCCCGTTATCACGGGCATGGGGTCGATCTCCTGCGTGTTTACGATTATGGCGCCGCCCTCCGCGAGACATTCGGCATAACGCGCCGCCTCGGACTTTTCAAACGACACGATAAAGTCCGCCTCGCCCTTGTCGATGATCGGAGAATATACCCGCTCGCCGCAGCGCACATACGTCACGACGCTGCCGCCCCTCTGGCTCATGCCGTGAACCTCGGAGACCTTAACATCGGGGGCTTCCTCCGCAAGGAGCTTTCCGAGAATTTTGCTTGCCAAAAGCGAGCCTTGCCCGCCTACTCCCACTATCATAATGTTTTTATTCAACATAGGTCAGCCCTCCTTTATCGCGTCGAATTTGCACAGGCTCTTGCACAGACCGCAGCCGACGCACAGCGAGCTGTCCACCCGCGCGCCCTTGTCGGTCATCGCCATTGCGGGACAGCCTATCTTCATACAAGCCTTGCAGGAGCGGCATTTGTCGCTGTCGACGATGTAGGGTGGGTTGTGCTTTACATATTTCAGCAGCGCGCAAGGGCGTCTGGAAATGATCACCGACGGCTCGGGAACGCTTATTTCCTCGAGGATCGCCTTTTCCGTTTCTTCGAGATCGTAGGGATCCACAACACGAACCCTGTTTATTCCCAGCGCCCTGCAAAGCGCCTCCAGATCGATCTTCAGCGCGGGGTCGCCCTTGATATTATAGCCAGTGGTGGGATTGTGCTGATGCCCCGTCATTCCCGTAATGGAATTGTCGGCGATGATCACGGTAGAGCCGGAGCCGTTGTAGGCGACGTTTGCAAGCCCCGTCATCCCCGAGTGCATAAAGGTCGAGTCGCCGATAACGCAGACGGTCTTCTTCTCCGATTCGCCGCCTCGCGCCTTGTTAAAGCCATGCAGCCCCGAAACGGACGCGCCCATACAAAGCACGGAATCCACCGCGCAAAGAGGCGGCGCGGAGCCCAGCGTATAGCAGCCGATATCGCCGAGTACGGTGATTTTGTTCTTCGCGAGGACATAAAACAGTCCTCTGTGAGGACATCCCGCACACATAACGGGCGGACGCGCGGGAACGCTTGGCGCGGATATGTACTTTTTCGCCGGAATGCCCAGTGCCGCCGCTATGATGCTCTGCGAAAATTCTCCCACCATGGGAAGAATATTTTTCCCGTCGACTTTTATTCCCAATGACTTGCAGTGATTTTCGATTATCGGGTCGAGTTCCTCAACAACGACTACCCGCTCAACTCCGTCCGCGAAGCTCTTGATAAGCTTTTCGGGAAGCGGGTTTATTACCCCCAGCTTGAGCACCGAAACACTGTTCCCGAAAACTTCCTTTACGTAATCATAGCACGAGCCGCTTGTGATAATGCCTGTTTTTCGGTCGTCCGCCCACTCGACGCGGTTGAGCGGAGACGTTTCGGCAGCCTCCGCAAGCTCCGCACAGCGCTTTTCCACAAGCGGGTGGCGAACCGCCGCGTTTGCGGGAGACATAATGTACTTCCCCGTGTTTTTTACATAATCTTTCAGCGGCACGGCGACCGGCTCTTCAAGCTCCACCGTGCACTGAGAATGTGCAATTCTCGTGCAGGTGCGCAGCAGCACAGGCGTGTCGTATTTTTCGGATATCTCGAAGGCGATCTTCACAAATTCCTTCGCCTCGCGCGAATCCGAGGGTTCTAGCATGGGTATTTTTGACGCTATGGCGTAATGCCGCGAATCCTGCTCGTTCTGAGAAGAGTGCATTCCCGGATCGTCGGCGACGCAGATGACCAGCCCGCCGTTCACGCCAGTATACGACAGTGTGAAGAGCGGATCCGCCGCGACATTAAGCCCAACGTGCTTCATGCAGCAAGCAGCACGCGCTCCCGACAAAGACGCGCCGAAAGCCGTCTCGCAGGCGACTTTTTCGTTGGGCGCCCATTCGCAGTAAATTTCATCGTACTTCGCGGCGTATTCGGTGATCTCCGTGGAAGGAGTTCCCGGATAGCTCGACACGACGCGGCAGCCTGCCTCGTACAGACCGCGGGCGACAGCCTCATTACCTAACATTAGTTTTTTCATATTCCGACCCTTTCACAACATTATGGAAACATTGATATAATATGGGTTTTCCCCGCCGGAGGCGAGGAAAACCGCATAAAATGTTTATTAAAATAAAAAATCTTTATTCGGCAGTTTCCTATATTACTTTGTTTGTTTCGTGTTTATCCGCTTATTTGCGCTTCTACGATACTTCCTCCGCAGTACATTTCCCGAAGCTTCGGCTTCTCGATCTTTCCTGTTGGATTTCTGGGCACATCCGCGAAAATCAGCTTTTTCGGACGCTTGTATTTCGGCAGCGACGCGCAGAAATCGTTTATCTCCTCTTCCGTGCAGGCCATGCCCTCTTTTATCTCAATGATAGCCGCCGCGATCTCACCCAGACGCTTGTCCGGCATACCGATAACGGCAACGTCCTTTACCTTCTCAAATGCGCGGATATGATCCTCTATCTGCACGGGATAAAGATTTTCTCCGCCGCTGATGATAACGTCCTTTTTCCTGTCCACCAGATAGATAAAGCCGTCCTCGTCCTCGCGCGCCATATCCCCAGTAAACAGCCAGCCGTTTCGCAGAACCTCCGCTGTCGCCTGCGGATTTTTGTAATAGCACTTCATCACGCCGTCGCCCTTTACGGCAAGCTCGCCTACCTCGCCTTGCTTTACGGGAATGCCGTTTTCGTCGGCGATCTTCGTTTCCCACAGATAGCCCGCCTTGCCTATTGCGCCAACCTTATGTATATTCTCCACGCCGAGATGAACGCACCCCGGACCTATCGATTCGGATAGCCCGTAATTTGTGTCGTACCGGTGCTCCGGGAAAACCTCTTTCCAGCGCTTGATAAGCGACGGCGGCACGGGCTGCGCGCCGATATGCATAAGCCGCCATGTTGACAACCGATAGTCCGAGAGCTTGATCTCTCCTCTTTCTATGGAATCGAGTATATCCTGCACCCACGGCACCAGCAGCCAAACGATCGTAGCCTTTTCCTCCGATGCGGTCTGGAGGATCCATTCGGGCTTTACACCGCGCAGCAGCACCGCCTTGCTGCCACTCATTAGCGAGCCGAACCAGTGCATTTTCGCGCCCGTGTGATAAAGCGGCGGAATACATAAAAAAACATCGTCCTTCGTCTGAGAATGGTGATTCTGCTCCGTTTTGCAGGAAGCCGTCAACGCCGCGTGAGCGTGAAGAATAGCCTTCGGGAACCCTGTTGTGCCCGACGAGAAGTAAATCGCCGCGTCATCCGCATCGGTGATCTCCACGGGTGGGACGGTCTCGGAGCAATAATAGGTCATCTGCGCGTAATTGTCCGCATAATCAGGGGTTTCGTCGATCTTTCCCACAAAGAAAAAGTCATCAACGCGCCCGAGATTGTCAAGCACGGTGTTTATTCTGCCGATAAACTCCGATCCGAAAACCAACATTCTCACATCCGCAAGATCCAGACAATATTCTATCTCGTCCGAGGAATATCTGTAATTCATTGGCACGGCGATCGCGCCCGTTTTGAGTATGCCGAAATAAATAGGCAGCCACTCCAAACAGTTCATCAAAAGTATCGCCACCTTGTCGCCTTTTTTTATTCCCCGCGTAAACAACAGATTTGCAAATCTGTTGGCTTTTAAGTCAAACTCGCGCCAGGTCATTTCACGGCGGTATTTCTCGCCCTCGGGAGTATCTATCAGATTATATTCCCGCCATGTGATGTGCTTTTCGGGCTGATTTTCGGGGTTTACCTCCACCAAAGCAATATCGGCGGGGAAGATTTTGGCGTTGCGCTCGAGAAAATCTGTAATAGGCATTTTTTGTCCTCCTGAAGAGATCTCACTTTATTTATGTGAACCGCCCCGCTCTGCGAAGGGACTCCGCAAAAAAACAACTTCACATACAGTCTGAAGCGTCGGATCTTCAAGAGACGCTTTAAGTAATTATACCATACATTGCTGCTTTTGTCAAGATGTGAGCGGCATCTCCGGCTCTGACGTTTTATAACAGCTCCCCAGCGAGAACGCAAAAGAATATCCCGAATCTCTCCGGGATATTGTATTCAATTTGTTAGCTTGTAGACCACATCCTCAAATCCGTAAGGACTGTCATTTCCAACCAAAACGAACCGAAGCTTGTCTACGCCGTCGAGGTAAGACACAGGAAGCATCACCTCAAATTCCGTATTTTTTAACTCGGGATCTTGCAGAGACTCCGAAGAGTTTGTACGTTCGATATTATAGTAACATTTAACGAGTTTATCCCCGACCTTTACATACAGCGCGGACAGCGGTTTATTCCTGTTAAGGTCCACCGCCCAACCGAAAAGAGCAACATAACTGCTGCCGTCATAGCAGGCAGTAGGAACAACCCCCTGAGCCGCGTCCTTATCAAGATAGGTACCGTGTGCATACTGCTGTACTCCTCCGAACCCAGCGGATTAACCTCATTCGGCAATTCATAAGCGTTGAAAAACAATGTATCGTTAAGGACTGCCCGCTTTAGTCAGCACCGCTCATTCAGCTTTTCCAAAAGCCTCCCTATAAGATAGTTCACGGCAATGCTCGCAATAAAGGCGATGATGAATTTCGGCTCGCCCGTTGCGAAAAACGTCAGCTACGCCGCAAGAAGAAATATGTTTTGCAGCCGCGGACAAATTATGCAATATCCCAAAGTCACTATCGGGAAGAAACAGAACAGAAAAATCGTGAAAGTAAAAGACATCTGAAGTGCTCATTTGATCTTTTGTGTGCGTGATCGCTCATCGCTTGACAGCATAAATATGATACAGAAAAGCAACGCATGCGGTCACGCCAATAGCGGGAGCAGGCTTCATACTGTCTATCAAATGCCACTTTGAGACCGACAATTCCTTTATAGCCTTATGTATATCCTCCACCTCATAGCAAGGGTGATAAAGCTGCCCCAACGGGTTTTGTCAAGGTCTAACACAGCGCACTTTTTAAATCTTCCTGAAAGCGCCAGGATAATATCGACAGCCCGCTTTGCCGCCAAAGGCAGAGCCTTTAGACTGAGTGGAGTTTTGGCGGTGTAATAGTACTTTTCGTCAAAGAACTCCCTGCGCCCCATAACATTCGAAATATCCGACATACTTACAAGGCAGACATTCTTGTGTGTCGCCGCGTATTCCATAAGCTTCATATTCAAAACGCGTATCTGATACAGAAACGAAACGTCGGTTTTCACCGCATAATTTCCAAACACACGATCATTTATCTCCACGAAGTCGTATTTAAGTATCCTTGCTCCGCAGCGCTCCAAAATCGTTTCCCGGTTTTCGGCGATGTGCGCCGCAAGGTCGCTGCCGAAAGTGCGGCGGGCAGATATGTCCGACCTGCAAAAATCCTCAAACAGCTTTTCACTGCACATTTGCATAAGAACGTGTTGCGGCTTTGACTTATAAAGCTCCGAACCTTCGTCCATTACCCGCGTATCTATCCGGTTGTAGTCCACATCGAAAACATACAGGTTGATGCCCGCGTTTTTTTCGCATCCCGCAAGAGCCGTTGCCAGAAGCTGCATTGCGCAGTTGCCCATAAGAGTTAAACGAACCTCGGGCGCAGACGAAAGATCAAGCTTCGCTGCCCATTTGAGTTGCTGAAAAGTATACATAACGACTTTGTATGACCAAGAACCGATCACACTCTCCTTTCCAAGCAGAAAGCCACAAAGGAGAGCGCATTACTTTTTGTTATACTATAAATATCATTTTCTGTGAACCCTTTGTTATGTAAACGCCGCGGATAATTTATCCGTTGTGACAATAAAACGATCTCCCCCGCAAAGCAGGGGAGAAATGTTATTCTTCATCGTCCGTATCGGGAGCGTCCCAGTTGTGCCAAACATTCTGCACGTCATCATTGTCGTCCATTGCTTCAAGCATCAGACCCATTTTCTTAAGCTGATCCTCATCGGTAAGTGTTGTGTAAGTACTCGGAACCTGCGCCGCCTCCGCCGAAATGACCTCGTATCCGCGCTTGGCAAGCTCCGCCGCCACATTCTGGACCTCGTTCGGGTCGGTAGTTATCTCGACCGCGCCGTCTTCAAACGAAAAATCGTCCGCGCCCGATTCGAGAATGTCCTCCATCGCCTTGTCCTCGTCGATGTCGCCGTCCTCGTTGTTCAGCACGATAACACCTTTAAGCGAGAACATAAAGCTGACGCACCCCGATGTTCCCATATTGCCGCCGAATTTATCAAAGTAGTGACGAATCTCACCCGCCGTGCGGTTGCGGTTGTCGGTAAGACACTCCACGATAACCGCCACTCCGCCGGGACCGTAGCCCTCATAAACGCAGTTCTCGTAGTCATTCTTTTCCGAACCGCCTGCCGCTTTTTTCAGCAAACGGTCAATGTTGTCATTCGGAATATTGTTCGACTTCGCCTTTTGAACAAGCGCCGCCAACCGCGAGTTGTTTGCGGGGTCTGCGCTGCCCGTTTCCTTAATGCAGACGAGTATCTCGCGGCTTATCTTCGTGAACACCTTTGCACGAGCGCCGTCCTTTTCTCCCTTTTTGCGTTTGATAGTACTCCATTTTGAATGTCCTGACATAATATCCTCCTTGTTTCGAATTGCGGATCCGCCGATTATCGATCCGCAAATTAAGTGTTTTCTTTTTCTTGTTTTCCCCTGCCTGCGGCGGGGAAACAGAATGAGCTTGTCTGTTTCTTGTCCCGCGCTCCGTTTGCCGCGCCGATAAGTCACAGCCTTAAACCGTAAGCTGAGTGAAACCCTCACCGAAAACCTCTCCCGCGCTTGTTGTGATAACGAATGCTTTCGGGTCGATCTCGCGGACTGTGCGCTTTACCTTGCTGTATGCCGTTCGGTGAACCGCCGTTACGATGACCTGACGCTCCGTGCCGCTGTAAGCGCCCTCCGCCTTAAACAGCGTAACGCCGCGGTTTTGTGTCAACAGCTTTCGGGCAATTTCCTTTGAATGTTCCGAGAAGATCATCAAAAAGCGGCTTTCCTGTGTGCCGTACACCAAGAAATCTATGAACTTCGACTGCACGAATATCGCTACCACCGCAAACAGCACAACGTTTATATCACGGTAGACCAACATTCCCAGCCCCACAACGAAAATATCCAAAACCGCCGTGATAACGCCGATCTTCAAGTCGGGACTGCGCCGCTGTATCATTTTTATTATGATGTCCGTGCCGCCCGACGTTCCCTCGCGCTGATAGTTTAGTCCCAAGCCTATTCCCATAAGAGCGCCGCCGAACAACGCTGCCATAATGCCGTTGCCGCCCTCGGCGCTGTATGTCGGTACAAATTCGCCGAACACGTCCGTAAACACCGTTATTGCCGTCACCGAGATAACCGTTTTTATCATCGTTTTCTTGTTAAGAAATATAAACCCAAGTATCATCAACGGCACATTAAACGCGAATATCAGTGTTCCGACTTTTATCGGCACGACCTCCGACACTATTATCGCAATGCCCGTAACTCCGCCCGGGGCAATGTTGTTGGACGAGATAAAGCAATGCACTCCCAGCGAGTATATAGCAGACGCCGCCAGGATTATCACTATATCTATCGCCCACCGCAAAGCTGTCCGTCGTTTCATTCGCGCCGACTTTGGCTGTGTTTCTTTCTTCATAAGCTCCCGCTTTCCCAATAGTAAATCCAGTGTATGTATCACCGCCAAAAACGTGGCTCACTCAATGGGGAGAGCCTTGCATATCGCGCCGAACAGATCTTCAAGCCGCTCTTGCTGACCCGTAAGAGCCAAATACCCAAACAGCGCTTCAAAGCCGGTTGCGCGGCGATATTCGCTCGGCTTGGCGCTCTTCGGCACGGAAATACCGCCCGCGTTTCGCCCACGCCGCAGAATATCCGCTTCGCGTTCGGTAAGCAAAGGCTCCAAGACATTTACCGCCTCGGATTGATAGCTCGCACGAACGCGCTCCACCGCCATATCGTGCATTCTTCCCGCGTTGGTCTGATGCGTTGTCACCACGAGCCGACGCACCATTACCTCATATACGCTGTCGCCAAAAAACGCGAGCACGTTGGGACTGTACCCCTGCGCTTCCTTTTCCGTCAAATATTCCGTAACATCCGCTCCCGTCTGTTGTCATTTAGCTTTCAGAACATAATATACCAAGCTGTATTCCGCGCTGTGCAGGTCGAACATATAAACTTCTTTATTAAACTCCCCTATACCGGAGGCGGTATCGTCCTCGATGACCGCACCCTCAAGTTTTCTGACAAGCTCGCTCATCGGCTCGTAGAAATTGCGCCGCCAATCCGATTTGGGCGCGATGTAGAAGTCCTCTATCAAGAAACCCTGCTCCTTTGCCTGCCGCAGCACCTCATCAAGCGGTTCGGGTCGCCCGAAACGCCGCTCGATGTAGCTCTTCGTGTCGAGCGACGGGTCGATAAGCCAGCACAGAGTGCGGAATACCGCCGTGCCGCCATCGGAAAGCGCGCCGCGTATCTGCTCCAGCCGCCTTGACACGCCGTCGGGTTCCGTAAGCCCGTTGTACCAGATAAAGTCCCAGCCGCCATCGGTTTTTGTTACCTCGTACGCTCCGACTGTTCGCGCGTCCAAGCCTGAAGCTGCCGCGCTTTCGGCGCGGAACCGCTCTCCGAATGTCGCAAGAAGCGCGGCTCCCGTTGTCTCGGCAATAAGCCGCGGAGTAAAGACGTCGTCGCCGAAAAACAGCGCGTTTTTTGGACTCCCCTTGCACATTTGCAGAACCCGCCGCGCGGTGTCCTCGCTGCCCGCCGTTGACCTGTCCATTTGTTCAACGATTGCACTAAGAAAATTGCCCATTTTGATACCTCCCGAAAAATCCGCTCCCGAGAAGTGATTTTCTCTGTTTTTATCTAACGTAATTAAACTCGAAATCGAAGATCGACACAAGGTCGTCCTCTTGTATTCCCTGCCGTTCCAACTCGTCGATAATGCCGCTGGAGCGCAGCACGCGCTGGAAATATTGCAGGCTCTCGTAGTCCTCCATATTTACCACCGAGAGTATCGGTGCCAGCCACTCTGCGTCCACGATGTAAACGCCGTCCTGCTTTGTGACAGTAAACGAACGCTTTTGCGCGTCCTGCTCGGCAAGCTCTTTAAGCGTAAGCTGCTGCGCTTCGTAGCGCTTGACGGGCGGCAGCGTGTCGAGCTTTGCTATCACCGCGTCGATAAGCGCGTCGGTGCCTTCGGTGGTCGCCGCCGATATTTTAAAGAACGGCAAGCCCTTTTCCCCGATGAAGCTTTCAAATTCCGCGATCTGCTCATCCGAAGCGAGGTCGCACTTGTTCGCCGCGACTATCTGCGGACGCTCCGCTAAGTCCTCGGAAAAGTTCGCAAGCTCGTGATTTATTTTGTCGAAGTCCTCTTTGGGATCGCGACCCTCTATCCCGGAAACGTCCACAACGTGAACGATAAGGCGGCAGCGCTCCACGTGGCGCAAAAACTCATGACCAAGCCCCACGCCCTCGGAGGCTCCCTCTATAAGCCCGGGGATATCCGCCATAACGAAAGACTTTTCACCGCGCTTCACAACACCCAAAACGGGCGTTATCGTGGTAAAGTGATAGTTTGCGATCTCGGGCTTTGCCGCGCTCACCACGCTTATCAGCGAGGATTTTCCGACGTTCGGAAAACCGACTAAGCCCACGTCCGCAAGCAATTTTAACTCAAGCGTAACGTCGAATTTCTCCCCCGGAAAGCCCGGCTTTGAAAAGCGCGGTATCTGTCGGGTCGGGGTGGCGAACCGCGCGTTGCCCCTGCCGCCCTTTCCTCCGCGAGCCACGACCACAGGCTCGTCTGAAACGTCCGCGAGTATCCGCCCGGTGTTCTGGTCTTTAACGATAGTGCCGCGCGGCACCTTTATCACGGTCGCGTCCATTGATTTCCCGGAGCAGCGTTTTGCTCCGCCCGGTTCGCCGTCGGGCGCGATATACTTCTTCTTATATCGGAAATCGATAAGCGTCGAAAGGCTGTCGTCGGGCGCGAACACGATGTCCGAGCCTTTTCCGCCGTCGCCGCCGTCGGGACCGCCCGCGTTCACATACTTTTCTCTGTGAAACGAAACCGCGCCGTTGCCGCCGTTCCCCGCCTTTATCGAGATATTCACTTTATCGACAAACATCATACGCTCACCGCCCCCTCTGTTTTTAATAATGTTCCCTTGCCTGTCCAAAAAATACGCAAATAAGCCGGACAGTTATCCGGCTTAAAGCATTACCATACTGAAAATCAGTCAGCGTAAACGCTAACCTGCTTTCTGTCGCGTCCGAGGCGCTCGAACTTCACCTTGCCGTCAACAAGTGCGAAAAGCGTATCGTCGGAGCCGATACCAACGTTGTTGCCCGGATGAATGTGAGTGCCGCGCTGTCTTACGAGAATGTTGCCCGCAAGAACAAACTGTCCGTCGGCGCGCTTAACGCCCAGTCTCTTGGATTCGGAATCACGTCCGTTCTTGGTCGAACCCATACCTTTTTTATGAGCGAAATATTGTAAACCAATGATTATCATAGTAAACCTCCTATTTGATCGTAACCTTAATGTTTTCGTATTCCCGCGAGAGCGTTTCCAGGTGTTCGCAAAACGCCGCGATAAGCTTTTGCGCCGACTCGCTGTTCTCTTTCAGAGAAAGCGTAATGCGGTTTTCTTCAACCTTAACATCTGCCGTCGCGCCGTAATTTTCGGTAATCGCGTTGCACACAAGCATTGTGCAGGAGCTGACCGCCGCGCAGACGATATCATTGCCCTCGCGCTCGTTCGCCGCCTCACCGTAACCCGCGTGACCGCTTATCTCAAAGCCCGAAAACGCTTCCACATCTCCGAACTCTCCCAAACGGAAAACGCAATTTAACATTACGCGTTGATAGCCTCAATTCTTACCTGGCTGTACGGCTGTCTGTGACCCATTTTTCTCTTAACGTGCTTCTTGGGCTTGTAAGTGAAAACGGTGATTTTCTTAGCCTTACCGTTCTTCAGAAGCGTCGCCTTAACGGAAGCGCCGCTTACATAGGGTGCGCCGACGTTTACGTTGCCGTCGTCCTTGCCTACCATAATTACCTTGTCGAAGGTTACTTCGCCCTCGGCGTCCAGCTTCTCGATAAAGAGAACGTCGCCCTCTTTGACCTGATACTGCTTTCCGCCCGTTTCAATAACTGCGTACATATTCATACCTCTTTTCAGAACTCGCTGTGCTAAGGCGGCGCTTTTGGGCGCACTTTACCTATACCTTACACAAGCGGCTTTATTATTATAACACATTGCTTTGCGTTTGTCAAGCACTTTTGGCGGATTTTTTTCAGTTTTACGAAAAAAGCCCCCGGATAAGGCGTGCCGCCTTTGTCATTACGTTCCAAGCGTTGCTCCGATTTGGAGCATATCGCTCGATTAAAACGTTGTAATAAAAGGCAGGCTGCTAGCCTTTGGGAGCTTTTGTTTGTATTATTCCAGCTCAAACGCGCCCGTATACAGTCTGTAATACTGTCCCTTTTCGGCAATGAGCTTCTCATGAGAGCCGCGCTCGATAATGCGCCCCTGTTCGAGCACCATTATCACGTCCGAGTTGCGAACGGTAGAGAGCCTGTGCGCGATAACGAATACCGTGCGTCCTTTCATCAGTGCGTCCATACCCGCCTGAACGATAGCCTCCGTTCTCGTGTCGATAGAGGAAGTCGCTTCGTCCAGTATCATAACGGGCGGGTCTGCAACCGCCGCTCTCGCTATCGAGATAAGCTGCCGCTGTCCCTGCGAAAGACCGCTGCCATCGCCCTTAAGCACCGTGTTGTAGCCCTCGGGAAGCATACGGATAAAGCCGTCCGCGTTCGCGAGCTTTGCCGCCGCTATACACTCCTCGTCAGTCGCGTCGGGCTTGCCGTAGCGGAGATTTTCCATAACCGTTCCCGTAAAGAGATTCACGTCCTGCAAAACCACGCCCAGCGACCGCCG
>OIXH01002077.1_pt1 | contig 20832 bp, 17 predicted proteins | sample 1587741 | NCBI WGS metagenome assembly OIXH01 (sample SAMEA3888916, study PRJEB22519) | human gut metagenome | biome: human gut; feature: human-associated habitat; material: faeces | place: Denmark | collected 2011 | reverse complement strand
AAGCCGTAATAGCGCAAAAGCCAATCCGCCTGATAGAGTCTGTGCTCGCGCAGAAGCGGCGGTTCAGTTGTCTTTGCGGGCAGAAGCGGATTCTCGACGACCGGGATATACGCCGAATAGAACACGCGCTTGAGCTCGTATTTCTTATAGAGTGCGGCGGAGAGCGACATTATCTGATAGTCGCTGTCAGGCGTTGCGCCGACTATCAATTGAGTGCTCTGACCGCCGGAGGCGAAACGCGGCGCGTGCTTATATCTGACAAGCTCCGCCGAGCTCTCTTTTATCTTATTTGTAATGAGCCCCATCGGGCGGAGTATCGACTCCTTTGTTTTGTCCGGCGCGAGAGTTTGCAGGCTGTTATTCGACGGCAGCTCGATATTGACGCTCATTCTGTCCGCAAGCATACCGAGACGGGTTATCAGCGCGTTATCCGCGCCCGGAATCGCTTTGGCGTGGATATATCCGCCGAACCTGTATTCTTCGCGCAGGATGCGCAGAGTCTCAATCATACGCTCGCAGGTATAATCGGGACTGCCGACGACGGCGGACGAGAGGAAAAGCCCCTCGATATAATTGCGGCGATAAAAATTCATCGTCAGCTCCGCGAGCTCGCGCGGCGAAAATGTCGCGCGGCGGACATCGTTGGAGACGCGGTTGACGCAATATTTGCAGTCAAAAACGCAGGCATTGCTCATGAGAACTTTCAGCAGAGATATACATCTGCCGTCCGCCGCGAAGCTGTGGCATATGCCGCACGCGGCGGCGTTGCCTATCCCCTCGCCGCCTGAGGATCTGTCCGTTCCGCTGCTCGTGCAGGCGACATCATATTTCGCCGAATCGGAAAGTATCTCCAGCTTGTCAAACAGATCCACGTTCTCACCAGATTTCAAACATTTGTTCGTACACATTATACATCAGAACATTTGTTTGTGTCAAGAGCTAATATAAAATAATATCGGCCGCGCCTAAACTTCGGGCACAGCCGATATTATTTTACAGGATGATGCAGATGAGTCCGCTGCATCCCTCGTTGATGACTTTTTCGAGCGTCTCCTGCAGTTTCATGCGCGCCGCGGCGGGCATACGATAGAGCTTGTTGTGCAGTCCCTCGTTGACGAGCTCATGCAGTGACTTGCCGAAGATATTCGACTCCCATATCTTTGTCGGGTCCTCCTCGAACTCCTTGAGCATATAGTTGACGAGTTCTTCTGACTGGGACTCCGAGCCGACTATCGGCGCGACTTCTGTTGTTATATTCGCCTTCATCATGTGTATCGACGGAGCGGAGGCGCGCAGGCGCACGCCGTATCTGCCGCCCTGGCGCATTATCTCCGGCTCTTCGAGGCTCAATTCATCGAGCGACGGCATGACTATTCCGTAGCCCGTCGCTTCAACTTCGTCGAGCGCACCCTTGAGCCGCTCGTATTCGCGGCGCACGGCGGCGAGTTCGCGCATGCAGCTCATCAGATCCTGCTCACCGGAGATATCGAGTCCCGTCTCCTCGGCGAGAATCTTATAGAAGAGACTGCCGTCTATCTGCGCCTCTATCCGCGTCGCGCCACAGGACAGATCCATTTTCGCTATCTTTGCGTCCGTCACATATTCGCACGAGCAGATATCCTCGGCGAGGTGTTTTACATCGCGGAGGGTGCGGAGGTTCTGCGCCGCTTCGCTCACGGCGCTGCAAAGTCCCGAGCGCAGCCAATGATCGCGGCTGAGAGTCATAGCCCAACCCGGCAGACCGACACTGACTTCTTTGACGGGGAACTCGAAGAGCACCTGAGTTAGAATCTCTTTTATCTCCTCCTCGCCTATCTCGAGGCAGTTCACGGGCATGACGGGCACGCCGTATTTATCGGTCAGCGACGCCGCCATATTTTTGACTTCGTCGGACTCCGGATTCGTGCTGTTCAATAGGACAACAAAAGGCTTTTTGAGCCCTTTGAGCTCTGATATTACCCTGCCTTCGGCTTCTTCATATTCGCTGCGCGGAATCTCGCTTATCGAGCCGTCAGTCGTTATGACAAGACCTATTGTCGAATGTTCGCTGATGACCTTCTGTGTGCCTATCTCCGCCGCCATATTGAACGGTATCTCATGCTCGAACCACGGGGTTTTTACCATTCGCGGGCTCTCGCCCTCGATATAGCCGAGGGAGCTCGGGACAATATATCCCACGCAGTCTATGAGCCGCACGCGGAATGTCGCCTCCGCTTGGAGCGATATCTCGACGGCATTTTCCGGGATGAATTTCGGCTCGGTGGTCATTATTGTGCGTCCCGCCGCGGACTGCGGGAGCTCATCGGTCGCGCGGTCGCGCACGCTCTGGCTCTCGATATTCGGCAGAACGAGGGCATCCATGAAACGCTTTATAAACGTTGATTTTCCGGTTCTGACAGGGCCGACAACGCCGATATAAATATCGCCTTGAGTGCGCTTTGCAATGTCGCTATAAATATTTCTCTCCTGCACGGTTATCCCTCCTCAGACTCCGGGTATCAGCAGCATACATTTCTGCGCCACCGTTTCGCCCGTTATGCCGTTTTCCTGCTCCACCGCTTCGACGGTCGTGTTATACCGCCTCGCGATATCCCATATCTCCTCGCCCGCATCCGCAAAATAGACCGTCAGCGCGGCGCCGCCCGTCTTTTTGCCGTCGGAATCGGAGCATTCTATAGAAGTGACGGTCTTGCGGCGGACGCTGTCGAAGATACAGCCCGAGATATTCATCTCGACCCTGACATCGGCGCTGCCCGAAGCGCAGGCGGCGCTCGCGGCGGTTATCTCGATGCACGGCGAGCACTTGAGATCGCCGCACTTTCTGACCGCCCGGCGGTATTCGTAGTTCGTCTGCCGCTGGGCGTAGCATGGCTGGGATTCGGCATCGGTATAGAGAAAATGGAGCGTCAGTTCGCCGGAGATTATTATTCCGTCGGAGTCTTGCGCCACGCTCTTGGATAAATCGGAGCACCAGAGAGCCAAAATCTGTCTCGCCTCCGGCAGATCCTGCGTGCTGCGGCAGGTGAAAGTATCGTTGAATTTATCGGCGATAACCGCGAAATCGACATTGCGGTTCTTTGTTTCAAGGTCGCAGCAGACGGAATAGGCATCGGTGACGGTCGGGAAGCTCAGCTCGCGATAAGCCTTGACTCCCGCGCCGACGCGCGCGCTGATATCAATCAGTCTGTTGTCGCCAGCCTGGTCGGCCTTCGGCAGGACTTCGAGCGAAGTGACGGGCAGGCAGACGCAGCAGGTGCAGTCCTCGTCAATACCCTCGAGATTTATTATCTGGCTTATCGGCATGGAATGGCCGAAGCTGAATATTTCGCCGCCCTCGCCGCGGCAAACCGCGCTGACGGTGAGTTCGCCCTTGACGAGCAGTTTGTTGCTGATGACCTTTATCTCCTGCGCGAGCGCCGCCGCCTGCGCGCTCAGCACGCAGGACACCGCCGGGTCGCCGTCGAGCAGAGGCACGGTCTCGCTCATCGGGAACGCAGTCTCGGTGCAGGCGACGAGGCTTGCAGTGCGGCTGTCGCAGCATCTGAGCTGGATTCCCGCGCCCTCTGCTCCGGTTATTATCTCCTCTTCTTTTACTCCGGATATGCCGAACGCCACGCTGACCACGGCGTGGATATCGAGCCTGCGCGGGCTGACGGCGCGGCAGTTGGCATACTGAGTATAGGCGCGCACATTCACGCAGCAGTTTTCATCCGCACCCTTGAGATCGGCGTATTTCGAAAACGGATATGTCTGCTCGAAGCAGCAGACCGTCCCCTGCTCGTCGGCATAGATGACGCACACGCCGGCTGAACCATCCGCCGTCGCTCTGTCGCCCGCGGTCTGGACTGCGGTTATGCGCGGAGTGACAAGGCATTTGAGCACGCGCCTGATATCCGGGCAATAATCCGGCAGGGTTATATCGGCATCTATCGGCTGTTCCGCAGTGCAGCTGCCGAGCGTCTCTTCGACACCGACCGACTGCGTTATAACGTTGATTTGCATTGCATTCCTCTCCTTAACAGAAAATGTCAATGCATTTATATTCCGCCCATGTCCCGCGTATGATAAAAACCTGCGCGGTGTTTTCAAACGCATTTTAGCACTCTTTTAATTAGAGTGCTAAGTATTTACAATTTGTTCACATATCACTGTATTCTTTTTTAACAAAGCAGGGGTACTATATAATCAAACGAAGGGAGCAAGAGCCCCTGGAGAAGAAAGAGAGTGAGTCCGATGGAAATCGGAAAGCAGTCAGACAAATAAAACAACCACTTCAATATGAATAACAATAAACATCAAACGGAGGAATCAATTATGTTTGAACTTACACCTTATGAACGCAGACATCAGCGTGCACTCTTTAATCCTTTCAGAGATATGGAAAACTTCGAGAAGAACTTCTGGGGCGACATGGCCGCAACAGACTTCAAGACTGATATAAAGGACAACGGCAAGGAATATGTGCTCGAGGCAGAGCTGCCCGGATTCAAGAAGGAAGACATTCACGTCGACATTGAAGACGGCTACATGACCATCAGCGCAGAGCGCAGCAACGAGACCGAGAAGAAGGATGACAAAGGCAACTTTGTCCGCCGCGAGAGGTCTTACGGCTCGTTCAGCAGGAGCTTCGATGTCTCGTCCGTCAAGACCGAAGACATCACCGGCGAATACAAGGACGGCGTTCTGACCCTGACGATGCCCAAGAAAGAAGAAAATGTGCCGACATCGAGAAGAATCGAAATCGGCTGATAAAAAGCAAGCGACCCCGGAGGGAATACCCTCCGGGGTTTTGTGTTTTTATATGTGCTTTTTATAAGAGTTACTTCATCCCGTGTTTTTTCATATAATTCGCAATGCAGTCGAGCTCGCTGAAATATATTTTTTCGCCTTTCACTTTCATGAAATGCTCATGCCCTTTGCCGAGCAGGAGGAGTATATCCCCTTTCTGCATATGGTCGAGGGCATATTCAATTGCCTCGGCACGGTCGGTTATCTTGACATACTTACCCGCTCCGCCGCCTTTTTCGACCCAGCCGGCTATCTCGTCTATTATTGTATCGGGATCCTCAAAATCCGGGTCATCGCTCGTGATTATAATAAAATCACACATCTTCGCACTTACAAGACCGAGCTCCTGCCTGCGGATAGTCGCTTTGTTGCCTGTCGAGCCAAAGAGCGCAACAACGCGGTTGGGTTTATAATCGCGGACGGTCTCAATGACATTCTCCATACTAAGACCGTTGTGAGCGTAGTCTATAATTACGCTGTAATCATCGCTGACATGGACTATCTGCATTCTGCCGTCGATGTTCACATGCGAAAACGCCTCGCGCATTTTTTCAACGGGTATGCCCATCTTGCGCAGGAGCGCGACGGACGCAAGAACATTGTAGACGCTGAAAAACCCCGGCATACTGACCTGCGCGTGCCACGGGGCGTCGAACCTGCTCTTGCAGTCGAACTCTATTCCGAGGAAGCCCGGGCGACGCAGAGGATTTATATTCTCTGCATAGTAATCGCACTTTTCGTCGAGCCCGTAGCTTATCACCTCGCCTTTTGACGCGGCGGCGATATCGTCAAAAAACGCATCGTCTCGGTTGGCAACGGTGAAGCCGCTGTGGACATAGAGCTGCTTTTTCCAATAGGCGTATTCTTCAAACGTCTTATGCTCGTTTCCGCCGATATGGTCGGGCGAAAGATTCGTGAATATCCCGGCGTAGAACTCGACGCCGTAGACACGGCTCATCTTGAGTCCTATCGATGAGACCTCCATGCAGACAGCCTCGCAGCCGCCGTCCGCCATCTCGCGCAGAATTTTCTGAAGCTCATATGATTCGGGGGTCGTGTTGACGGTAGGTATTTTTTTGTCGCCGTAGAACGCGCCGATAGTGCCGATAACGCCTGTTTTTATGCCGCAGTTTTCGAGCGCGCTGCGCAGTATATAAGTTATACTCGTCTTGCCCTTCGTGCCGGTTATACCTATCATTTTCAGCTCATCCGCAGGGTGGCCGAAGAAGTTTATGCTCATCTGCGCGAGGTCGCGGCGCGTGTTTTCGCTCATCAGCACGATTGCATCATCGGGCAGGCTGAGCGCCTCTTCCGCAACGAACACGCGGCAGCCGAGGTCATATGCGCTCTTTGCGTATTTATGTCCGTCAGTTGTCTCGCCTTTCATGCAGACAAATACCGTGCCCGGTCTTGCCTTGCGCGAGTCGTAGACTATATCGCATATATCCGCCTGCGGATAATCACCCGCAACGGTCGTGCCCTCAAGCAGTTCTTTCAGAAACATTGTATCTCTCCCGTGAAGTCTTATTTTTCAAACGGTCTTATAACAAAGCCGAAATTGAGTTTCTTTTCGTCGATACGGCGAAGCGCACGCTCAGGGTCGTTGTGATACTCCGCCTCGCTGATTCCCGTCATGCGCCAATCGAGGCTGACAACGGTGTCTTCAAGGGGCTCAAGCTCAAAATCATGCTTCGTATCCTCGAGCATCTGCGCCGTGAAATGCTGGGCATTGAAGCTGAAATGCTCCATGCCGAACGGCTCGAATCTGAGTCCCGCCGCGTTTGAATAAACCTCGGCAAAACGGGTGCCGTAATGCGCGCCGTTCTCCTGCGGGCGGATATAATGCTCAAAATTATCCGTCGCCGTTGTGTTCCAGAGTCCGAGACGCTGAGACTTGTATCTGTCGACATAAGCTTCTCTCGGACCGAAGCCGAAATAGCTGACGCTTTCATTTTCCGCAGGCATAAAGAGCCTGTAGCCGACTTTCGGCAGTATCGGGCATTTCTCGATAACGTCGCCGTCAAAGCAGAGCGTCACGCAGCCGTCGGGCGTGAATTTGTAATCGACATCGGCGTGGATAACGGGCGGGCAGGACGGGCCGCCGATTGCGATCTTCGTCTTGATGCACACGCCGCCGTCCGTATTCGAGACGAGGCAGGAGTATGTCTTTTGCGCGGCATATCTGAAGTTCTTGAGCCTCCACATTTCCGACGAGCCTCTGTTATAGCAGGGCGCGCGCCAGATCTGCGGCTCAACGGGTGCGCTCAGCAGCTCTTTGCCGCCGCAAATTATAGAAGATATGCGTCCGTAGGGCTTATCAAAAGTATAGGCGATATTTCCCGCCTTGATAACCGCGAAGCGGTCATTTTCGCTGAGCTCGACTCTGCCGTCTTTTGGCACATAGGGCGTATAGTCCTTGAGTACAAACTGCTCGAAGCCCGTTTCAAAGCCCTTTTCCGCCCAAGGGGTATCTTTCGTCGAGACAAAGCTCAGAGTCAGCAGGCAGGACGGGAGCGAGTCAAAATCTGCGGGGTCAAAAAGCTTTACAGTCGTACTCCCCTGCGCAGGTGTTGAAAGCGCGGCGGTAGTGCCCTCTGAAACGGTCTTGCCATTCTCTGAAAGAGTCCAGTGAATCGCCATATCGTCGAGAGTGGTAAAGCGTCTGCGGCTCGTGACGGTCACGCTGCCATCGCCATTATATTCAGTCGAATACTGCTGATAGACGCGCTTCATATCGAAATAGCCGGGGCGCGGAGTGCGGTCGGGATAGACGAGTCCGTCAATGCAGCAAATTGAGCTGTTCGGGAAATCGCCGAAGTCGCCGCCATAAAAATAGCGTGCATTGCCGTTTTCATCCGGGACATTGACCGCATGGTCGCACCACTCCCAGATACAGCCGCCGAAATTGTTGTCATACTTCTCGACAAGATCCCAGAACGGATAGACATCACCCGTGCTCATCGAGCAGACATATTCGCACATATAAAAAGGCTTCGTATATTCTTTATTATTGAGATAGTTCTCTATATATTCCGTGCCGGCGTACATACGGCTCTCGACATCCGAGATATCGGCAAAATTTTCGCCCTCGGGGACAGCCTTGAACTCGAGGTGGGAGTTCTCATAGTGGACAAGTGCGCGGTCGTCGCGCGAGCGGATATACTGCGCCATCGCGCGGTGGTTGACGCCCGCTCCCGACTCATTGCCGAGCGACCAGAGCACGACGCAGCCGTGGTTCTTGTCGCGCTCGAAGAGTCTCTTCGCCCTGTCGACATAAGCATCGCGCCACTCGGGAGCGGACGAGAGATGCGACCAGCGCGTCCAGTCCCATTCACCCTCCCAGTCGTAGCCCATGCCGTGGGTCTCGATATCGGCTTCGTCGGTCAGCATTATGCCGTATTTATCGCACAGCGCGAGGAAGCGCGGATCGTTGGGATAATGCGACGTGCGGATCATATTGCAGTTGGCACGCTTTATGAGCATAATATCCTCAATCATATCGTCGAGCGTGACGGCGTGACCCGTGACGGGGTTTGAGTCGTGGCGGTTGATACCGCGAGCCTTGATTGCTTTTCCGTTTAGAAGGCATATCCCGTCCTTTATCTCGAAGCGACGCACCGCAGTATCAAGCAGAACGATTTCGTCGCCGACGGTCAGCCAGAGTTCATAAAGCTCGGGCTGTTCATCGTTCCAGAGAACGGGAGAATCGACGCTTATGCTGAATTTTTCGCCACCGACGCCTTCGGACACAACAGCACCGTTCGGCGCGACGAGCTTATATTTTATATCGCACGGTGTGCTGAGCTTCGCTTCAATGCGAAGTTCGGCTGAATTAAAATCATCGGAGACATAGCTTTTGACAAAGATATCATCGAGCCTCTCTTTTCCGCGCGCGAGCAGATAGACCTCGCGGAAAATTCCCGAGAATCTGAAGCAATCCTGATCCTCAAGATAAGTGCCGGGGCACCACTTGACAACCAGCACGCAGAGGGTGTTCTCGCCACTGACTGCAAAGTCCGTGACATCAAATTCGCTCATGCAGTGCGAGACCTCGCTGAAGCCGACGAACTTTCCGTTGAGCCAGACATAGAAGCAGGAATCCACGCCCTCGAAGTTCAAAAATAAATCGCGTGAAGAGAGCTTTTCATCGAGCGTAAATTTTCTGACATAGAGCCCGCAGGGGTTCTCGTCCGGGACAAACGGCGGGTCGGTCGGGAAAGGATATTCGAGGTTGCTGTAAAGCGGGACATCGTAGCCGCGGTCGGTATAGGTCTGCCAGCTGCGCGGTACGGATATTTTATCAAATCCGCTCTCGCCGACATATTCGGGCGGCTCGCGCAGGACATCTTCAAAGCTTTTGAAGAAGCGGAAATCCCACTCGCCGCAGAGCGGAACAAAATAATCGGACTCACTGCGCTCGCGCGAAGCGGCGGTCTTTTCATCCGCAAAGGGAATGAAATAAGCGCGCGGCTCAAGGCAGTTTACATGGAGCGTTTCAAGAGATTTGTGATAAGCCGGTGTTTTCATCGAATACCTCACAGCAAAAGATTTTATACAACGATAATTTTAATGCTTACAGCCTTCAAAGTCAACAAAAAACAGAGCGTTCGATTGACCGCAGGGCAAATTTCGGATATAATTGAAAAAAAGCGAAAGGAGCGCCTATGGATATCTTTGACCTTGCCGTTATCGGCGGCGGACCCGCCGGATACAGCGCGGCGATAGCAGCCGCAAAGAGCGGACTGAAAACGGCGCTCATAGAAAAAGACGAGCTCGGCGGAGTGTGCCTGAACCGAGGCTGCATACCGTCGAAAGCCATGCTCCACAGCGCGAAAATTTTCAGGCAAACACTCGATTCCGAAAAATTCGGCGTTACCTGCAAAGAAGCGGATTTCAATCTCGACGCTGCGCTCGCGCATAAAAATGATGTTATATGTCAGCTGAAATGCGGCATCGCTGATTCGCTCGAATACGCGGGAGCGAAAGTCATAAATGCAGAAGCTCATATAAAAGGCAAGGCGGACGGGCTGTTTATAACCGCCGCAGACGAAAATGATATATATTCAAAAAATCTGCTCATCTGCACGGGTTCAAAGCCAAAGCAGCTTGAAATTCCCGGCGCGGATATCACAGATGTGAGCGATGTATATAATCTTGACGCAATGCCGAGAAGCGCCGCGATTATAGGCGGCGGGGCATCGGGGCTTGAAGCGGCGGAATATCTGAACGCGCTCGGATGCAGAGTGTCTGTAATCGAGCAGGCGGAGAGAATCGCCCCGACTATGGACAAAGACATAAGCGTATTTTTGCGGCGCAGTCTCAAAAAGAGCAGGATAAATATTCTCACTTCGTGCAGGGCCGTTTCAGCGGACGGTAGAAGTATCAAATACACCGACGCGCGCGGAAAAGAAAAGACAGCCGAAGCAGATGTTATAATAAACGCATCCGGCAGAGCGGCGTGTTATGACGGGCTCGGAATCGAAAACATCGGGCTTGAAAATCTCAATACAGACAGCCACATGCAAACTGCTGTTCCCGGCGTTTATGCCGCCGGAGACGCGAACCAAAAAGCCATGTCAGCTCACGCAGCATACCGCGAATCGGCAGCGGCGATAAACAATATTCTCGGCAAGACTGACGAGATAGACTATCTCGCGATTCCGCAGGTCGTGTTTACTTTTTCCGAGTCGGCATCGATCGGCGAGACGCTCGAAAGTGCGCTCGCAAAAGGCATTGACGCCGTTTGCGGCGAAGCGCCGCTGCGCTCGAGCGGAAGATTTTTCGTCGAGGGCGGGCAGGACGGATTCTGCAAGATAATATCAGAAAATACAAGCGGCAGGCTGCTCGGAGTTCACATTGCGGGCGGCAATGCGTCGGAGCTGATATACGGTGCGGCGGCGATGCTCGCAAGTAAAATGACTGTTGAAGAAATTAAAAATACGGCGTTCCCCCACCCCACGGTGAGCGAGGCGATAAGAGAAGCCGTTTTCAGATAAGGAGCACCGAGATGTACGACAAGCAATTCAGATTCAACGAGGACGGAGAGTTCAAAATCCTGCTCTTCGGCGACCCACACGAGAACGACGATGTCAGCTCGGAAAAAGGCAAGGCTAAGCGCGCGGACACGCTGAAATTCCACGAGACCGCGCTCGACGCGCTCAAGCCCGATCTTGCGGTTTATATGGGCGACATATGCGCGGCGTCGCGCGACGACATCGGCATGGAGTCGTTCAAAAGGCAGTTCGAGCGGCTAATTGCACCCGTTGTTGAGCGCAAGATTCCGTTCGCGACAATAATGGGCAACCACGACCACGACTCCGGGCTCGAAGAGGAGCAGACGGAGATTTTCGTGAACACCGAATACTGCGTGACCCGCCGATGCGACGAGGATATCACGGGATATTCAAACTATTACATACCCATTTTAGGCAAGAGCGGCAAGCCGGAGTTCAATCTCTGGTTCATGGACTCGAACAATATTTTCTACGACAAAGAGATTTCATACTACGATGTCGTTCACAAGGATCAGATAGACTGGTACGAGCGAAACGCGGCGAAGCTGCGAAAAGAAAACAAGGGTGCTCCCCTGCCCGCTCTGCTGTTTGAGCACATCCCGGTCGTTGAAGAATATGAGCTTCTCAGAAAGGCGAAGCCCTGGGAGATGTGGAAAGCCGTGCGCGGCTACGGGCATCTCAACAAGAACTGGTATGTTCTCAAAGACGAGGACAACGGATATCTCGCAGAGGGTCCGTGCCCGGCGGATGTCAACAGCGGACAGTTTGAGAGCTGGAAGAAAATGGGCGACATAAAAGGCGCGTTCTTCGGCCACGACCACATGAACAATCTCGCGGGCGAGGTTGACGGAATACTTCTCGCGCAGTGCAAGACCTCGGGATTCCGCGCATACACCGACGGCGGCAGACCGTCTGTCAGGCTGATAACCGTTCACGAGGACGGAAGCTTCGAGACAAGCGTCCATTCGTTCAAGGATTTCGGGCTCAAATGCACCTGCCTGGGACCGATTGAAAGCCGCATAACCGACCGTCAGAGCGTCAACGCTACAATAGCATCGCGTGCGCTTCTCGCCGGAGCGGCAACGGCGGCAGTGATGCTCGGCGCGGGCAAAATCTATCAGATTCTCAAAAACAGGAGGAAATAAAAAATGGTGACTCATATAGTATTCTGGGCGCTTAAAGATGAAGCGGAGGGACACAGCAAAAGAGAAAACGCGGAGCACATCAAAGAGATGCTTGAAGCGCTCGTCGGCGTTGTCCCGGGGCTTATTGAAGCGAAGGTTGGGATAAACGAAAACGGCGGCAAATATGACGTGGCGCTCTTCTCAAAGTTCGAGAGTTGGGACGCACTGCACGCATATGACAGCCACCCGGAGCACCTCAAGGTGCGCGCTTTCGTCAAGGCGGTTCGCCTCGAGCGCGAGAGCGTTGATTTTGAAAGCTGATTTTTATTTTTAACATTTAAGAGCCGATGCCCGAAAAGCCCGGCTCTTTTTCTTTTGTGTGAATAAGCTGTTAATTTTGCTTTTTTTTGAGAATTTTGTTGTCCTATATAGCTTTGTATGCTACACTGAAAGTGCAGAGAGAAGCACAACGGCAGTTATATCTAAAGCTCACTTCAGGCTCTTGAAAGCGAGGTTTTCTTATGGATATCAACGACAATAAATTGAAGAAATTTTACACCGTATCCGCCGCTATAGGATATATTCTTTGCAGTTTGTACGCGTTCATATACTGTGTGTCCTACGGGCTCGCCCATCTGCACCTGCCGATTTCGTCGGAGTCGGTATTAAGCGGTGTGTTCGATGACTTTTTCTATTTCAGCGAAGCGACTATTGGCGTTTTGTTAGTCTTCGGCATCGTATGCGTGGGGTCATATCTCGCGCTCCTGTTCATCGCGTTCGACAAAGGGCACCGCCCGCTGCCGTTCAGACTTTCAATCATAGCATTTGCCGCGTTCGTCACAAGCTGCGCGGAATTCGACAAGCCCGACACGGATTTGCGTATATTCTGCACCGTGCTGGCGGCAATATTCCTGCTCATAGGCATTTATACTGCTGTGCTTTGCGTGCGCAATGTGAAGAGATTAACGAAATAAAAGGAGGGGCTTCGATGAAAAAACTCGGAAAAGTTTTAACCGTGCTGCTGCCTGTCGTCGCTCTGTTTTTGGAGTCGCTGCCGTACGGTGCGGTTCTGGTTTTCAAGGATTTCCCTGACGGGACAATACGAACGACTTACTCATATTTCAGCCCGACCCCTTGGGGCTACGCAAACTTTCCGCCCGGGATAACGGCGCTTCTCACCTGCGTTTTGCTGATGGCCGCAATCCTGGCGGCGGCAAAGGACAGCCGCAAGGCTCTGCTTCGGGTTTTCGGCATCTCTCTGGCGGCGGCCGTTATTTCGCCCATGCAGCTGTTATATAATATAAATAATTTCTCCGTCACGGGCTGCCTGATAACAGTCACGCTCGCCGCCGAATGTGTTCTGTCGGGAGTACTCGCAAGGAGAAAGTAAGAAAAATACAGAGCCGGTATCATTGCAATGCCGGCTCCGTGTGTTATTTATCTTTACTTTTTTCGCACTGCGAGCAGCATCCGCTGCATCCGGAGCAGCCCGAGCATCCGCCGCGCTTTTTCTGCCTGCGTATTGAAATAATCGCAAGCACAACGAGCAGAACTATAACGGCTATTATAACAAAATCAACGGGTTTCATGCTATCAGGCTCCCTATCTGATAAACGCCGAACGCGACAAGCCACGCGACAACGCACTGAAGAATGACTATGCCTATCGTTGCAAGGGTCGAGTTCATCTCGCGCTTTATCGTTGCAACTGCGGCGACGCAGGGCGTATAGAGCAGAGTGAACGCGAGGAAGCTTGCGGCGGTCAGCGGAGTAAACAGCGACGAGAGCGCACCGCCGAGGGTCGATACGCTCGTGTTGAGCAGGACGGACATTGTGGAGACAACCGCTTCTTTGGCGGTGAAGCCGGAGATAAGCGCAGTTGCGACGCGCCAATCGGCGAAGCCGAGGGGCTTGAATATCGGCGCGATAAATCTGCCTATAGCGGCGAGCATACTGTTCGCGCTGTCCTCAACGGGGTTGATGCGAGTGTCGAAGCTCTGAAGGAACCATATGATAATCGTTGCGACAAATATGACTGTAAACGCGCGCTGGAGGAAGTCCTTTGCCTTTTCCCACAGCAGGAGTGCGACGCTCTTGGGCGACGGGATGCGGTAGTTCGGCAGCTCCATGACAAACGGCACGGGGTTACCGCGGAAGGCGGTATTTTTGAGTATCAGCGCGAGCAGGACGCTGAGCACTATGCCCGAGAAATACAGGCATATCATAACGAGCGCACCGTTCCCCGGGAAAAATGCCGCCGCAAAGACCGAATATATCGGAATTTTCGCCGAGCAGCTCATATACGGGGTCAGCATTATTGTCATCTTGCGGTCGCGGTCGGACGAGACGGTGCGGGTCGCCATTATCGCCGGGACGGAGCAGCCAAAGCCGATGAGCATGGGAACGAAGCTGCGCCCGGAGAGACCGATTTTTCTCAGCGGTCTGTCCATAACAAAGGCGATTCGCGCCATATATCCCGTATCTTCGAGAATAGACAGGAAGAAGAACAATGTCACTATTATCGGCAGGAATGAGAGAACGCTGCCGACGCCCGCGAAGATTCCGTCGATGATAAGGCTATGTATAACGGGGTTGATTCCATAGGCAGTCAGCCCCGAATCGACGAGTCCAGTGAGTTTGTCTATTCCGATGCTCAGCCAGTCGGAGAGGGCGGAGCCTATAACATTGAAGGTCAGCCAAAACACGAGACACATAACGCCTATGAACACTGGAATGGCGGTGTATTTGCCGGTCAGGACACGGTCGAGCTTCATGCTGCGGCGGTGCTCCTTGCTCTCGTGGCATTTGACGACCGAGCTATCGACTACTTTTTCTATGAATTCGTAGCGCATTTCGGCGAGCGCGGCGTTTCTGTCAAGCCCGGTATCGTTCTCCATCTCGACTATGCAGTGGTCGAGCAAATCGCGCTCGTTGCTGTCCAGTTCGAGCTTGTCCGCCATATCGTCGCCGCCCTCAATGAGCTTTGTCGCGCAGAAGCGGCACGGCAGGTCAAGGCGCGAGGAGTGGTCTTCGATAAGATGCACTATAGCGTGGATGCAGCGGTGGACGGGCGAACCGTCGGAGCAGAAGTCCCAGACCTTCGGCAGAGTTTTGCTCTTTGCGACCTGCAGAGCCTGGTCAACAAGCTCGGACACGCCCTCGCCCTTTGCCGCGCTTATCGGCACGACGGGAATACCGAGCGCGTCGCTCATTTTCTTGACATCTATTGTGCCGCCGTTCGAGCGCACCTCGTCCATCATGTTGAGCGCGAGCACCATAGGCACGCGCAGCTCAAGTAATTGCAGAGTCAGATAGAGGTTTCTCTCTATATTCGTGGCATCGACTATATTTATGATACCGTCGGGCTTTTGGTTGATTATAAAATCGCGCGAGACTATTTCCTCCTGCGTATAGGGGCGCAGGGAGTATATTCCGGGCAGGTCGACGACGGAGCTGTCCTTTGCGCCTTTTATCGCGCCCATCTTCTGATCGACTGTGACGCCCGGAAAGTTTCCGACGTGCTGATTAGAGCCTGTCAGTGCATTAAAGAGAGTTGTCTTTCCGCAGTTTTGATTACCTACGAGAGCAAATATCATTTTGCGTCCTCCTCGGCTCTGACTTCTATCTTTTTCGCATCGTCAACGCGGAGCGTCAGCTCATAGCCGCGCACCATTATCTCTATCGGATCGCCCATCGGCGCGACCTTTTGAAGCGTCACACGGGTTCGCGGGATGAGTCCCATATCGAGCAATCTGCATCTGAGAGCGCCCTCGCCGCCTACGGCGGTTATGACGGCACCCTCTCCTACTTTCAGTTCATTTAGCGTCATATTATCCTCCCGGAAAAGTAAGCCTTGCTTAATTTTAATTTTATACTTCAAGTAAACGCTTGTCAAGAAATCGAGACAGAAAGACGGCAAAAAATCCTACCCCGCCGACGGTTCGTACAGTCGGCGGGGCAGGTTCATTTAATCGGAAGATTTTCTTTTTTGCTGCCGTTTTAAAGCAGGGCGCGGTTTACGCACGCTCGAGTATCATCGTGCCGAGGTTATAGAGAAGGCAGTCATCCGGCAGAAGTGAAATCTCCGCAAAGGAATCAACCTTTTCGCCCAACACCTCACCTTGAATCCCGGTGTCATAGTAGAACTTTCCGTCTTCTTCCTTCCATACGGTACTCTCCAAAACCGCATATCCGTTTTCGCGGATGTCCGCGCCCTGCTTTTTCGCCTCTTCGCGCACCTCTTCGGGCACGAATAAGAGCGTGTTGAGCGTTCCGTCCGGTGCAAATTCCATGATATATTTGCACATCTGGACGATTTCGGCATACATATCGTTATCGACCTGACTGTCTGCCGTAAAGACTTTCTCGCCGTCCGGGGTAACCAAATGCATTTCCCTGACTTTCCAAAGTCCGCAAATATCCATATTATTTTCCTCCTGTTATGCCCACGGGTCGGCTTCCTTCGGGGTGCGCACGCCTGTCAGCAGGTACTGCTCCGTCAATATATGCACAACACGGAAATTGCCGTAACCATGCGGCTTTCCACTATCTTAAAGACAATTAAACAGCCCCTATGATTACACCTAAAACGCCGTAGCAAGGTTGGACAAGCCTTGATATGGCGTTTTTAAGGTAGAAGCAAGCTCACGCCTTAGTTATCAGCGATTATTGAGAATCAAAATCTGCTGTGGACGAAACGTGACGATGCACAAGTTAGTTTGCCCATAGAGATCAATACGAAAGGCAAAAGGTATCTTAGTTGAGTGCCATTTTATATATCAGGGAAGTGATAAAAGACATGAGGCTACCGCTAAATTTGCCCTATTACTACGGACACACTGGTGAACAATACGCTTTTTTCCGTATCCCCAAATTGTTAATTACCGACAGTCATTTTGAGGTATTTCTTCTGATGCGAAGCTGTTATATGGGCTTCTGTTGGATCGTATGGAATTATCCTACCGAAACGGCTGGATCGACGAGCAGAATAAAAAACAAACGCCCCTTCGTCAAGCAGACGGAGGGGCGTTTTCTGGTATTTTGCAACAAAAAGGACTCACTCCGCCAAATCGTTAAAAAAATGACGGATTGACACAATTTTAACACAGAATTGACCAAATCAATAAAATAATTTGCCCTTTTTGTCTGAAACGACAGAAATAGAATTGAACCTTGACTTTAGTAGTTTTGATAGATATAATGACCTCAATCTTTATCAGACATAGGACAAATGACAAAGACTTAACGATCGCTGGAGGTAACTGTGTATGAAACATGGGAGACTAATCATAGCTGCGCTGGTAGGGGCCATGCTGATCACAAGCCTGGCCGGCTGTGGCAGTAAAGGAACAAACGATGGGGAGAGCGGCGAATATCAAAAGATTAACCTCTCCATGGCAGTCAACGGAACGGATACGCAGATCGACTCGCTGGTAGCGCGTCACTTTGCCGACCTTGTGTCTGAGCGCTCGGGCGGGAACATCGTGATCGACGTGTTCTCAAACGATACACTGGCGGGTGGCAACAGCACCAAGGGTGTTGAGTACATCGCCGTGGGCGGCTCGGATCTGGGTGCTTACGCAACGTGCGTGCTCGCAAATCTGGAGCCGAAGCTCTCGGTCGCGACGCTGCCGTGGTCGTTTACGTCCTATCAGCAGGCGCGCGAGGTCATCGATACCACCGGCGGCGAGTATTACGCTGAGATGCTGGCGAACAAGGGCATCACGTACCTTGGCTCGTTCCACAACGGCTTCCGTCAGCTGACGAACAGCAAGCACGCCGTCACCACGCCGGAGGACCTGAAGGGCCTTAAAATTCGTGTCCCCGGCTCCGCGGTGTACATGGGTGTTTTCAAGGCGCTGGGCGCCAGCCCGACGGCCATGAGCTGGAGCGAGGTCTTCACTGCCATCCAGCAGGGCACCATCGACGGGCAGGAGAACGGCTGCTCGGTGACGAAGTCTGCCAAGATGGACGAAATTCAGGATTACATGACCATCTGGAACTACAGCTACGAAAACGACCTCTTCGTCGCCAACACAAAGGTCTGGGAGAACCTGGAGGACAACACGAAAGAGCTTCTCCAGCAGTGCGCCACGGAGTCCTGCGAGTGGGGCCGTGACCGCCTTGAGGCGGAAGAGGATGAGCTCATCAAGGGCTTCCAGGAAGAAGGTATGCAGGTCGATATCCTGACCGAGGATCAGCTCCAGGCCTTCAAGGAAGCGGTTGCCGGTGTGACGGCTGAGCTGAAGCAGAGCTACGGCGAGGAAGCCTGTGCGGCCTTCGGCATCAATTAAGGAGGGGAAGACATGTTAAGCAAGATCGAAAAATTGGTAGCCTGTGTTTGCGTCTCCATCATGGCAGTGCTGGTCTTCGTCAATGTGATCGCCCGCTATGTATTCGGCAATTCGCTGGCAGTTTCCGATGAGATGTCCACGTATCTGTTCGTTCTGATGAGCTTCATGGGTACGGCCGTCGCCGCCCGCCGCAAGGCGCATCTGGGCCTGTCTATCGTCACCGACCATGTCAGCCCCCGCGCACGCCTGATCATCAGCATGGTCATGTATGCCATTTCTGCGCTGTTCTGCCTCCTGATCGTCATTTTCGGCATCCAGATGGTCATCAGCCAGTATCAGATGGGTCAGGAGACCGCCACGATGCAGTGGCCCGAGTGGATCTACGGTTCGTTTGTCCCCATCGGCGCTGCGTTTGCCATGATGGCTTTTTTGCAGACCATGGTGCAGATGTATAAGGAATTCAAGGCAGAGGAGGACAAATAAATGGTAGGTATCGTTTTACTGGGTGTTTTTGTATTGCTGCTGGCGCTCGGCGCACCTATCGCGGTCTGCCTCGGTATGTCCAGCGTGAGCGCGATCCTTGTGCAGGGTGCAGGCAAGCCGCTCGAGGCCATCATGAGCGTTCTGCCCCGTCTGTGCTCTTCGGCGAGCAGTAAGTTTGTCCTGCTGGCCATCCCATTTTTCATCCTGTCCGGCAACGTGATGGAGAAGGCCGGTATCTCCGGCCGCCTCATCAATCTGGCGGAAAAGTGCCTCGGTCACATCCGCGGCGGCATGGCGATGGTCTGCGTGGTCGTCTCCTGCTTCTTCGCTGCTATTTCCGGTTCGGGTCCGGCAACGGTCGCGGCTCTGGGCCTCATCATGATCCCGGCGCTCGTCAAGGCCGGCTATCCCGCTTCGTTTTCCTGCGCGCTGATGGCCGCGGGCGGCGCGATCGGCGTCGTCATCCCGCCGTCCATCACCTTCGTTGTGTACGGCTCCATCGCGGACGCCTCCATCACGGATCTGTTCGTCGCCGGTGTTGTACCCGGCCTTCTGATGGGTCTCGGCCTGATCGTGGCCGCCATGCTCATGGGCCGCAAGATGGACCTTAAGGTCCTGCCCAAGGCCAGCGGCAAGGAGCGCCTGCAGGCGTTCAAGGACGCCTTCTGGGGCCTTCTGATGCCTGTCATCATCCTCGGCGGTATCTACGGCAGCGTGTTCACCCCGACAGAAGCCGCCGCGGTCTCCGTGTTCTACGGCCTGATCGTGGGTGTGTTCATCTACCATGAGATCGACTTCAAGAAGATGAAGGACATCCTCGTCGATTCCTGCTCCACCACCGCCACCGTCATGTTCATCACCATGGGTGCGACCCTGTTCGGCTATGTACTCACCCGGGCCAGACTGGATCTGGCGATCAAGGACTTCATGCTGAGCATTACCGGCGGCAACTGGATCATCTTCTTTATCATCGTCAACATCGTGCTCCTGATTGCCGGCTGCTTCCTGGACTCCACCTCCGCCCTCTATATCTTCACGCCGCTGTTTGCACCCGTTGCGCTGGAACTGGGCATCAGCCCCATCCATCTGGGCGTCGTCATGTTCGTCAACCTCGCGATCGGTCTGTTCACGCCGCCTGTTGGCGTGAACCTGTACGTGGCCTGCGGCATCGGTGACATCAAGATTGAGGAGATCACCAAGGGGGTCATCCCCTGTCTCGTCGCTGAACTGGCGGTCCTCCTCCTGGTCACGTATATCCCCGGCATCTCCACAATGTTTGTGTCCTGATCTGTCAACCTGTGGGCTGATTGACAAAACGAAGCTCCGGACGGGAAAACGCTCCCGTCCGGAGCTTTTCTAACTGTCAATTTCTCCAAAAAATGTGTCGATATTTTTCCAAAAGTGAAAATCTCAAAAATGCTATTGACTTTGTCAGACAAATCGATATACTGTAGTTGTCATTTGTCCGACATATTGCAAAGAAGGCGCAGAACTAAACTTTTATTGAGGTGATTTTTGTGAAAGACATTTCCATTCAGGAACTGAAAAACACCGCCGTACAGATGCGCATGAAGGTCATTGATATGATCTATAAGGCCCAGTCCGGTCATCCGGGCGGCGCCCTTTCGGCGGCAGACTTTGTCACTGCCTGCTATTTCAAGTACATGAACCTGGATCCCCAGAATCCCCGCTGGCCGGATCGTGACCGGATGGTTCTTTCCAAAGGCCATGTGTGCCCCATCCAGTACGCCTGTCTGGCCTCTGTGGGCTTCTTCCCGGAGTCTGAGCTGGACACTCTGCGGAAGGAAGGCTCCATGCTCCAGGGCCACCCTTCTATGAACAAGTGCCCCGGCATCGACATCTCCACCGGCTCTCTGGGTCAGGGTCTGGCCTGCGCGGTCGGCATGGCCATGGCCGGAAAGATGGATCAAAAGGATTATCATGTATTCTGTGTGGTGGGCGACGGCGAGGCCCAGGAGGGCGAGATCTGGGAGGCTGCCAATACCGCCCACAAGTACAAGCTGGACAACCTGATCACGTTCGTGGACTTCAACAACCTCCAGATCGACGGCACCTGCGACGAGGTCATGCCCAACGGCGACCTGGGTGAGAAGTTCAAGGCCTTCGGCTG
>OIXH01002075.1_pt1 | contig 20846 bp, 23 predicted proteins | sample 1587741 | NCBI WGS metagenome assembly OIXH01 (sample SAMEA3888916, study PRJEB22519) | human gut metagenome | biome: human gut; feature: human-associated habitat; material: faeces | place: Denmark | collected 2011 | reverse complement strand
GTTAATTTTCAAAATAAAGTGAAAAATTCCGACAAGCCCGTACTTCTCGATTTTTATGCGGATTGGTGCGGTCCATGCCGGATGGTCAGTCCTATTGTAGATAAAATCGCAGAGGAAAGAAAGGATATTAAGGTGGGCAAGATAAATGTTGATCAGGAAAGGGAGCTTGCCGAAGCGTTCGACGTGTACAGCATTCCAACCCTTGTGATCATGAAGGACGGCAAGATCGTCAATCAAGCGGTGGGTGCCCGACCGAAGGAACAGATCCTTGCTATGCTGTGAGGTGTGATATGGGATTTTTCAGTTTTTTGCAAACAAAAGATATAAACAGCGGTGTGAGAAGTTTTCTTTCCACCGAAGGAGCGGTGCTTTTGGATGTTCGTACACGGGAGGAATATTCCGAGGGGCATATTGAGGGAAGCAAAAATATTCCCCTACAAAGCATAGAGCAAGTAGAGTCAATCATAAAAGATAAAAGCACACCGCTTTTCGTACATTGCAGAAGCGGCGCACGAAGCGCACAGGCAACAAGCATCCTGAAAAGAATGGGATACACAAATGTAGAGGATATCGGCGGCATTCTGTCGTACCGAGGAAAGGTCGTGAGATAGATGAAAGTTGTAATAATAGGCGGTGTTGCCGGCGGCGCGACTGCGGCGGCAAGAATACGCAGGCTTGACGAGAAAGCTGAAATCGTAGTCTTTGAGCGTTCCGGTTTTATTTCTTACGCCAACTGCGGACTTCCGTATTACATCGGCGGAACGATTGAGGATGAGGGTGACTTGACCTTGCAGACACCGGAGAGCTTTTATAAGCGTTTCCGTGTCAAAATGAATGTGCGCCATGAGGTAACGGCACTTCACCCCGAAAGCAAAATGGTCACCGTAAAAAATATTGAGAACGGTACAGTTTTCACCGAAACCTATGATAAGCTCATATTATCGCCCGGTGCAAAGCCGATCAAGCCGAACTTTGAAGGCATTGACAGCGATAAGATATTCACGCTCCGCACGGTTGAGGACACGCTGAAAATCAAGAAATTTATAAATGAGAAATATCCAAAATCCGCAGTTGTTGTCGGCGGAGGGTTTATCGGAATCGAAGTTGCGGAAAATCTCCGTGAGCTTGGGATAGATGTCACACTCGTTGAAGCCGCCGACCAGCTCATGGCTCCTTTTGACAGCGATATGGCATCCTTCATCCATGCAGAGCTACGCAAAAACGGCATTAATCTTATGCTCGGCAGGTTCGTTGAAGGCTTTGCCGACACTGATGACGGCATTTGTGTGAAACTAAAAAATTCTCCTACGCTCCACGCCAATATGGTCGTAATGGCGATCGGCGTTGCTCCGGAAACCACGCTCGCAAAGGATGCAGGTCTTGAACTCGGTATCAAGGGCAGTATCGTGGTGAACGACCGAATGGAAACCTCCGTTACCGACATTTATGCTGTCGGCGATGCAGTTCAGATCAGGAATTTTGTAACCGATACAGACGCTCTGATCTCCCTTGCCGGTCCTGCCAATAAGCAGGCCAGAATCGCCGCTGACAATATTTGCGGCATTGACAGTCGTTACCGGGGCGGACAGGGCAGCTCAGTTATAAAGCTTTTCGACATGACCGCCGCCTCTACCGGCATAAATGAAAAAACAGCGAAGGCACTCGGGCTTTCTACCGACAAGGTCATTCTTTCTCCCATGAGCCATGCCGGATATTATCCCGGCGGCAAGATGATGACCATGAAGGTACTGTTTGAAAAAGACACCTATCGTTTGCTCGGTGCTCAGATCGTTGGCTTTGACGGTGTTGACAAGCGGATCGATGTCATTGCAACCGCTATCCGTGCCGGAATGAAAGCTTACGAACTTGCGGAACTCGACCTTGCTTACGCTCCGCCTTATTCCTCGGCAAAGGACCCCGTGAACATGGCAGGCTATATTGTAGAGAACATCAAAAACGGCGTGGTAAAGCAGTGGTACTACGAGGATACTGAGAGTCTGCAACGAGATGAGAACGTTACACTTCTCGATACGCGCACACCGACGGAATACAGCAGAGGCCACGTGGAGGGATTTATCAATATTCCTGTCGACGAGCTCCGTGAACGCCTATCAGAGCTTGACAGCAGCAAGCCTGTGTATGTCATCTGTCAAAGCGGTCTGAGAAGCTATATTGCAACCCGAATTCTTGCAGGCAACGGTTTAGACTGCTACAACTTTGCAGGCGGCTTCCGCTTCTACGATGCGGTGCATCAGGAGAAAGCACTAAATAAAAAATCCACTCCTTGCGGAATGGAGATCTGACATGAGAAGTAAACGGTGTAATGAGAAAAGCGCCCGGAAATCCATTACAGAAATCTTGGCGCTTTTCTTCTATCCCAACAACACATCCGTGACAAGCATGACGCAAAAGCCTATAAGCAAAGCATAGGTCGCACCTCGCTCGCTCCCGTGTGCGTGGGTTTCGGGTATCATTTCGTCGCTGATGACGTAGAGCATCGTTCCTCCCGCAAATGCAAGCGCGAAGGGCAAAATCGCTGTGGATATACTGACGGCAAAATATCCGATCAGCGTGCCCACAACCTCAACGAGTCCCGTGATCATGGCAAGAATGAAGGTCTTCCCGGAGCGGATGCCTGCCGCAAGCATAGGTGCTATGATCACCATGCCTTCGGGAATATTCTGCAGAGCAATACCCCCTGCAATGATCAGTGCCTGCGTCGTATCGCCCGAGCCAAAGCCTACCCCGGCGGCGATGCCTTCCGGCAGATTATGTATGGCAATCGCCAAAACGAACAGCAGAACCTTGCTCAGATTTGCATTGTGGTGCGCTTCCGGTTCGTCCCCTACAAATTTATGTAATGCGGCACTAACTTGTCGATGAGATTGAGGCAGACAGCGCCGACAAAAATACCTGCAACCGTGATAAGTATTCCGTATTTCCCGCCGTATTCAAGAGACGGAACGATCAGCCCAAGTACCGCCGCGGCAAGCATCACGCCCGCGGCAAATGACAGAATGATATCCGAGAATTTATGCGATATGTTTTTGAAAATAAAACCTATCAGCGAACCGATAACGGTAGCACCGCCCACACCGAGGGCGGTTAGTAATACAAGCTCCATAATTTATCCTTCCGCAATGTTTGCAAGTTTGCTTTCATCAACAATTTCAATTGTCCCGCGCGACAGCTTGACCGCACCCTCGCTCACGAAATATTTGAGCATCCGTGTTACGACCTCACGAGGATTCCCCAGATGATTACCAATCTCTTCGTGGGTGATCTTCAGAACGTTCATGCCTTCTATGTTGGCTTCGTCCAAAAGAAAACTCGCAAGACGCTTATCAAAGCTTTTCCACATGATTTGGTCGATCAGCCACATCACATCCGAGAAGCGGCTTGCCATAATTTCGTTCGTGTAATTGGCAAGCGGTGCACAGTTTTCCATAATGCCACGGTAAATATCCGAGGGAATGAGTATGACATCGGTATCCTTTTCAGCGGATAAAGTAATGTCAAACTGAATGCTGTGCATCATGCAAGAAGCAGAAAAAAGGCAAATATCACGCTCAAACAGGCGATACATGGTGATCTCCCTGCCGTCCTCTGAAATGGTGTAGGCACGAAGCTGTCCCGAAGCTACAAGAACAAGTCCCATGCAGTCGCCGCCTGTATGGATCAAGTCGCCTTTATGATAGTGCAACTCTCTGACGTTTGCAGACAAAGCTTGCTGTTCATTTGCATTCAATTCGTTCCATACAGAAAAATAAATTGGGATATCCATTATTCGCACCTCCCAAGGTGATAGCAATAGTATACCATAATTTCGAGCATATGTCAATAATTCTTTTTGAAGTTATTGACATATGCCGAAAACTCTGCTATAATATCGTTACAATGATAAGGGAGGGAATGATCTTGTCAAAACCGACAAAATGTCGCAGAGTGTGCCGCTTTCCTGAGACTCTCGAATTCTTTACCACGGGGGAGACCTTGGGTGAACCCGTCATTTTGACAGTAGACGAATATGAGACGATTCGCCTGATCGACAAAGAAGGACTCAGTCAGGAAGACTGCGGGACACAGCTCGGAGTTGGAAGAACGACGGTACAAAAGATTTACGAAACGGCAAGAAGAAAAATAGCTGATGCCTTGGTTCTCGGCCGTTCTCTGAGAATAGAGGGTGGCGATTTTTATCTCTGTAACGGGAATTTGGAATTTTGCTATCAAAAATCATGCCTCAAACGACAATTTCAAGCGGAGTATAAAATGGATAAAGGAGAAGATGTCATGCGAATTGCAGTAACATACGAAAATGGCGACATTTATCAGCACTTCGGACATACCGAGCGGTTTAAGATTTACGATGTTCAAGACGGTAAGGTGATGGATAGCCGCATCATCGACACCAACGGTCAGGGGCACGGCGCGCTTGCCGATATTCTCCGCTCTTTGCATGCGGATATCCTGATCTGCGGCGGCATCGGAGGCGGTGCACAGATGGCACTTGCCGAATGTGGTATCAAGCTGTTTGGCGGTGTTTCCGGCAACGCTGATGCGGCAGTTGACGCATACCTTGCCGACAACCTAAGTTATGATCCCGATGTAAAGTGCAATCACCACGATCATGAACGCAGTGATGAGTCTCATGCTTGCAAAAGCCACGGTTGCGGAAAAGGAAATTGCGGTAACCGTTAATGTGATAATATCACGGAATAATACTTCTGTATGTGATATGAAATATAAAAAGGAGGCGAACCGATGATTTAAAGCGCCCGATTTGCGGTTCAGGCAAGGACGCGTTCAAATTGAAAGAGGACGCTGCCGACAGTACGGAAAGCAACCTCGAGAAGCCGCATACCGAAAAAGGACTCTCCCCATGGAAATGATCATTATCTGCTCTAACCTCGCAAGAGGCTGTGAAAAGCAGTATGTGCCGAAAGAAAGCGAGAACTTCAGAAAGCTTGCGGAGTTCTTCCGTTCGGGGGCAGAGCCTGCCGGTGAAGTCAGCACCGAAAAACTTCTTGAACTGCTTGACAAAGACCTCTCGGTAGGTTTTCCTTACGGGAATGCCGTGGCAAGCGAACAACCCGACAGGGGTGCACTTCGCTGTCAGGTGTGGGCTGAAAACTAACACGGATGTTGCAGTCCCTTCTTGTTCGCTATCAGGCGGAGGGAGAAAAGATGCTCGAGGGCACAGGCGTGTATGTCTGCACGATCTGCGGATTTGTTTTTTTAGACGATGAACCGCCCGCAATGTGCCCGGTATGTAAGGTGCCGTCGTGGAAGTTTGAAAAGGTCGAAGGGGGTGCGGAATAATGACTGAAAAATATGCTGTAAGAAATTTGAGACTTTGCACCAAGGATTGCCTTTGCCTCTATGTTTGTCCGTCAGGTGCCACCGATACGGAGAACAGCATTATTGATGTGAATAAATTCATCGGTTGCGGTGCGTGTGCAGATGACTGCCCCTCTAGTTCGATCTCCATGATGCCGCAAGAGATTCCCCCTCAGCAGCCGAAAGAGGACAAGGTAGTCGAGGAGGCGTTACGTGCGTTTGTCCAGAGCAAGGCGGAAGCAGAAAATATCGCTTCACAGTTGCCTGATATTCTGTCAAAGGCAGTTGCAAAATAGTCAAGGCTGATGGCAGAGGACATGTGCCGTGAGGCAGGCTATATGCTTCCTCAGAGTGCAAATACAAAGGAATTTTTGGAACTCGTTAACACTTATCCTGGTATCCCCGCCGATGTGGTGGACTCATTACTTACAACCATAAAATTTTATGAAAATACAGAAAAGAAAGAGGTAAAAACAATGGCTAAATGGAAATGCAGCGTTTGCGGTTATGTTCACGAAGGAGACGAAGCACCCGAAAAGTGTCCCGTCTGCAAGCAACCCAAAGAGAAGTTCGTCAAGATCGAAGAAGCTCCCAAGAATCCTTACGCAGGCACAAAGACCGAAAAGAATCTATGGGAAGCATTTGCCGGCGAATCTCAGGCAAGAAACAAGTATACATACTTCGCAAGCGTAGCAAAGAAGGCAGGATACGAGCAGATCGCCGCACTTTTCCTTCAGACCGCAGAGAATGAAAAGGAACACGCAAAGCTGTGGTTCAAGGCTCTGGGTGAGCTTGGCGACACGGCGGAAAACCTGCTCCATGCCGCGGAGGGTGAGAACGCAGAGTGGACCGACATGTACGAGAGAATGGCTCGTGAGGCAGAAGAAGAAGGCTTTACCGCTCTTGCCGCACAGTTCCGTGGAGTTGCCGCTATTGAAAAGGCGCACGAGGAAAGATACCGTGCACTTCTGAAAAATGTTGAGACGAAAGCGGTATTTGAAAAGTCAGGCGTAACCGTTTGGGAATGCCGCAACTGCGGACACATCGTTGTCGGTGTTAAGGCACCCGAGGTTTGCCCCGTATGCAACCACCCGCAGGCTTATTTTGAAGTAAGAAAAGAAAACTATTGATTTAGGGAGGAACCATCCATATGTGTGACAACAATAAATTCTATATTTGCGAACATTGCGGCAACCTTATCGGTATGATTCACGATGCAGGGGTACCTATGATGTGTTGCGGGCAGAAAATGACAAAGCTTGAACCCGGAACGGTTGAGGCAAGCCACGAAAAGCACATTCCCGTAGTCACCGTTGAAGGAAACAACGTAAAGGTCGTCATCGGCTCAGTGGAGCACCCCATGGTCGAGGAGCATAGCATCCTGTGGGTATATCTACAAACCACCAAGGGCGGTCAGCGCAAGTGCCTTGAAGTGGGCAAAGCGCCTGAAGTGACATTTGCTCTCGCTGATGAAAAGCCCGTTGCCGCATATGCATATTGCAATCTCCACGGCTTGTGGAAATCGGAAATTTAACATAGAGAAAAATCAACATGGAGGAAAATTAAAATGAACACAAAAGTACATGAGCTGTTAAATCAGCAGATCAACAAAGAATTCTATTCCGCATATCTCTACCTCGATTTCTCGAATTATTTTGAGGATGCAGGTCTTGACGGCTTTGCCAACTGGTATAAGATTCAGGCGCAGGAAGAGCGCGACCATGCAATGCTCTTTTATCAGTACCTGCAGAATGAAAATCAGAAGGTGACGCTTGAAGCTATCGACAAGCCCGACAATGCTTTCTCTTGCCATATGGACGTCTTGAAGGCGGGACTTGATCACGAGAAGTATGTTACCTCGCTGATCCACAACATCTACGCCGAGGCATACGAAGCAAAGGATTTCCGCACGATGCAGTTCCTTGACTGGTTCGTAAAGGAGCAGGGCGAAGAGGAGACCAATGCCAATGATCTGATATCCAAAATGGAGCTTTTCGGTTCAGATCCCAAGAGTCTGTATATGCTCAACCAGGAACTTGCGGCAAGAGTATATTCCGCACCGTCGCTTGTATTATAATTAACGGAACAACACTATATGCTATTGTTTTGATAGCCTCGCTTGATGATCCGTACATCTATTTTGTAGCGTCACGGTTTTGCATCTGAATCGGACACACATCACAGCAAAAAGCACCTGCGCGAGCAGGTGCTTTTTGCAACGAAATCCGCCGCCGGCGGAAGAAATCCACCTTTGGTGGATGAAATCGCTTCGCGATGAAATCTGCCTTTCGGCAGGAGAAGGCGGCGGATTTAATTTCATCTGAGGCGGCACGCCGAAGATTTCATCCGAACTTTCCCGGATTTCATCGTGCAAAGCACGATTTCATTTCAATTTCCCCACAGAGCCAAAACTGTAGACAGATTTGAACCACCACACTCCGTCCCCTACCGAAAACAAGGACAATCCTAAAATGATGCTTTTACAGTTTGGATAGATTCGAACTGCCACATCAGTTTGGATCCGCTTCAAACAGTAAATACGAAAAACTCATTTCTTCCAACGGACAGATCCGAACTACCGAAAACCAAATATTGACCTACTGAAGACAAAGAAGAGGCATTCGCCGCAAAAGTGGTTTGTGAGTATGAAATGTACCCAACCAAACCTCAAACATAGATTTGCATTTTTGAGTCTCGAATTTACAGTTTTCTTTATCAGCCTTCCGTGAGAACGGCTCAAAAACGCCAAAAAGCCTTGAAAATCAAGCCTTTTGTACCGTTTGGTGCAAAAATGTGATTTCGGATAAATGGTAGAGATACTCAGTTCGATTGCGGTTAGAGATAAAAAGCAAGTCCTCATTTTGAGGACTTGAAAACGAACCGTAATATCGGAGTTACGCTTCATGCCCTCATTTTGAGGGCATGAATACCGCTATCAAAGCGACAAAATGTCGCTTTGAATAATTCACAGTAGTGGCGCATCCACTCATCTAAAGTCGCAAATATTACGCCTCTGTAGTCAAAGAAAGAGGCTCGGCGAGAGTCGAGAATTTCAGTGGGTCGTTTTGATTCACTGATTTTTTCCCTTTCCCCTTTGTCCGAAATCTTTGAAGGACAGATTTCTCCGCCCGGAATTCACAAAGAGTTCCTTGAAAAAAGTCGCAAAATATGGTAAAATAGAAGCATCACAGAAGAAGGAGGTGTTACGATGGCGACGAAAAAAGAAAAGTATGAGAGTATGCGGATCATGTCCCTTGAGGGCAGCGTGCTGTATAAAAACGAGGGATTTACCGCCCTCAAGAACGGCAAGCCCAATCCGGGTGCTTTTCGCGGCGTGCTTGATGAGAGTCTGGACACGCTGAAACTTGCGGAGATATACGAGCGTCACGAGGATGAAATCGGCTACCCTTATCTTGAAGGCGATCACAATTACTGCCGTGCCATTGTCAACGTCTCCTTTGAACGGGCAGTCAAGGTGTTTGAGTCCTGCGGCAACCGCTATGTCCGGAACGGCTATACAGTGATCGATGCGGATATGGAAGACCACGTCTGCATCCGTACCGAAAACGGCAGACCGACGCTTGTTGCCATCGAGGTGTCCTACAGAGATAAGGGCGGATATGCTCCCGTTGAGCATCCGGTCTCGGATGACATTCTCGGCAGGTATTTCGTTTATGATGCAGAGTCTCTTACCTATCGCAGAAGCGACAAGGTCATTCCCACCGCCTTCACCTGTCAGGATATCCGTGAGCATCTCTACACACATGGCTTCGATATCGACGGCATCCACTACGTTCGCTACAAGCGAAGCGCGGGAGCGAGCCGTGACGGTCGTTGTCTTTTCATTGCCGAGCCGCTGTATGCGGATATGATGGCATGGAGCTCCTGCGACCTCTCTGCCGATACCGCCTCCGACCAAGCCTCTTGGCAGGCGTATATCGCACTGACACTCAGCAGTATCGAAAGCACGATCAGGCTCCCCAAGAAATCTATCCTCATCATCCGTGACAGAGTCAGCCGTTTTACCGAGAATGTGGTATGCGTCAAGGAAAACGACGCTCACGACCTCAGAGCAGAGGAAGAAGAAACCGAGATTGAAAACGTCATCTGGGACGGCGAGGCTCTGCTGGAAGCCGGGGTATTCAACGAGAACGGATACGGTGGACGCGGCATGATGCTTCTGCGTAACCGTTTCTTCAAGACCTGCGCCTTTAACACCAACCTGCAGGACTGGTTCTTTGATAACGATATCAAGTACGTCAGCCAGCTCGCTGGCTACACCACGGCGAGAGATATCAAGGACGTCAAGCTGGTCATCACCGAGAGCAGCGTCAAGTATCTCAAATTCATGCCCAAGGATATGTCCTTCGAGGAAAAGTGCAAGCGCTTCCTTGACGCGCTCTATGAGGGTAAGAACAACTCCGTATTCGGTGTGGTCAAAGCCGACCACGATGCTCCCTTGATGCACGGAGATATGGCGTACACCAACTATCAGCTTCTCAATACCCTCGGGCTTACCCGTGAGGGCATCGGCAAGCTCCTTGAACCGTCCTTCCGCTATCTGCAGGATATGCTGGACAGATCTCCCGTTCTGCGTTATCAGATCAACATGACCACCGACCACGCCACCATTGCGGAACAGGAACTTCCCGACCTTGCCAAATACCGTCGGGATACCGTTCTCGACATGACCTGCCGCACGCCGCTGTTCGAGCAGACCGAGTTCTACAAATCCTTCCGCAGCGATACCACCAAGTATTTCAAGAGAAAGCTGAAGAAAGGACGAGTCGCCGTCTGCGGAAATTATCAGGTTCTGTTCGGCAACGCCTACGAATTTCTATTGGCACTCACCGACGAGAGCTACGAACCGACCGAGTCCTTTTCACTGGAGGACGGACAGGTATGCACCACGGGCTTCGCTCACGGCGAGATGGTGCTTTGCGCACGCAGTCCTCACATCACCATGGGCAATCTCTACCTCGCACGGAACACGCACAGCTATGACCTTATGCGGTACTTCAATCTCACGCCCAACATCATTTGCGTGAATGCAATTGAAAGTAATATCCAACAAAGGCTCAACGGTTGCGATTACGACTCCGACTCTATGCTCGTCACCAATAACGAATGGATCGTAAACGGTGTGGTCAACGCATACGATATTCTCAAAGTCCCCGTATGCAAGGCAGAGCCTGTCGGCAAGACCGATTACGTCAACATGCCAAAGAGCCTTGCGGGGCTCGACCAGACCATCGCAAAGAATAAGATCGGAGAGATCGTCAATCTCTCGCAGTTCCTCAACTGTTTACTTTGGGAAGCCTATGTGACAGGAGAGAGCGAATACCATCCCTTCTACCGTGACATCTGCGTCCTCGCCGTCATGTCGGGCATGGAGATCGATAAGGCGAAGCGTTTGTATTCTGCCGATTCCACCAAGGTGCTCTCACGCCTGCGCCATTACCGTCAGAACTTCAAAAAGAAGAATGGCGGTAATCTCCCTGCGTTTTATAAATTCATCGTGGGAGATGAGAGCGCGGACGTTGGCGAAAACACGGCTACGCTTGAAGCCCCTATGTCCTTCGTTCACGATGCGGTAGCCACATTCCCCGGCAGAGCAGCTTACACAAGGACGCTCTCTCTGTCCGAGCTCTTCGAGTTGGATGCAAGCGATGCAGGCGCAAACGATACCCGCAAGAAGCAGAATATTATAAAGGCGGTCAAGGAGGCTCACACCAAGATCACGGCGATGCAAACTGCCATGAAGGATGCCGACGATGACGAGAAGCTCATCCTCTGCGATGAGGCAAACGAGGTCTACCAAGCCTGCCTCAAAATCGTCTCCAAGAACGTGGCAAACGACCATATCCTCTGCATGCTTCTCTCGGAGATCGACCATCCTGACAAATCGAAATACGATATCAAGTCAGCGCGGTATCTGCTCTTCGCAAGCCTGCTCTACGAGGACAACCGCAGGATTCTTTCCAAGATCAAAACCGTCGAGGGCTTCGAGCCTTATGACCTTGTCAGAGTCGATCCCGAAAGCGTTCCCGAAGGATACCGCACGGAAGATATCTACGGTTTTCCTCACGGACATCTGCTGATCAAATAACAGAAACAACACACCTATGAGTGTCGAGATGATCTCGGCACTCCTTTTTTATTCTCAACGAAAGGAGGTAGAGTGAATGAAGCAGTCGATGTATAAGAACCGAGATGAGCTTCCCATGTTCCTCACTGTTATGGACGTGGCATGTCTCCTCGGCATCTCCCGTGCCAGCGCTTACGAGCTGGTGCGTGAGGACAATTTCCCCAAGCTCAAGATCGTTCAGGGGCGAACCATCATCCCCCGTGACAGACTCCTCGAGTGGCTCGATGAGCAGACGAGATACAACAGAGCTTGATACGGTGAACGCAACAGTAAGTGAACCGTATACCGCTGAAATGGGGGCACTTGCGGTTTGCGCTATGTTTTGGAAATATTCCGTTTCCGCTTGCGGAACGCAGTTGTTTAGACTGCGAGGAATATTTCGGGGCGGCGTAAATTGAACTTCAATTTATCGCTTACTGTACACGCCGCCTAAGCCCCCTATTTTTTTAGCAAGATAAAGCCATGTCTGATTGCCATGGCGAACCACATCGCACGGCAACGCCGAGCGAAGAAAAAGCACGGTGTAACAAGGCTTTTTGCAGATTGATAACGAATCGCAAAAAAATAGCCTTCATGTCTGCCGTGTGCCAAAATCGGGGGAAAACAGTCTAATAGCCCCAAAAACACAAGGCGTTGCAACGCAATTTTGAATGTCTGCTTGCGGCACCTTTGAAAATTTTAAGAAAGAACGAGGTAATCACTCATGAACAACCAAAATCAAAATTTAGAATCACGAGGCGTGAGCCTCACCCCTGCCCAGTGGGAACGTTGCGACCGTCTCACTGATGAATACGGCAAAAAGTCTCGCAATTCCTTCATCCGTGAAGCCGTGGATTTCTATTGTGCATGGCTGGAAAAGGAACACATGGAACGCTTCCTTCTGCCTTCTCTGGAGTCGGTTATGGACTCAAAGATCAAGGACAGCGAAGGTCGTATCCGAAACGTTGAATTCAAAATGGCAACTCAGATTGCCATGCTCACCGAGCTTCTCGCCGAGCATTTGAATTATTCCGAGGAGGATCTGGACCGTCTTCGTGCCGATGCCGTCCGTCATTTGAAGGAGACCAACGGCTCTTTCCGCTTCTGAGTGCGAGGTATGAATGGCAAAAATTATTGTAAAAGCACCGTTCTATAAGCCCGGACATAAGACGGAGAAGGGGCAATCACGCGGTGGTTACGCACAGTATATCGGAACGCGCGAGGGCGTAGAAATTCTTCGTAGCGGAATGGCAGGCTATATCGGTGAGCGCCGTGGCTCTCACGGACTCTTTTCCGACGAGGGCGTTGACGTTTCTCTTTCAAAAATCAGTGAGGAGATCGACAATCATCCCGGTAACGTATGGGGATTTATCATCTCACTCAAGCGCGAGGATGCCGAGAGAGTTGGCTACAATTCTGCCGAGCAATGGGTCAATCTCCTGCGCTCCCGACGGAATATTATTGCAAAAGAGATGGGCATCGCTCCCTCAAATCTGCGCTGGGTAGCCGCCTATCACAACAAGGAAGCCAACCCTCACGTCCACATGATGGTATGGTCATCAAGACCGCAAGAGCCGTACCTGTCTCGCGATTGTAAAATTGCTCGGGGCTGACGAGCAGATCTCGGAGCTGTACGATGCGTGGTACAGATATAAATGCGAGATCGTTCGTACCTATACCGATGAGATTCCCGACAAGATTCCCATCGAGGACAACGAGGAATTCAAATCGATTCGCGATGCTGTTGTCAAAAGTGCCTCGGAGATTTTCTCTCCGTCGGCACAACCGGAGCGAGAGATCGACTACGATTATTCCGAGATGAAGGACAGAAAAAACGATTTTTATTATCTCTCCCACCGCGCCGAGATATTCGACGAACCCATTACGTTCTACCGTCTCGGCAGATATTATTTTGAGAAAACCGACGATATGGAGAATGCAGAATGGTGGCTTCGCAAGGCGGCTGACCGAGGTCTTGAGCTCGCCTCTTACCTCGTCTACAAGGGCTACCGTGACGGAAAGTTTACCGAAAGGCCCGGCGATAAGCTCCGCTATCTCCGCATGGCTGTGGACACAGGCTTCGGCTATGCCGAGTATGAATACGCCAAATATCTGATGGATAGGTCGCCCGATGATGCCAAGGAATACCTACGCAGAGCCGCCTCTCACGGTAGCTTCCAAGCGGAATACACCTACGGTAAGATGCTCTTTGACGAGGGTAAGCGTGAGGAAGCGAAGGAATGGTTTGAACGTTCCGCACGGACAGATGCGTGGACACAGACGAGAGTCGGGCTCTTATTCTATTACGAGTACGAGGATCATGAGGCAGGCAAAGCCTTCCTTTCCTCTGCAGCCGAGCAGGGCTACGAGCCTGCGAAGGAAGCGATCAGGGCGATCAATAATAATCTCAACGCGCAAATAGTAATCGGTGTATGCGACCTGTTCTATTACGCAAGCAACTTCCTTGACGAGCGATGCGAGGATATGTACAGTCAGGAGCATCAGATCGATTACCACGGTATTGACAAGAAGCAACGCCGTGAGAACCAAGCCAAAAGGCAAGGAATCATTATGTATTAACCGAAAGGAGCTTTGATAACAATTTGATAACTATTCAAAAAAACGCTGGATATTGTCTCGAACGTGTGATATGTTTGGGGTACGCAAGCGAAGGGAGAATGATATGGCAGAGTTAATAAAAAAGCAGTATGGACGAGTTGTGTCGGTAGAACTACGCAATCCGTCGGAAATATGCCAAGAGAGGAATTGGCGAAAGGAATTTGAAGGCTTCTGCGGTGTCATGCATATTTATCAGAGCCAACACAAATCCCCCGGAAAGCACTATATCGTGATATACGATATAGCGAAAAACTATCTGAAAACCGGCACAGGTGATTTGGTAGAGTGTAAAAACCGCATAACGCTGACAACGAAAAATAGTATATACACCTTTGAGAGAATCAATATCGAAAGAAAGGCAGGTAATTAAATGGCAAATAAACGCAGACCGCAGGGTGACGGCACGATACGAAAGCGTAGTGACGGTAGATGGGAAGCCCGAATCATTGTCGGGCACAAGAATGACGGCTCGCCCATGTACAAGTCAGCATTCGCAAAAACGCAGAAAAGCGCGTTGAAGCAGCTCCACCAGCTCATAGAGCTGTACCGTGACGTTGATCTCACCGAGGACTGCCGAATGACACTCGGCGAGTGGATGGACAAGTGGCTGGATGAATATATGATGTTCTCCCTCCGTGAGAGTACCATAGAGGGATACCGCTGTATGGCAGAGCATCAGATCAAACGCTTTATCGGCAACAAACAGCTATCGTCTCTTACCACGGCTGACGTGCAGAGATTCTACAACAAGGTCAAAAAGGAAGGTAGAGCCAAGTCCCATCCGCTTTATGGCTACGAGCTGTCCAATACGATGGTGCGAAAGGTACACATGCTACTGCATCAGGCATTGGACGTAGCGGTCAAGGAACGGCTTATCGTGCGAAATCCCACGGACGGCACTACCATCCCGAAAAAGACAACCACCGAAAAGCAGGTGCTTGATGACGGTCAGCTTGAAAGATTTATGGAAGCTATCAAGGAAGAACCGTATTGGAACGACTTCTTCTACGTGGAGGTCATGACAGGACTTCGCCGTGGCGAGATATGCGGAATCAAGTGGAGCGATATCAACTTCGCAGAAGGAACGCTGAGTGTCACACGCTCGGTCGGTACAAAAGCAGGCGGTGGCGTGAGCATCGGCGAAACCAAGACAGGCGCGGGTGTGAGAACCATCACCATGCCTCCAAGCGTGGCAACGCTCCTCCAAGCAAAGCAAGCGGATGCGGTCAGCGAATGGGTTTTCCCACATTATACGAATCCATCTGACCCCTTGCATCCCAGCTCTGCTTATAAAAAGCTCAAAACCATTCTCAAAAAAATCGAGCTTCCCATGATGCGATTCCACGACCTCCGGCATACCTTCGCCACTCACGCAACGGACGGCGGAGTCGATCCAAAGACCTTGGCGGGCATTCTCGGGCACACGAACGCCAGTTTCACGCTCGACACCTACACCCACGTGACAGGCGATATGCAACGCAACGCCATGACGGTGGTCAACAATATGATGCAACAATTCTTAATCACGGAGGAAACAGATGGCAAAGAATAAGAGAAAACAAGGAGAAGGAACTCTCCGACAAAGAACGGACGGTCGCTGGGAAGGCAGGATCGTTGTAGGCTACAACGGAAAAGGCAATCCCAGAACAAAAAATGTAACCGCAAAAACAAAATACGAGTGCGAAGAAAAGCTAAAAGCACTAAAAGAAGAGCTCGGCAAGGTAGCCGAGCGAATCAAGCCGGACATGCCCTTCGGTGATTGGCTGGACTTCTGGTATCAGAACTTCAGCAAGCCTGCGCTAAGGGAAACCACAAGGGCAGGATATGAAAACTGCATCTATCAGCACATTATCCCGTCCATCGGCACGATACCGCTCTGTAAGCTCTCGCAGAACGACCTGCAGCAGTTTTACGCAAACCTCAAGAAGAACGGCAGGCTTCAATACTCCGAAACCTGCGGAACAGGGGTATCCAACCGACTGATACGCGCCTGTCACGCAAGATGCCGTTCGGCTCTTGAAAAGGCGGTGGCAGAAAACCTGATCACAAGGAATCCATCCCTTGGCTGTAAGCTACCGCCCAAGAAAGGAAGAGAGATGCAGGTGCTGACACCTGCCGAGATCAGTCGCTTCCTCGCACGTGCCAAAGAGGAAGGATACTATGAATTGTTCCTTCTCGAGCTCTCCACGGGAATGCGCCGAGGTGAGATACTCGGACTCAAATGGAGTGACCTCAATCTCTCGGGTGGCAGTCTGCGGATAGCAAGAGAGGTCGTGCCTGCAGGCGGCAAGATCGTCATACAGCCACCCAAGACCAAGAATTCAATAAGAACCGTCGTGCTACCGCCTTATATGGTAGCCAAACTCGCCGATATGGAGAAAAGCAAGACCTGTGAGTGGATATTTCCATCGCCCGTGAAAGAGGGAGAGCCAAGAAATCCTACGGCGATACACCGCAGATTCAAGCTCATACTGGAACGCTCGGGATGCAAGAACATCCGCTTCCACGACCTGCGGCACACCTTCGCAACCATGGCACTTGAAAATGGTATGGACGTGAAAACCCTATCCGATATGATAGGACACATCAGCGCGGAAACGACGCTCAACATCTATTCGCATATCACGGATACGATGAGAGCACAAGCCTCGGTGAAGATCGACCGCAAAATCGGCGGTACAGACGCTCCAATGCCCGAAGCCAAGGAAGAACCACGGCAAGTGCAAACAATCAACGTGGACGAGAATTTCGAGCCGTATACGCCCAAAATCCGCAAGAGTGGCACGGGATGCGTCTATCAGATCAACGACAGCCTGTGGGAAGGTAGCTTCTATCCAAGACTCGCCGATGGCAAGCGAAAGAAGTTTAACGTCTACGCCAAGACGAGAGAAGAATGCGAAAAACTACTCGCAGAGATGATAGCTGAAAAGAAATCGGAGATCGCAGCCGAAAAGGCAAATACAAAAACCGCATAAACGTCAAGAGGGCTGACCAAAACAAACGGTCAGCCCTCAAAAAATGCGGTGCAGAAGGCAAAGAAAATGGCTCTGAGAAATGCTTCTCAGAGCCAAAATGGTCGGAGTGACAGGATTCGAACCTGCGGCCTCTTGGTCCCGAACCAAGCGCACTACCAAGCTGTGCCACACCCCGCGACCAAATCATTATAGCACAGTCTGTGGCGCCTGTCAAGAGGAGACGCGCGAAATTCACAATTAAGAAACAAGTTCGGCGGCGCCGCGCCCAAAGGACAGGCAAAATGCCTGTCCTTTTTGCTATCGGTTCAATAACATGAAACCGTGAGCATTGCAAGCATAACGACTTGAAAAACAGCCGAAAAAATGGTATAATGGATTCCGGCAAGAATAATTGCCACTATGAATGCAAAAACTCATAAGCTGTTTGCTTTTGTTTACCATCTGTGAGGCAATAACAACCACCTATCGGGAAATAGTGGAATTTATTTTCCCGCTCCTTTATAATGTAACCGCGGAAAGGAGGGAATAGGATTGAAGATTGAGATCAAAATTGAGGAGAGCTGCACCGAACCGAAAATCGTCATCGTGACAGACAGGGTCACTGACAAGATTAACGAAATTATAAAGAAGCTTTCGGTGGAGCCATCGGAGGTGCTTGCGGGGTTTCGGGATGAACAGGTGACCGTGCTGGAGCCAAACGAGATTGATAGGATCTATGCTTCTGGCGGCAAGGTCTATGCCGAAACGAAAAACGACGCATTTCTGCTCCGCCTGCGGCTGTACGAAGCGGAGCAACGTCTTGCGAACGCTTCCTTCGTGCGCATATCAAACAGCGAGATTATTAACCTGAAAAAAGTCAGGGGCTTCGATCTGAGCTTTACGGGAACTATATGCGTTTCTCTCTCAAATAGAACGGTTACTTATGTTTCCAGGCGGTATGTTGCTAAAATCAAACAATTATTGGGATTATGAGGTGGAAAAAATGAAAAAGAAAGTGATTTTGCGCGGATTGTTCGGACTGCCTGTCGGAATCGCCATCGGGTTTGTCATTACGCTGCTGATCTCCATCTGCATCGGAGACGGCGCTTTTTACCCTGTCACGCCGGAACTGATCCAAACGACGGGGAACCAACTGAATGCAGTTATTTTGCAGACGATCCTGTGCGCCATCCTTGGTGGGGGATTTGCGATGGCGTCCGTGATTTGGGAAATTGATTCATGGAGTCTTGCAAAGCAAAGCGGCGTATACTTTTTGGTTATCAGCGTGGTCATGCTGCCGATTGCTTATTTTGCTAATTGGATGAAGCATTCAATTGCCGGTATTCTTTCCTATGTGGGAATCTTCGTAATGATTTTTGCGGCGGTCTGGATTTCACAGTATCTGCTTTGGAAGAGGCGCATCAAGAAAATGAACGCACGAATTCACGGCGAGGATGATCAAAAGCGAAATTAAGTTCGTCAATGTAAAGGAATAACAAGCCCACCGCCAGATCACCTTTTGGAAGTGAACTCTCAGGTGGTGAATCCCCTGACCACCGTGTAACAACAGAAAGAGAAAACCCAAAATTGCCATTTGGATCGCGTGTATAAATGCGCGATATTGGCGGCGCGGGAAGAAATGTCGCGGTGAGATAAGTATCGTTTACAACATGCGAGGAAAAAATATGAATTACATCCGTATTACGAAGGAAAACATCGACAGGGAGCACATCTGCTGTGCCATGTCGGGCAAGCAGAGCCTCGCCAAAAAGGAATGGCTCAAACAGCGTTTAGACGAGGGACTTGTTTTTTATCGAAGCGAGGAACGCGGCAAGTGCTTTATCGAGTATATTCCGGCTGAAAGCGCATGGGTACCCATTGAAGCAGACGGTTACATCTATATCAACTGCCTGTGGATTGCGGGTTCTATGAAAGGGCACGGATATTCCAACGACCTTTTGAACGAGTGCATAAATGACGCCGTAGCTCAAGGTAAAAAAGGCGTCTGCATCCTATCTGCCGAAGGACGCAAGAGGGAATTTCTTTCCGATCCGAAATATATGGAGTACAAGGGCTTTTCCGTCGCAGATGTGTCCGATTGCGGGATTAACCTTATGTATTTGCCCATTGTGCCGAACGCCGAGCCGCCAAAATTCAGAGAATGCGCCAAGCATCCGACGGTAAACGAGGACGGATTTGTCCTATATTATACCGACCAGTGTCCGTTTACTTATTATTGGGTGCCGAAAGTAAGGGAAGCGGCAAAGGAACACGGCATTTCGCTAAAGACTATTCACATAGAGAGCAGAGAAGAGGCACAGAGCGCGCCAACCCCCGTTACAACTTACGCGCTGTTTTGCGACGGAAAGTTTGTAACGCATGCGATACAGTCGGATAAAAAGTTCCTGGCACATGCGGGGATACCGGACTGAACCGCCGAGCACATGATCTCCTGCTTTATCTTTTTTCCTTGATTTTTGCTTTGGGGCGGATCCGTTCCCCTGCTTGCAAGAACAGTATACAACAGGTTTCTCGGCTTGTAAAGTACGCACTTTTTTGTGCCTCGGTAATAAAAAAGTAACCCTTGGCTAAGGGCTTGAAAAAGCGCGGATGCTATGGCAAAGTGGGGGAACGATTATAAAAATATGTAGTGGAAGGACTCGCCATGCCATACGACAAAAAGACGCGGGATGTGCTTCAGGCATATTATGAAACGCATGATTTTACCGGAAACATCCCTGCCTTCGATGAAAAAAATACGCCCGCACAACTGAGGAAATTGCAGAGGCACTCGGTTATAAGACGCACAGCGCCGTGACCAAACGCCTGCAAGCTGTGCGGGGGCAGTTTGAAATGTATATAAAAGAACAAGGATAAGATATCGATAAATCGGGATTTGCAGGTGTGATTGATGAGAATTGTAGAAGTTACAGAAAACAAAAAACAATATCTTGATTTGCTCCTATTGGCGGATGAGCAGGAAGATATGGTTGACCGTTATCTCTATAAAGGTAAAATGTATGTTCTTGATGATGACGGAGTGAAATGCGAGTGTGTCGTAACGGACGAAGGGAATGGAATACTTGAAATTAAGAATATCGCTACTGTTCCCCCGTTTCAGCGAAAAGGTTATGCCCAAGCACTGATTGAATTTCTTGTTGAAAAATACCGCGGACAATTTTCGATACTGCAAGTGGGAACCGGCGACAGCCCGTTGACGATACCCTTTTATGAAAAATGTGGCTTTGTACGCTCGCATATCGTGCCAAATTTCTTTACGGATCATTATGATCACCCGATATATGAGTGTGGTGTGCACCTTGTAGATATGGTGTATTTGCAAAGACCTCTATAAAACAAATTCCGGTTTGTCGAATTGACATCATAAACATGCCGCCACCCGACCGCCGTGTAACAACGGAAAGAGAAAAGCAAAAAGCCTTGAAAACTCATTGTTTTCAAGGCTTTTTGGTGGTGCGGGCAAGAGGACTTGAACCTCCACCGAGTTGCCCCGACTAGAACCTGAATCTAGCGCGTCTGCCAATTCCGCCATGCCCGCATATTAAATTAAGAGGAGACCGAGAGGGAAAACCGCACCGTTCCGTTTGAAAAGGTGGTGCGGGCAAGAGGACTTGAACCTCCACCGAGTTGCCCCGACTAGAACCTGAATCTAGCGCGTCTGCCAATTCCGCCATGCCCGCATATTAAATTAAGAGGAGACCGAGAGGGAAAACCGCACCGTTCCGTTTGAAAAGGTGGTGCGGGCAAGAGGACTTGAACCTCCACCGAGTTGCCCCGACTAGAACCTG
>OIXH01002071.1_pt1 | contig 20865 bp, 15 predicted proteins | sample 1587741 | NCBI WGS metagenome assembly OIXH01 (sample SAMEA3888916, study PRJEB22519) | human gut metagenome | biome: human gut; feature: human-associated habitat; material: faeces | place: Denmark | collected 2011 | reverse complement strand
GGTCCCCCAGCTTCAGCAGCTTCTCACGGTCCTGCCGGTCCATCTGTTCCCGCAGCTCCCGACGGAGCCCCTCAATTTCGTCTCGCACATCCGTGCATGCGGGCTCACAGAAGAACCGCTGATGCAGGGCTCTCATGTAGTCGTTCATGTTTCTCGCCTCCTATCAGCGACACACAATACCGGAAGACGCTGAGAATATCCAGGGATTTTGACCACAGTTCAGAAAGAATTATCATTTGCGCAGTTCGAGTGGCGGGGCCCTATTATTGTTTACTGTGGCGCAAATTCTCGACCTGTTGACAAAGTAGCCCGCCGGCAAACACCATGGTAAAATGGAATCGGAGGTGGGGCGGATGCAACTGAAGCTGCACATGGTGACCATCGAGGACCTGGTGCCCCAGGAGCACTTCCTACGAAAATTGGAGGCGGCACTGGACCTTTCCTTCATATATCGTGAGACGGAGAAGCTGTACAGCCGCCGGTACGGCCGGCCGCCCATCGACCCGGTGGTGCTGGTAAAGTACCTGCTGGTGGGATACCTGTACGGCATCCCGTCGGAGCGGCAGATCGAGCAGCGCATCCAGACCGATGCGGCCCTGCGGTGGTATCTGGGACTGGATCTGCTGGATCGAGTCCCGGATCACAGCACCATCTCTCAGCTTCGCAGACGGAAACCGTCCTTTCGGAAGGTGTTCCGGCGGCTGTTTGAGGAAGTGGTGGAGCAGTGCGTGAGAAAAGGTCTTGCGAGCGGGCGGCTGGTGGCGACGGACTCCACCCACGTGAAGGCAAACGCGTCCCCGGCCTCGGAGCACCTGGTGGAGGCGACAGAGAAACCGGGGGCGTATTGGGAGCGGCTGGACGCGTACGAGGAAGAAGCGCTGGAGGAACTGGACCGGAGGACCCAGGCGGGAAAAACGGGCAGGAAACGGAGACAGAAGGGACGGAGCAGGCAGGTCAAAAGTCCCCTTCGGTATGACCGGAAATGGGCCAGCCGCACGGATCCTGAGTCGGGGCACCTGAACCGTCCCGGAAAGCCAAAGGGGCCCCATTATCTGTCTCATCAGACGGTGGACTGCGATCGCGGCATCATCCTGGATGTGGCGGTGACCTCCGGAGAAGTGAACGATGCGGTACCATATCTGAGGCAGATCGAGCATATTCATCAGGAGATCCTCCCCACCCGGGCGGCCGTGGCGGATGCGGCCTACGACCTTCCGCTGTTCCACCGGGTGCTGCGTGACCACGGCATCCGCTTTTATGTCCGGCCCATGCCCCGCTCTGCGGCGGCCCTGGGCGGAGCTCCCGGGTCTCCCTTTCTCTACGATGAGGAGAACGATCTCTATACCTGTCCCGGCGGAAAGACGCTGCACCTTCGGAACCTCAACCGCAGCGTCGGCGGACTGCACTGGGTGTATTTCGCGGACAGGAGCGACTGCGCCGCCTGTCCCTTAAAAGAGCAATGCGTGGGAAAGGGACGGGCCAAACGCCTGGAGCGCAGCTACTTCTGGAGGGAGATCCGGGAGGATCTGAGGGAGTTGGACAGCCCGACGTACCAGAGGGCCTTACGCAAGCGGCAGATCTGGAGCGAGGGCACTTTTGCAGCACAGAAGTGGGGGCACAGGTTGGGGCGGCTCCTGCGGCGAGGCTCAGAGGCAGCGGAGGACCACTGTCTCTTGTCAGCGACCGCATTGAACCTGAAGCGGATGATAAAATGGACCGTGTGACGCCGCGAGGCGTCTTTTTTGCTGCCTCCGCTTGCTTCTGTTGCTCTGGGGGAGATACTTTGTCAACAGGTCGAAATTCTGCGCTTACCATTCCTTCATAGTCATGCCGCCCCAGGTCTGGGTTTGTGTCTGCTCTTCTTCGTGATCGTCGGGCTGATGGCCCAAAGCGATGCGCAGTTCCTGGAGCTCCTGCATCCGCTTGCGGTCAATGTGCAGCCTGGGCTGTGCGGATGCAGTGGGTGCGTTGTCCCGGAAGATGTTGCTCATGTGGTAGAGCAGGCGGGACACTGTCAGCAGCAGTTCCGGACGTTGCCACTGCTCCTGCCGCTCCAGAACATACTGAGCATAGGGATGACCATACGCATTCGCCATCCGGAAGCAGTTCCAGGCTGCTTCTTCGTCTTTGGGGACACCGTTGCCAGTGAGGTACAGCTTTCCCAGCAAGTAGCTGGCCCATGGATGGTTCTGGTCGGCTGCATGGCGGAGATACTCTGCCGCTTTGACTGCGTCCTTTTGCACGGACTTGCCCGTCAGGTATTCCTTTCCCAGCCGGTAGGCGGCGTCAGTGTTTCCGTTTTGAGCCGCTCTCTCCAACCATTGGATTCCATTATCAGCGTCATGCACCTCCGGATCATCAGAGAGATATAGCTTGCCAAGCGCGTATTGTGCTGCGGGAAGATTTTGCTTTGCCGCCAGTTCCAGCCAGTGGGCGGCTTGTTCCGCGTCCGGTAGCAGCAAGCCGCCATCCCGGTACAGCAGCCCCAGGAAGTACTGGGCGTGGACATCACCGTACTCCGCCAGCCGCTCCAGATCTTCCACTGCCTCATCCCGCTGATCCAGCGGCAGCTTATTGTCTTCGATCCTGGCACGCAGCCGCAGGCACTCGTAGGAGACCTCCCAGTTTTCTACCCACTCACCCCGCTCTTCCCTCTTCTCGTCCTCGAAGGTGATCTTGCCCAGGCGGATATTCTCTGCCTCTCGGATGACCGCGTTCCGGATAGCCCGGAACTCCTTCTGCTTTGACAGTGGCGGGCGTCGCTGCTTCTTCCCTGAGTAGAACTCGTTCACCTGACACTGGAGCTCCCACCATTTCTGGTAGCACTCGTTTACGACAGGGATGCACTCCAGCTGATCCACGATCTCATCTACCTGCCGCTTCATGGGCGGTGGAAGATAGCCATAGGACGTCTTGCCCTTGACCTCCCCCAGCTGCTGGGACAGCTTCCAGATCATCTGCTCGGCCCGAGTGTGCTCACAGACCGTCTCCCGCATCTGGAGAGACAGCTCCAGCATAACTTTCCTGGTCTCCTTCACCAGCTCGTCCCGGGAGACAGACTTCTGCTCGTAGACGTGGAGCAGCTCCTGTTGGAAGATGTCGTTGGTGAGCTGAGACCTGATTGACCGAATACCGTTCCGGTCGAGATGGGCTTGTCCCGGTTTCACCGACCAAGCCATCATGTGGACGTGTGGGTGGTGCCCTTCATCATGAAAGGCAGCATACCACCGGAAGTCCTGATGCGGGATGTGCATAGCCGCCGCGATGTCGTTTCGGTGCGCACGGAGCAAGGCCCTCCACGCCTGCGCGTTGTTGTAGCCCAGCCGCTCCGCGTCCTCCCGGTGCAGGGAGAGGATGTGCGTCCAGACATTGCCGGTGTAGTGCTCCAGTTCTGACATGGCGGCATCCAAGTCCACATGATCCGCGTCACCGAACAATCCGTGATCCCCCAAATGCTCCGCGCGGGGCCGCGTTGCGATGTACTGCATGTAGCCGTCCGTCTGCTGCACCTGCTTCCAGTGTTCCTCCAGTGCCAGCGTGATGAGTGACGAGGCGTTGGCCTTTGTAGGCTTCTGCACGTAGTCCTCGTACTCCAGCAGTTCCTGCACATCCGGGAAGTCTTTCGTCAGTTTTGTGATGAGCTGCTCCTGCTTGCGGGTTGGCGGACGGTCATCCGGGATGATCTCCACCCGTTCCCGCGTCGCGATGTAGCGGAGATAACCACCAGCGTTTTGCTTGCCGCACTGGATGTACGGGCTCTTGACGATCAGTCTTGCCATCCATCATCACCGTCCCGCTGCTCCTGCACGCGCTTGGCGATCTGCTCCAGACGCAGACGTCCGTTGAACTTCTTCACGTTGGCCACGCTCTCCGCGCGCTTTCGCCGCAGGTACGCTTCGTCCAGATTGACGCAGTCCGCGAGAACGCTGATGCCCAGATCCAGTTCCACCGCTTGTTTGAAGAGCAGCGACGCCATGCGATCTTCAAACTGATCCAGCCGGCCGTCCAGATAGGACTGCACCGAGGACGGGAGAAACAGTCCGGCATTATTGGCACTGAGATAGTCCAGATAGAAGTTGATGGCGTTCTCGATAAATCCGGTGAAACTGCGGCTACCGTCTTCCGTATAACGCCGCTCCAGCCGCGCCTTCATCTCCGGCGTCAGGTAGAGGGCAAATTTCTCTTTTTGGCTCATAAAGGCCTCCTTTTTGGGGGTTGACCCCTGTTTTTTTCTTATGGGCGTAAGCGCTGCGGGATAACGACCGCAGAATTTCTTTCCTCTGCCGTTTTTGACCCCATTTCTGCTGACTCCGGGGTCCTTTGAAACTGCCCGCACTGCGGGCAGATGTAGCTTTCAGAAGGCGGGGCGGTGACCCCGGCTCTTTATCCCGCTTTTTCTTTCGTCCTCCGCAGAGTCTCAAAAACGGCCCAAATTCGTCCGAAATTCCCAGGAGGGGCTGGGACCCTGCCGGGTCCCGAACTGCTCCACACAGGGCCTCACAGCGGGGCACACGGTGCGTTCTCTGTGTTCCGCGCCAGGAGAGCTTGGGCCTGCTGCCATTTCTGCTGTTCCTCCAAGCGAAGCATCTGCTGCTGGTAGCAATGATCCATTGCCGCCTGGATCGGCAGGATGGTGTACTGATTGTTGCCGTTCCGCTTCATGCCATGTTTGTCAATATAGGCTGTGTTTTCAACCGCGATGAACTGCTTGTCCGCTAACTTCGCGATGTGCTTCACCACAGTGGACACGGTAAGATGCACCGCTGCGGCAATCGTGCGGTAGCTGGGATGGCACTGATGCGTGCGGCGGTCCTCGCAGTAGAGCAGGTAGGCATAGACTGTGATGGCACCGTGACCAATGTTCAGGAAGAAGAGTTCATTGGGTAGAGAGAAAAAATTCTTGCCGGTGTTTTTGAATACAGGAACCATGTGTTGATCCAGTAGTCGGCGATGGTTGAGTTCAGAGAGTTGTTCTGCAGCCATGTCTGCACTCATGTGCAGACGGGACGCGATTTCATCCGCGCTGGGTAGGCCATCTTTTTTGCAGTGGATATGCAGATAGCAGAGATAGGCGAGGATAGCAAATCCCTGTGGCTTGAGATCCCATTTCCAAACATCATTGGGGAGTGAGAAACGACATCGTTCCGGATTACGCTGATTGGAAAACATATTCATTTGCATTCTCCTCCTTCTGTGTGTTCTGTGACCCATTGAATGAATTGTTCCTTGGGCACCACCATGCGGTTGCCCACCCGCAGCACCGGGAAGCCCGGTTCGTGCATGAGTTCGTACCCACTGGACGGTGACACGCCCAGCACCTTTGCCACTGTTTTCGCGTTGAGGAACAGTGGCAGTTCATCGTAACTTTTGAAACCTGATTCTTGCATGTGCACCTCCTGTTTTCTGACTTACTGACTCTTGATCTGGAAACTGCTGGTGTGATATGACTCCCAATTGTATAGGGGAGGAAAGAGGCGATTTAATAACCCATTTCTGAAAATTTTTAAGAATATAGTTGACCGATGGAAAAGAGAAACCGGGCGCACGAGAACAACACGTTGACCAGCAGGAGACTGCATGGTTTCGTGTTCTTCTCATGCGCCCGGCAATTTGGTGACTCAAAGACAATGTCTTAGGACCCGTGGCTCGGTGCAGCATGGTTGCGGGTATAAATTCATACTTTGATACCAACAGAACGCCCGTTCTGTGTCACCGCCTGTTTTAGAAATTGGATTGAGCTGAGAGGCGCTTTTCTTTGTTATACACTGTACTAATTTTGCGATGATAGTATTGCTTTAAGCTTTAGGATACTTATAGGGATGCTAGGTAAATGTTGAAAGGAAATGAGACATGAAAATAGGTGCAAGCGACAAAATGCATTTGCAAAATTAATTGTTGGACGGTATAATTGCTAAAAAGACATCTGCACAAAAACGTATATTTTGTTATGGTTAATTTAACATTGGAGCGAGTTTATGTATGCTATGCTATCTAAAATTGATCCATCGCTGACAAGTGATAAACTACAGTATTCTGTAGAGAATCAATATTTTGAGCGCAAGAGTGCCCGTATTCAGGATAAAGAGATCGCCCACCAGATATCAGCAATGGCGAATGCTTCCGGGGGTGTAATTGCTGTTGGCATTGAGGGTAATGGTGACATAACAGGTGTAACTGACGAACGAGAAAATAAATTACGCCAAGTCCCTTTTGAATTCTTACAGACAATACCCAATCATCAAGTAGAAATTTTATTGGCCGAGAACGGGAAAAAGGTATTTTTGTTTCATGTTTCGCCTATGCCGGATGAGGTTATCAAAGGCAAAGACGGTGAGGCATATTTACGGGTGGGAGATACTTCGCGCAAGTTAAACGCCGAACAGTTATTGGAACTTGAATACTCAAAGGGAATACGAAGCTATGAAACGCAAGTTGTAAATGATGCATCTCTAGACGACTTGGATTTAGTGCTAATTCAGGAGTATTGTCAGATTCTCAATCTGAATGTAAGTAGCCCCTGGGATATTTTAAAAGCGCGCGGACTGATTAAGCAAAAAGAGGGAAAATGGATTGTAACAGTAGCGGCAATTTTACTTTTTGGGAAAATACCAACTCAATTTTTACCTTCAGCCAGAGTACGTTTTCTACGGTATGAGGGAACGGCTGCAGGTGTTGGTTCTGGATTTAATGTAGTGAAGGATATAACTATTGAGAAGCCCCTTCATTATCTGATTACAGAGGGGAAACAACTTATTGCAAGCCAGATGAGAGAGTTCCAACAGTTGGGCAAAGATGGAAAGTTTAGAAGAATTCCGGAATATCCAGAGTTTGCTTGGCTGGAGGGTTTGGTAAATGCAGTAACGCACAGAGATTACTCTATTGCTGGAGAATACATTCGGGTTACAATGTATGATGACCGGATTGAATTCCTGAGTCCTGGCAAGCTTCCGAGCATTGTCACCGTTGAAAACATCCAAAACACACGTTTTTCCAGGAATCCATTAATTGCGCGAGTTTTATCTGATTTTGGTTGGGTTCGAGAACTGAATGAGGGAGTCAAGCGGATTTACATGGACATGAAGTCCTATTTTTTGGAGCCACCTGTTTTTAGCGAACCTAACAACAAGACTGTACTTCTGGTTTTAAAAAACAATATTGCTTCCCGATCTTTGCGGAAAATGGAGGGCTTGAAATCCATTAGCATTGATGAGTGGGCAAAACTCGGACAGCTGGATCGGGAGATTGTTTATTATATTGCAAATTTGGAACAATGTACCATGAAACAGTTAGAGGAAAATACGGGAAGATCGCGACCGGCTCTGGTAAAGCACATAAAAGGGTTACTGAAAGAAAGTGGGGGACCGATCGAAGAACATGCGTCTTCGCCTAACGATCCCAGGAAATACTACACGATAGAGTAAACAAACTTCCGAGGAACTCTAAACTGACTCTTAATGCGATGGAGTATTAAAAGTTCCGAAAAGTGCTAAAAAGTACGAGATAGTGAAAAAATACTGACATTATTGTGCGGTTCAAAATTCTACTCTTAATTTTTTGCGTTGGAACTCTTAACTTCTAGTAATTTTACGGGGACATAATAGAACGGGTTGTGGACACTGATATTAGTGATTCCGTAGCCCGTTCTGTTTTTAGCTAAGAGTATTACACAAAGCCTTTGTTGTTGAGCAAAGATTTTTGTGCTATAATTACACAAAATTGAAACATTTCCCTGCCTGCAGTAAATAGGAAAATGGTGGAGGAACCAAGTGATTATTAACATCCAAGATGACATTCTGAAGGTCCATGCCCTTGGGCTGTTGGACGGAATGTTGATTGATAAGACGACAAAACAGCATATTATGTGGGCCACTGGCGCTTATGCATCTCTTGGGAAACGATATGAGTATAACGAGGAAATTACGCCTGATCTTATTACAGGGGAACATTCTTCTGTCATAAAAACTCGTGCCCGAAAAGCGATGGAGCAGCAGTCGGCACGAACCAGACAGCACGCTGAGGTGTTTACCCCCCTCTGGATGTGCCGGATGATGAATGACTATGCGGATGAGGTGTGGTTTGGCGCAAAGAATGTGTTCTTTAAGGAGAAAGTGCCAACATCCGCGGTGGAATTCCCAGAGCGCAAAAAATGGAAAAGCTATGTCGATTCCCGCCGACTGGAAATCACCTGCGGAGAAGCCCCCTATCTGGTCAGCCGATATGATGTTGAAACTGGAGAGGCTATCCCTATCCGGGAGCGGGTCGGTCTGTTGGACCGAAAGCTCCGGGTGGTGGGAGAGAATACTAAGACAGAGGCGGAATGGCTGGAGTGGGCGTTTCGGGCGTTTTGGGCTACCTATGGGTATGAGTTTCAAGGGGACAATGTGCTGATTGCCCGCGTCAATTTGCTGATGACCTTTGAGGAATATATGCAGGATCGGTGGAAACGAAAACCCGCCAGGGCGGAGTATGAGAAGGCTGCAAACATCATTGCCTGGAATATCTGGCAGATGGATGGCCTGACGGGAACAATTCCATATGGAACGCCTGAGGAGGCATTTCACCAGATCAACTGGTTTGAGATGCTGGGAGGGGACCAGAGCGAGAAGAAAGAGAGCCAGCCGCGATGCCTGGTACACAACTGGACAGGTGGCGGGAGCGTGGAGTTTTTATCTCTGCCAGTAAGGGGGAAAAAGGCCATGAAGTTTGATTTTATTATCGGGAATCCGCCGTATCAGGAAGAAATTGAAGGCTCGTCTGATAGACCGATTTATAATACTTTTATGGATGCTGCATACGGAATCTCAGATAAAGTGGAATTAATTACTCCAGCACGGTTTTTATTTAATGCCGGAAAAACGCCAAAAGCATGGAACCAGAAAATGATGGAGGACGAGCACCTAAAGGTGTTGCTATATGAGCGGGATAGTAGCAAAATTTTTCCCAATACGAATATTAATGGCGGGATAGCAATTACATATCGAGATGCACAGGAAAACTTTGGCGCAATTGAAATTTTTTCGGCATATGACGAATTGCGTAACATTCAAGAAAAAATTCAATCTTTTCTAAAAGATGGTGCCATTACAGAAATAATAATTTCTCAAAACCGCTTTAATTTAGAAGCATTATATGAAGACTATCCTGAATGTGCTGGCATAATTAGTAGTGAGGGACGGGAACGTCGAATTGTAAGTAGCGCTTTTGAAAAACTTCCCGTATTTAAAAATGAAAAAGAAAGTGAACACGATATTAAAATTTTAGGAATTATAAATACAAAGCGACAATATCGATGGATTTCTTCAAAATATGTGGAAGAGAATGGTAATCTTAGAAAATGGAAAGTGTTTGTGCCAAGTGCAAATGGAGCCTCTGGTACCATTGGAGAACAAGCGGCAAGAATTATTAGCAAACCAGTTTTAGGTCAACCTAATGAGGGTATTACGCAGACATTCATTAGTGTTGGTGCGTTTGAAAGTGAATATGAAGCGCAGGCAGCTTTAAAGTATGTAAAATCTAAATTTGCGCGAATACTTTTGGGAATTTTGAAGATTACACAGCATAATCCGGGACCCAAGTGGAACTTTGTCCCACTTCAGGATTTTACTCCTGATTCTGATATTGATTGGTCCAAGTCGATCCAGGAGATCGATCAGCAGCTCTACAAAAAGTATGGCCTAAATGAAAGAGAAATTCAGTTTATTGAATCTCATGTGAAGGAGATGGCGTAATGGCGGTCCAGATACAGTCATTCAAACGGGTCGTTCCCATGATCTACGCCTATAATACGCCGGGGGTTGTCTACCATGATGGATGGACAAAAATCGGATATACGGAGAAGCAAACACCTGCCCAGCGGGTCAAGCAGCAGACCCACACGGCGGACATTCGCCATGTCCTGGCCTGGCAGGACAATGCCATGTACAAGGACGGCTCCGGTGAATACTTCACCGACCGGGAATTTCATTCTTTTCTGGAGTCGGGGCTGGGCGTGGAGCGTACGCCGGGGACAGAGTGGTTCCATGTGGACGGTTCCACCTCCCACGACTACTTTGAACGCTTTGCCCGTCGGGAGATCGTTCCGGAGGACGGTGAGAAGCTGACCTATGCCTTGCGGAAAGAGCAAGAGGCGGCTGTGTCCATGACCAAGGCCTATTTTGAGGGTGGCGGAGAGGAATTTCTGTGGAACGCTAAGCCGCGGTTCGGAAAAACGCTGGCTACCTATGATCTGGCCCGGCAGATGGGACTTACTAAGGTGCTGATCGTCACAAACCGCCCCAGTATCGCCAACTCCTGGGCGGATGATTTTTTCAAATTCATTAGCTGGCGGGGCGAGTTTGCCTTTGTGTCTGATACAGACGCCCTTAGGGGGCGGCCGGGCGTTTTGTCCAGGGAGGAGTTCGTGTCAGCTGCTCAGCGCCGGAGAGACGATATGCCCGAGGGAATGGTTGCCTTTGAGTCTTTGCAAGGCCTTAAGGGCTCCGTCTACTTTGGCGGGGAATATGACAAGCTGCGGTGGATGAGCGAGCTGGAGTTCGACCTGCTGGTGGTAGACGAGGCGCAGGAGGGCGTGGATACCATGCGGACGGATCGGGCGTTCCGCAAGATCCGGCGCAAACACACACTGTACTTATCCGGCACACCGTTTAAAGCCCTAGCCAGTGAGCAGTTTTCCAAGGAACAGATCTATAACTGGTCCTATGCGGACGAGCAGGAGGCAAAGGCAACTTGGGATGGGGAGGACGAAAACCCCTATGAGCCCTTGCCCAGACTGGCCATGTTTACCTATCAGCTCTCTGGGATGATCCGGGAGCATATTGAAAAAGGCCTGGACCTCTCTGAAGAAGAGGGGACGATCGATTACGCCTTTGACCTGAATGAATTTTTTACTACCGACGAGAAGGGCAATTTTATCCACGAGGAGGAGATCAAAAAATTCCTCCACACCCTGACCACGCAGGAGAAGTATCCCTTTTCCACGCCAGAGCTACGGCAGGAGCTGTCCCATACCATGTGGTATCTGAACCGCGTGGCGAGCGCCCGGGCGCTGAAAAAGCTACTGGAAGCGGATGAGGTCTTTGGAGAATATAAGATTGTAGCCGCTGTGGGTGATGGCCGCGGAAGTGAGGATGAGCAGGCAGAGAAAGCCATCGATAGGGTAAAGGCCGCCATCGCGGAGCATGAAAAGACCATTACCCTGACGGTGGGGCAGCTCACCGTGGGCGTTACGATCCCAGAGTGGAGCGGCGTTCTTATGCTGTGCAACATGAAAAGTCCATCGTCTTATATGCAGGCGGCCTTTCGTGCTCAAAATCCCTGTATCTTGACCAGAGATGGGCAAAGGTTCCGGAAAGAGACTGCTTATGTGTTCGATTTCGATCCGGCTAGAACGCTGATTATCTTTGACGAATTTGCCAACAACCTATCGGCGGATACCGTGGGCGGTCAGGGAACAACGGATGACCGAAAGGAGAACATCAGGAGACTGCTGAATTTTTTCCCTGTTTTGGGCGAGGACGACGAGGGAAAAATGGTAGAACTGGATGCGGTCTCTGTGTTGTCGATCCCCAGAAAGCTAAAGAGCCAGGAAGTGGTCCGCCGGGGCTTTATGTCCAACTTCCTGTTCCGCAACATCAGCAATGTGTTTGGTGCCCCTGCCATTGTTCGGGAGATCGTGGAAAAACTGACACCCGCCCACGAGGAGGGAAAAAAGACAGATACACAGAGATTAGATGGTCTGGATACAGTCTATGTGGATGAAGAAGGCGAAGTTGATATTCCCCAGGAGATTATCATCGGGAGGGCGCAGGATCTGTTTGGCCCGAAGGTCTATGAAGAGATCAAAGAGGATGTGACGGCGCAGATTACCGCGATTTCCACTGGAGGAAATACTGAGGTTCATGAGCAACTGAAAAATATTGCCGGGACGATCAAAAATAATATCAAGGAAAAAATCTTGCCGCCTGCGGTGGAGGAGTACGGAATCAAAAAGGGAACCCAGGGCAGGCTGGAGCGCCAGCTCGAGAAGGAGATCGATAGAACCTTTGATGAGATTCACGAGGACTATACTCAGCAGGAGAAGCTGGCACGGACACGGTTGGAACATAAACGCAGGGAGGCCGAGACAGAACAGGAGGTTCGGCAGGCGGAGACGGAGTATCAAACGGATATGAATGCCGCGCTCCAGACTCTCATGGCAACGGTGCAGACCGCTGTAGAGAAAACGATTGCGGAAAAGCCGCAGGAAGTTGTTGAGCGGTTGGAGCGACATAATGAAGAACAGGAGAAGCGGTCTGTCGAGGAAGAAGTACGGGCGCATCTGCGGGGATTCTCCCGCACAATCCCTAGCTTTATCATGGCCTATGGCGATGGCGACCTTACTTTGGAAAATTTTGATAAATATACGGAGGATGATGTGTTTCTCGATGTGACCGGGATTACAGAGGCCGACTTTAGATTCCTGCGGGACGGCGGTGACTATGTTGATCCCGAAACCGGCGAGACACAGCACTTTGAGGGCCATCTGTTTGACGAGGTCGTGTTCAACGATTCCATTGAGGAGTTCTGGAGAAAGAAGCAGCAGCTTGCGAATTATTTTGACGAATCTCAGGATGAGGACATTTTTGATTACATTCCGCCGCAAAAGACCAACCAGATCTTTACCCCTAAATGGGTGGTATCGATGATGGTAGATCAACTGGAGGAGAACAATCCCGGTTGCTTTGATGATCCTGATAAGACCTTTGCGGATTTATATATGAAATCGGGGCTCTACATCACAGAGATCGTCAAGCGGCTCTATCGAAGCAAGGGACTGAAAGCGGCGTTTCCAGACGCTAAGGAGCGTATCCGCCACATTCTGCAGAAGCAGGTGTATGGTATGGCACCAACACGGATCATCTATTTGATTGCAACCAATTATATCCTTGGGTTTGACGAAGAACTGAAGAAGAGTGGTCACAATTTCGTTGAGGCGGATGCGGCCGAAGCGGCCAAGCAGGGGACGCTAGCGGAATTGGTAGATTCCTACTTTGGAAAAGAGGAATAAGAGTGACGATAATGAGCGGTACCTAGGCCGCAAGTTTTGAGACATTGGAGAAATCTTCTTGGGATATTGGGATAATTATTGAGATTTTTAGTCGTCAGAACTATAAAAACGCTCCTTATCCCAGCCAGTGAACATCACGGGTAAAGAGTGAGGAGCGTTTTTGACCACACGACCAGCCACACACGGAATCGGAACAACCGGAATTCCTGCGTTTCAAAAGTGTTGGAAAGCAACTTGCTTGGAGCGGAAACGCCTATAAACATCTGGAAAAGATTAGAAAAACCAAAGAATCTGCGTTGGTAAGGATGAGGTCGGCAGTTCGAATCTGCCCAGCAGCTCCAAAAAGCATCGAAAACTTCGGTTTTCGGTGCTTTTTCGTTGCAAAAACGCCGAAAACGGTGTGTGTCAAAATGCGGGTCAATTGCTGACCCACACCGTGACCCACACAACGAAATGTGCGGATAGGTTCAAAGAGTACCGGAGAGGAGGCTTTGTCCCCTCTCCGGTATTTCGCATCCTTTTTCTGCTTACATCACTTGCGCCATGAAGCTGCCCATCGTTTGTGCGGCTTCGTCCTGCTTCTGCCTTGTGGCGTGGGTGTAGGTACGCAGCGTGAAGCCTGCATCATAGTGACCCAACATACTGCTGACCGTTTTCACATCCACGCCATTCTGTAGTGCCAGCGTTGCGAATGTGTGTCTGAGATCATGGAAGCGAATGTGTGGCAGTCCCGCATCTTTTAGTATCTTCTTATGCAGGTTTACGATGGAATCGGGATAGTACATCTCGCCCGTAATTGGTGAGGGGAACATATACGGATTGTCGGGATGCTTATCGTGCTCAGCTATTAGTAGGTCGATGGCCTCCTGCGGAATAGATACTTTTCTGACTGATGTTTCCGTCTTAGGACGGGACAAGGTCAGTTCTCCGTTAGGATTTTTGATGTACTGCTTGCTGACGGATATGGTTCGGTTCTGGATGTCGAGGTCAGACCAGAGGAGGGCGGTTAGTTCGCCTTTGCGTAATCCGCTGACCAACTCCAGATAAAACATGGGAAGGAGTCCGCGGGCATTTGCTGCATTGAGGTATTCTTTGATATGTTCCGGTTGGAGGATTTGTATCTCGAACTTCTGAATTTTGGGAGCGATACAGTCCTCAGTCGGATTGCGCAGGATCAGGCGCTCCTTGACCGCCCGCTCGAAGGCATTGTGTAGCATCAGATGTAAGCTACGGACGGTCGTGCTGCTGAGTCCAGGGTTGCCGTGACCGCTCTTGCGGTCGATGCGACCGTTTTCCAGCAGCTCCTTGTAGAGCTTTTGCAGATCGTGTGCGGTCAGCTTGGTGAGCTTGATATTGCCGATGCGGGGAATCGTGTATTGCTCGACCATCAGATGGTAGCGGTCTGCCGTGGCAACTCTTATGTTTGGCTTGGCGTAAATGTCGTACCAGCTTCGTAGCCATGTGGCGACGGTATACTCATCGGCACGGCTGACGTCAATACCCTTGACCGATTCCAAAGCGGCACTCAGTTTTGCCTTGCATTCTGCCTGCGTCTTGCCGAGTACATTTTTGATGATCCGCTTGCCTGTCTCGGAATGGTAGCCTGCGGTATAGCGGCCCTCCCAGCGACCATCGGACCTCTTGCGAATGCTGCCCTCGCCGTTGGCGCGTTTCTTAGCCATGCGTGTTCACCTCGCTTATAGGTTCTTCGTCTTCTTTTTCGAAGCAGTAGAGACCATCTGCCTCCAGCTCCGTTGCGATGCCCCATGCAAGCTTGAAGCCTGCGGTGAAGCTCATCAGCGTGGAGTCCACCAGCAAGGTGTTCTGTGCGTCGAGCAGATGGAGCAGTCTGCGCCGACTCTCTGTTCCCAAATCCTGACGCAGTTCTTCCCGCACACATCTGATCCGCTCATCCAGTTCATTATGCTCCTGCCGGTCAAAGTGCTTTTGCAGGGACTTCATGTAATCGTTCATCGTGCTACCTCCTTTGGTAGCCACAACACATACCACAACTCCGCGAAGAAAGCTATTACTTTTTCGAGCATCTTCTTTGGTTACAGCGGTGCGTTTTTGGAGAGGTCCTATTGTTTTCAGCAGCGCAAAATATGTGCGCTCTGCACGAGAGAGTATAGAAAGGACGCCGCGGTGAGCGGCGTCCCTGGAAAACGGCTTACTGTTATTCTTTCGCGGCAAGCTGTGCCACAACATCAAGAAACACATTGGCGCCGGCGGCAAGGTCAGCGTCGCGTGTCAGCTCCAGCGGATTGTGGCTGACGCCGCGGACGCTTGGAACGAAGATCATCGCCGTGGGACAGATGCGAGCAAGCATCTGCGCATCCTGCCCTGCGCCGGAGGTCATGCGGCGGCAGGAAAGCCCCCGCGCGGCGGCGGAGCCTTCGATGAGCCGCACGATCCTCTCGTCGAAGAGTACCGGATCAAAACGGCTGAGCCGCTCGGCTGTGATCTTGACGCGGTCGGTTCTTTCCAGCTCCGCAAGATAGTCAGCAAGCGCCTGCTCCTCGGCGCAGAGCTGCTGCGCGTCGGGGTTGCGGACGTCCACGGTGAACACAGCCCTGGACGGAATGACGTTGATGGCGTTTGGCTCGAACGTGATGCAGCCGGTGGTGGCGACGGTGCGGCTGTCCGGCAGCTCACAGCGGCGGCGCAGGAAGGTGATGACCTTCGCGGCGGCGAGGCCCGCGTCCACGCGGTAGGCGGTCGGCGTGGTGCCGGCATGGTTCTGCTCTCCTTCGATGGTGACGCGCTGCCAGGAAATGCCTTGCAGGTTTTCGACCGCGCCGATGGAAATGCCCTCGGCGTCAAGAATAGGTCCCTGCTCAATGTGCAGCTCCACGAAGGCGCAGGGCTTGAGAAAGCCCGGCTCGACCGTACCCGCGTACCCGATGCGTCGGAGCTCCTCGCCGAGCACCGTACCGTCCGTGCCGACAGAGGCAAGCGCCTTTTCGAGCGGGTAGCCACCCGCGTAGACGAGAGAACCCATCATGTCGGGCGCGTAGCGTACACCCTCTTCGTTGGTGAACGCGCCGATGGCGATGGGACGCGCGGGCACAAAGCCCGACGCCTTGAGCGTTTCAACGACCTCGAGCGCCGCAAGAACGCCGTAGCAGCCGTCAAATTGTCCGGCATTGATGACGGTATCAATGTGTGAGCCAAGCATGAGCGGCGCGGCGTCGGCGCAGCCCTCTGGCACCCAAATACCAAAGAGATTTCCGATGTAGTCGGTCACGACCGTGAGACCGGCCTCGCTCATCCAGCGGGACACGAGATCGCGCCCCGCCTTATCCTCATCGGAGGCGGCAAGGCGGGTACGGCGGCCGTCGGCGTCAAGACCGACCGCGCCAAGCGTGTGGATACGCTTCAAAAGACGTTCTTCGTTGATGATCAGCATAGTCTGCTCCATTCTGCTTCAAACTATCGGTTTTGCTCTGTGATGGTACCAGTATACGGGATCGAAAAAGCGAATTCTATCAGATATCAAACAAAAACTGTCACTTTTTGCTTTTCCGCTGCGAGGGGATGTGGTAGGATAGAGAAAAAGGGGGCGAGAGAATGGCTGTACCGTTTCCGAAATGCGAGGGCATACAGGGCGAATTCTATCTGACGGTGGACGATAAGCTGCACGAGCATGTCGCGCCGCTTTCGGACGACCTTCCGCTCTCGGTGTATACCCAGAGCTACCGCCATGCCGCAAGAGAGCATATCCCGCTCCATTGGCACAGCGACGTGCAGCTCACATGGGTCTATGAGGGCGCGCTTGACTACACCGTTGAGGGCGGGAGTCTGGCGCTGACACCAGACGACCTCCTGCTTGTCAACGCGGGGCACCTGCACGGCTCCCGAACGGTGCAGGGCGACACGCGAACGCTGTGTATCAATTTCGCGTCGGAGCAGCTTTTCCCGCCCGCGCTGCTTCGGCGCTATATCTGTCCGCTGCTGGAGGATGCAGCCTTTTCCCACGCCGTTCTGCCGCTGCGCGCAGAGTGGTCGGAGATCCTGCGCGGCTGCTGTGCGCGGGAGGGCGAGCCGGACTGCTTCGCTGTATATGAACTGCTCGTGCAGGTGCTGCGCGAGCTGACACGCAGCTTCCGCGGCGGGACGGAGAAAGACGGCGAGGACGCGCAGCTTTTTCAAACCGCGCTCCGCTACCTGCACGAGCATTACAGCGAGCCGCTGTCTGCCGGACAGCTTGCTTCCGCTGCGGCGGTCAACCGCACCATGCTTAGTGTATTGTTCAAAAAGTACACCGGCATGACGCCGACGCGGTACCGGAATGAATACCGGCTCTACATGGCCAAGAGCATGATCGTCGGCACGGACCGACCGATCACCGAGATCTGCGCAGAAACGGGCTACAATCAGCTCAGCCACTTTATCGAGCAGTTTCGCCTGTGCTATGGCGCCTCACCGCTTCAATACCGCAAGCGGTATGGTGCGGGGTGACAGGGACGTCTGCTGACTATACCACCATGCAGGAGGGCCTCATCAGTATTCCGTGTAAATTTGAGGGAAAGCCCGGCAACTATCTGGCGAAGATATGGCAGGACCGCGACTGGGGGGTAGAGAGGGGCCCGACGCTTGGCTACAATACCGAACTGACGGAGGTGCATATCAATCGCTTCCCCGGACGCCTGCGCAAGCTGTACGCACCCCACGTCGGCAGCAAGATCAAGGGCGTGGTACGCCAGAACGGAGACGATCCGATTTCCGGCTGGATCGAATTGACGGAGAAAGTTGTTTATCCTCAGGACGAATATATGGTTTGCTATGGCCGATTGGGATTATGAGATCGTAGATGCCTATTACTTTGAGATTGGCTTTTCCACCTCTGGCTGGAGAGTGCTGAAGGATTTGAAGAAAAAATAATCTCAGTGATTTCGATATTCTAAGAGAATCGGAACTTTTTCAGCAAATACGGAGAGCGGGTGACCTCGCTCTCTATATTTGTATAATGGGATAAGAACAAGGAGGGGAGAAATCGAAAATGAAGAACAACGGTGCTATATGATATGGAGAGACAGAAATGAAGCGGATCAAGGACATAGCGTGTATATCCAGACCTTCGGCAAACATTCGCATTAAGCCGGCAATCATGCTGCTTGAAAGATATTGTTTCCTGAACATCCAAAGGTATATCATAGCAACATCCACTTTTTGAATTGCCACTTTTGATGATTTTATTGGCGAAAGCAGGAACGCACATCCACCTTTTTATCCACTCCCCGCTCTCCCGCGGCGCAAAAAAGGGGGAAGCCGATCTCTCAGCTTCCCCTTAAAAATCTCTTGATTTTTCAGTGCCTTCGGCTTACTTGAAGTAGCGCTCCAGCAGGCCCTTGAGAGCCTTGCCGTGACGGGCCTCGTCGCGGGCCATCTCATGGACGGTGTCGTGAATGGCGTCAAGGCCGTTCTTCTTCGCGCAGGCAGCCAGCTCGAACTTGCCATTGGTCGCGCCGAACTCGCAGTCCACACGCCAGGCGAGGTTCTTCTTGGTGGAATCGGTCATGTTGCTCTCGAGGTCGCTGCCGAGGAGCTCCGCGAACTTGGCGGCGTGCTCGGCTTCCTCGTAGGCGGCTTTCTCCCAGTACAGGCCGATCTCGGGATAGCCCTCGCGGTGCGCGATGCGCGCCATGCACAGGTACATACCGACCTCGCTGCACTCGCCGTTGAAGTTGGCCATGAGCTGATCGAAGATATACTTCTTGTCCTCTTCGCTGATCTGGTCGTTGTTCTTCACGGTCTTGGCATAGACGCCGAACTCATGCTCGGCGGCGAGCTTCATCTCGCCCTTGACTTCCTCGAACATATTGCTCTTGGCGTGGCACACGGGGCACTCCGCGGGCGCCTCGGGACCTTCATAGATATAACCGCAAACCTTGCAGACCCACTTTTTCATATTCGTATCCTCCATTTGATTTTTGTTGGAATTTTTAGGTTGCTTGCCTTTGTGAGCTTAGTGTAGCATAGTATTTGCAGTTTTGCAAAGTTGCATTTGCAACTTTGCGGTAAAATTTTTATGAATTTCTTGCCATTGCCCTGAGAATACGCGGGGCAAGGAGCACACTGACGACGATCTTCAGGCAGTCGCCGGGGAGATAGGGCAGCATATAGGCCGTGGCGAGCTTCGCCGCACTGACGGCTCCGCCGTTGTAGACGTTTACGATGAGCGCGATGTAGGGCAGGCCGATGGCGTAAAGCACAGCGAAGCCGGCGGCACAGGCAAGCGCGAGACGCAGCGGCGTGCGGTTTTTCTCTGCGAGCCTGCCGATGACCCACGCGGCGGGGATCAGACCGAGCAGAAAGCCAAAGGTGGGATTGAACACATAGCTGAAGCCGCCGCCGGCAGCGAAGATGGGAAGCCCCACCAGACCGAGACCGACGTAGAGCGCCTGCGAGAGCGCGCCGAGCCTCGCGCCGAGCAGCAGTCCGGCCATGGCAGTGAAGAAGCATTGCAGCGTGATGGTCGCGTGCATGAACTGGAAGTGGATGAACGCGCCGATGGCGGTCAGGGCGGCGAACAGGGCGCAGTAAATGAGGTCTCTTGTTTTCATGGGGCTGCCTTTCTTTTTCTCAATAGGATGGGGCCAGTGTAGCACAGTGCGGCGTCTCTGTCAACCTGAAATTTTATATAGGTTTACAGGAAGGGTAACCGAAACGGGGAGAATGGCATCTCCCCGTTTTGTAAGCTCAGACGTTGAAGCGAAAATAGATCATGTCGCCGTCTTTCACCACATAGTCCTTGCCCTCGCTGCGCAGCAGCCCCTTCTCCTTGGCGGCGGCCACGGAGCCGCAGGCGATCATCTCGGAGAAGTTGATGGTCTCGGCACGGATGAAGCCGCGCTCGATGTCGGAGTGGATCTTGCCGGCGGCCTGCGGAGCCTTCGTACCCTTGACGATGGTCCACGCGCGGCACTCATCCTCGCCGTAGGTGAGGAAGGAGATCAGTCCCAGCAGCGTATAGGAACACTGAATGAGCCGGTCCAGGCCGGACTTTTCGATGCCCAGCTCCTCAAGGAACATGGCGCGGTCGTCGCCGTCCAGCTCAGCAATGTCCTGCTCGAGCTTGGCGCAGATGGGCAGCACCTCCGCGCCCTCCTTTGCCGCCAAATCGGCGACGAGCTTATAATATTTGTTGGAGTCCTTGTCGGCAAAGCCGTCCTCGTCCATGTTTGCGGCGTAGATGATGGGCTTGAGGCTGAGCAGGTCGGCGGTGGCGATCAGCTCGGCGTCCTCCTTACTGTCGGCTTCAAAGGTGCGCGCGCTCTTACCGGCGTCAAGGTGCGCGGCGAGTGCCTTGAATACGTCCGCCTCGTGCAGGAACTTCTTGTCGCCCTTGCCCATCTTCGCGGCCTTTTCCACGCGGCGGTTCACCATCTCCAGGTCGGCCATGATGAGTTCGAGGTCGATCGTTTCAATGTCGCCGATGGGATCGACGGGCACGTTCGTGCTGGCGTCGGCGACGACGTGCATGATGTTCTCGTCATCGAAGCAGCGCACGACGTGAACGATGGCGTCCGTGCGACGGATGTTCTCCAGAAACTTGTTGCCCAAGCCCGCGCCCTGGCTGGCGCCCTTGACAAGGCCCGCGATGTCCACGAATTCGATGACCGCGGGGGTCTTCTTTTTGGGGTGGTACATCTCGGCGAGCTTGTCCAGCCGCTCGTCGGGCACGGCCACCATGCCGACGTTCGGCTCGATGGTGCAGAACGGATAGTTGGCGCTCTCCGCGCCGGCGTTGGTGATGGCGTTGAACAGGGTGGACTTGCCCACGTTGGGCAGGCCGACGATACCTAATTTCATATATA
>OIXH01002068.1_pt1 | contig 20885 bp, 19 predicted proteins | sample 1587741 | NCBI WGS metagenome assembly OIXH01 (sample SAMEA3888916, study PRJEB22519) | human gut metagenome | biome: human gut; feature: human-associated habitat; material: faeces | place: Denmark | collected 2011 | reverse complement strand
CGTCAGATAGTAGTTCTCCTCCTTCTGGCGGACCATTTCATTCGACAGCAGCTCTGCAAGAAATGCCTCATAGCCGGACTTATCCTTATAGTACTCCTCCCCCGGAAGTCTTCCCGTCTGAATTGCCCCCTTAAACCGTACAATATCGTCATATTCCGGCACAAACAGCATCCCCATCCGTTTTTCAAACTGTGCAACACTGTCACGGTATTCGTCTAATTTGATAGGATTCATCATGGCAAGGTGATTGACCGAACCTCCTGCCCCGGCTCCAAGCGGAAGCGTGTCCGCCCCCTTATGACGGTTCATGATATAACGGTAACGGTCGCCCTTTACCATCTTGGTAAGCTCCAGGAAATGATAACCAGCCTGTTTCATATGCTCTGCAATGGCAAAAAACATTTTTTCATCATTCGCCTCATCCTGCGCAGGGTCTATGGAAGCATCTCTCATATTAATCAGAGAATACATGGAAAATCCGTCCAAATCCAGCTCTTTTATCCGTTCAAGGTCTCTGTAAAGACTCTCCATTGTCTGTCCTGAATAATTATAAATTAAATCCATGCTGACCGTCAACCCAGTGTGGCTCTTTAGCCGGCGCAGCCTCTCAAACGCAGTGTCCCCGGAACCGATACGCCCCATTTTCCGGCGCCCCTCGTCGTCAAAGGTCTGCACTCCCACTGAAAAACGGTTGACCCCGGAAGCAATGAGCTGTTTTATTTTTTCTTCCGTAAGCTCGGTCACAGTGGTTTCAATCGTAAATTCCGCATCCTTCGTAAAAGAAAAATTTGCTTTCAGTGCATGAAGAATCATCGAAAGCTCTTCTCCGCTTAACGTAGTCGGCGTCCCCCCGCCAAAATACACCGCGTCAAAAACCGTCGTTTTTATATAAGGAAGTACTGCATATGCCTCAATTTCTTTTACAATTGTAGATGCGTAATCTTCTGCCGGCTCCTGCAGACTCCGTCTCATGTTGCAGAAACTGCATATTTTCCTGCAAAAAGGCACATGAATGTAGATGGCTGCATCCCCTTTTGTGGCAGGATTCTCCGTTCCAAGTGCCATCTCTACGCTCTGCATCCCCACCATGTACTTTTTTCCTTCACTCATCGCACTGTGGTGGGTTTTCATCCGTTCCTTAAACATCCTCTTCAATCCTTTCCCGAAATAGTTCTGCCGCACAGGCAATGTCCGCCGCAGAAGGATGATTTGCTGAAATCCGGTGGCGCTTGCGTTTTTCCGGTGTCGGATAATGCGGATTATCCTTCGGCATTTTTTCAAAAATCTCTATCATGCGCGGGTCAATTTTTCCCTGACAGATGTATCTTCCAATCACATGATTTTTCTCTTTCACAAGCTCCTCACCTGCTTTGATGGCTCCTACGCCATGGTCGCTGTCCGGCCAGAATGCAAGCGTTGCAAATACGCCTACCTTTTTTCCGCTTATCTCCTTTAAAAATGCTGCCGCTTCCTCGTTGGCACCGCCTTTGTCCACCCAGTAGCCGGCTAATACCGTATCATAGGCATCGAGACTTTTTACCTCGCTCATCGGAAGAATCTCCTTCTCCATCTCTCCCAATCCTTCATAAATTCCCTCTGCAAGTTTTTTCGTGTTTCCTGTCTTACTTGAATATGTCACTAAAATTTTCATTTTCAATCCTCATTTCTGCACATATTTTTGTGTGCGTTTTTTATCCCACCAAAGGAATCATATACGGACACTGATTTGCGTCCGACCACTTTACCAGAGCACGGATTCCGTATACCTCTTTTAAGCGTTCCTCGGTGATGCCGTCCTTTACATTTCCCTCATAACAGATAGCTCCGCGTTTCATGATAATCAGGTTGTCGCTAAACTGCATTGCCTGATTGATATCATGGAGTACCATCACGACCGTAATTTTATATTCCAGATTTAATTTTTTAACCAGTGTCAGTATTTCCAGCTGATAAAAAATATCAAGATACGTTGTCGGCTCATCCAGGAACAGGATATCCGTTTTCTGCGCGAGCGCCATTGCAATCCACGCGCGCTGCCGCTCTCCGCCGGAAAGCTGTCCGATACTCTTTTTCCGGAGCTTTGTCAGGTTTGTCACAGCAAGCGCCCAGTCGACGGTTTCCTCCGCCTCATCATCCTGCGCCGAAAAAATGGTCTGATGCGGCATTCTCCCAAACTGCACCAGCCGCTCCACCGTGAGATCCGATGGCGCCGTATTCTGCTGATGAACCATGGCAATTTTTTTTGCAATCTCTTTGACCGGCATCTGCGCAATGCTTTTTCCCTCAAGAATCACATCGCCCTCCCCGGGTTTTAACTGGCGCACCAGAATATTTAGTAACGTCGACTTCCCGGAACCGTTTGGCCCCAGTATCGTTGTCACCTTTCCCGTCTCAATTTTTCCGCTCAAATCCCGGATAAAGGAATCCTCCCCATAAGAAAAACTGATTTCTTTAATCTCCATAGCCCTTGCTGTCCTTTCTCAAAAGATATAAGAAAAACGGTCCGCCACACACGGTCGTAATCACTCCGACCGGAATTTCATACGGTGCGATAACCGTTCTTCCCACGGTATCTGCCGCCAAAAGAACCGTTGCCCCCATCAGTGCTGAAAACGGTATCAGATATTTGTGCTCCGAGCCCATTAAAATCCGCGCGATATGTGGCACAATCAGTCCGATAAATCCAATCACTCCGACATAGGCAGTCGAGATTCCCGCCAGGAAAACTGCCACGGCAGATATCAGAAGACGTAAGACATTGGGATTATACCCGAGACTTTTCGTATTCTTATCTCCAAGCGCCAACACGTCACAGCACCTTGGAAGCAAAAATGCCAGAAAAAGTCCAATGGCACTGTAAATTGCCATAAATTTTACCTGCGTCCAGCTCTTTTTTCCAAGCTCCCCGTTCAACCAGCTCAACACTCCCGCAAGACTTTCACTGTTTAACAGCGAAATCAGGCTGCTGACGCCGCCGAGCATGGAATTTACCGCCACGCCTGCAAGCACAATCCGGACAGCGGATAACCCCTGCTTCCATGCCAGTGAATAAATCAGAACACAGGCAAGGATTCCTCCCAGAAATCCAAAGATTGGAACGGCAGAGGTCATTCCCGGAAAGTAAAGCATCAGAATCATGACTACCACACTTGCTCCGGAAGAGATTCCCGTAATTCCGGGGTCCGCCATCGGATTGCGCATCACGCCCTGTAACAGCACACCCGACACCGCAAGATTAGTTCCGACTAACACTCCCATTATAATCCGCGGAAGGCGGATATCCCGAATGATACCCGCCGTTCCGCCTGTGCCGTTTCCAAACGCCGCCAGAATGTCCCCCATGGAAACAGACACGCTTCCAATCCGAATGGAAACTAAAATTACCAGCACTAAAAGAGTGCTTAAAATAAGAAATGCACTTTTTCGTTTCATCGCTGTGTTAATTCTCCTGATACAAAATCTCCACCAGTTTTTCAAGTGCATCTCCCGCCTGAAGGTTTGCGCTCATTCCAAAGTAACCAGTCTCCAATGCGTAAACACGGTCATTTGTCACTGCATCGAAATTCTGCCATGCTTCATTGGTATCAAATTCATTCTGTAATGCCTTTAAGGACTCTTCCGGATTGGCATGTGCCATCAACAGAATGTAGTCCGGATTCTGCTCTGCAAGATATTCCATATCAATCGGAGAAAATCCGCTCGGTGCATCTGTCACAACATTGACACCGCCTGCCAGGCGTACCAAATCGCCGACATAGGTACTATCAGAAGCTGCCATAAAACTGTCTCCCGCTCCAAAGATAATTAAAACAGTCGGTGCTTCCTTTCCTTCCACTTCGGCTTCCACGTTTGCTTCCTTTTCCTCAAGCCCTGCAATCACAGCAGATGCAGCGTCTTCGGTTCCAAACAGTGCCCCCAGGTCTGTGATAGTAGTTTTTAATCCCTCATAGCTGGAAAGGTCTGCAAAGTAAGTTGTAGCGCCGGTCGCCTTAAACTGGTCTCCAAGGTCTGCCTCAAGTGAATTGACAGAAATAATATAATCCGGCTCTAAGGAAGTAATCACCTCCATATCCGGTGACATTGGATTTCCAATCTCGGTTGCATCTGCAACACTCTCCGGCAGTGTATAGCTGCTTGTCGGAACACCCACCATCGGAATATTCATTGCATCGAGAATCTCAACGATTGCAACAGATGATGCCACAACATTGCCAGCCTCCTTTGTCTCCTCTTTGGTTCCCGTCTGCTCGGCTGCCTCCACCTGTTCGCTTTCCTCTGCCTTATCCCCCGATTCGGTCTGAGTACTTACTTCGGTCTGAGTACTTACTTCAGTCTGCGCCTCTGTTGTCTTGTTATCCTCTGCTCCGGTCGTCGTATTTCCGCAGCCTGCAAGCATCACTGCTGCCATACCGGCACTTAATACCATTGCTGTCAATTTGTTCTTTCTCATGTCGTATCCTCCTTTTGTCCACATGATGATAAATTTTTTCACTTTTTAGTTAGTCTTCACTAACCATTTAGCATAGTATCATGTTATAATGGAGGTATGTTTTAAAAAATATCTGCTTTTTTTCAAAATATTCACATCGCAGTTTTACAAAATGGAGGAACTATGTCAGAGCTTAACATCAATCACTATGAAATCTGCTGTCTTTTATACGCAGGCGACATCGAACAGGCACAGGAAAATTTTGCAGAAAAAACAAGAGGACAGGATTTGTCCCCCACGCTGCGGAACACGTACCTGTCCTCTTTAAATTTTGCCATTTATAATTTTATTCTGATTCACGAAAATGTGTCTCTTCATGAGTGCTGTCTCGAAAATGAGCAGCGGATTATCCGTGCCGCAAGCGACTCCCTTGTCCAGACCGGCTTTGAAATCATCGCATCCTACGGCATGGACAGCCGGTATCTGATTGCCAAATATAAAAACCCTCATATCCGTAATGCTGTTTCCTATATCCATACACATCTGAGCGAATCCCTGACCCTAGAGAGTGTCAGCGACGTTGTCTGCATCAGTAAAAATTATTTCTGTCAGCTCTTTCGCGAGGAAGTCGGCACTTCCTTCGGCTCCTATGTCTGCACTGAGCGCGTGCGGCTCGCTAAGCGCCTTTTGACCGGCACCGCCCTGTCCGTACAGGATATCGCGGAAAAATGCGGTTTCCAGACCGCTTCTTATTTTTCCACCTGCTGCAGGCGGTGCCTCGGAAGCAGCCCGAGTGAAATACGAAAAAAGGCGTCATAGTTTTAACATCACAAAAGCATCTCTTCCCGGATATACCGCTGCTGCGCCAAGTTCCTCCTCGATGCGCAGTAACTGATTGTATTTTGCAACACGCTCCGTTCTGCTTGGTGCTCCGGTCTTAATCTGACAGATGTTTAATGCCACTGCAAGATCTGCAATCGTGGTATCCTCCGTCTCGCCGGAACGATGTGAAGAAATTGCCGTATCCAAGTTTGATTTCCTTGGAAAACCGCTCGGTACTTGTCTACCAGCTTTTTCCAGTGCTCATTTTACCGCAGCCACAGACACCTTACATTTCTTGCCGTTTCCTTTGCAGTACCACCCCCACAGATTCCTATAATCCTTCTTGTCAAATGTAATCTTATAGGTTGCATTACTCTTTAAGGATAAATCATCCGCATAGACGGTCACATTCTTACTCTTGGTGCAAAGTCCCGTGATGTAAAAGCCCTGGGCAACCTGCGCCTTTTTGTTGTACTTTGCAACTTTTGTGCCCTTTCCGGCGTCACTCCAGATGTAACTCTGGTAACTCTGATTTTTGATGGTAACCTTATAGTACTTACCGCTCTTTTTTACAGTCTGCACCTTTTTCTCTTTTCCATCCGTGCCGTTTTTATACAGCTCCACATTCTTGCTGCCCTTCCGCACGGTATAGGATTCCATTCCCCAGAGTTTGCCGACTTCCTTTCCCTTTGTCGTTTTAATGTCCAGATACAGGGAAAGACATACCTCATCGCCTTTCTTCTTAAACAGGGATGCCGGAAGATATAAGGTCTGGGTTGATTTCATCCCCTTTTGTACCTTTACATCCTTTTTGTAAGCCGCACTTAGCATATAAGTGTTTGTTGACCACGTTTCATCCGAAACCGTTCCCTTCGCATGTGTCTCGCCATTGAAGCTGACTTTCATCGAAAGTGCCTTGTTTGATTTAGATGCGCTTGTCGCCGCTTGCACATCTGCCGTCTGGAATGAGGTCAGTAATCCTATTAAAAATGTAAATATCAAAAATCTTGCTGCCCATGCTTTTACGTTTCTGTTTCGCTTTTTGATTTCACCTGTTTTCATAAACATACCCTCCCGTTTTTAAGGAAAGGACTTTTGGCTTCTTCCGAAGTCAAAAGTCCTTTCTGATTCACTATTTTTACTTTATGGCTGAGACGGAAACCTTCCATCCTTTTCCATTTCCTTTGCAATACCAGCCCCAGACATCTCTGTAATCCTTTTTATCAAAGGTCACTTTCTGGGTTGTATTTCCATTCAATGTCAGATTATCAACGTAGAGATTTACATTCTTGCTCTTTGCACAGAGACCTGTAATGTTCACACACTGTGCCATATAATATTTGCTCTTGCCTGCAAGGCTGCTGACCTTTACCTGCTTGCCCTTGGAATTCCACATTTTTGACTGATAGGTCATGTTCTTAATCGTCACCACATAATATTTGCCGGATTTCTTGTACGTTGCCAGCTTTCCGATCTTCTCTTCCTTCTGTTTCGTCTCGTTCCACTTTGCAAGTTCAATCTTCTTGCCATTCTTGCGCAGCATTACGGTATACTGTCCATTGATATCGCCCTGCCACTCACTTTTTTTCGTTTCATACAACGATACAAATGTGCTGACATGCACACAGTCTCCATCCTTCTTTAAGGTTGCTGTTGGAATATAGACGGTCATGGAACTCTTCATTCCGTTTTTTAGTTTATCTGCTTTTTTATACTGCGTATTAAGCACATAAGTATTTGCGTTCCAGTTGTCTGTCGAATCGCTCTTTTTCCCATTAAAGGTAACCTTCATGGAAAGTGCCTTGTTTGATTTAGATGCGCCTGTCGCCGCCTGCACATCTGCTGCATGAAATGAGGTAAGAAGTCCTACCAGAAATGTAAATACCAGAAATTTTGCTGCCCATGCAGTCCATCTTTTGTTTCTGTCTGTCTTTGTTTTCATAAGCATACCCTCCCGTTTTTCTTTTATTTTAACATTCCTGCTCTAAGAAAAGGTATGCACGCTGCACACATCCGTGTTATTTTTCACCCGATAGTACCAGCTCTACGTCCCGTACTCAACCGTAAACGCCGGTTCCCCGTACCGCTCCGTCAGTTCCTCCATCTGGGCCTTGTTCTTTGTGCTGATGACAACATAAGAAAGATTTTTCATGGCAAAAAGAGGTGACAAATCCGTGATATTACAGCCTTCCAGATTAAGATACGTAATATCCTCCCGTTCTGCAAGCGCCGAGATATCCGTAACCTGTGACCAGTACAGATAAAGTCTTTCCAGACGCTCCATCCCGGCAATACAGGACGCATCCGTAATGTCATGCTCACCGCCGACCTTTAACTCCTCAATCGTCTTCCCCTCTAAATATTTCCAGGCATCCGAAGCACCACCGATATCAAGAAACGAAAGGCCATCGATTCCTTCAAACACAGAAGCATCAAAATAGTTTCCCGTATCCCTGAAATCAATGCTCATAAGTGCCGGGCAGCTTGAAATGGCAGAGATATCCCGCAGCGGATTGCTGTTAAATCCAATGTGGGTAAGGTGCTCTTTTCCCGCAAGAGATGAGAGGTCCTCGATATCGTTAAACCAGAATTCCACCTTTCTTAAATTTGACAGCCCCTTCAGTGGCGAAATGTCTGAAATGTGTGCTCCACCAATCTGGACATATTCGAGGTTTTTCATCTGCTTTAAATCTTCTACCGAGGCAATCTCGCCCCGGATGCTTCCCGCAAGTCCCCATTGCTCAAATGCCTGATAAAAATCATCCATCGTGCTACAGACCTTATCCCCCATGATATAAAGCTCTGTCACCCCAAGCAAGTCCTCTTTTGAAATCGGTCCGCGCTCCTTATCAAGCATCACACGGACTGCCTCTTCAATCAGCGGTTCCTTAAAAGAAACGTCTTGTTCCTGCCTTCCGGGCAGAAATCCTGTGGCAAGAAATACAAATGCAGCAACGGCTGCCGCTGCTGCCACAACTGTGCCTTTTAAGAAACCTTTTTTCCTTCCCTCAGATGCCTTTATCCGCCCTAATTTTTTTGCAAGCTCCTTCGCACTTTCAAAGCGCCGGTCCGGTGCAAACTGCGTACAGCGGCAGAGTATTTTTTCGAGTTTTGTGTGTGGCTTACGAATTGGCTCCGCTTTTCCTGTCAAAAGCCAGGTTAAAAGGATTCCAAGCGCATAAATGTCTGTCGTGATGCCCGTCTGTCCAAAACCGTACTGCTCCGGTGCCGCGTATTGTCTGGTTCCGCAGTATACGGTGTCTTCCATTTTATCATCATTGTAGTTTCTTGCAATTCCAAAATCTATCAGACAGACCGAGCCATCCTCCCGCACAATCACATTCTGCGGCTTGATATCACGATGGATAATGGGCGTCTCCTGTCCATGAATACAGCTTAGAATTTTGCAAAGAGCGATTCCAATCCGTACAATTTCTGCCTCGTCCGGAATATGTTTCCTGACATAGTCCGTCAGCGGAAGTCCCTCTATGTATTCCCGCACAAAAAACTCCCAGCTGTCTCCTGTTTCGTAAGCCAAAAAACATGGAATCCCCTCATACTCCAGATTTTTCAACTGCGCAAACACCTGCTCCGACGACGTTTCCCTTCTGCCCTCAAAATATTTGATGACAACCTTTTCGCCTGTCTTTGCCACCGCAAGCAGTGTCTCTTCCCCGTCCTTATCACTTAAGCACTCAAGCAAATCGTAGTGCGCCGTAAGCTCCTTCGGATACTGTTCCGCAAAACTGCGCTCAAATTCTGCAAGAAAACGGTCCGTAAAAATTTCTTGTTTCCCTTCCATCTGCTACTCTCCCAGAATCGGTAAATCCAGTGAAAATAAAAGTTCCTGCATTTCAAGCACAGTAAGCCCCTTATTTTTTCCATAAATAATCGCAGCATCCCGCTTGATTTTCGGATACAATGTATTCTTCCCACTGGCACGCAAAAGCTCCTGCGTCTCCTCAAACGGCAGTTCCATCCCGAAGGAAAGCAGCAGCACCTTATCCCGCGACGGCTTTCTTCTTCCGGAAAATAACTGATGTCCGTACGTTCTGTCTATCTGGGAATTTTTGATGACCTGCTCCGGCACTTTTCCAAGACTCGTACACAGCTCCCTCAGATACTCGCAGAATTCCTGCTCCTCAAACTCCTCCTCGTTACGTTTCACATACTGTTCAAAAGAGCCATCTTCTTTCAGCTCCGTAAGCAGTTCACTGGTGTGTTTTCGATTCATTTCTTCCCCTCCGTCAAAATGAGTGCCGCAACCGCTCCGATACAGCCACCGATTACTTTTGTCACAAGCAGTGGAATCACAAGCGTAGGCTCCACCCCAAACGCAAACCCCATATGCGCCGCAAGTGCCGATGCCCCACAGACTGCAAACGCTGCATTCACGACCTTTCCTCTTTCGTCCATCTCACGCATCATGGCAATCGCCGGAACGATACTTACAATCCCCATCAAAAGTCCCGCGATACTTGCCCCGTTCATGCCAGTTTTGTCTCCCACCCAATCCAGCGGTTTTTTTAGCGCCCGCTGCAACAGTTCTGCCGCCGGAAGGCTCCCAAGCATCACGATTCCGATAGAGGACACGACCTTCATCGCATCAGAAAGCGATGTCATGCCGGGAAGTACCTCCCACCCGGTCATATAGGAAACGGCACCGCAGATAAGCCCTATCGTTGTCAGTATCCTGATTAGTCCGGCAAACACCGAAAAGCCCTTCACCGTCTGCTCTCTGAATTTCCATAAGCCTGCCATAAGAAGCACCGCCAGAATCAGTACCGGAATACTCTCTCTTAGCACCGTAAGTACATCTAACGAACAAAAAAGCCCTCCGCAGAAAAGTGCAACCGGCATCGTTCCCATCCCGATTAGCACACCTTCCGCAAACAGCTTTTTTTCTTCTTCCTCTAACATCCCCATCCCGACCGGAATCGTAAAGGAAATCGTGCAGCCAAATGTCGCTGCAACCATAATTCCCGCATATCTGCCGACCGCAGACACACGCGAAAGCTCCATTGCAAGCTGATAGCCGCCCATATCAATGGCAAGAATCCCGCCAAGCATCCCGGCATCAAGCCCAAGAGCATCATAAATCGGCACAATGGCAATCTGTAACCCTTTTGATAAAAGTGGCACCAGGCAGATGATTCCCGCCATCGAGAGTGCCGTCGGTCCCAACAGCAGAAATCCCTCTTCAAATTTTTTCCCAAGTCCCGTGCGGTTCCCAACTATCCGGTCCACACCGCCGATGACTGCTGCTGCCGCCATAATCCACATGATTGCCTGATTCATCGTGTACTCCCCCTGTGTTATCTCCCTTGATTGTAACACAGCGTTCCGGGAAATACAATGGACTGCCTATTCTACATTTTTGAGTGCCTCACTTTTTGGAATCCGTTTTACCCCGCGCATCTGCAATACGAGAACAACCGCATAGGAAGTGACGGCAAGTGCAATCATTTTCACATAGGTATCCGGTGTCACAAAGTACGGAAAATAACCCGGATAGCTTGAGAAAACGATGCTGCAAAGACTCTTCATAATCCCGTTGCAGACCGGAATGGTCAGAAGGATTGACAGAATTACGACTATCGTAGTTGGTGTCACATACAGTCCGACTACTTCACGCTCCGTATATCCTAAGATTTTTGTCATGGAAATAGACACCGTATTTTTTTCTATAATAATCTTGCTGAGCAGATAAATGAGCAGCACCGACATAATGACGCCGAATACCAGAAACAGGTTCATCGCTTCCCCCATAGAAAGCTTTAGCTGTCTTGACGTCTTCGTGAGGTCGTCCTCGGTAATGACCGTCGCAACATAATGCTCGTCAATATCGTCTAACTTTTCATTGGAAAAATAGCCGTTAAAATAACCCTCATCCTTGTCAAATACGTCCCGGAACTCGTCGATATCCAGAAATACCGCAATGGAAGATGGGTAATGATACACGCCACCGATGGTAAAATCATAGGTCTTATCGCTGTACTCCTCTTTTAAGGTAATCGTATCCCCTTCTCCAAGTCCGTATTTCTCCGCATAGGCATTAGAAATAGATACCTTTCCTTTTTGCATCGCTGCATCAATGTACCGGCTGTCTTTTTCAATTCCGTAAATCATCACCTCTTCGCTGTTAAACTTTGTTTCCTGTGTCATCAGCGTTCCGGCGCAGTACTTCTCCGCATCGGAATGTTCCGTTTCTACCGGCATTTTCAGCACATACTGGTTTTCACAGATCATGTTGTCGATGATATCCTTTGAAAACTGGTCTAAAAGCGGTGTAAACATCAGCCCGAACAGCAGGATAAAATTTGCAAAAAAGATACCGATGACAACCATCACGTAATTTGGAATGTTCTGGAAAATCACACGCAGACGGAACCGGTGGAAAATGCCGATTTTTGTGTTCAGGCGAAAAGCCTTTTTCTTCTGTCTGCGCTTTAAATCACGCCGGATAAATTTTAACGGAGAAAGCCGCATCTGTACTGACAGCATCACAAAATTAATGACCACCATCAGCAAAGCCGGGACTACAGTTGTCTTTACAAACGCATCTGCATTCCACAAAGTGACATAAGTCGGAAGACTGTAACTGCCATAATACATTCCTGCAAAGAAATCCTTAAGCGTTGTATAGCCAAGGATATTTCCGACCACCGCCGCCACCGCAAGCACAACAGTCGGAAGTATCAGATAATGGCGCACCAGCTCACCCCTGCTGTAGCCCGAAGCACGCAGTGTTCCGATGACAGCCGCTTCCTTTGCAATTGTGGAATTTGTGGTGATTGCAATGACAAATGCCATAATCACAATGACAATATACAAAAATACGGTCATCATCGCATTGTCGCTCACGATATCATCACCGGTAAAATGAATTGCCTGGTTCGTATACTGCGGAATATAGTTGGTCAGAATGCCATTTGCACTGATGACCTTCATAAAGTCCTCCGCCATCTCCTTTGCCTTTGCATCGTCCGCCGGCTTATTGGCATAAATCCAGGAATAGCTGTAGTGCAGATGTGCATCGCCAAACGTATCAAACCCCTCCGGCGTCACCACTGCCACCCCAAACTTCTGCGCATCAAACATCAAATCCGCAGTGTTTGAAAAAAGTGCGCTGTAGTCCGACAACGCCACCAGACCTGTCACCTGAAACTCATTTCCGTCAATTGTCAGTGTATCGCCCACAGACAGCTCATTATTGTCCGCATACATACGGTCAATCGCAATTTCGTCCTCCTTTTGTGGAAATTCTCCCTCCATCAGGCACTCCAAGTCGACCTGTGTTCTCTTTTTAAAAATGCGAAGCGTACTGTCGACCTCTTTGGTCTCCCCCTCCACATAAAAGTTCTGATAAATAGTGACGTCCTCTTTTTCAAGTGTCTCAATGAGCGTGTCATCCGCCTCTGCCGCAAGTTCAAAGTTTCCGTCCTCTATGTTATATTTTTCAAAGCTCTCGTCATATGCAGTCGCCATGCTGCTGCTTGCCACCAGAAATCCGGATACCAGTGCAATCACGCCACCTAAGAATAAAAAGATGACCAGGTATTTTCCGAACTCGCTCTTAAGCTCTCTGGGCAGGCGTTTTATCAATGGATTTCTCATACTGTCACTCCTCCCCTCTTTTTACCATTCGAGTTCTGCTGCCGGAATCTTTGTCTCGTTGACATAATTTTTGCGAATCTGTCCGTCACGCAGCTTTACCACACGGTCTGCCATATTCTTGATGGCATCGTTGTGGGTAACCATAATCACCGTATTACCGTACTTGTGGTTAATATCCTCAATCAGCTTTAAGATTTCTCTGGAAGTATGATAGTCGAGCGCTCCCGTTGGTTCGTCACAGAGCAGAATATCCGGGTTTTTCACAATTGCGCGCCCGATAGCCGTCCGCTGCTGCTGTCCACCGGAAAGCTGGTTCGGAAGCTTGTGACGGTGCTCATATAAGCCAAGCGTTTTTAATACCTCATCCGTATCAAGTGGTCTGTCGCTTAAGTATGCACCCACCTCCACATTTTCTTTGATATTCAGATTTGGAATCAGATTATACATCTGAAACACATACCCTAAGTGCTTTCTGCGGTAAAGAGTTAGCTGCTTCTCACTCATATTGGCAGTCTTCTCTCCCGCAATGGAAATGTAACCGCTGTCCGCCTCGTCAATTCCTCCAATAATGTTTAACAGAGTAGACTTTCCAGAACCCGAAGGTCCCAGCAATACGCAGATTTCGCCTTTTTCTATCTCAATATTTACGCCATTTAATACTTCCATCCGGCTCTCGCCTTCACCATAATGTTTTTTGATATCTTTGATTTCGATAAACATAACTCTCCTTCTTTCTCCTCTTATTTGTTAGTCCCAACTAACTTAATCGCAGTATAGCGCACAAACCTTCCATTGTAAAGGATTTTTTTCTTCCGTTGACATTATTACATTGCCGTGCTAAAGTTATGATAATGATTGAGGAAGGGGATTACATCCATATGAGTGAAAAAAAGATACCTTATAAAATTTATTTGGAAGAAAGCGAGATGCCGACCCAATGGTACAATGTCCGTGCCGATATGAAAAACAAACCGGCTCCACTCTTAAATCCTGTGACACATGAGCCGATGACTCCGGAGGAATTAGAGCACGTCTTCTGTAAGGAACTTGTCGCACAGGAATTAGACAACGACAACCGCTATATTGACATTCCGGAAGAGATTCTCTCTTTCTATAAAATGTACCGCCCTGCTCCATTGGTGCGTGCTTACTGTCTGGAAAAGAAATTACAGACACCAGCCAAAATTTATTACAAGTTCGAGGGCAATAATACCAGCGGAAGCCACAAGTTAAACTCCGCCATTGCCCAGGCTTACTACGCAAAGAAGCAGGGACTGCGTGGCGTTACCACTGAGACCGGCGCCGGACAGTGGGGAACTGCCCTTTCCATGGCATGCTCCTATTTTGACCTTGACTGTAAAGTTTTCATGGTAAAATGTTCTTACGAGCAGAAGCCGTTCCGCAGAGAGGTGATGCGTACCTATGGTGCCAGCGTAACACCTTCTCCATCCGACACCACAAACGTTGGACGTAAGATTTTAGCTGCGCATCCTGGTACCACCGGAAGCCTTGGCTGTGCTATCTCAGAGGCAGTAGAGGTTGCCACTTCTACCGAGGGTTACCGCTATGTACTCGGAAGTGTCTTAAATCAGGTATTGCTGCACCAGTCCATCATCGGTGTGGAATCCAAGATTGCAATGGATAAATACGGCATCAAACCGGATATTATCATCGGCTGTGCCGGAGGCGGTTCCAACCTCGGCGGTCTGATTTCCCCGTTCATGGGCGAAAAGCTGCGCGGCGAAGCAGATTACCACTTCATCGCTGTAGAGCCGGCATCCTGTCCAAGTCTGACCCGCGGAAAATATGCGTATGATTTCTGCGATACCGGTATGGTATGTCCGCTTGCTAAAATGTATACCTTAGGAAGCGGCTTTATTCCTTCCGCAAACCACGCAGGCGGTCTCCGCTACCACGGCATGAGCTCCATCGTTTCCCAGCTCTATGATGACGGTCTGATGGAGGCGCGCTCCGTAGAACAGACCTCCGTTTTTGCAGCCGCAGAACAGTTTGCAAGAGTTGAGGGTATTCTTCCGGCACCGGAAAGCAGCCACGCCATCCGTGTTGCCATCGACGAGGCATTAAAATGCAAGGAGACAGGGGAAGAAAAGACCATTCTCTTTGGTCTGACCGGAACCGGATACTTTGATATGGTTGCTTACGAGAAATTCCACAACCATGAAATGACCGACTACATTCCTACCGATGCTGACTTGCAGGTTGGATTTGACGGACTTCCGAAGTTCTGATTACATTTGCATTCAGAACTGTAATTTCATAACCTGTGCGCCGCAGGGCGCACACAAAAAGGATGCAGGAAAAACCCTGCATCCTTTTCATATTCCGTCATTCTTTATTTGTATTCCTTGCTCATCGAAAAGCCCCTGCCGCGCACTTCGCTGACACGGCTGATAATCATAAAGCTCTCCGGGTCGATGGAATGGATTAACTTCTCCACCTGTGGAAGCTCTCTGTTTGAGACAATACTTAAAATCACCTGCGTATCCTGCTGCAAATAACCGCTCTCTCCATAAAGCAGTGTCACACCGCGGTCGACCTCTGAAAGAATCGCCTTGCGGATTTCTTCGGCGTGCCCGCTTACCACCTTGACCTCGGTACGGGTCGTTCCCATCAACATCAGCTTATCAAGCACCACCGAGTAGATGAGGATGAGCAGAATTCCATATAGAATTCCCTCAAGTGGATTATAAACTGCCTGTCCGAGAAGAATGCACATATCAAATACATACAGGCTCACCGATACCGGAATTTTAAAGTAACGGTTTAACACCAGCGGCGGAATATCCATACCACCGGTCGATGCCCCATTCCGGATTACGATGCCGAGACCGACACCGATGCCAAGTCCTGCAAAAATCGTATTTAACAGCATATCCTCCGTCAAAACGACATTTCCAAATAAACGGTCAAATAATTCCAACGCCAGCGGATAAGCAATAGAACTTACAATTGTAGAAAACGCAAATTTCTTTCCCAGCAGTGCAAGTCCCACAAGCAGCATCAGGATATTAAATCCCAATACGAATGCCGATATCGACACGCCATTAAAATAGTGGTTTATCACCAATGCAATTCCGGTGGTTCCTCCTGTCATCAGGTCATTGGGTAAAATAAACAGTTTCACTGCCAGTGCATAGGTCGCGTTTCCTAACACCACCAATAGCAGATTATAAATCATTTTCAGGTATTTCTTGTTCTCTGTCTTCATGTTACTATGCTTCTTGGTCTACCTTGATGCCTTTCAGGTCAGCTTCAAGCACCTTCATGCTGCTCTTAATATCATCAAGGCTCTGTTTGACATCCTTTCCGCTGCCGGAAGTCGTTATTTTCGTCAGGTCTATCATGTCTTCCATCTCCATATCCGGTGCCTCGTTCCGTTTCTGTACGGATTTTGCCTCCTCGATGGCTTCCTTCGTCCTCAAAATCAACGCTTCCTGCACTGCTCGTTTCTCTTCCGCAGCTTCTAACTGCTCATCTTTTTCTTTCTTCTCCTCGGAAGCGTCCTTTGCCTTCTCTTCGTTCTCTTCCTGCTTCTTATCAATATTATCTACGGCATCCTGAATCAGCATACCCTTAATATCATCATTTGCCGCATCTAAAATGGAATCCGCTTCTTTCTCGGCATCAATCATCGGATGCGTTTTCAAACGTTCCAAGCGAATCTGCTTCACATCGCTGACATCGTCCCGCATCTGCTTATTCGCATCTTCGATATCCTTTCGGAACTTGTTCGCCTGGTCAACCAAATCCGGCCGTTCCTCCTCGGACTCCTCTATCATTCTCGTGATATCCTTTAACTGCTCAGTTGCCTCGTCACGCGCCTTGGACATTTCTGCATAATGGTCTCTTCTTGACTGGATGGACTCATCTACGAAGCGGTCATTCGCAAATGCTTCCTTTACAACCTTATACGCTTTTTCCTGCGCCTGTTTTTTTCTTGCTTCCACCGGGTCCTGAAGCGGCTTTAAGTTTCCGCCAAAAATCGTATTTCCGGCGCTCCGCCTTTCCTTATTATTTAAAAAAATGCCATTCTGATTTACCTGATACCCGTTCGTACTTCCGCTGTTTGCATTAATTGTAACTGACATACTCATTTCCCCCTTTAAAAAGTTATCGTCAGTCTCTTGCAAAACATTAACCCAAAAAAAGCATCTCCTTTGCTTTGGCAAGATTCATTTCCATTAAGATGTAATCAGCCACCGGCTCACTTTTCAGTTCCGGTGAAATATTGGAATGAATGTAAAATGTAGAAAGTCCGGCCTTCTTCGCACCGCCAATGTCGCACCGCATATCATTTCCAATCATAATGGATTCTTCCGGGTTTAATCCGTGCTTTTGCATCAGAAGTTCAAAAAATTTCGGGTCCGGTTTTTTCACCCCGTACTCCGATGAAATAAAAATATCATCAAAATATGGTGTCAGTCCCAAAAGTCTCAATTCGTATTCCGTGAAAATTCCCTGTGCATTTGACAGGAGATATACTTTCCCGCCGGCATCACGAAGCCCTTTTAACAGCTCCTTCGCACCGTCATAACACTTTACATATTCCATGGACAAAATACGGAAAAACTGTCCGGTGTGAACCGCTAATTCCCGGTCTGCCGTCACACCTTTTTTTGCATAGAGTGCTTCAAACACTTCCTCGATGCGGATTTCCGGAAATGCTTCATGCGTATCCGCTTCTTTTCCAGCAACCAGCTCACGAAAATCTGTTTTTAACTCCTCCGGTGTGTAAGCAGCACCGTAAAAGCCATACAAAAACGTCATTTTTTCCCAGAGAAGAGCAGAATCCTCCTCTGTATGGATATCCACGAGTGTGCCATATAAATCAAAGATATAATTTTTGTATTTCATAGTTTCCCCTTTTTTACGCCTGTTTTGTGAAAAGTATCAGTTCTTTTGTTTTCTCCTCAATTCCGGTCAGATGTGCAACGTTCTTTCCCTCTGCCTCAAGCGTCTCATTTGCATGCGCAGATACCTCTTCAGAAATTGCAGAAATCGTCTCAATTGAATCCACAATTACTTCATTTGCAGCCTTCAGTTCTTCTACGTTTGAAGTAAGGTCATTGACATCCTTCTGAATCGCAGACATATCATCCGCAATGCGGCTAAAGCTCTCGACGGTATTTCCGGTGGCTTCCTTTTCATGATTGATTCCCTCAATCATGCCGCGGATTGCAGTTACAACCTCTTCAATCGCACTGCCGATGTCATTAATCAGGTTTGTGATATGCACCGTTGCATCCTTTGTCTGCGTTGCAAGCCCTGAAATTTCCGTTGCAACCACAGCGAATCCCCGTCCGGCATCTCCGGCACGTGCTGCTTCAATGCTGGCATTTAAAGCCAGCAGACTCGTCTGGGACGTAACTCCGCCAATCAGTTCCACAATGGAGTGCATCTGTGTGATATAAGTGTCAAGTGTTTCAAGTTTCTCTGCCATATCCGCGCCTACCGTAACGGATGTGTCAACCTCTGCCGCAAGATTTCCGATATCATTTTTTCCCTGTGTCAATACCTGCATTGCCTGTTCCATGCTGTTTTGAATGGAACCGACTGCCATGTCAACACTGGTCACTTTCTGCTTGATAGCTTCTGTCTGCTCCAGCTGCTGCTGTACAGCATTTGCCGTCTCCGTTGCACCGCTTGTCACACCCTGCATGGCTGACCTTGTCGTTTCGGATGCTTCCGATAAAAGTGCAACTTTTCTGTGAATCTCCTCAATTCCGGTCTGCATTTTCTCTGAGTTCTCAGAGATATTTGTAAGAAGTGTCTCTGTCTTAGTCTGTGCATCCTGAATCTCCGCAATCTGTGCATCCTTATTGCGTCCGGATGTCTGTGAAGAATAAACAGAATAGATACCGGTAAGAATCACCACCAGAAGCTGAATCATTCCGGTATCGGCATCAATAAATCCGAATTTCCCGGTCAGTCCGCCTCCGATAACGGTGATAAAATTGATAATCAGGATTCCAATTGTAATTTTGATGGAATATGCTGCATCATTGTAAATAGAAATGACGATAATCATCGGAATTACAAATGCGTAATTTGCCGGATGATTGGTGGTAAACATCATATATGTATAGGCGCAGGCAAATCCGATTGCCACAAGGTGCTTAATCATTGACGTCTCATGGTCTTTTTTCCAGAAACCAAGCTCCATCAGCGGAGGAATCATCGAAAGTGCTGCTCCCAAAAGACCGACACCGAATGCCATTCCGCTGTTTGTGATTCCCTGCATCAGGAACAAACATCCAAGCAGCATTCCCTCTACCGTATGACAAATCATTGCTGTTTTATTATTGCGCTCCGTCTCACTGATTCCATTTTTGTTCATACGCACTTCCCTCATTTTCATCCGTTAAAAAACTCCTCTTTTAATCTATCATTTTTTTTCTTAAGATTCAAGTATTTCTCATGATTCAAGCTCCTGCCGCATCCGAAGCAGCAATTTTTTCTCCGCACGGCTGACCTGCACCTGCGTCATGTGAAGCGCTACAGCCGCCTCGCTCTGCGTTCTGCCCTCAAAATAGCGCAGCGTAATCAGTTTCTGTTCTGCCTCTGAAAGGTGTTCCATCACCTGTTCAATCAGCATCTGGTTTAACACAGCTTCCTTTTCCGGCTCCTCCCTGTAATCAGTGCCGACTTTTCCGCCAAGTTTATCAATCAGGCACAGTTCTTCCCCATCTTTTCCCGCAACCGGTTGATAAATCGACTCCACCTCCCGGTTTGCCTCGAGTGCAAGGACAATGTCCTCCACCGGAAGCTCCGTCGCCGCTGCCACCTCCATCAGTGTCGGTTCCCGCCCGAGTTCCCCTGAAAGCCACTCGCGTGCACGGCTGACTTTGCAGCCGTTTTCCTTTAGGCTGCGGCTGATTTTTACCATCCCGTCATCCCTTAAAAAGCGCCTGATTTCCCCGGTAATCATTGGTACTGCATATGTAGAAAATGCTACCTGCAAAGAAAGGTCAAATTTATCGATTGCTTTCATCAATCCGATACAGCCAATCTGAAACAGTTCTTCCCTGTCATGTCCTCGGTTCTCAAAGCGCCTTGTCACCAGATGCACCAGTCCTAAATTCTCGGACACCAGCCTGTCCCTCGCACTTTTATCCCCCTCGTGTGCCTGCCTGATTAATTCAGCAAAACGGTCCATTCTGTCATCCTTCCTGCGCACCTATTTTCTTGCTCATCACCACCCTTGTCCCCTCGCCCGGCTTCGAGAACACCTCCACGCTGTCCATGAATGCCTCCATAAACGCAAATCCCATTCCAGAGCGCTCAAGTTCCGGTCGTGTCGTAAAAAAAGGCTCTCTCGCCTTTGCAATGTCCGAAATTCCCTTCCCCTTATCCTCCACCGTAATTTCAATGTCATTTCCACTCATCCGGCAGGATACATACACCTTGTCCTCAGGCGTTTCATAGGCGTGGATAATGGCGTTTGTCACAGCCTCCGACACCGCGGTCTTGATATCCGCCAGTTCTTCCAGTGTGGGATAGGTTGGCGCAATTCGGATGTTGGAATCCTCCGGATCCATTCCGTAAGGATAGGTGGAACCCGCCGGAGTCATGGCAACGCCGGCTTGCCGGCAGAGAGAAATGACCCGTTTGGCACATCCGGGCTGCGTATCCAGCGAGATAAAGTATCCACCTTTGGGATTGGTCCAGCGGGCGATCCCGCAGAATCCCAGTTCCTCTTCCAGAATCCGTTCCACCAGCTGAAATTTTGGACGGATTAACTCGGCGTGGTTTTTCATATGTTCCAAAACGCCTTGTTTGTTGCCGAAAAAGCGCACATGCCGCAGCTGATTCATTTTATCGTTGCCGATGGTTTGTACCGCCATCTGCATTTTAATGTTCTGAATATTGTGAAACGAGGCACCCATAGCGGCCAGCCCGGAACCGGGATAGCTGATTTTTGAAGTGGAACAGAAAACAAAGACCATGTCTTCTTTTCCAGTTTTCTTTGCTTCTTCAAACAGGTTCAGCAGCTTTA
>OIXH01002063.1_pt1 | contig 20924 bp, 20 predicted proteins | sample 1587741 | NCBI WGS metagenome assembly OIXH01 (sample SAMEA3888916, study PRJEB22519) | human gut metagenome | biome: human gut; feature: human-associated habitat; material: faeces | place: Denmark | collected 2011 | reverse complement strand
ACCCAAAGCAGACCTTCAGAACAAGCGGGGTCTTTTGCTTGAAATCGGCCTTGTAGTGGCTCTCGCGCTGGTTATCGCCGCTTTTGCCTACACGCCGAAGGAACACCGTATCGAGAAAGTCGACCTGAACTACGGTCCGGTCGAAGAGGAGATTACCGAGATCACCCGTCAGGACCAGAAGCCGCCCGAACCTCCCAAGAAGGTCGAGGTGAAGGTTATCGCCGACCTGCTGCAGGTGGTGACCAACGACACGAAGATCACGACCGAAGTGGACTTCGCCGAGTTCGACGAGAATACCGAGGTGATTCAGCAGGTGGACGTCGTCGAGGAGACCATCGAGGACGACCAGCCGTTCCTGATCGCCGAGACCATGCCCTCGTTTCAGGGCGGCGACCTCAACACCTTCCGCAACTGGGTTCAGCAGAACGTCAAGTTCCCGCAGATCGCCCTTGAGAACGGTATTCAGGGCCGCGTGGTGCTTTCGTTCGTGATCGAGAAGGACGGCCGTCTGACCAATATTCAGGTGCTCCAGACCCCCGACCGTTCGCTTTCGGAAGAGGCGATCCGCGTGCTGAACAAGTCGCCGAAGTGGAGTCCCGGAAAACAGCGTAATCAGGTTGTACGTGTGAAGTATACCCTGCCCGTTGATTTCCGCGTGCAGAACTAACCGGATGAAAGGGCTTCGGCGTGACCGGAGTGCTCCGTGACAATAAATAGGGTATCCTGCTTCCGGCGGATACCCTTATTTGTAGCATAGTGTTTGCTCCCCTCCGGGGTGTGCGGCGCCGGATTCCGGAGCGCGGCGCATGTGTAACGTTAAAATTTGAAAAACGAATTGGAAGAAAACAGAAATAAGACTCCGAATGCCGGGACGGCTTCCGACGGCCGGGAACGTGCCGTACTGGTCGCCGTCGTGCGTGACGATCAGGACCCCCGTCAGGCTGCCGAATTCCTCGACGAACTGGAGTTTCTGGCCGAGACGGCCGATATCGAGAGCGTGAAGCGCTTCACGCAGCGGCTTCCGCAGCCTTCGTCCCGTATTTACGTGGGTCCCGGCAAACTGGAGGAGATCGCCGGCTACTGCAAGGAGCAGGAGATCGACGTGGTGATTTTCGACGACGAACTCTCACCGTCGCAGACGCGCAATATCGAAAAGGCGATGCCGTGCCGCATCCTCGACCGTACGCGCCTGATTCTCGATATTTTCATGTCGCGGGCGCAGACCGCCTATGCCAAGACGCAGGTGCAGCTGGCCAATTACGAGTACATGCTGCCCCGGCTTTCGGGTATGTGGACCCACCTCGAACGGCAGCGGGGCGGCACGGGAACCCGCGGCGGCGCGGGCGAACGCGAAATCGAGACCGACCGCCGTATCATCCGCAACCGGATCGCCAAACTCAAGGAGGACCTGCGGAAAATCGACCGTCAGATGGCGGTCCAGCGCTCCAACCGCGGTTCGATGGTCCGCGTGGCGCTGGTGGGCTATACCAACGTCGGCAAATCGACGCTGATGAACCTGATTTCGAAAAGCGAGGTTTTTGCCGAGAACAAACTCTTCGCCACGCTCGACACCACGGTCCGCAAGGTGGTCTTCGACAACCTGCCGTTCCTGCTTTCGGATACGGTCGGTTTCATCCGCAAACTGCCGACCGAGCTGATCGAGTCGTTCAAATCGACGCTCGACGAGGTGCGCGAAGCCGATCTGCTGGTGCATGTGGTCGATATTTCGCATCCGCAGTTCGAAGAGCAGATCGACGTGGTGAAGCAGACGCTTCAGGACATCGGCGCCGGCGACAAGCCCGTCTATCTGGTCTTCAACAAGGTCGATGCCTACACTTATGTCAAGAAAGACGAGGACGACCTCACGCCCGCCACGCGTGAGAATCTTTCGCTCGACGACCTGAAGAAGAGCTGGATCGCGCGTGCCAATACGCCCTGCATCTTCCTTTCGGCCCGGATGAAGACCAATATCGAGAAGTTCCGCACGGATCTCTACGGCATGGTGCGCGAGATCCATGCCGGACGCTACCCGTTCAACAATTTCCTCTATTGACCATCAAACCTCATACCCATATGACCTTGCATACTCTGAACAGTCAGAACACCGTTCTCAACAAATTCATCGCGCAGATCCGCGACAAGTCGATCCAGACCGACTCGATGCGTTTCCGCCGCAATCTGGAGCGTATCGGCGAAATCACGGCGTACGAGATTTCGAAAGAGCTGTCCTATACGCCCCGCGTGGTCGAGACTCCGTTGGGCGAAGCGACCGTCGAGACGATCGACGACCGGATCGTCGTGGCGACGATTCTGCGGGCCGGTCTTCCCTACCATCAGGGTTTTCTGAATTACTTCGACGATGCGGAGAACGCGTTTGTTTCGGCCTACCGTAAAAGTACGAAAGACGGTAAGTTCACCGTTAAGGTGGAGTATATCTCGTGCGGCGACCTCGAAGACAAGGTCCTGCTGCTGGTCGATCCGATGCTGGCGACCGGCTCCTCGCTCGTGCTGGCCTACAATGCGTTGTGCGAAAAGGGCGGCACGCCCAAATATACGCATGTCGCGGCCGTTATCGCCAGCGAGCAGGGCATCGACTACGTGAGTAAGAACATGCCGCGTCAGGCCACGACGATCTGGGCCGCGGCCGTCGATGAGGAGCTGACTTCGCGTTCGTACATCGTTCCGGGCATCGGCGATGCAGGCGATCTGGCCTACGGCGAGAAGATTTAGGGAGTGCCCGGCATGCGGTTTTCCGGGCCGGGCGTTTTTTTGACGGGTGATTCGCAGACTGAATGCCTGTCCGCTCTGAACGACTTTTCGGCCGGATAATCCGGAAGGGGTGATTCCTGCGGCCGAACGACTTCCCGAACCGGACTTTTCGGGCGGATGATTTTCCGGATGAACGGCTCCCGGTCTGGACGATTCCGACGGATGGTTGCTCCCGGCAGGACGGATTTCCGGACCGGATTTTTCGAGCGGAGGACTTTTCCGCAGGACGATTTCCCGGATCGAACGGTTCCGGACCGGATTTCCCGGCGGCGGAATCTCCTTAGGACGGGGGATTGCGGTTGCAGTATGCGCTGCGACGTCCTGCCCGGCTGCGGAGCGGTATCGCTCCCGGCGTATATGTGCATTATTTTGCTCGTATGGTAAAGAAGAAACTGGCTTTTGTTTTCGGGGTGTTCTGCGCGACTGTCCTGCTGATGGCGGTGCAGAAACCCGTTTTTCTGGCCTATTATGCCGCGGATGCGGCGCAGGCTTCCGCGGGGGAGTGGCTCGGCGTGGTGTGGCACGGCCTGACGCTCGACAGCACCGTCGCGGGATATGTTACCGCCCTGCCGCTGCTGCTGACGCTCGCGTCGCTCTGGGTGCGGCTTCCCGAACGGATATGGCGGCGCGTGCTGAACGTTTACTTCGTGCTGATCGCCGTCCTGACGGCCGCGATCTTCGCCGTGGACGTCGAACTGTACCGGCATTGGGGATTCCGGCTCGATTCGACGGTCCTGATCTACCTTGCCGATCCGAAGGAGGCCATGGCGAGCGTCGATTTCTGGCTCGGCGTGCGGCAGACGCTTCTGGCCGCCGCCTATGCCGCGCTGATGATCTGGACCTACCGCCGTGTGGTGGGGCTTTTCGACGGCGAACCCCTGCGCCGGCGCGCCGCACTGCCGTGGAGCTTCGGCCTGCTGCTGCTTGCGGGCTGCGATTTTCTGGCGATCCGCGGCGGTACGGGGGCATCGGTCGCCAATGTCTCGAAAGTCTATTTCAGCTCGAACATGTTCCTGAACCATGCGGCGACGAATCCCGTCTTTTCGTTTCTGACGACGCTCGGCGACCATACCGACTATGCTTCGGAATACCCCTTCTTTGACGAAGAGACGCGCGCGGCGAAATTCGACGCCCTGCGCGGCAACGGCCCTGCGTCCGGACCTTCGGAACGCGTGCTCACGAAGACCCGTCCCAATGTTGTGGTGGTTATTCTGGAGAGTTTCGCCCGCACGGTCATGGATGCCGACGTCGACGGCCAACCCATCATGCCCAATATGCAGCGGTTGCGGGACGAAGGCGTCTGGTTCGAGAACTTTTTCGCCAATTCGTTCCGCACCGACCGCGGCGAAGTGGCGGTGCTGAGCGGATTTCCGGCTCAGACGCGCATGTCGATCATGAAGCTTCCGGCCAAGAGCCGCAGCCTGCCGTCGCTGGCCCGGTCGCTGGCCCGTGAGGGCTACGCCACGAGTTTCGTCTACGGCGGCGATCTCAATTTCACCAATCAGGCCTCCTACATGTATGCCACGGGCTGGCAGCAGCTCGTCTGGCAGAGGGACCTGCGGTTCGATACGCCGCCCTCCGACTGGGGGTACGACGATGCGGTGATGTGCGACTGGTTTGCCGACCGCGTGATCGCGCAGAGCGGGACGGGTGAGCCGTTTCTGGCGGGACTGCTGACTCTGAGCAGCCACCGGCCGTTCGACGTGCCGTTCAGCAGGTTCGATGACAGGGAGCTGAACGCCTTCGCCTTCGCCGACGACTGCGTCGGCCGCATGATCGACAAACTCAAGGCTTCGCCCGCATGGGACGACCTGCTCGTCGTGCTGGTCGCCGACCACGGCTACCCGTGGCCGCGCAGTCTGTCCTACAACGAGCCGCTGCGCCACCGCATCCCGATGATCTGGACGGGCGGCGCCGTCGCCGGGCCGCGCGTGGTCGAGGAGTACGCTTCGCAGATCGACATCTGCGCCACGATCCTCGGTCAGCTGGAGGTCGCGCACGACGATTTCGACTACAGCAAGGATATTTTCGCCCCGACCCCCCCCCGCAAGTTCGCGTACTACACCTTCAACGACGGCTTCGGCGTGGTCGATGCTTCGGGCGAAGCCGTCTGGGACGCCACGAGCGGGAAAGCGGTTTCAGAGACCTCTCCCGCCCTGATGGACGTGGGCCGTACGATGCTGCAAACCACCTATACCGACATCGGAAACCGCTGACGGCCGGTAAAATACCTGAAATTAGGTATTGCGGGACCTGACATGAATCGCTAATTTTGCAGATATTGAGAATCTTATGTATAGAATTGGACGATACGATGCCGACGACCGCATGTGCGATCTGGTCTGCGACCGCTACCCCGTACTGCTTGTCATGAGCCGTTTCGGCATTGCGCTGGGCTTCAGCGACAAGACGATCGGCGAAGTCTGCCGCGACAGCGGGGTCGACACCGGGACGTTCCTGACCGTGGTCAATACGCATATCGACGGAGAAGCTCCCGATCCCGGCGCTGTTTCGGTCGGAGCGCTGGTGGGCTATCTGCGCAATTCCCACGACTATTTCCTCGATTTCCGGCTGCCGGGCATTCGCCGCAAGCTGATCGAGGCCATCGACTGCAGCCGCAACGACGTGGCCTTCGCCATCCTGCGCTTCTTCGACGAGTATGTCGCCGAGGTGCACAAGCATATGGATTACGAGGAGCGCAAGGTTTTCCCCTATGTCGAAGCCCTGCTTGCCGGAGAGCGTCCCGAAGGGTATTCGATCGACGTTTTCCGCCGTCATCACGATCAGGTCGAGGCCAAGCTTGCCGAACTGAAGCGCATCATCATCCGTTATTATCCTTCGGGAAGCACCAACGAGCTGAACGGCGTGCTTTTTGACATCTTCACCTGCGAACGCGATCTGGCTTCGCACAACGACATCGAAGACCGTCTGTTCATTCCGGCCATCAAACGGCTGGAGGAGGCCGGGGAGACTCCGGCCGACGTCCGGTCCGGGGACGGGGCGCGGAAACGGTCGTCCGGTGCGAAAGGAGGCGTCCGATGAAGGCGCTGAAACTCGCCGTGGCCGAGCCTTCGGCTATTCTGCGTTACGGCATTGTCGCCCTGCTGCGCCGGATGCCTGCGGCGAACGTCGATATTCTCGAAATCGGGGATATCTCGCAACTTGCCGCGCAGCTTTCGCGCCACAGGCCCGACGTGCTGATCGTCAATCCCGCGTCGCTGGGACTCTGTACGCCGCCGCAGCTGCGGGCGCAGACCGGATGCGAGGGGATGCGGTGCGTCGCCCTGCAGCTGGCGATGACCGACGCCGTGACGCTCGGCGCCTACGACGAGGTTCTTTCGATCTACGATTCGGAGGACTGCGTGCGCCGCAAAATCGTACAGCCGGCCGATGAAGCGCCCCGCGGGGAGCGTCAGGAGCCGCTGAGCGTCCGCGAGCGCGAAATCGTCGTCTGCATCGTCAAGGGCATGAGCAACAAGCAGATCGCCGACACGCTCTGCATTTCGACCCATACGGTCATCACGCACCGCCGCAATATCGTGGCTAAACTGCAGATCCACTCCCCGGCGGGCCTGACGATCTACGCCATTGTCAACAAATTGGTCGATCTCTCGGAAATCCGGGATACGATCACCGAAATATAAACGATCATGGGACACGACCACCATCACGACCATACGGTCTCGTCGCTCAACAAGGCTTTTATCCTCGGCATCACGCTCAACGTGGCGTTCGTCGTCGTCGAATTCGCCGTCGGACTCTATTACGGGTCGATGGGACTGCTGTCCGACGCCGGGCACAACCTTTCGGATGTGGCGAGCCTGCTGCTGGCGATGCTCGCTTTCCGTCTCGCGCAGGCGCATGCCACGCCGCGCTATACCTATGGTTACAAGAAGAGTACGGTGCTTATCTCGCTGCTCAATTCGGTGATCCTGCTGATCGCTGTGGGGGTGATCGTCGCCGAGAGTATCGGCCGGATGATGCACCCGGCGCCCATCGAGGGCGGTGCGATCGCATGGACGGCGGGCGTCGGCGTGGCGATAAACGGATTCACGGCGTGGCTCTTCATGAAGGACAAGGACAAAGACCTGAACGTCAAGGGCGCGTATCTCCATATGGCCGCCGATGCGCTGGTATCGGTCGGAGTGCTGGTGTCGGGACTCGTGATCTCGTGGACGGGCTGGACGGTCGTGGACCCGATCGTGGGGCTGGTCGTTGCCGCGGTGATCGTGGCTTCGGTCTGGTCGCTTACGCGCGCCAGTTTGCGGCTTTCGCTCGACGGCGTGCCCGACGGAATCCGGGTGGACGAACTTGAACGGATGATGACTGCTGTGCCGGGCGTCGAAGCCGTGCATCATATTCATGTCTGGGCCATCAGCACGACTGAAAACGCCCTTACGGCGCATGTCGTGCTCACGGACCTGCCCCGGCTGGAAGCGGTGAAACGGGAGCTTAAAACCCGGCTCGACGGGGCCGGCGTGCACCATGCGACGCTCGAATTCGAATCGGTCGCCGAGAACTGCTGCGATTTCAGCGACTGACGGATTCGCCGACGGCTCTGCCTTTCAAATCACCCGGCTTCGCATTTTCAAAATAAAATCCGGCCCGGAAAGGGTCGGATTTTCCGTACGGGCTTCGACGTGCCGGAACGTCATCCGCCGAAAGGTTATGCTTCAGAGTGCAGGGCCATTTCAGGGTGCAGGGCCATTTCAGAGTAACGGTCCGCTTCTGGTTGCCGGATCATTTTTGGGCGCCGGACCATTTCAGGGCACCGGATCGTATCCGCTGCCGCCCCACGGGTGACAGCGCGACAGCCGTCGCAGGGTGAGCCACGAGCCTTTCAGCAGACCGTGTTTGCGCAGGGCTTCCAGCGCGTACTGCGAGCAGGTCGGCGTAAACCGGCACGACGGGGGCGTGAAAGGCGAGATGCAGAGCTGGTAGAACTTCACCAGTGCGATCAGCGGCAGGGCGCAGATACGCTTAAAGATGCTCCGCGACCGTTTCCAGAATCCGCCGGACTGCATTTGAGATCGTTTTATAGGACAGCTCCTCCTTCGAAGAGTAGATCAGCGCCAGATCGAGATTGACCGGCCGGCCGTTGTGCAGCAGCAGCTTTTGCAGCCGGTAGGCCTCTTTGGTGCGGCGGCGCAGCAGGTTGCGTTTATTGGCCCTTTTATGGAACTTCTTGGGTACGGAGAACAACACCTCGGCCGAAGGTATTTCGTCGGCTTCGGCGAACCATACGTACCGGAACGGGAAGATAAAACCGCTCTCGCCGCTCTCGAACATCCGACGTACGGCGCCGAGCGAGCGGAGCCGTTCCGTACGGGGGAGCGAGCAGTCGGGCATAAGTGTATTATTTGCGGGGTTCGGCAGGACGGCGTGCGCGGCTCTTCTTGGCCAGCTTGTGCTGTTGGCTGCGGATGAACTCCTCTTTCTGCGTGTCGGTAATCAGCTCGACGGGGGCTATCTCCTCGCCTTTCTGCACCTTGTTGAGGTAGATGTCGATCGCCTTGACCATCGACGGGGCTTCGGGCGTGGGGGCGTTGGCCAGTACGGTGATTCCGGCGTCGAGTGCGGCGCGCAGCGTGCCTTCGCCGAAGACAGCCACGGCGGGCAGGTTCTCCGTGCCGAATTTCTCGACCAGCGTCTTGACGTCCGACGGGGAGTAGAGCGCCAACAGGCCGTAATCGGTCAGCGCGATGTCATCCATGTCCGCAGCGACCGTACGGGCCAGAATAGCCGGATCGAACGACATTTTGAGCTTGGCGAGCGTTTCGGGAAGCTCAGGTTTGTGAGGTTCGCTCAGCGCCAGCAGGAACTTTTCGTCCTTGTGCTTGATGATCAGCTCGATGAACGAGGTGAACGAACCGTCGGCAAACGAAATCTTGCGTTTGCGGTAGACGATGTATTTTTGCAGATAGAGCGCGACGGCTTCCGTCTGGCAAATGTATTTCATGGTTTCGGGCACCGTGATGCGGGCCTCTTCGCAAATGTGGAAGAAACTGTCTACCGTTGTGCGCGAAGTGAAAATTACGGCCGTGTGCGTCAGTATTTCGACCCGTTGTGCGCGGAACTCTTTCAGCGAAACGCCTACTACGCGGATAAACGGTTTATAGGCGATCTCTACTTTGTATTTCTCGGATAATTCGTAGAACGGGGACTTCTCGATAATTGCAGGCCTCGGCTGCGAAACCAATACTTTTTTGACTTTCAATTCTAACCTAATTTATGTTGTTCTTCAATCACTGAATCATCTTGCCGCAAGCAGCCCTATGAGGCTGATTGGGAATATCTCCACGGTGCAAAGGTACAAAATCCAATGCAAAATCGAAATTTTTTTGGAAAGAAACAGATTCAGTGTCTCTCTGAGATATAAGAAGACCGTTGCGAGCAACTCGATGACAATGATGCAGAACCACACGTCTCCCGTGCCCCGCGGGCACAATGCGAAGAGCAGCAGGGCGGGAATCGTGACGATGACGCCCAGCGTGAAATAGGTGCGTTTGAGCAGTATCAGCTGCGAGACGAAGGGCTGCGAGAGCGTTACGGCTCCGGCCAGCCGGACGACTCCCCGCTGGAAAAGCCCCACGCACAGACAGGCGAACGTCGCCAGCAGGCTGAGGGCCAGTACGGCGCCCTGCGGAATCGTTTCGATCAGGCTGTCCGGAATCAGCGAATCGCCGTACTTGACGGTCATGACGCCCACGAAGAGGACGCCGATGGCGGTTGCGGTGTTCAGGAAGTGCGAAAAACCGCTGCCGCCCGGATCCTCCATAAGGCGTTTGCCCGTGGCGGTGTCGTGCGATACGCGCGTCAGCAGCAGCCGTATGTCGCCCAGATTGCGGTAGAGCAGGATGGCGTAGGTTGCGGCGAGCAGCAGGACGAAGCCCTGAAAGACGGGGTTTTCGGTGAGGGACGGAGCCGGGGCTGCCGGCAGGACGCGGGCCGGAACGAGGGTCGATGCCGGACCGAATACCGCTTCTGCCGGCGCGTCGCGCCAAAGCGTGTCGGCCGTGCCCCGCAGCGGGCCTTCCAGCGAAAAGAACGGCAGCGAGTCTGCCGCCTGCGGCCCGGAATACAGCGTATCCGCCGCCAGCGAGTCCGCGCCTTGCGCCGGGGCTGTGTCGGCCGGCAGTGCGGTTCGGGGTGTGATGTTCCGGGCTGAATCGCCCGTGCCGGACAGGCCGTGTGTCGTCTCTTGGGCCGTATCGGGGATATTCGCCGCGGTTTCTGCGGACGGATAGGCCGCAGAACGGTCCGTGCCGCGGCCATGTGCCGATGCCGATGTGTCGGCCGGAGCCTGCTGCGCAGCGGGAGCGGCGGCTTCGCGTACAAACGCGGGGCCGGGTTCCTGCATGGCGGGGAGCGGGACCGGCGCGGTATGTGTCAGCGGAGCGGTCATCCTTCGAAGATGCGTTTGAGCGTGATGCGGATCGTGGTGCCTTTGCCGATTTCCGATTCGATGACGGCGATTTTACCCTGATGGTAGTCCTCGACGATGCGGCGCGAGAGCGAAAGTCCCAGACCCCAGCCGCGGGTCTTGGTCGTGAATCCCGGTTCGAAGATGCGTTTCCAGTTGCTCTTGGGAATGCCTTTGCCCGTGTCTTTGACGTCGATCATCACGTTTTTCTCGTCCGATGAGATATGCACGTCGATCGAGCCGTGGCCCTGCAGGGCGTCGAGCGAGTTTTTCATCAGGTTTTCGACGACCCATTCGAACAGTGCGGCGTTGATGTTGGCCTGCACCGGAGCGATGGCCAGTCCGTTGTAGTCGAGCGTCACGTTGCGCGGGATGCGCTTGCGGAAATACATGACCGATTCGCCCACGATTTCGTTGATATTGGCCGGCGTGAGGGGCGTCTCGGAGCCGATTTTCGAGAAGCGGTCCACGATCTTCATCAGGTGCGTGAGGTCCTTGTTCATCTCCTCGACGGCTCCCTGATCCACGTCCTGCGAACGCAGGTATTCGATCCATCCCAGAAGCGACGAGGTCGGCGTGCCCAGCTGGTGGGCCGTCTCTTTGGCCAGACCGATCCATACGCGGTTCTGCTCGTCGTGTTTCGATGAGCGGAAAGCGATGAATCCCAGCATGATGAAGGCCGTGATGACCAGAATCTGCACGTACGGGAAGTAGTAGAGCGATTTGAGCAGCGCCGAGCGGCCGTAAAAGATGATGTGGTAATGGTCGTTCGACCACCAGAACCGCACCGTGCGCGGCGGATTCTCCTCCGTCAGTTTGTCGATCATCCTGCGCAGACGGTCGGGGTGGTCGATGATCTTGTCCGGAATCAGGTGCGACCGGAACACTTCGAGGTTCTCGTTGGTGATGATGAACGGGATGTTGTTGCCGTTGGAGACGATGTCCTGAATGAGCGGGTCCTCCATCGAGCCGCCCATCACGTCGCGGTTGACCCGCTCCATGGCGTGCGCCCACAACGCCACGTCGTGCTGCTCCTTCTCCTTGAGCCGCTTGGCCATGTTGTTGGTGTAGAGCAGCGAGACCATGCCGAGGGCTATGCCCACGATGATAACCACCACGCGGTTGCGGAACGAGAATATGTCGCGGCGGATCTTCATGGCTGTCGGTTATTTGCGCGGCGTGTCCTGCTCGGTGACGATGCGGGTGTATTCCGCGCCGTCGCCGAGTATCTCCGTGGCGCGCAGTACCTCCGGATCGTCTTTGAGCGAGTGTTCGATGACCCCTTCGGAGTACCCGTGGCGCATGACGATGTCGTTGTTGATCGTCTCGACGATCTCCTTGCGGTAGGTTTCCAGATTGGTCTGCGTGTCGTCCTTCAGTTCGGCTTCGACGCGGTCGAACTTCTCCTTGAGGTCTGCGAAACGGTCGTCCTCGGCGGCCTTTTTCAGCGCTTTGAGGGCGCGGCGGGTGTCCGATTCGTAGGGCACCTTCTTGTCTTTCATGAATTCGGCGAAATCGGCGTAATCCCGGTCCGTGATCGAGAAGTTGCGGATGTCGATCCGCTGATCCGGATGACGCCGCATGTAGTCGTCGCCGAAATCCTCGACGAATCCCAGCGCATAGAGCGTCATCGCGAAGCGGCTGATGTATTCGGGTTCGGTGCGGATGTCGGGCATGATGCCCCCGCCGTCGTAGACCTTGCGCCCGGCGCGGGTCCGGTACTCGGTGATGAGCGAGTCGGGTATGGCCTTTACCGAACCCTCCTGCGAGTGGGAGTAGTCGATGGCCTGAATGCAGCGGCCCGAAGGGATGTAGTATTTGGCCGTGGTGAGCTTCAACATGGCGTTGTAGCCCAGCGGCCGCGGCGATTGCACAAGCCCCTTGCCGTAGCTGCGCTGGCCGATGACCACCGCACGGTCGAGGTCCTGCAAGGCGCCGGTCACGATCTCCGACGCCGATGCCGAATTGCCGTTGATGAGCACCGCCAGCGGCAGGTCGGGGAGGATCGGCTCCGACGAGGTGCGGTAAACCTGCCGCGAATCCTCCGTACGGCCTTTGGTGCTTACCACCTCGGTGCCTTTAGGAACGAACATGCCCAGAATCTTGATCGCCTCCTGCATGATGCCGCCGCCGTTGCTGCGGTAATCGAGGATCAGACCCTTCAGTTCTCCCCCGGTGCGCAGCTTCTCGACGGCTGCGCGCATGTCTTCGTAACACCCTTCGGTAAAGTCGCTGTGACGGATGTAACCGATGCCGTCGGCCACCCATCCCGTGTAAGGCACGCCCGGAATGGAGATGCGCTCGCGCTGCAGGGTGACGGTCTCGGTGCTGCCGTCGAGGTGCTCGACGGTCACCTTGACCTTGCTGCCCGGCTCTCCCTTGAGCCGGGAGCTGACCTGCTCGGTCGTGAAACCTTTGGCATCCTTGCCGTCGATGGCGAGGATCTTGTCGCCGATCTTCAGCCCGGCCCGGTCGGCGGGCGAACCCTTGTAGGGCTGGGCTATCTTCACCCAGTCGCCCTTTTGGCGGATGAGCGATCCCACGCCGCCGTATTTGCCCGTGGTGAGCAGTTCGAAGTCGGACATCTGCTCTTCGGGGATGAATTCGGTGTACGGATCGAGGTCACGGACCATGCCTTCGGCGGCCCCTTCCATGAGTTTGTCGGGGTCCACCGGGTCTACATAGTTCAGCGACAGTTCGCGCATCATATTGACCGTAATCTCCATGTTGCGCCCCAGCCCGAAGTCGTTGCGGGCGGCGAAGGTCAGCAGGGCTGCCGCCGAAGCGGCAGCGGCGGCCGTGAGCAGATAACGGTATCCTTTTCTAATCATGTTTTGCCATTTGTATGTACGAATCCAGCTTGTATCCGGCTCTGGCCACGCCGCGGCGTATGCCGTCGATCAGTATCCACTGTCCGTACTGTGAAACTTTTATCTCGTCTTCTCCCAGCAGCGTCAGCTTGCGCAGCAGGCCGTCGGCGCGGAACGTCATTACGCCGTCCTCGTCGGTGCGAAGCGAAAAGCCTGCCGATTTGAAGGCGTTTACGATCTGTTCACGGTTCTCCCCGACGTCGCCCTCGACCTTACGCTGCACGAAGCCGAATTTGGGGTAGAAGGCTGCGAGCAGGACGATCACCGCGGGCAGCATCATGCCGCGCATGGTATGGAACATCACGTAGAAGGTCTCTTCGAGCGTCAGCGTCGCGAAGCCCGACAGCCGGTTCAGCGCCATGATCGCTGCACATAGAACGCACAAGGCGACGAAATATTTTAACGAGCGGATGAAGTATTTCATAACAGCAGTTTTTGTTGGATTCGTATCGTTGCAGCGCCTTTGGCCGGTTGTGGTCGCCGCCGTTGGCGTCGTTTGTAATTTTGCCGCCCTCCCCTCTTGAGGGGCCTTGCCGCAGGCGGCTGTTCTGTCATCTATTTTCCCTTTCCGATCTTCTCGATGCGGTCGGCGACCTCCTGCATGAGCCATTTAGGCGTGGAGGTGGCGCCGCATATGCCGACCGATTCTGCGCCTTCGAACCATGCGGGGTCGATCTCCGCGGCTTCCTCGATGTTGCAGGTCCGGGGGTTGGCCGTGCGGCACACTTCGAAGAGCACCCTGCCGTTCGACGATTTGCGTCCGCAGACGAAAACCACTGCGTCGAACCGCCGTGCGAACTCCTGCAGGTGCTGTTCGCGGCTGGAGACCTGCCGGCAGATCGTGTCGTCGATATGCACGTCGGCGGGATTGGCCGCCCGGCGGCGCATTTCGGCCCCCAGCGTTTCGAACAGGGCGATGCTTTGGGTTGTCTGCGAAAGGAAGTACACCGGGCGCGTGAAGTCGATCTGACTGAGGTCCGCCTCCTCTTCGACCACGATCGTTTGGTCGGGGACCTGCCCCGTGAGTCCGACCACCTCGGCATGGCCCCGTTTTCCGAGGATCACGACCTGCCCTCCGGCCGGGCGCATCCGTTCGTGGGCCTTGACGACGCGGGCCTGCAGACGGGCGACTACCGGGCAGGTGGCGTCGATCACTTCGATGCCCAGTTCCGCGGCCCGTGCGTAGGTCGTCGGCGGCTCCCCGTGTGCCCTGATGAAGAGCCGGCGGCCCGTCAGGCGGGGCATGTCGGCATGGGTCACGGTGCTCAGTCCCAGCTTTTCGAGCCGCTGCACTTCGATCCGGTTGTGGACGATGTCGCCCAGCGAATAGACCGTTTCTCCCCCTGCGAGGGCCTTCTCGGCCTCCGAAATGGCCCGGACCACGCCGAAGCAGAAGCCCGATTTGTCGTCGATTTCTATTCGCAAATCCTTCATCGTGCCGTTCGCCCGGCTCGTTTATTTGTTTATACGTTCCAATTCCGTCATAAACCACGCCATCTGCTGCTCGACCGTCATGCAGCTGTTGTCCAGCACGACAGCGTCGTCGGCCTGCCGCAGGGGCGATATGGCACGGCTCATGTCGGCCTTGTCGCGCTCGCGGACATTGCGCTCGATCTCCTCCAGCGACACGTCGTCGCCCTTGGCGCGCAGTTCGTCGTAACGGCGGCAGGCCCGCACCTTGGGGTCGGCCGTCATGAAAATCTTCAGTTCGGCGTCGGGGAATACCACCGTGCCGATGTCGCGGCCGTCCATCACCACGCCGCGGCGGCGTCCCATCTCCTGCTGCATGGCCACCAGCTTGCGGCGCACGGCCGGAATGGCGCTCACTTGGCTCACGCAGTTGCTGACCTCGATCGTCCGGATTTTGCCCTCCGCCAGATCGCCGTTCACGTAGATGTCGCTGGCGCCGCGTTCGGGATTGAACCGGAACGTGATCGTAATTTGGTCGAGCAGCCCGACGACCGCGTCTTCATCGACGATGCCCGAACGGATCGCTCCGTGTTCGAGCGCATAGAGCGTCACGGCGCGGTACATGGCGCCCGTGTCGATGAAAATGTAGCCCAGACGCCGGGCGATGGCTTTGGCGAACGTGCTCTTTCCGCACGACGAGAATCCGTCTACGGCGATTATGATCTTGTGTTTAGTATCCGACATTGGGGAATATATCAAGGAATGTTGAAAGTATCGTGTAAATACCCAGTATGCCGATGATAAGGCCCGCGACGTGGTTGATCGTCAGCATGTGGCGGGGGCGGAAACGGCGGCGGAAGAGGTTGATGACGAAAGCCAGCATCGTCCACCATGCCGCGGCGCCGCCGAAGAATCCCGCGATGGTGAACGCCGCGCGGATGAATCCTCCCACTCCCTCGTGCGAGATGTCGCCGCCCGAAATCTTGAAGACGGCGAAAAAGGCGAGGATATAGGGGATGACCATGATGAAGTTGGCGATCGTAAGCCCGAAGATCGAGGCAAAGTCCTGCCACAGCGAGGTTTTGCCCGCGCGGTTGCGGCGGATCTGGGGGACGGGGTTCTGGGCGAAGATGTAGACGCCGACGATCACCACGAAGATGCCGCCGATCACGCGCAGCAGCGTGTTGTACTGCTCGATCTGGGTCTGGAGCATCGAATAGAAGAACAGCGCCGCCATGGCCATGAAAGTGTCGGCGCAGGCGACGCCCAAACCCGATACGATCCCCGAACGGCGGCTTTTCGACAGCGTGCGCTGGATGCAGAGCACGGCTACGGGGCCGACGGTGATCGATGCGGCGACACCCACGCAGATGCCGCGGAACATAACGTCCAGAAATTCAAATCCCATTTTCGCTTGTTGCGGAGTTTTCAGTGAGCAAAGATACTAAAAACCTCGGACATCCGCCAAAGGGAGGCAAAAAAAGGGCGCGCCGGGTTGTCTGAAATGGCCGATATGTTGATAAAATATCGAAAACTTTGGCCGCATAGTTGTATATCGGTACTTGTTAGTCAGTATTTTTGCATAAACAACAATCGGGCCTATGGCAGAAATGAAACAATTCGGGATCGACCTCGAACTCGACGATACGATCGCTCAGGGCAACTATTCGAATCTGGCGATCATCTCCCACTCCACCTCGGAGTTCATCATCGACTTCGCCGCGGTGCTGCCCGGCGTGCAGAAGGCGCGTGTCAAAAGCCGCATCATCCTTACGCCTGAACATGCCAAACGGCTGTTGCGTTCGCTGCAGGAGAACATCGTCCGCTACGAGAGCAACGTGGGCAAGATCGAGATTCCGACCCCTTCGCCGGCTTCCGAGACGGGACCGAAAATGGGCGAGGCTTAAAAGATAAATGAGGGCGCTGACATGCAGCGCCCTTTGTTTTTGTCCGAAGGCGTGTTCCGGTCCGGTAAAAACCGTCCGGGCGTATCCGGCAAGTCGGCTGTTTGGCGGACCGGGCTGTTTCGCGGGATTCGCGTTGCCCGGCCTCTCTCCGGGACGGTTTCTGCCGGCCGTCGTTGCCGGGATTATCTGTATCCCGGCTTGCGCCGTCCGGTGCCTTCGCAGCCCGTGAGGTCGTCGCCCAGCTCCGCACGGTACCGTTCGGCGACCGCTTCCAGTTTTTCAGCGATTTCGGGGTGCTGCGACAGCACGTTGCAGCGTTCGCCCGGATCGCGCCGCATGTCGTACAGCTCCTTTTCCTCGACACGGCGTGGGATCATCTCGCCGGGCATGCCGTCGTCGCCGGGCGTCCCGTAGGCGAGGTAGTCGTGCGGGAAAATCAATTTATAGGTGCCGTCGGTCACGGCTTCGAGACTGTTGTCCTGATAATAGAGACAGAGCGCGTCGCGGACCGGCGCCGCGTCGGGGGTCATCTCATAGCGTCCGGCCCACTGACGGACCACGCGGATGTTCTTCGCGCGCGGCAGGAGCTTGAGAATGGTCTTCGCGATCGAGGCGGGCGACGTCACGGTAGAGGTGTAGTCGATGCCGGGCTGGTCATGGACGGGGCTTTCTCCGGCGATGATCGATCCGTGCGGACGCTGCTGGATATAGTAGTTGCCGCTGAAGCTCATGAGCATCGGCGGGCAGACGCCCGGGTCCACCGGCTCGGTGATGATGATCTCGTGGCGCTCGGGGCGCACCGGGATATTGAGTCCGACCATGTTGCCGATCTCGGCGGCCCATGATCCGGCGCAGTTGACGACGCATTCGGTCTCGATCATGCCGCGGTTCGTCTTGACGCCGGTGATTTTGCCGTCTTTCATGTCGATGCCGGTGACTTCGGTGAACTTATGGAACTTCGCGCCGCAGCGTTTGGCCGCTTCCTGGAAGGCGAAAGTTGTAAGGAAGGGGTCGGCGTGGCCGTCGCGCTGGTAGAAGGTGAAGCCGAGCGCGTCGTCGACCGCGACGCCGGGGCAGATTTCCTGCGCGCGTTTCTTGTCTTCAAATATTTCGGAGTCGATGCCGAGCTTGTGCTGGAGCACGACATTCTTTTTGAATTGCTCCCACTCGTGTTCCTGATAGGCGACCAGCAGATATCCGCCCTGGTTCAGCCCCGTGGGCAGGCCGAGCTCTTCGTCAAGCTGTTCAAATGTCTCGAGGCAGCGCAGCGCCATCAGGCAGTTCAGCTCCAGCCCCCACTGGGCGCGGATGCCGGCGCCGCAGCGACCGGTCGAGCCGGAGCAGATGGTGTTCTTTTCTACAAGGTGGACGTTCTTCCGTCCGGATTTAGCTAGATAATAGGCGGTGGCAGTTCCAACGACTCCGCCTCCGATGACTACGACATCGGCTGTTTTCGGAAAATCACTCATACTCCGCACCTCCTATTTGGGATTGTCTTCAAAGTCTTTGGCGAGAAGACTGAGCTTGATAGGTTTCACGGGCGGCCTCATGGTGCCGGGGCCGATCTCCTCGAAGGTCTTGCCGGTCGCTTTCGCGATCTCCCTCATTATGATGTCGCGGCAGCCGCGTCCCTGGCAGGGGCCCATGCCGACGCGCAGTTCGCGCTTGAGTTCGTCGAAGGTATCGCGCGATCCACTCGCGGATGGTCTCTATCTCGACCTCTTCGCAGCGGCAGATGACGTGGCATTCCGGCGTTTCGGGGACCTTGATCGCGCGGATGTCGTCCGCAAGTTCTGCGGGGATCACTACCGAGACGACGTATGTCTTGTCTTTCGACGGCTCCGTCACCGCGAGCACCTCTCCCTCGGCCACCGCTTCGCCGGTCCTGTCAAGGCAGGCGACCCGCTGGCCCTTTTCGGGAATGGGAAGGAGTTCGTAGGGGAGTTTTATCACGGCTTTGCCGGGCGCGTAGGTGAGGTCTATCACGAAGCAGGCAAGTCCGGGGCAGCGCGACACGCAGATGCCGCAGCCGGTGCATTTGTCATAGTTGATCTTCGGGGTGTCGTTGATGTCTTCAAAGGGAAGCACCGCGCCGGTCGGGCAGCTTGTCGCGCAGGGATTGCAGGGAATGCGTTTCGGGCATTCTATCACGACGAAACCGCCTTTTTTCCCCTCCCATTTATCTTTAGGGGGGAGCAGGGCTCCTTCGCGGTGGTCGGTGAGGACTCCGCTGTTGAAGAGTTTTTCTTTATCAGCCATTGTTTACGCCTCCCATTTGTCGACGAGTACCTGGTTGACGCCCGCCGTTATTTTCTGCCCCACTTCTCCGGCGCGGAGGTGGTGGAGCCTTTCCCAGTATTCGCCGAATCTCTTATCGTCCACGGGGAGCCCGAGGGCTTTCGCCGCCGAGTGGCCCGCTATTCTTCCTTCGACCATGGCGGCGGAGGCCTCTTCTATGCCGGAGGCGTCTCCCGCGACCCAGATGTCGGGGTTGCTGGTACGCATGGTTTTATCTCTGAAGGGCACGTAGCCGCAGAGCTGGGGGACGAACTGCATTTTGCAGCCCGCCTGCCAGAAGAGTTCCGTCGTAGGCGTGAGGCCGACGGCCATACAGATGATGTCGCAGTCGATTTTCTTCGGTTCGCCGATGAGCTGGAATTTATCGTCAAGCTCCTGAATGACCGCCCCTTCGAGGATTTTATCGCCGACGGCTTCTACGATGGTGTGTCTGAGAAGGATGGGGATGCCGAGGCGTCTTATCTTTGCCGCGTGGACCCAGTAGCCGCCGATTTTCGGCATGGCTTCCACGACCGCCGCCACTTCGACTCCCGCCTGGGTGAGCTGGTAGCTGACGATAAGGCCGATGTTGCCCGCCCCCACCATGACGACTTTTTTGCCCGGCACGACGCCGTATACGTTCATAAGTGTCTGGACCGCTCCCGCGCCGTAGACTCCGGGAAGGTCGTTGTTGGGGAAGGGGATCATTCTTTCCTGGGCGCCGGTCGCCACGACGGCTTTTTTGGCTTTGACGCGGTAGTAGTTTTCTTCGCCCTCCATTACAGTGTAGACGCCGTCCTCGGGGTAACAGCCGGTGACGGTGGAGTTGCAGTTGATTTTTACTTTGTCTCCGAGAGAAGCTATTTCGTCCAGGAGGATGTCGGCGATCTTATAGCCGCGCGTGCCGGCGTATTCGTCTTTGGAACCGAAGAACTTGTGCGTCTGCTTTACAAGCTGGCCGCCGGGATGGAGGTCGCTCTCTATCACCGTGACTTTAGCTCCCGCCGCCGCGGCTTCGGCCGCCGCGCAGAGGCCCGCCGCTCCGCCGCCGATCACGAGGAGGTCTGTCTCATATGCGTTCTTCATCTCATCAGCCTCCTATTCGGCTTCCATGGGGACGCGGCCCTTGTCCCTCTGCGTCTCGACTTTCATCCCCGCCGAAAGCGGAGTGACGCAGGTACGGACGTTGGGGACTCCGTCTACCACCATGAAGCATGAGCTGCATTTGCCGATCGCGCAGAAGAAGCCGCGCGTCCTTTTCATCTCCGGCGTGACACGGTAGATGAGAACCCCGTTGGCGTGCAGCGCCATCGCTATCGGCTCTCCCTCGTACCCCTTGAGCTCCCGCCCGTCGAAGGTGAATGTCACTTCCCGACCGTGTTTGTAGTCCAGTATCGGGTGTTTTTGTATCAGTTCCATGCCCTCTCTCCCTCCTTGGTCTTACGCCGGCCATACGGCGCGGCGAATTAAATGCGCAGAACATAAAGATAAAATCGGTGAGTAGATTATAGCATCAAAAAATTGTTTTGCATCAATTTTTTGATGCTAACATAGAATATTGTTATTCAATATTGAAGTTTTGTCAAGATAAAATAAATATTTACACGCAGAAACATAACTTTGTAAGCAATGGTAGTATTATCGAAAAAATACTAAGCCATTTTGCCGTAAAGGCTATGATTCATTGTTTTTTTTGTATATCTCTTATATATGCGTAAATGGTGAATTTCGTATTGCCCATCTCGGCTGCCAATGTGTCAACAGCGCCCTTGAGAAGGAAGAAGCCTTTGTCGTGAAGCTCTTTGATGACCTGCTTTTTTTCAGGCTTGGTGAGGTATTGCAGCGGTTTGCCGATCCGCCTCTTTGCCTGTGCCAGCGAATCGTCCATCACCTCTTCCAGATCCTGGGCGAAGGACTCGCGCACCGGCTCGGGAAATTTCCCGTGCGGCTCGGAGGGCGGATCGAAGCTTTCAGGGTACTGCTCGATCTTCCCCATATCCACCTTCACGAGGCTTTCGATGAGCTCCTGCGCGGCGACGGCCTTCTTGAGGTCGTAGTTGATGCAGAGGAAGGCGATGATCTTTTCGTTTTCGTCCCTGATGAAGATGCAGCTGCATTTGATAAGTTCGCCGCGGTTGTTCTTCGCGAGATAGTTGTAGATGCCGTCTTTGCTCTGATACTCCTCCGACTGGAGCATAAAGAGGCCGAAGTCGGTCATGGGGCCCCCTTCGCGGCGTCCCGTCACATAGCCGTTTTCGCAGAGGACGA
>OIXH01002054.1_pt1 | contig 21027 bp, 21 predicted proteins | sample 1587741 | NCBI WGS metagenome assembly OIXH01 (sample SAMEA3888916, study PRJEB22519) | human gut metagenome | biome: human gut; feature: human-associated habitat; material: faeces | place: Denmark | collected 2011 | reverse complement strand
CTTTGCCGCGAAGCGCTGCCCCTTCTAGGGGAAGTGGCACGAAGTGCCGAAGGGGGTGCCAGAGGGGCGTCACGAGCAGAGGGGAAAAGAAAGGATGCACTTCGAACACCATCGTAGGGGACGGCCACTGTGCCGTCCCGATGTATTCTACTGCCGCCCTCAAATCTCCTTATACATCGCGGCGGCGTTGGACTTGTTGGCAACCTCGTTGACCTCCGTGACCTCGACCTTGACGGTGCGCTGGCCGAACGCAATTTCGATAACGTCGCCCACCTTGACCTGATAGCTGGCCTTGACCTGCCGCCCGTTCACGCTCACGCGCTCGCCGTCGCAGGCATCGTTCGCAACGCTGCGGCGCTTTATCAGGCGGGAGACCTTTAAATATTTATCCAGTCTCATATTAACTCCTCAATACCAAAAAGCAGCCGCATTATAGCAAATGCGGCTGCTTTTTATAATCAAAAATTACTTGGTGACAGCCTCTTTGAGAGCCTTGCCGACCTTGAAAGAAGCAACGCGGGACGCGGGGATCTCGATCTCTTCCTTGGTCTTGGGGTTGCGGCCTATGCGCGCGCCGCGCTCCTTGACTTCAAACGCGCCGAAACCGACGAGCTGGACCTTGTCGCCTGCGGCCAGAGCCTCGGTGATGGTGTCGAATGCGGCGTTGACTGCCTTCTCGCTGTCCTTCTTGGACATGCCGGTCTTTTCTGCAACGGCAGATACGAGTTCAGCTTTATTCATGTGTGTATCCTCCTAAAAATGTGGCTCATGCCATGTTTATGATGAGTCTGCCCGAAAATGCGGCAGAATACTCATTTCTTTATCTTTCTGCCCCATAAGGCAACAACGCAGATATTACCACAAAACCTGACTATTATCAAGCCCTGCGCGTTGATTTTTAAAGCTTTTTTGCGATTCCGGCGTTCAGCGGATGTGCAGCAGCTTCGCAATCTTTTCGCCGCCGGGGATGAGCTTCATATCCTCGCTCGTCACTGCGCGCAGCACCACGACGGACACAACGTAAACCACCACCGCGACGATGACCGCGAGCAGCATACTCGCCGCCGTCTGCTTCCAGCCGGAGCCGATGAAGCGGGAGACAAGCCCGTACACCGCCCACGCGGAAGCACCCATGGCGAGACTGGATATCAGCGGGCGGGCGAATATTCTGAGCAGATGCGGCCGCTCGTCAAGCACGGCGCACATGAACACAAAATTCAGAACCGTCATCGTGATGTAGCTCACCAGCGTCCCGATAGGCGCGCCGTAGATATTTATCTGCCGCTGTGCGACGAGAAACCAGTTGACCAGTATCTTGACAAGGCCGCCCACGATCATCGTTATCATCGTGAACTTCTCCTTGCCGGATGCCTGAAGAATGGCGTTTTCCATCAGCACCACGCACACGAAGAACGACGCGATACCCATCACCGCGAGAAGGCCGGGGCCGGCCTCGTTGCTGTTCGGGTATAGGACGTTCATAATGGGATCGGCCAGCACCGTAAGCCCCACGCCCATCGGCATACCGATGACGGCGGAGATACGCATGGAGTCCTCGCCGATCTTGGCGGCGTCCGTATGCGCACGGCGCGCAATTGTGCCGGAGATCGCCGGAACTATGGCGACGGTGAGCGGGGTGATGAACGCGGCGGGGAGATTGAAGAGCGTCTGCGCCTTGCCGTACACGCCGTAGAGAACTTTCGCCTCGTAGTAGCTGAAGCCTGCGGCGGACTGGAGCCGGTTCATGCACAGCTTCGAGTCAATGCTGTTGAGGATGGCCATGATGCACGCGCCGAAGGCGATAGGGATGCCGATGGACAGGATATTTTTGATTATCGTGCCCGTGGAGTCGACCAGATCATCGTCGTCCGGAGTGTCGTCCGGGTCGTGTATTCCGGAGGAATAGGGCGCGGAGAGCCGGTCGTAGTTGCGGCGCTTGTAAAACACCATGTACAGCAGCGACACGACCGAGCCGATGGATACGCCGAGTATCGCGCCTGCCGACGCGGTTGGGCGGCCAAGCCCCTGCTTCATCGCAACCGAGGCGAGGATGAGTCCGGAGATGACCTTGAACAGCACCTCCAGCACCTCGTCCACGGTCGTAGGAATCATGTTGCCGTTGCCCTGACAATAGCCGCGGTAGGCCGAGACAAGGCACACGAGCAGAATCGCCGGAGCCATGGCGCGGATGCCGGGCGCGGCATCGGGATTTTCAAGGTAGGTCGCGGCGAGCCAGTCGGGCAGCAGAAACAGTATCAGCGCAAACACAAGGCCGATGACGAAAAACGTCCTGCGCGCGACGCGGAAGGTCTTTTCCTCCTGCCGGGCGCGGCCGTTCGCGTCCGCCTCCGCGACAAGGCGCGACAGCGCAACCGGCAGACCGGCAGTCGCCAGCGCGAAAAAGACGTTGTATATATTGTAGGCGCTGAGGAACATGGAATATCCCTCGTCGCCGAGAATGTTGCCGAGTGGGATTTTGTAAATGAAGCCCAGCAGCTTCATAATGATGACGCCGATAGTGAGGATGGCGGCGCCATGCATGTAGTTTTGTCCTTTTACCTTATCCATCGGTTCCCTCCTTGCCGCCACGTGCTTACCAATATACTCCTTATGGGGCAAGAAATCAAGGGAACGGGGGAATTTGCGGCTCATCTGGCGAGAATGTGGCGCGCGACGTGCACGCCGCTGGCGGAGGCATGGGACAGAGAGTGCGTCACGCCGGAGCAGTCGCCGATGACGTACAGGCCGTCGCTCTTGGTCTGGAGGTTGCTGTCGATCTCAACCTCCATGTTGTAGAACTTGACCTCGACGCCGTAGAGCAGGGTATCGTCGTTCGCGGTGCCGGGGGCGATCTTGTCGAGCGCGTAGATCATCTCAATGATGCCGTCAAGGATGCGCTTGGGCATGACGAGGCTCAGGTCGCCGGGGGTGGCGGCGAGGGTCGGAGTGACGAAGCTCTCGTCGATGCGGCGCTGTGTACTGCGGCGGCCGCGGACGAGATCGCCGAAGCGCTGGACGATGACGCCGCCGCCCAGCATGTTGGACAGGCGCGCGATGCTCTCGCCGTAGCCGTTGGAATCCTTGAACGGCTCGGAGAAATGCTTGCTTACGAGCAGGGCGAAGTTGGTGTTCTCGGTGTGCTTGCTCTTGTCCTCGTAGCTGTGGCCGTTGACGGTGACGATGCCGTTGGTGTTCTCGTTGACGACAACGCCGTGCGGGTTCATGCAGAAGGTGCGCACGAGGTCTTCAAACTTCTCCGTGCGGTAGACGATCTTACTCTCGTACAGCTCGTCGGTCAGGTGGGAGAATACGTCCGCGGGCAACTCCACGCGCACGCCGATGTCGACTCGGTTGGAGTGGGTGGGGATGTCCATGCTCTCGCAGACGGACTCCATCCACTTGCTGCCGCTGCGGCCGACGGAGACGACGCAGTATTTGCAGGTGTAGGCCGTGCCGCCGGCCTCGACCTCGTAGCCGTCGGCGGTTTTCTTCACGCCGCTGACGGCGGTGTTGAAGTGGAAATCGACCTTGTCCTTCAGCTCGTTGAAAATGTTGCCGAGGACGACGTAGTTTATGTCGGTGCCGAGATGGCGAACCTGCGCGTCGAGCAGGTGCAGGCCGTTTTCAAGGCAGGTGCGCTTGATTTTGGTGTTGGCGGTGGAGTAGAGCTTGGTGCCCTCGCCGCCGTGGGAGAGGTTTATCTCGTCCACGTACTTCATCAGGTCGATGGCTTCCTGCTTGCCGACATACTCGAACAGCGTGCCGCCGAACTGGTTTGTGATGTTGTACTTGCCGTCGGAGAACGCGCCCGCGCCGCCGAAGCCGCTCATAATCGCGCAGGTGGGACACTTGACGCAGGATTTGATCTTCTTGCCGTCGATGGGGCATTTGCGCTTGTCGAGCGGCTTGCCCAGCTCAAATACGCCGATCTTCAGTGCTCTGTCTGCCTTCGCCAGTTCGTAGGCGGTAAATATTCCTCCGGGGCCTGCGCCCACGATGATAACGTCATAGTCCATGGTGTATCTCTCCAATCAGACAAAAAAATAGCTGCCGCGTATGCTATGCTCCCGAAAACAGGGAATCAACAGCAGTAAAACGGCAGAAAACAAAGATATTGCTATCAATATCCTCGCTTAGAGTACCACGGTTCACAGCGGTTTGTCAAGTGAACTATGTGTGAATAATGTATGTGGGAAATGCGGTGTGCGTTTACTGACGCATTGCAAATGTACCGGCCGTCTGGTAAAATAAAAGCAGAATAAAAACGGAGGTGAGTCCTATGCGAACCGGGACGAAAAAATGCATCGTACTGCTGCTTGCAATTCTGCTGCTCGGCCTATGCGTCTGGCGGCTGATGCCGCGCACGTTCGAGCAAATGACATCCGCCGATCCGAAGACCATCTCAAGCCTGTCCGGAACCGCAGTTCTCGGAGGGAACCGGGACGGCGCGCCGTACATGGAGAGCTATACGATCCCAACTTCGACGGCGGAGGACGACGAAGAGTGTCAAGACATTCTTTCGCTTCTCTGCCGGAGCGGGTACAGGGAGGATTTCCGCAATCTCCTGCCTTGGGCTGTGGACTCAGCCGGGAGCGATAATGCCTATGACGGCAGGAGCGTTACGCTCATCCTCGTTTGGGGTGCATCTGCGGACGAGACGTGCAGCCTTGTCCTGACCGGCAGACAGATCGTCGTCAGCCGCCCGCATCACGACGGCTTCCTGATATATCATCCGCTTGATACCGCGCTTCTGGATCAGCTTACCGAGTATCTGATGACCCACGGCGAAAAGGGATGAAAACATAACTGCCAAAAGTACGTTACTATTTGCAAGCGTCCCCCTGCTTTCGGTTTGGAAAGCAGGGGGACGCTGCTATTATCGGGATTCATGCTCTTTTTTCAGCCCGTCGAGCAGCTCGTACGGAACCTCAAGCTTGCCAAGCCCGCGGCCGATCAGGATGTGTTTCTTGTTTGCGCCGTGAAAATCGCTGCCGCCGGTCTTTATAAGCCCGTATTCGTCCGCGAGCGCAGCGAGATACGCGCACTGCTCCGGCGAGTAGCCCGTGTAATAGCACTCAATGCCGCGAAGCCCCTGTGCGATGCAGTATTCTATCAGCTCGCGCAGCCCCGCGTCGTCGCGCTTATACTGGAACGGATGCGCCAGCACCGGCACGCCGCCCGCTTTGATTATCAGGCCGATGGCGCGCTCGATAGGCAGTATCGTGCGGCCAACGTAATATTTCTGCCCCTTCTCGACGTAGCGGTCGAACGCGTCCTGCACGTCCCTGGCCAAGCCAAGCTCCACGAGCAGCCGCGCAAAATGCGGCCTGCCGATGACCTCGCCGAAGCGCTCTTTCATCGCTTCATAGCTGACAGGAAGCCCGTCGGCGGCCATCAGCTCCGCCATTTTCTGCCCGCGCGTGTCCCGGTCTTCAACTATCCAGTCGAGAATGTGATGCAGCCCGTCCGACTCCATGTCGATATAGTAGCCCAGCACATGCACGGCTCCGCCGTACTTCGTGCTTATCTCGATGCCGGGGACTATCTCCACCCCAAGCTCCGCTCCGCGCTTCGCGGCCTCGGCATAGCCGGACACGGTGTCGTGATCGGTTATCGCAATGGCGGAAAGCCCGGTGTCGCGCGCCAGCTCCACCACCTGCGCGGGCGTGAACGTCCCGTCGGACGCGGTGGTGTGCACATGCAGGTCGATGCGTCTCATTTCCGTATCGCCTCCATGAACGCGTTTGCGGCGGTGTATATATACTCCGGCTTCTCGCCGATGAAGAATTCGCCGTTTTCGTAGAGAATACGGCCGTTGACCATCGTCAGGCGCACATTCTCCTTTGAGCCTGCGTACACGATGTTCGCCGCGATGTTGTTGAGCGGCTGCATGTTCGGACGGCGCAGGTTTATGACCACGAGGTCGGCGCGCTTGCCGGGGGCGATATCGTCGCAGTCCGGAAGCCCCATCGCGCGCGCTCCGCCGACGCAGGCCATTTTCAGCACGTCCTCCGCGCGGCAGGCGGAAGCGTCGTGCTCATAGACCTTTTGCAGCGCCGCGGCGAGGTACATCTCGCGGAACATGTCCAGCGCGTTGTTGCTGGCCGCGCCGTCGGTGCCGATGGCCATGTTTATCCCGCGCTCAAGCATCTTCGTGACCGGTGCGATGCCGCTTGCGAGCTTGAGGTTCGAGGCGGGGTTCGTGATCGCCCACAGCCCCTTTTCGGCGAAGAGCTTCAGGTCGTCCTCGCTCATCCATGTGCAGTGGTAGCCGCCGCCGCCGTAGCGGAACAGCCCCATTTTGTCCAGCAGCATCGGCGGGGTCAGACCGTAGCGCTCAATGCAGCCGTCGACCTCGGCCTTCGTCTCGGCGCAGTGCATGAAGCACGGCTCGCGGTATTTTTCGGCAAGCCCTGCCATGTATTCCATGCGCTCCGGGGAGGTGGTGTACTCCGCGTGAATGCCCAGCCGGTAGGACACCAGCTCGTGCAGGGAGTTGAAGCGCAGGTACTCGCGCTCGATGTTCTCGACGTCGCGGTCGAAGTTGTTCAGCCCGGAGCATATCACCGTGCGGAAGCCGCTGTCGATGTTGGCCTTGGCATAGGCTTCGTTGTGGACGTACATGTCAAAGCTCGCGGTGATGCCGCTGCTGAGGTATTCCATGATGCCGAGCTGAGTGAAGATGTACACGCTCTCGTCGGTCAGTTTCGCCTCGTTCGGCCAGACCTGCTCGCTCAGCCAGCGGTCGAGCGGCATATCGTCGGCAAAGGAGCGCAGGAAGGTCATCGCGGTGTGCGTGTGCGCGTCCTTGAAGCCGGGTATCAGCAGGTCGCCCTTGAGGTCAATCTCGCGTTCAAACGCGGGCATGTCCTCCTTTGCCGCGCCGACGTGGGTTATCACGCCGCCGTCCGTCCAGACCTCGGCGTCTGAGATCTTCAGTCCGCCGGCAAAGCTGAGTACGCGGCCATTATAAAATCTTATCATATCTCTGTCCCCGTGTAATTGTAGTCGCGCCGCGCCGTCAGTTCACCCGCGCGCACATCTCATCGTGCGCAAGAAGCTCCAGCGCGTCGTCGAGCGGGGCAAGCTCCGCCTTTCCATAGCGGCGCTCAAGCGCCGACACAAGCAGCATGTCGCAGAATTCGGGGTTCTTCGGCAGCATGGGGCCGTGGCTGTATGTGCCGAACACGTTTTTATAGTGCGCGCCCTCGGTGCCGTCCTCGCCGTTGTTGCCGAAGCCCGCGAGAACCGCGCCCAGCGGCTCCACGCCGCTGCCAAGGTGGGTCTTGCCGCTGTGATTTTCAAAGCCGACGACAATGCTGCCGCCCGCGGATTCGCCGCACTTGAATTTATAGTTGCCGATCATGCGCGTTTTGCTGCCGATGGTATACAGATCGAGCGCGCCGATAAAGTCGCAGCGCTGGCCGTCATAGGTCTCGTAATAGCTGCCGAGCATCTGGTAGCCGCCGCAGATGGTCAGGAAGGTCACGCCGTCTGCGATGGCGGATCTTATCTCCTGCGCCTTGCCGCGGTGCAGATCGTCGAGCAGCACCTGCTGCTCGAAGTCCTGCCCGCCGCCGATGAACACAAGGTCGAAGCCCGCAAGGCTCGCCGCCGAGCCTATGGGCAGGCGTGTGACCGCGCAGCCTATCCCGCGGCGCTCAAGGCGGCTTTTCATGCATATGACGTTGCCGCGGTCGCCGTAGAGATTCAGCACGTCGGGGTACATGTGGCATATTTTAAGTTCCATGACAGCTCACCTCATTCCCAGAATTCCGCGCCGCCGCAGTGCTTTATCAGCACCTCGCGCAGTTCCAGCATCGCAGTGTAGGTCGGCATGATGAACACCGGCAGACTCTGTTTTTCAAGTCCGGAGACGAGCTTTTCATAGTCGCGCTCGATCTCGATGTGCTCCGGCGCGATGCCGGCGTACTTGATGCGCACGGCCATGTCCGGCGCGCGGTCGCCGGAAACGATGATCCTGTCGATGCGCCCGGCAATGCCGGAGAGCGCTTCAAAATCGACGTCCCAGACCCACGAAATGTCCGTGCCGTCCGCACTGCGGTCGTTCAGGCAGACGACGAGGACAAATTTTTCCTTTATATTCTGCAAAAACTCCACGACCTGATTGCAGCCGGCGGGGTTTTTCACAAGCATCATCTTCGCACCGCCGCCGAGCTTGAACTGCTCCATACGGCCGAAGCCGCACTTGAATCCGGCCAGCGCCTTCACCGCGTCGTCCGCCGGCAGACCCATCTGCGTCACGGCGGCGACCGCGCCCGCGGCGTTATAGATGTTGTACATCGCGGGGAGGTTTATATCCACAACGCGCCGCTCGCACATGATGTCCATGACGACTGTGCTGCCGTCGGCGCGCTGCTCCACGATGTCCGTCACGGCGTAATCCGCGCGGTGACGGCGGTAGCCGCACTTCGGGCAGCGGAAGCCGCCGAGATGGCCGTAGGTTATATAGTCGTATTCGTACTCGGTCTTGCAGCGGATGCAGTGCGTCGCGTCCGAGATCTCAGGCTTCGCGCGGGAGGGCGCGGCGCCCTGCTCGATGCCGAACCAGACAACGCGGTTCGGCAGATCACCCGCGAGCGAGGAGGTCAGCGAGCAGTCGGCGTTGAGGCACAGCGTCGCCTCCGGGACGGCTTTAAGACCCTCGCGGATATTCTCCAGCGTGTGCGTCACCTCGCCGTAGCGGTCGAGCTGATCGCGGAAGAGGTTCGTCACCATGACGACCTTGGGGCGAAGCTGCCCAAAGGTACGCCGCGCGGCGGCCTCGTCGCACTCGATGACGGCGTATTCCTTCTTCGGCTTGCCGCCGAGCGTGCTGTTCATCACAAATTCCGTCGTAATGCCGCTGATGAGGTTCGCGCCGGAGCGGTTTGCAAAATAGCTCAGCCCCGCGTCCGCGAAAGCCTGCTCCACCATGCGGGAACTGGTCGTCTTGCCGTTCGTGCCCGTGATGGCGACGGTTTTCACGTCGCGGCTGAGTATACTCAGCAGGTTCGGGCAGACTTTAAGCGCAAATCTGCCGGGCATGGCTGTGCCGCCGCGATGCAGCACGCGCGAGACGAAGCGGAGAAATTTGCATAACAGTATTGCGAGTATCGCTCTGAGATTCATGGTTGGCCTCCATGCGGATTTTATTCAACGGTGACGGATTTTGCGAGGTTGCGCGGCTTGTCGATGTCGCAGCCGCGCTGAAGCGCGACGTAGTAGGCGAAGAGCTGGAGCGGGATGACGCCCAGCGAGGGCTGGAGGATGAGATGTGTGTCGGGCACGGTCAGCACGCTTTCGACGGTCTTGCCCATCTGGCGCTGCCTGCTCTCGGTCGTCAGCGCGATGACGTCCGCGCCGCGCGCCTGAACCTCAACGATGTTCGACACGGCCTTGTCGAAAAGAGGCGCGTAGGTGCACAGCGCGACGACGAGTGTTCCCTCCTCGATGAGGGATATCGTGCCGTGCTTCAGCTCGCCCGCGGCGTAAGCCTCGGAGTGGATATAGGATATCTCCTTGAGCTTGAGACTGCCCTCAAGGCCGAGGGCGTAGTCAAGATTACGGCCTATGTAAAATACGGAATTGTGGTTGAAATAGCGGGAAGCAAGGTATTTTATCTCGTCACTGTTCTCCAGCACACTCTCCATCTTCTCCGGCAGGGCGAGCAGCTCTTCGACTATGAGCGCATAGTCGGAGGACTTTATGCTGCCGGTCTTATTTGCCAGCCACACGCCGAACATGTCCAGCAGGACGAGCTGGGTGCTGTATGCCTTCGTCGTTGCGACGGCGATCTCAGGCCCCGCCCAAGTGTAGAGCACATCGTCCGACTCGCGGGCGATGGAACTGCCGACGACATTGACGATCGAGAGTATGCGCGCGCCGAGGGATTTCGCCTCGCGCAGAGCGGCCATGGAGTCGAGCGTTTCGCCGGACTGGCTGATGACGATGACGAGGGTGTGCTCGTCCACGAGGGGATCGGCGTAGCGGAATTCGGACGCGAGCATGACCTCGACGGGCTTGCGGAGCAGACGCTCAAGATTATAGCGCCCTACCATACCGACATGGTATGACGAGCCGCAGGCGATTATGAATATCTTGCTGAGAGAAGCTATATATTCGTCACTGAGAGACAGTTCTTCAAACTCGATGAGCTTGTTTTTAATACGAGGTGATATAGTTTTGCGAACCGCTTCGGGCTGCTCCATGATCTCCTTGAACATGAAGTGCGTATAGCCGCCCTTCTCCGCCGCGCTGACGTCCCAGTCAACGTAGCTGTGCTGCTTCTCGACCGGCTGACCCAGTGCATCGAACACCTGTATCTCGTCCGCGGTGACGACAGCGACCTCGCCGTCGTCCATATAGGAGATGTCTCTGGTGTGCTTGATTATGGCGGTAACGTCGGAGGCGATGAAGTTGCAGCCCTCGCCATAGCCAAGCAGCAGCGGCGCGTCCTTGCGCGCGGCGATGAAGCTGTCCGGCATGTCGGCGCAGAGAATGCCCAGCGCGTACGCGCCCTCGATGCGGTCGAGCACCTTGTAGACGGAGCCGAGCAGATCGCCGCTGATGAGGTAGTAGTACTCAAGCAGCTGCGCGACGACCTCGGTGTCCGTGTCGGAGCAGAAATGCACTCCGCGGGAGATAAGAAAGTCCTTGATCTCGACGTAGTTTTCAATGATGCCGTTGTGAACCAGCGCTATTTTGCCCTGCTCGCTGGTGTGGGGGTGGGAGTTTATGTAGTTCGGCTCGCCGTGCGTCGCCCAGCGGGTGTGTCCCACGCCGATAAAGCCGTCGACACTTTTGCCGCCGTCGACCATCGCGCTGAGAACCTTCAGGCGGCCTTTGGATTTTTTGACCTGCAAACCCGCACTCTCCGACAAAACGGCGATGCCCGCCGAGTCGTAGCCGCGGTATTCAAGCCGCTCAAGCCCGTCCAGAAGTATCGGTGCCGCCTGTTCGCGGCCTGCAAAGCCTACTATTCCGCACATATTATATACGCCTCTTTCTATACCAGTTTTAAGTTTACGCGGCCGCCCGAAACGGAAAGCCGATGATATGCATACAATAATACTGAATTATACCACGCAATTTCCGCGTGAACAAGAAATATATGCCGCGCAGGATTTTTTCTCCAGAAAAAACAAAAAGGAACGGAGGAGAGCCGTTCCTTTTCGTTATATGGTTGAGGACAAAATGAAAAAGATGAAAAACTGTTACTTACGGTTATTAATATACCAGTAAGATGTTTCGTAATAAACCGTGTAAGTGTTACAGAAATGTTAAATCAGTCAAAGGCAATGTTCCAGACCGTGTCCCGCGGGATGCTCCTGTCGAGCGCGACGAAGCTATTGCCGCTGGGAGCGGGGGAGCACAGCTCCGCTTTGGCCGCGCCGAGCTGCCGCGCGAGCGCCGCGGCGTTTTCTGCGCGCAGGTCGTCCGGGCAGATAAGCTCGCGTATCAGGCAGGCGTCCTCTTCAAGATATCCCGCCGCGATGCCGCCGTCCACGGCGAACAGCCCGCCGCCGTAGGCTTCGCACAGCAGACGCAGAAGCTCTGCACACGCGTCGTTTACGGTCAGGTGCGGCGCTCCGGCAAGGAGCGCTTCGCGCCGCACGGTATATTCCGCAGCGCTGAGCATATCGAAGCCGCGCGCGTCCCCGGCGGGGATGATATCGCGGCAGCGGAAAAGCTTGAAGCGCGTGGAGATAAGCTTCTCATACCAAGGATAGAGCGAAGCTTCGGCGGGGAGCGTACATATGATCTCCGCGCCGAGACCGCGCGCCGCGTCCGCCGCTGCACGGGTCAGCGCCGCGCCCGCGCCGAAGCCTCGGCAGCTTTCATCGACGGCGACGGCGTAGATATACCCGCACTTCTCGCCGCTTGAGAGCGTCATGCCGCATATGGCAAAGGCCATGCCGACGGGCTTGCCGTCAAGCTCCGCCGTGACTCCCGCGCCAAGCTCCGGCAGCAGGGCGAAGAATCCGTGTATCAGCTCCTCGCTGTCCCCGAAGCAGCGCTTCCACAGCGCGGTCAGCGCCGCCTCGTCGGCGGGCGCATACCCGCGTATGAGAAAATTCCTGTTCATTCGTCGATCCACCTCGCGGTGTATTTTTTCAGCAAATACTCCGGTTTATACGACAGCTTGGAGGTGCGCAGAGATTCAAGCCCCATGTCGTCCTCGCGGTTCATGTATTTCAGGTTCGGGTGCTTTGCTATCAGCATCCTTGTCAGTTCGCGGCACACCATCGGGTAAGCGCCGTTTATATCGACGCGCGCCTTCTCGAAATGCACGTCAAAGGTGTCGCGGCTTGCAAATTCGCCCATGGTGAAGCCCATTATCTCGCCGTTTGCGTACAGGACTCCGCCCTCAAGGCCGAGCTGCTCAAAGGCGGCGAAGGCGCGGATTATCGCGTCGTGCTCGTAGGCGATGCTGGGGTCGAGCCGGGCGGCGTTATCCTCCGACCAAACAGACAGCATGTCCATACAGGCCGGGATAAGCTCACGCGTCATGGGCACGAAGCGCCAGTCGTACTCCGCCTCGAAGCGGTTGCAGTGATTCTTCTTGCCGTGCAGCGCCTTGCCGGAATAAGTCGCAAGCTTTTCGGCAAGGTAGATATAGTCGGCGTTGTTCACGTCTTCAGTGTAGGCGAAGCGGCCGGGGTATTCCGCCTCAAGCATCTCGCGGTGCCGCTCGGTGATGCCGCGCAGACAGAAGGGGTAGCCGCGCCACGCGGCAAATTCGCGCAGAGCCTCTATCGCGGGGCGCAGTTCTCCGGAGCCGATCGGGAAAACGAAGGTCGGCTTGCCGTCGTAGCGGAGCTTTGTAAGCATACGGTTGCCGCAACGGGCGGTCAGCTGCTTGAAGTGCTTGTCCCAGATGTAGATATTGCCGAAGTTGTAGTCGGCGCTGGGGCTGTTCTCGCTCATCACGATTTCGTCCACCCAAGACTTGTCGCAGAGCTTTATGGGAGTAAATCTGATCATAGGTACCTTTCTTTTCGTCAGTATATATTGCACGCCTCGCGGATCGCCTGCCGCAGGGAGACGAGGTCTTCAAAGGTCTCCGGCCGCTTCGACGGGTCGCGCAGCAGGGCGGAGGGGTGGTACATCGCCATGTACCGCCTGCCGTCGTGCGCAAACCACTGGCCGTGCTCGCGCGTGATGCGGAAATCGGGCTTTATCATGGCCATCGCGGCGATGCGCCCAAGGCAGACGATGAGCCGGGGATTGACGAGCGCGATCTGCCGCTCAAGCCATTCGGCGCAGGCGTCCTGCTCCGCGGGCTGCGGATCGCGGTTGCGCGGCGGGCGGCATTTGACGACGTTGGCAATATACACCTTTGAGCGGTCGAGGTCAATAAGCTCCAGCATCGTATCGAGAAGCTTTCCCGCCGGGCCGACGAACGGCTCGCCCTGCAAATCCTCCTGCTCGCCGGGGCCTTCGCCGATGAACATGACCTCGGCGGCCTCGTTGCCGACGCCGAACACGAGATTCGTCCGCGTCTCGCACAGCTCACAGCGTGAGCAGTCCGCACACTCAGATTTTAAAAGTTTCCAACTGTCCATTTTTCTATTCCTCCGTGCCTCTGGCAAGCGTCAGCAGCAGCTCGCGGCGGTTGTTCGCCGGATATTCCATAACGTAATCAAGAAGGAAGCGCAGCATGTCGCCCAGCTCTCTGCCGCGCAGACCGAGCTCAAGCAGATCGTCCCCGGTGACGGCGAGGTGCTTCATCGAAAAACATTCGCCGCTCTTCAGAACTGCGCGCAGTTCCCGCGCGCTTCCGCCGCCGCTGAAGGCGTCGTAGCACTGCGCGGCACAGCTCACGCTGTCCACGCCGTAGGCGCATAGGGTGCGCTTCCATGCTGCCTTATCGGCGGGCTTCGGCTGCTTCACGAGCGCGGCGGCGTTTGAGCAGCAGCGTATCGTCCGGCTGTCGAGTCGAAGCGCGGTGAGAAATTCCTCGGCGGAGTCGATGCAGCCGAACTTCTCCAGCGCACAGCACAGAGCCGCCCAGCGCGGCATCGCCTTGCGCTGTATCGTGCTCAAACGGTGCAGCCGCCACGGTTCTGGCATACGCTTTTTCAGAAACGCGTCGAGCAGACCCAGCTCTATGAGCGTGTATACCATCTCAGGCGAGCGGGTGAGCAGGATCTTCTCCACCTCGTCCCGCACACGCTCCGGCGCGAGCTCGTCGGCGAGCGGAGCCTTTTTCTCTATCGCGGCAAGCGTTTTTTCTTCGATCGTGAAGCCGAGGCGCGCGGAGAACCTGAGCGCGCGGAACATGCGCAGTGCGTCCTCCTCAAAGCGCAGTTCGGGATAGCCGACACAGCGGATGATCTTGTTCTTTATATCGTCGACGCCGCCGAAGGGATCGGCGACTAGCCCGTCGGGCGGGAGGGCGATGGCGTTCATCGTGAAGTCGCGGCGGCTGAGATCGGTCGTGAGATCGCCGACGAAGCTCACGGCGGTAGGGTGCCGGTGGTCGGCGTACGCCCCGTCACTGCGGAAGGTCGTGACCTCGACGGAGCGGGAGTTCACGCAGACGGTCACTGTGCCGTGCTTCAGCCCCGTCGGGCGGGAGTTCGGGAAAATTTCCAGCGTCTGCTCCGGCAGGGCGCTGGTGCAGATGTCCCAGTCCTGCGGGTGCACGCCGAGGATCATATCACGCACGCAGCCGCCTACGAGATACGCCGCATGGCCGCGCGACTGGAGCGTTATAAGAATATGCTTTACATATTTGGGAGGGCTTACATTCGCCATATACACACTCCTCGTATGATTTTTGCTGAGATATAAGGCCATACAACACAATATATGCTTGCAATGAGCCGGAATGGGTATTATAATACCAGCGTCAGTTTTTGAGCCGGAGTATGCTTCCGCTGTTATTTTATCATTTCACGGCGTCAACATCAAGAGCATTCCACGCATCGAGAAGCCGCACTGCGGCATTTTGACGATCGTATTTATCCGGCGCTTATCTAACCAGATTTGGAGCGATTTTTATGATAGAGTTTGACAATTACTTATCCCCCGGCAGAAAGGGGCATCTTGTCGGCATAGGCGGCGTCTCGATGTCGTCTCTGGCCGAGGTGCTCAAGGGCATGGGCATCAGCGTTGTGGGTTCGGATATGAACGAGAACCCGAACGTCATGTCCCTGCGCGCCCACGGCATCCATGTCCACGTCGGGCATAACGCTGCGAACATCACCGACGACATCGAATTCGTCGTGCGCACGGCCGCCGTTCATGATGACAATCCGGAGATAATCCGCGCGCATGAGCTGGGCATCCCCGTATTCGAGCGGACGCAGGCTTGGGGCGCAATATCCAAGGGCTACAGCAACGCTCTGTGCATCTCCGGCACCCACGGCAAGACAACGACGACCTCCATGTGCACCCATATCCTTATGGCTGCCGACCGTGACCCGACCGTTATGATAGGCGGTACGCTGCCACTTCTGAACGCGGGGCACCGCGTTGGACGCGGCAACACGATAATCATGGAAGCCTGCGAGTATTATAACTCCTTCCTGTCCTTCCACCCGACCGTCGCCGTCATCCTCAACATTGAGGCCGACCATCTGGACTTCTTTAAGGATCTGGCCGACGTGCAGCACTCCTTCCGCGAATTCGCGCTGCGCACTCCGGAGGACGGATGCGTCGTCGCCAACGCCGAGGACGCGAACACCATGGAGGCGCTGCGGGAGGTTCCCCGCCGGGTCATTACCTTCGGCCTGACGGATAAGGCCGATGTTTATGCAAAAAACATTCAGTTTGTCGGCGCAAATTCGAGTTTTGACATTATGTATAAGGGCAGAAAGTTCACGGACGTCATCCTGCATGTTCCGGGGATGCACAATGTGAAGAACGCCCTTGCCGCGACCGCCGCGTCCATCTGCCTCGGCATCCGGCCGAACGCCGTCAAGTACGGCCTTGCCGGCTTCAATGGCGCGGGACGCCGCTTCGAGTTCAAGGGCAAGTATAACGGCGCGGACGTGTACGACGACTATGCCCACCATCCGGGCGAGCTGAGAGCGCTGCTGGACACCGTGGAAACGCTCAACTACAAGCGCTCCATCGTCGTTTTCCAGCCCCATACCTACTCCCGCACCGCCGCGCTGTTTGACGATTTCGTCACGCAGCTCAAGCGCCCCGACGTGCTGTTCCTCGCGGAGATATACGCTGCGCGCGAAAAGAACACCATCGGCATTTCCTCCGCGGATCTCGCCGCGAAGATAGACGGCGCACGCTTCTTCCCGACCTTTGACGGGCTTGAGGCCTCCTTGCGCGAGACTCTTGAGCCGGGCGACATCGTGCTCACCGTCGGCGCGGGCAACGTGTATAAGATAGGCGAGGACATACTCGCTGACAACGAAGAGTAATCAAAAAAGTCATCCGCAAGGGTGACTTTTTGCGTAAACAGGTTAAAGAACGCTAAAAAGATTTACATAAATCCGGAGGTAAAAGTATGACTGACTACACAAAAATGTATGCGGAAAAGCTGACCACCGCCGACGAGTTGGCGGCGCGCGTTGAGAGCGGCTGGAGCATCGGCATGGACACCTCCGTGTCCGCGGCTCCGGCGATAGTCTCCGCGATAGCCCGCCGCGCGGCCGATGGCGCGCTGGACGGACTGACCGTGCAGACGATACTCGACGCTTATCCCTTCGAGTTCTACGCCGACGAATCCCTGCGCGGGAAGATGACCGGCCTGTCCTGGTTTTCAAGCGGCGGAGCGCGCCGAGCGATAAACGGCGGCTGGGCGGACATTCTGCCGGCCTACTACCGCGACATTCCCAAGCTCATCCGCGAGAACTACGAGTACGACGTCGTGCTGCTCTCCGTCTCGCCCATGGACAAGCATGGCTATTTCAGCCTTGCCACCGCAAATTCCTATACCGAGGCGCTGCTCGACCGCACGAAGCGCGTGTTCCTTGAGGTCAACAGCTTCCAGCCCCGCGCCATCTGCGGCGGACAGGTGCACATCAGTCGCGTTGACGGGCTTGTTGAGCACAACGCGCCGCTGCCCGTCATGGCTCCGACCAAGATCGACCCCATCAGTGAGACGATAGGCAATCTCATCGCCGAGCAGATACCCGACGGTGCCTGCATCCAGCTCGGCATCGGCGCAATACCCGACGCGACGGGCATGGCGCTCAAATCCAAACACGATCTCGGCATCCACACCGAGCTTTTCACCGACTCCATGGTAGAGCTTATCGAGTGCGGCGCGGTAAATAACAGCCGCAAGCAGATACACCGCGGCCAGACCGTCACGACCTTCGCCTACGGCTCACAGCGGATATACGACTATATCGACGATAACCCCGCCATCGCCATCCTGCCCGTCGACTACGTCAACGACCCGGCGGTCATCTGTCAGAATGACAATATGATATCCATAAACTCCGCCATCGAGGTCGACCTCTTCGGTCAGGTCTGCGCGGAGAGCATCGGCACCAAGCATATGTCCGGCTCCGGCGGCCAGATCGACTTCGTCCGCGGCGCGTGCCAGTCGAAGGGCGGCAAGAGCTTCATCGCCTTTGCATCTACCACCAAGGGCACGATAAGCAAGATCTGCGCGAGCCTTACGCCCGGCGCGGTCTGCACCACGAGTAAAAACGACGTGGACTACGTCGTCACCGAGTACGGCATCGCGCATCTGCGCGGGCAGAGCCTCGCATCCCGCGCCCGTCAGCTCATCTCGATAGCGCACCCCGATTTCCGCGACGAGCTGCTGTTTGAGGCGAAGAAGCGCGGAATCATGGTCTGAGCCGGGGCAGAAAAATTTTTTGAAAAAAATTAAAATTTCCTCTTGACTTTAGCGCCTAAAAGGAGTAAAGTGTGCCCATCAACAACGGAGGCAGAGAAAATGAAGGCTAATTGCTTCGCATTTGCATACGGCTATTTCTATTACTTTTTTATGCAGAAAAGTAATAGCGCTTTGTGCTGCGATGATTTGCCCGATGCTTGATATTTAAACTGCTTTTAGGGTGCCGCACAAACGCTTGTTTGTGTGGCACTTTTAATTTTTCCGTTGCGAGCAAAGACAAGGAGATATGAAAAATGAAAAACCTGAAAAAACTCACCGCTGTAATGTGTACCCTCGTGATGCTGCTTGCGCTGTGCGCCTGCGGCAATACCGCCGCCCCGGCTACGGAGCCGACCGAAGCTCCCGCCGCCGAAGAGAGTGCCGCTCCGTCTGATGACGTCGCCGCAGACCAGACCTTTGTCGTCGGCATCTGCCAGCTCGTCCAGCATGACGCGCTTGACGCCGCGACCGAAGGCTTTAAGCAGGCTCTGACCGACAAGCTTGGCGACAAGGTCACCTTCCAGGAGGGCAACGCTTCCGGCGACGCCGCTACCTGCTCCGTCATCGTCAACCAGTTCGTCTCCGATGACGTTGACCTCATCATGGCGAACGCAACTCCCGCGCTGCTCGCGGCAGTCGCTGCTACCAATGAGATCCCCATCCTCGGCACCTCCGTCACCGACTACGGCTCCGCGCTTGAGATAAGCGACTGGACCGGCGCTACCGGCTTCAACGTGTCCGGCACCTCCGACCTCGCCCCGCTTGACGGTCAGGCCGCAGTGCTCAAGGAGCTCTGCCCCGACGCAAAGGTCGTAGGCATCCTCTACTGCTCCGGCGAGCCTAACTCCAAGTTCCAGGCCGACACCATCACCCCGATGTTCGAGGAACTCGGCCTTGAGGTCAAGGAATTCACCTTCGCAGACTCCAACGATGTTGCAAACGTCACCGCTACCGCCTGCTCCGAGTGCGATGTGCTCTACCTCCCGACCGATAACACCGCCGCCTCCTGCACCGAGGCCATCAACAACGTAGCGCTGCCCGCCGGTGTCCCCATCATTGCCGGTGAGGAAGGCATCTGCCGCGGCTGCGGTATCGCCAGCTTGAGCATCTCCTACTTCGACCTTGGCTACGCTACCGGCGAGATGGCATACGAGGTTCTCGTTGAGGGTGCAGACCCCGCCACCATGCAGATCCGCTTCGCTCCTCAGTTCACCAAGATCTACAACCCCACCAACTGCGAAGCTCTCAACATAACTGTCCCTGAGGACTACGTCGCTCTCGGCTGATAACTGAAAAAGCACCTGTCAGAGACTCAAAAAGTCTCTGACAGGATTGTCGGCGTTTATAAAAATAGGTTTTAAGGAGATTTTATCGTGAGTATTACGGCATATTTCGCTTCACTCAGCCTGCTGAAGCTCGTAAAGAATCTGCCCGGCGGAGTTGCGCAGGGGCTTATATGGGGGCTTATGGCTCTCGGAGTTTACATCACTTTCCGTCTGCTCGACGTTGCAGACCTGACTGTTGACGGCTCCTTTACCACCGGCGGCGCTGTGACCGTGATGCTGATACTCGCGGGTGTTCCCGCGTGGGCGGCGCTGCTGGTCGCGGTGCTTGTGGGTACGCTTGCGGGATTCTGCACCGGGCTTCTGCACACGAAGCTCGGCATCCCGGCGATACTGGCCGGCATACTCACGCAGTTTTCGCTCTATTCCATAAACCTGCGCATCATGGGCATGGCGGCGAACAAGGCGGTCAGCGTGGATAAGTTCTCGCTTGTCCTCTCCTCCCGCAGCATTTCCTCCGCTATCCTGACCGGCGCGCTCGTCGCGCTGGCGCTCGTCGCCCTGTTCTACTGGTACTTCGGCACCGAGCAGGGCTCCGCGCTCCGCGCAACCGGCAGCAACCCCAATATGAGCGCGGCGCAGGGCATCAACGTCAACCGCATGAAGGTGCTCGGCCTGTCTCTTTCCAACGGCATCGTCGCCCTCTCCGGCGGCCTGATGGCTCAGTATCAGGGCTTCGCGGACGTCAACATGGGCCGCGGTGCGATCGTCATCGGCCTTGCCGCCGTCATAATCGGCGAGGTTATTGCCCGCGCGATACTCGGCAAGCATCTGAATTTCTTCGGTACGCTGACCTTTACGGTCATCGGCGGCGTGATATACTACGCGGTCGTCGTTGTCGTCCTCTGGCTGCGGCTGAATTCCAACGACCTGAAGCTGTTCACGGCGATAATCGTCGCGGTATTCCTCGCAGTGCCATACCTCCGCGCAAAGCGGCTGAATTCCTTTGGGAGACTGAAAAGAAAGGCGGCGGAGCACGATGCTTGATCTTATAAACGTACGTAAAACCTTCAATAAAGGCACAATAAATCAGCGCGTGGCGCTCGACGGCATTAACCTCCATCTTGACGACGGCGATTTCGTCACGGTTATCGGCGGCAACGGTGCCGGTAAATCCACCATGCTCAACGCTGTGGCCGGTGTCTGGCCGGTGGACGACGGGCGCATCATCCTCGACGGCGAGGACATCACCGCGCTGCCCGACTACAAGCGCGCAAAGTATATCGGCCGCGTGTTCCAAGACCCCATGATGGGTACAGCGCCGAACATGCAGCTTGAGGAAAACCTCGCCCTCGCAATGCGCCGCGGCCAGCGCCGCGGGCTTGGCTGGGGCGTGACCAGAGCGGAGCGCGAGGAGTACCGCGAGAAGCTGCGCGGCCTCGGCCTCGGCCTTGAGGATCGCATGACGGCCAAGGTCGGCCTGCTCTCCGGCGGTCAGCGTCAGGCACTGACACTGCTTATGGCGTCTCTGCGCCGCCCGAAGCTGCTGCTGCTCGATGAGCACACCGCGGCGCTCGACCCCGCGACTGCGGCAAAGGTGCTGGAGCTGTCGGACAAGATCGTCGCCGAGAACGGTCTGACCGCGATGATGATAACCCACAACATGAAGGACGCGATAAAGCACGGCAACCGCCTCATTATGATGAATGAGGGGCGGATAATCCTCGATATCAGCGGCGAGGAGAAGCAGAAGCTTACAAAACGTGACCTCATGGATAAGTTTGCGGAAGTCGCGGGAACGCAGGTCGAATCCGATCAGGTTCTGCTGACAAGATAAACGAAGATATTTAAAAACCCTCCGTATGTACCGAAATGAAGTGACCCCGAAAAGTTAGACAAATATTTTTAGCGCAAATTGTTCAAGCA
>OIXH01002049.1_pt1 | contig 21080 bp, 21 predicted proteins | sample 1587741 | NCBI WGS metagenome assembly OIXH01 (sample SAMEA3888916, study PRJEB22519) | human gut metagenome | biome: human gut; feature: human-associated habitat; material: faeces | place: Denmark | collected 2011 | reverse complement strand
CCGGGCTAGGCGGGCGGAACTGGGTCTGGCTTTATTAATTTAAACTATAATTTATCTAAAATGAAATTTGTGAGCTTTCGGGCAATGAGTCGAGAACTCCGTTTTCGCTTAAAACCTCAATAACCGTTTTTGTTATTCCGGCACGGTTTTTAAGATCCTCTTTTGACATAAATTCGCCGTCTTTTCTTGCCTCGGCTATCGCTTCGGCCGCATTTGTTCCGACACCTGAAAATGCGTTAAGCGGTGGAATTATTTTTCCGTCCTTCTTGCTGAACTTATAGGCATGACTGTTATACAAATCCGCCGAGCCGAATTCAAAGCCTCTCTCATACATTTCAAGGCATATTTCAAGAATGGTGAGCAGGCTCTTTTCATTTGCGGTTGCGCTGTTGCCCTTGAGCTTGATTTTCTTCATTTCAGCGCGGACCGTATCTTTGCCCTTTGCCATTATTGCAGCATCGAACAAATCAGCTCTGACAGTGAAATATGCCATATAAAACTCAATCGGATAATGCACCTTGAAGTATGCAATTCTCAGCGCCATCATTACATAAGCCGCAGCATGTGCCTTAGGGAACATATATTTAATCTTCTTACACGAATCTATATACCAATCCGGTACGTCATTTTCACGCATCGCCTTTTCAAATTCCTCAGGCATACCCTCCTTGGCGGCACGGCCTTTTCTGACAAACTCCATTATCTTAAACGCCATACCCGGTTCAAGACCATGATGAATAAGGTATACCATAATATCATCACGAAGTCCTATAACCTCAGACAGGCTCGCAGTCTTGTTTCTGACCAGATCCTGCGCATTATTCAGCCAAACATCGGTACCGTGCGACAGACCGGAAATAATCAGAAGCTCGACAAATGTTGTAGGCTTAGTCTCAACAAGCATTCCTCTGACAAAGTTTGTTCCGAACTCCGGCACGCCGAAGGTTCCAACCTCACTGTCAATCTGCTCAGGCTTAATTCCGAGAGCTTCAGTTCCGCTGAACAGGCTCATGGTTTCCTTATCATCAAGCGGAATTTTAAGCGCGTCAATACCCGTCAGGTCTTCAAGCATTCTGATTGTTGACGGGTCATCATGTCCCAGAATATCAAGCTTAAGTAAGTTATCATGGATAGAGTGGAAGTCAAAGTGAGTAGTTATTATATCACTGTCCTTCTTGTCCGCCGGATGCTGTATAGGCGTAAAGTCATGGATATCCATCGTCTTTGGACATACTATAATACCGCCCGGATGCTGACCGGTAGTGCGCTTTACGTCAACCATACCCTTTGAAATCCGCTTAAGCTCCGCTTCGGGCGCCTGAATTTCTTTCGCTTCATAATACTTTCTGGCAAACATTATAGCCGTCTTTTCGGCAATAGTGCCTATTGTTCCGGCTTTAAATACATATCCCTCGCCGAACAGCTCGCCGACATACTTATGTGCAGTTGCCTGATACTCGCCCGAAAAGTTGAGGTCAATATCGGGTACCTTGTCGCCTTTAAAGCCAAGGAACGTCTCAAACGGTATTGTAAGGCCGTCCTTATGCAGCGGTGCGCCGCACTTCGGGCAGTTTTTATCCGCCATATCGACACCGGTCGGATATTCGCCGTTGTCATAAAACTCACTGTATTTACATTCGGGGCAAACATAGTGCGGACACAGCGCATTTACTTCAGTAATTCCGGAAAGGAACGCCACAAACGACGAACCAACACTGCCTCGGCTGCCTACCAGATATCCCGCCTCATTTGACTTTTTAACAAGCTTATGCGCTATCATGTACATAACCGAATAACCGTACTTAACGATACAGTCAAGCTCTCTGTCCATACGCTCCTGAACAATCTGAGGCAGTTCGTCACCGTAAATCTCATGCGCCTTTTTATGACACATATCTATAAGATCCTGTTCGCAGTTTTCAATAGTTGGTGGATACGAGCCGTCTTTAACCGGTTGAATATCCTCGACCATATCAGCGATTTCAACAGTATTGTCAATAACAATCTCTTCGGCTCTGTCGCCGAGGTAACTGAACTCGTCAAGCATTTCCTGAGTTGTTCTGAGATAGAGCGGAGCCTGATTATCTGCATCCTCAAAGCCCTGACCACCCATAAGAACACGGCGGTACATCTCATCTTTAGGATCCATGAAGTGAACGTCACAGGTTGCAACAGTCTTTCTGCCGACACTGTCGCCCAATGCAACAATACGCTTGTTAATCTCTATCAGTTCATCATCGCCGCTGACCTGACCGTTTCGCTTCATAAAGGCGTTATTTCCGAGGGGCTGGATTTCGAGATAGTCATAGAACTTTGCTATCTCTTTGAGTTCTTCATCAGATTTTTTTGCAATAATCGCTCTGTACAGCTCGCCGGATTCGCAGGCGGAGCCGACAATAATTCCCTCACGGTACTTGTGCAGCAGACTCTTTGGTATTCCCGGCCGTCTGTAAAAGTAGTCAAGATTTGACTTTGAAATAAGCTGATACAAGTGCTTTAAGCCCTCGTAATTCTGAGCCAGAAGTATAATATGATACTTACGCTCCTTTACAACCGGGTCGTCCTTTTCCGGAACTTTTATATTTTTCTCAAGTTCAACCGCTTCTTTCCAGTCGGTCATTTCCATCATCTTTATAAAGCAGCGTGCCGTTGCCTCAGCATCGTCTGACGCTCTGTGATGATTTTCAAGGCTTACGCCGAGCCTTTCGCACATTATATCAAGCTTATGCTGTCTCTCCTCAGGAAACAGAGTTTTTGACATGGCGAGTGTATCCATTATACGGTTGTCAAAATACATACCTTCACGTCTTGCATTTGCATAAATAAAGCCGGTATCAAATTTTGCATTATGTGCGACAAGCACGGCACTGCCGCAGAATTGTTTAAACTTCGGCAAAACTTCTTTTACAGTCGGCATATTCTCGACCATTTCGTTTGTTATACCTGTGAGCTGGGTTATTTCAGCGCTTATTTCCTTTTCGGGATTAACAAGCTGTGAGAACTTGTCCACTATCAAGCCGTCACGGATTTTAACGGCGCCGAATTCGGTTATCCGCTCATTATCAGGGCTGAGGCCTGTCGTCTCAAGGTCGAACACAACATATGTACCGCCCTTTATTTCACGGATACGGTTCAGCTCCTTTGAATTGATATCATCTATCAAATAGCCTTCCATGCCGTAAATCATCTTAAAGTCTTTAACGCCTTTTGCCGCCTTTCTTGCGTCAGGAAAGCCCTGTGCAACGCCGTGGTCGGTTATAGCCATAGCAGGATGTCCCCAATATGCGGCACGTTTGACCAGATCTCCGATTGAAGTAACTCCGTCCATAGCGCTCATTTTTGTGTGCATATGCAGCTCGACACGTTTTTTGGGATATGTATCTTTGCGCACCTCAGGAGCCGGCATAAGTATTGCGGAGTTCACTTTTACAACAAACTTTTTAGCATAATCATCATATTCATAGGATCCGGACACTCTGAGTCGGTTGCCGTCCTTAGCCATGCTCACAAGATTTTTCATCTTATCGGTTGCGCCAAAGCTTCGGCATGATGTAGCCCATTCATCATCGCCTATTGAAAAGTTTACCGCGGTATTTGAGCGGTTTCCCTTTACTATATCACGGCTTTCGCAGTCAAAAATTTCTCCCTCGACTATACAGTTCTTAATCTCTTCATTAAGGCTGATTATCGGCATAGGTTCGCCGTTTATCGGCTTTCCAAACATGCTTGCCGCCTTCTTGGGCGCAGGATTATTTTTATCTTCTCTCTTCGGCGGCTCATTCATTGCCGCTTGGGCAAGATGATCTTCTATTTCTGCCTGACGCTTTAGATATTCTTCTTTATCAGTCTCTTTTTTTATCAGATTAACCTGTATATTTAATCCGAATCCAAATTCAACATGACTTTGAATAAATCGTGAAAAACCCATTCTTTCAAGACCGGCAGTATTTCCGGCAATGTTTTCTATATTAACAGAATTGTCTTTTAAAAAACATTCTGCCTCGGATAAAAACACCCGTGAGGAATCGTGAAACGACTTAAAAACCTCTATCAGATACTTTATATAATCGTCTGAAATTTCAGAATTCGGATATTTCACGAAAATCTCAAAATTATTAAGAGTATACTTATCTTTTGTCATACTGATAAAGTTCTTGGTTTCAGTTATCGGCAGATATCCGTTTCCCTCAAGATATAAATCTATTGATTTTTTATCTGTATCAATATTACACTTCAATATCTTATATTTCTCTAATGTCTCGGCATATGTCTCCATAACACTTACCTTATCAAATATATCAAGAACGCTCGGCGCCATATTTTGTTCTCCTTTCCGGGTTATTCCGATAAATGGAAATTAATCCCCTTTATTGTTGAGCTGACTTTTTTGACAATAATAAAAAATACTATTTTGTCATCTCATTTATTTCATTTAACAACGCATCTATAATTTCACTTTCAGCAACTTTTTTAACTATTTCTCCATGCTTAAACAAAACAGCGCAGCCGTCACCGCCGGCTATTCCCACATCAGCGTCCTTCGCCTCGCCGGGGCCGTTTACAATACAGCCCATAACCGCAACCTTGAGCGGTTTTTCAATGTTTTTCACTTCTTCATTAATCTTATTGGCTATTGGAATTAAATCTATTTTGGTTCTGGCACAGGTAGGGCATGACACAACTTCAACATAATCGCCGCCCATGTCGAGCGAACGCAGAATTTGCTTCGCCGCATAAACCTCACGGCACGGATCGTCAGTTAATGAAACGCGTATAGTATTGCCTATTCCGTCAAGAAGAAGCGAACCTATACCGACAGCTGATTTCACTATTCCCTGCTCAGTCGTTCCTGCTTCGGTTACACCAAGATGCAGGGGATAATTAAAAGCTTCACTCGCAAGGCGGTACGCATCAACTGTTGTTCTGACGCTTGATGACTTCATAGATAAAACTATATCGTCAAAATCGAATTTATTTAAGATTTCAACATGTCCTTTTGCACTCTCAACCATAGCTTTTGCAAGGTTTCCGCCGCATTTTTCAAGCAGTCCATTTTCAAGTGAACCGCCGTTAACACCTATTCTGATCGGAATGTTCTTTTTCTTTGCGGCAGCGGCAACCGCTTTTGCTCTGTCCTCACCGCCTATGTTTCCAGGATTAATCCTCACCTTGTCTATTCCGCGCTCAATAGCCATAAGAGCCAGCTTATAATCAAAGTGAATATCGGCAACCAACGGGATTTTTGTATTCTCTTTAATTTTATCTATTGCAAGAGCGCTTTCTTCATCTGGAACAGAAAACCTGACTATATCACATCCTGCCGCTTCAAGCGCCTTTATTTGCGCAATAACTCTGCTTAAATCACTTGTCGGGACATTTGTCATTGACTGAATCGCTACGGGATTTCCGCCGCCCAGCTTCACTCCGCCGACAGATATAACTTTTGTTTTTTTATTATTAAATTCCGGGGACATATAATCACTCCATATAAAACATTATGTGAAATATTCTATCATATTTGACAAATCAATTCAAGTGACAAAGTTAGCAGATTTAATAAAAAAAATATAGAATAAATGATAATACAAAAATCGTATAAAAGCAATGTTTATACTTTAAAACATAAACTTTTTAGTCCCTTCCTGCTAATATCCGGTCAGACCTGATATTTTCCTTAATTGACAAACAAAAGAAAAAAGTGTATTATTATAATTATCCGAAATAAATCACATAATTATTGTTATGCGATTGTGCAGTGTTACCATGATTATCTGCTGCCGGAGAGTTAAACGAGGTGTTTGATTTGCAGGAAGAAAAATACATAAAAATCATTTCAAACAAAAAAGCAATCGTACTCAGCATCAGTACGATCCTTTACGTTCTTATGATAGGGAGGAATGCCGAGATACATGTTTCCGGAGGTAAGATATACAAAACAAGAATGACTTTTAGCGAGCTTAAAGAAAAACTCGGTGATGGCTTTATAAAAGTACATCGCGGCTGCTTGGTGTCCGCAATGGCGATACACGATATCACCGACAATATTAACCTCAGTAACGGCGAGTCCCTTATATACACAATACGAAAGAAAAAGGAGATTATTGACCAACTGTATTTAAAGCAGAAGCGTATTATCAACAGCTTTATCGGAGACGATATTCCCAAAACTGAGGAAGAATACCTCAAGTATTACAGCGGTTTTGATAATATGCCTTTCGCGTTTACGGATATTGAGATGATATTCGATGAGAAAAACCACGCTGTGGACTGGATTTTCAGATACGGCAATCCCGCACTGGCAAAATTGGAAAAGATACCGCTGGAACGGCTTATAGGCAGTTCTTTCCACAGCCTGTTCAGCAACATGGACTCTAAGTGGCTGAGGAGTTACGAGCGCGCGACGCTTTACGGCGAAACGCTGGAGATAATCGACTACAGTCCCGAGATTGATACTTATTTGAAAGTTATATGTTTTCCGACCTTCAAAGGTCACTGCGGGTGTATTTTGTTCGATATTTCTGAGATAGAATTTACTAAAAATAGCAGCGATGCTGAAAAAGCCCTTATGTTATATTTTGGTAAACTACCGGATAAAAATTGCTGAGAACTACAGCTATTATGAATTGACACAAAAAACACCGCATATAGGCGTCTGTTCCGTCTGTTCTGTACATTACAGAAAAAATGTTAATCTTAAGCGGAAGTCGCCCGCGCGGTTAATATCTGGATTATATGGGGAATATTGTAAGTGGTGTTATAGTGATGGTGAGTTCAAATATACCAGCAATGAGCAGCTGATTGATTTTTGCGTAGAGCATATGGCGAATGAGAATTGGCCTGCGAAACAGGTTCGGTCACATATGGAAGCGATCGTACCAAAACTTAATCATTGGAAATAATACACAACTGCAAACATTGATTTGTAAAAAACTTCCAAGGCAATCCGCGCGGGTTGCCTTTTTTCGTTTCAGAGAATTTTATCAGCCATTTTATATTATAAAAGGTTTTTCGGACAAAAAAACAGAACCGCAATTTTGTATCAAAATTGCGGTTCTTATTTGGTGCGCCAGGAGGGATTCGAACCCCCGACCTAACGGTTCGTAGCCGTTCACTCTATCCAGCTGAGCTACTGGCGCATACACATATCATTATTTCGAACTTAATTATTATACCACCAATTTAATAATATTTCAAGATGTTTTTGTAAACTTTTTTCTAAAAAATTTTCACAATTATTTAATTAATATTAACCTTTCGTTCATTAATTTTTAACAATAAGATGTTAATATTATACTGTCAAAGAAATTAATACTTTTGATAACTTACTTAAATTATTAAATAATCTATGAAAGGAGTGATAAAATAATGTTATGCAATATTGACAGTGGAAATGTTACACTTTTGTTATCAATGCTTACCGGCGCCGAAGAAAGTGAAATTGAAGATCTTCTCTTTACCGGTCTGCCGCCTTGTGCAGTTGCTGCTCAATATGGCAAATATGATGAATATAAAGAACTGATTAAGGCAAATTACGCATTAAGACTACAGACATTGGTTGATAATAACGAGCTGTCTCCTTATACTGCTAACGAAATGTACAACCGAATCAGTGAATATTGATTGCGCTATTGACAGATTATTTTGTTTACTGTATAATTCAGTTAAATAAATACGTTATATCGGAGCAGCTGATAAATAATGAACAATATAAACTATCAAAAAGAACTTGATAAGATATTAAATAAATTAAAAGAAAATAAAAACACCAAAACTTCTCTCTTACTTCATAGCTGCTGCGCTCCATGCAGCAGCTATGTTTTACAGTATCTCACAAACTATTTTGACATTACTGTTTTGTATTACAATCCAAACATTACCGACAGAAACGAATACGAAAAGAGAAAAAGCGAGCAAATCCGCCTGATAGGCGAAATGCCTCATATTCACGATATTAATATAATAGATACAGAACACGAGCCGGAAAAGTTTTATGATATAGCAAAAGGACTTGAAAACTGTCCGGAATGCGGTGAAAGATGCTTAAAATGCTATAAGCTGCGCCTTGAAAAAACCGCGCAGACTGCGAAAGAAAATAATTTTGATTATTTTTGTACCACGCTCACCATCAGCCCTTTAAAAAGCTCAAAAGCAATAAATCAAATTGGTATTGAGCTTGCAAAGCAATATGGTGTAGAATTTCTGCCGTCTGATTTCAAAAAGAAAGAAGGCTTTAAAACATCAATTGAGCTTTCAAAAAAATATGGGTTATACCGTCAGAATTACTGCGGCTGTGAGTTTTCAAAACCTGAAATATAAATAAAGTCGAATTCTGTTTCACATGAAACAAAAGCAAAATACAAGCCCTCTCAGAATTTTTTATCTGAGAGGGCTTTAAAATATTAATCACATTCTATTTTCTTGATTCCGCCCATATACGGCACCAGAACATCAGGAATTGTTATACTTCCGTCTTCATTCTGATAATTTTCAAGAATTGCAGCTGTTGTTCTTCCTATTGCAACTCCGCTTCCGTTTAAGGTATGAACAAACTGAGCTTTATCCTTAGGCGAATTCTTATATTTTATATTGGCTCTGCGCGCCTGGAAATCTTCAAAATTAGAGCATGAAGAAATTTCAACATATCTGCCGTAGCTGGGCATCCAGACCTCAATATCATACTTCATCGCAGCTGTAAAGCCCAAATCTCCGATACAAATCTTTACAACTCTGTACGGAAGTTTAAGTCCCTGAAGTACATATTCAGCCTCAGCAGTGAGCTTTTCGAGTTCTTCATATGAATCCTCGGGCTTTGTAAACTTAACAAGTTCAACCTTATTAAACTGATGCTGACGGATAAGACCTCTTGTATCTCTGCCGGCGCTTCCTGCCTCGGCTCTGAAGCAAGCTGTATAAGCGCAGTATTTAAGTGGTAAATCATCACCGTTTATAATTTCATCTCTGTGCATATTTGTAACCGGTACCTCAGCTGTTGGAACCAGAAAATAATCAGTATTTGCAACCTTAAATGCGTCCTCCTCAAACTTAGGAAGCTGACCGGTTCCGATCATGCTGTTTCTGTGAACCATAAACGGAGGAAATATTTCTTTATATCCGCGGCTTGTATGAGTATCAAGAAAATAATTCATAATAGCTCTTTCAAGTCTTGCACCGAGATCCTTATATACATGGAAACGCGCACCTGTAATTTTTGCGGCAGTTTCAGCGTCAAGAATATTCAAATCCTTGCCCAAATCCCAGTGTGCCTTAGGCTCAAAATCAAACTTTGTAGGCTCCATAAACTTTCTGATTTCAACATTATCTTCGTCAGAATCACCATTCGGCACGGTTTCATTCGGAATGTTTGGAATAGTATACATGATATTCTGAATTTGCTCATCAAGCTCGCGTACTTTTTCATCGTCCGCCTTTATTGAATCGGATAATTCCTTCATTTTTGCAAAAATTTCAGTTGTATCCTTGCCTTCTTTTTTAAGCTTTGGAATTTCCTTTGAAACAGCGTTCTGCTGGGCTTTTTTCTGTTCAACGTCAAATAAAATTTCACGTCTTTTTCCGTCAAGCTCCAAAAGTCCGTCAATATCTACTTCTTCCTTACGTCTTGAAAGTGCTTTCTTCACTTTCTCGGTTTCTGTTCTGATTAATTTAATATCTAACATTTATATTACCTCCCAAAAATTACTCATTATTATTCTTTATATTTTCTGATATCTTATCTATTCCGATGATCTTGCAGAGAGCGTCTAAATATGCTCTTTGATTATCATCTAATTTAGAACTGTCAATAGATATAACAATTTCTGCGGCAGAATTCACATCACCTGAATTATATAAGTTCCAGGCATTTGTCATTTCAGCAAGCTGCGTCTTATAATTGTTATATTCCTCCAAAGCCGCACTATTTTTTTCAATTTCCTTGTTTAACTTATAATTCTCATCTTTAAGATTAACGAGCTCGTTTTGAATACTCTCATTCGCACGCTCAGTTTCCATAATCCGATTATCAATTTCTTCTTCGCGGTCGTCCGCCATGGCAGCGATCAGAATAATTATTATAACCGATACAATCATAACGATTGCATACGTCATAATATTATTTTTCTTTTTTTGCTGTGTATTCTTTTCAGAAGAAATTGTTTCTTTTTCATCATCTTTATTATTCAAATTTTCTTCGTTCAAAATTTCACCTTCTTTATATAATATTTATGTAATATTCTATATAAATTCCAAAATACACTTATCAGCTAAAAAATTGGGTCTAAAATCAATTTTAGTATTAAGCTATGCTCGTATATAGCAATACTTGATTTTAAATAAACCAGATACAATTTTAAAGGTCAATTTTTAAGTATGTAATTCAAAATTACGTATATATTATTTTTTTAATTCAAATAATATACGTTCCAAATCGTCTTTTGAATAATACTCAATTTCAATTTTTCCTTTATTTGCGCCCTCGCTGATTTTTACTTTTGTTCCAAACTTTGAACCTAAGCTGTTTTCAACCTCAGCAAAATATTTTTTCATCATACCGCTTACGGTATTTTTTTTCTGATTTTGTTTTTTATTATTAAGTCCTGCAACCAAAGTTTCCACCTGACGAACATTGAGACCTTTTTCAATAATCATATTTGCAACTTCAAGCTGCTGATTATTGTCTGATATACCAAGCAGAGTTCTGGCATGTCCCTGTGATAATTTTCCTTCGATAACGAGCTGCTTTACATCATCGCACAGATTATTAAGTCTGAGCGAATTAGCCACGGCACTGCGGCTTTTTCCTATTCGCTTCGCTACGTCCTCCTGGGTCATATCGCAGTTTTCAATCAGCCTTTTATAGCCCTCAGCCTCTTCAATAGGATTTAAATCCTCACGCTGGAGGTTTTCAATCAAAGCGATTTCCATAACCTCAGTTTCGGAAAGCTCACGGACAATACATGGAACTTCTTTTAATTTTGCAAGTTTAGCGGCTCTCCATCTGCGTTCGCCGGCAACAATAGTATATGTACCGTTTATATTCGGCTTTACCAAAATGGGCTGAACCATGCCGTGTTGCTCAATAGAGCTGCTTAAAATTTCAAGTTTTTCCTTATCAAATTTCTTTCTCGGCTGGTTTTTATTCGGCTCAATATCTCTGATTTTAATTATTCTTATATTATTTTTTTTCTCATCAGAAACTTCATCGTCAAATTCAGCCAATATATCAAAATCATCTTCAGACTTTGCGTCAGTATTCTCTACAAACAACGCTCCCAAGCCTTTTCCGAGACCTTTTTTGTTTCTTGAAGCCATCAATTTCACTTCCTTATTTAATTTTTATCTGAAAATTAAGAGTTAAAAATTGGTTTACTTATTTTTCTTTATTACTTCGTTTGCAAGACTTTTATAGCACTGTGCGCCCTTTGAATTTTTATCATATGCCACAGCGGGCATACCGTAGCTCGGCGCCTCGGAAAGTCTTACATTTCTCGGAATAATAGTTTTAAATACGGTAGAAGCAAAATATTTTTTTACTTCTTCAACCACCTGAACAGATAGGTTTGTCCTTCCGTCAAACATAGTGAGAAGTACGCCTTCGATACTTAAATCACGATTTAAACTCTTTTTAACCCGCTTTATTGTCTTTGTAAGCTGAGACAGACCCTCAAGCGCATAATATTCGCACTGAATGGGCATAATAACGCTGTCACACGCAGTAAAAGCATTTAAAGTAATAAGTCCAAGAGACGGCGGACAATCAATAAGGATAAAATCAAAGTCGTTTTTTATCGGTTCAAGAGCCTTTTTAAGCCTGTATTCACGATTTTGAACATTGGCTAATTCAAGGTCTGCTCCCGCTAAGTTAATATCTCCGGCACAAACCCAAAGATTATCATATTCGGTTTTTTTAATAACATTTTCAGCAGGCGTATCTCCTACAATTAAGTCATAGCTTGTATATTCAATATCATCGGAACTTACACCGAGTCCGCTTGTTGCGTTCTCCTGCGGATCAGTATCGATAAGTAATACCTTTTTCTTTTTCTGACCGAGACAAGCACCGAGATTAACGGCAGTTGTTGTTTTTCCCACGCCACCCTTTTGATTTGCTATCGCTATAATTTTACCCATATTTCTACCATCCTTTACACACTATGCTATTAATTATATCACATGTTTAAAAATTTTCAATAGTCATCAATTAAAAAAATCTTCTAAAACTATCGTCCTAATACCACAATTTTTTTGTTTCATGTGAAACTATGACAGAACTTATACAAAAATATAAAATAATTAAATTCTGCTTTCGTAAAACTTTTTCAGCGCCCTTGATCTGTGACTTACTTCATTTTTCTTATCTTCGGATATTTCTGCCAAGGAACACTTAAATTCAGGATAGTAAAAAACAGGATCATAGCCAAATCCATTCTCACCGTGTTTTTCATTTAATATATATCCGTCACACTCGCCTCTGAAGTATTCAACATCGTCGATATTATTGTTCTTTGCAAAAGCGATAACGCATACAAAATGAGCCTTTCTTTCCTCAAATTCAGCTTTATCAAGCTCAGATAACAGCTTATTTATATTTTCATCGTCACTTGCATTCTCACCGGCAAAACGCGCGGTATAAATACCGGGTTTTCCGTCAAGATAATCGACACACAGTCCACTATCATCAGCTATTGTCGGCAGACCTGTTTTTTCGCAAACTGCAAGAGCCTTTTTAGCCGCATTTTCTTCAAATGTTTTTCCGTCCTCAACAACTTCAAAGTTTTCAAGTCCGACTTCACTTAATGTCTTAATCGTAAAAAACTCTCCAAGTATGCTCTTTATTTCTTTAGCTTTATGCATATTATTGCTTGCAAGCACAACACATATTTTTTCGTCACTCATGGCTTTTACCTCATAAATTTTTATTTATTGTATTTAGTATATAAAATATCAGAGAATTCGACAAGTTTATCAATTTCAAGCTTTTCACCTCTGATATTGGTATCCGTATTCATTTCATTCAAAGCCCAGATTATATCATCTTTACTCAGATTTATATACGGACTTTTAGACAGTGAATTAACCAAAGTCTTTCTTCTTTGAGAAAACAGTGATTTTACTACTTTAAAAAAGAAATCCTTATTTTTAGGGTTAAGCGGAGGCTGCTTATAAACCGAAAGCTTAATAACAGTCGATGTAACTTTTGGCTGCGGAACAAAACAATGCGGCGGGGCGGTACATATGATTTTCGGTTCTGAATAAAACCTAACCGCAACGGATAAGGCACCGTATTCCTTGTTTCCGGCTTTTGCCGTCATTCTCTGAGCAACTTCCTTTTGAATCATCAGGGTGAGCGATTTCACCGGCAAATCTTCTTCAAGAAACTTCATAACAATAGGCGTGGTTATATAATACGGAAGATTAGCGACAACCACAAACGGCTCGTCTGAAAACTCGTCTGATACAATTTTCTTTATATCAGCTTTCATTATATCCTGCATAATAAGTTTAAAATTTTCAAATCCACTTAAAACTTCGTTTAAAACCGGTTCAAGATTTTTATCTATCTCAATTGAAACAACTTTTTTAGCATTCAGACAAAGCTCCTTTGTAAGAGTTCCGGCACCCGGACCGATTTCAATTACATTTGTATCTTTATTTATATCTGAAGATACAACTATATTTTCAAGCACGTTTCTGTCAATCAGAAAATTCTGACCAAGACCTTTTGAAAAAGAAAATCCGTATTTTCCGAGCAGCTTAGTCAGTTGTTCTTTACCGGTTAAATTCATAAAATTACCTCACATATATTTAAATCATATAATATTAATTGGATATAATTTTCACTTTCTGCATATAATATTATAAGTCAGATTATATCATATATAAAGTAATATTACAATAGCTGCAAAAAACATACACCTAAAAAAATTAAAAAACTTTTAAAAAACTATTGACATAGACTTTATCAAATGTTATAATAAATAAGCTGTGTGAGTGAATTATGCCGGAGTGGCGGAACTGGCAGACGCCCGGGACTTAAAATCCCGTGGGATTAATTTCCCGTACCGGTTCGATTCCGGTCTCCGGCACCATACAGTTGAATATATCGCGGGGTGGAGCAGTTTGGTAGCTCGTCGGGCTCATAACCCGAAGGTCGTTGGTTCAAATCCGGCCCCCGCAACCACAAAAACGACTTGCCCAAGCAAGTCGTTTTTTTAATGAAATTTGCTTTTAAAGCAAGTTAAATAGCTTCGCTGTGAAATATTTGCTCCGCAAATGTGAAATGTGCTTCGCACATTAATATGCAAATTTTATTTCACTTTATGCTATTGCATAAAATTTCATAATTTATCTTTATAAATTATTTCATGTAATTTGTAGATTTTATAAATATTATCATTTATTTTACAAGAGTATTTGTAAGAGGCTTATATAACATCTTATTGAAAAATTTAACGGCTACACCTGTAAATAATGCTGATATAATCGTACCTTCACGCGTTCCCACAATAGTGAAATCAAAAAACAAAAGCGAAAGTATAACCGCCAGAACTACACAGAATATATCAAATCCTATTTTTACATTTCCGACATTTTTATTTATTGTATCCGCTACAGCCTTTACAAAGGCTTCGCCGGAATTCATTAATACATTTGCAATAAATGAAAGCGATACACCAAAGCCTAATACTATTACTCCAAAAATTACAAATAATAAGCGTGAAATATATGTATTAACCTGAATAAATGAAACACACCACATACCAAAATCAGTAAAGTAACCGAAAAGAAAAGAAAAGAAAAGAAAAGAAAAGAAATTGGGATTTGCAGCAGCTGAATCATTTGAAAATTTTTTTCAAAATTATAACTTGTCCCAAAATTAAGATACAGTTCCATATAATAAGCCAGGTTCCCAAGCTAAAAAAATCAAATTTAAAGCTCAAAACATTTGCAACAGATGAAATTGGCGAAACCCCAAGCTTTCCGTGCTTCGTCAAAGCAACTCCCATTGCTGCAAAAAATAAGCTGATTATAAACAATATGTATCTTTTGAAAATCTCCTTTTTAGTCATTTTATCACCGTTATTAGTTTTAATTTTAATAAAATTATATCAGTTATTTTTATTAAAATCAAGATAATAAATATGATATTAGTATATATAAAAAGTCACCTATGGGATCATATCGTCAACAGTTGTAGCCCCCTCAGTCGCCTCCACGGCGACAGCTCCCCCGGAGTGGGAGCCTACTAAAAAGCCTCTACTCTGGGAGAGGTGTCAGCGAAGCTGACGGAGAGGAATTGCAAATATTAATGTTATATTCCTTTCCGTTAAACGTCGTTCATATATTACAACTAACGTATGATATTGATATTAGATACTATAAAGTAATCATTCAGAGAAATAATAAAAATATTAAAAGAAACTGACAGTACTTTTAACAATATCTAATTTTACTGTATATTTATATTTCAAATATATAAAATATAAATATATTTATTTATAGCTGAAGCTGTTGTTGTTGGTACGGTGGAAAATGTAAATAACTTATTCATTAACCCATAAGTAAAGGAATTGTAGACGGTTTGTAATTTGTGAGTAACAATTTTGAAATATTAACAATTTACACTATCAATAACCAAGTAAAATATTACTAACATATTACAAACATTTTACAAATGTTAAAAATGTGTATAATTAATATTACATTTTGATTATTAGATATGTTTCAAGTTTTTAAAGTAGTCGGTAAGTATAACTATCATCCACATTGTACCGAACATTCCAAGATAAAAATACAAATATTTTACCAAAGATGCAAAATTTATTATTGAAAATGGAATAAGCGCGGCAAACATAATTAAGGACAAGACTATTCGTCTTTTTTTAGTATCGGCTTTAAAGTATGAAATAATACCGTATCCTTCCGAAACAGCGGTGGTAAATATCGACATTATTAAACAAACGGTATAGATATGCGTCAGATTAGTGCTGATTTCTTCAGCGAGCTTTCTGAGCGGAAAGCTTTCATACCAGACAGACGGAAAGTTTATTCCTATAGCGTACCACAATAAAAAGATAAGTAGTCCTATTATTATTCCTGCCGTCAGTGAACTCAGCATAATAACCTTTTGGCTGTTAATATTTTTTGTAAGAGGAGATAAAACTGAAGCCGCAGTAAGAGTGTTATAGCTTACATAGCACACGGAACAGAGAAAAACGTTTCTGTTGGTATCAGGAGTAAATCCGATTAAAAAAGCAGACTGAAACAGTCCTGAAAAAATTGAGCCAAGTGCAATAAATATAATAACTGATGTGATTATGGGAACCAGTATAATATTAATTACGGCAATTCCCTTGATGTCATAGATAAACACAATAAAGCACGCAATCGAAAGAAACAGAGTTCCTGCGATTTTGGGCAGTTCAAACTGTGCACTTATTATTTCCCCGCATGATGAGAGCATAACTATCATACCGCATAACAAATCACAGAAAATAAGGCACAGAAAAAAACGTCTTAATATATTTGAATTTGGAAATATACTGCCGATATAATCACGTATGGAATAAAGCTCGTATTTCATTGACTTTTTCAAAATTATATAACAAATAAAGATAAATAATATACATGCAACACATACGCCTGTATAGTCGGTATTTGAACAAAAATTAAAATATTCGCAGATTTCTCGTCCCGAAGCAAAGCCTGCACCTATTATAAGACCTATATAAACAAAAATAATTTTTAAGTAATCCATAATGTCACCAACTTATTTTGTGTTTAAATTCTATATAATAACTATATATTGTGGACATGCAATAATATGATTAAAATTTAAAAAAAATTTAAAAAAAACATTGACATGCCTTGAAAAATGTGTTAAGATAGTAACTACCTCTGAAAAGAGGTTTTATTTGTGTTGAGAATTTGAGGTGATAAATATGCAGACAAAGATTACATTGGCTTGTACAGAATGCAAGCAGAGAAACTATGATACTACAAAGAACAAGCAGAACTGTCCTGACAGACTTGAGCTTAAGAAGTATTGCAGATTTTGCAGAAAGCACACTGTTCATAAGGAAACAAAATAATTTAGAGGTGTAGAAAATGGAACAAGCAAAGCCGAACTTCTTTAACAGAATTGCAAAATATGTTAAAGAAGTTAAGTCTGAAATGAAAAAAGTCGTATGGCCTACATTTGCTAAGGTAAGACAGAATACATTGATTGTAATAGTATATGTACTTCTGGTAGGTGTGGTTATCTGGGGACTTGATGCCCTGTTTACATGGGTTATGTCACTTATTATTAACAGATAATTCAGCGAAGGTGATTTCTATGTCGGACAAAAAATTAGCAAAATGGTATGTTGCCCATACATATTCCGGTTATGAGAATAAGGTTATGGACGACATTCTTAAGACCGTAGAAAATCGCGGCATGCAGGATATAATCCAGGATGTCAAGATTCCTATGGAAGAAGTAATTGAAATAAAAGATAATAAGAAAAAAATTTCCGAGCGTAAAATATACCCGAGTTACGTTATGATTAAAATGATTATGACCGATGAAAGCTGGTATGTTGTAAGAAACTGCCGCGGCGTTACCGGATTTGTAGGTCCCGGTTCAAAGCCTGTTCCGCTTACTCAGGAAGAAATTGAGAAGATGGGACTTGAGCATACGGTTGTAAAGCTTGATTATAGCGTAGGAGACAATATAAGAGTGAAATATGGCGCTCTGGAAGGATTTTTAGGTGTAATCACTGAAATCAACATGGACAAGAAAAAGGTTAAGGCAAAGATTTCTATGTTCGGTAGAGATACCGATGTTGAACTTGAATTTAATCAAATAGAGTCCATAGCATAATTTTGTTACCCACACGAATAATTGTATTATTCGTTTATATATATCGGCATTTTTTCTGCCGGTCTGTGGGAGGGGATTAAGTTACCCGATAATACCACTAACGTGTACAAGGAGGTGTAATACACAATGGCACAGAAAGTTACAGGTTACATTAAATTGCAGATCCCTGCAGGTAAGGCAACTCCTGCACCGCCGGTTGGTCCTGCTCTTGGTCAGCACGGTGTTAATATCATGGATTTCACAAAGCAGTTTAATGAAAAGACAAAGAATGACATGGGTATGATTATTCCTGTTGTTATCACAGTATATCAGGACAGATCATTCACATTCGTTACAAAGACTCCGCCGGCACCGGTTTTGATCAAGAAGGCATGCGGCATTGATAAGGCTTCAGGCGTTCCTAACAAGACAAAGGTTGCACAGCTTAAGAAGGCTGATCTTCAGGCTATCGCAGAGCAGAAAATGCAGGATCTTAACGCTGCATCACTTGACGCTGCTATGTCAATGATTGCCGGAACAGCTCGTTCTATGGGCATTACAGTTGAGGAGTAATTTTAAAAATCAGTTCCGGTAAACCGGAAAAAAGTAAAGTGGGAGGAACACATACATGTGTTCTGCAGAACCACAATAGGAGGATATAAAATGAAGAAAGGCAAAAAGTATCAAGAGGCCGCAGCGCTTATTGAAAAAGGTAAGCTCTACGACCCGCAGGATGCTCTTGCACTCGTTTGCAAGACAGCTACTGCGAAGTTTGACGAAACAGTTGAACTTCACGCAAAACTTGGCGTTGACTCCAGACACGCTGACCAGCAGGTTAGAGGTGCTGTTGTACTTCCTAACGGAACAGGTAAGAAAGTCAGAGTTCTTGTATTTGCACGTGATGACAAGGCGGAAGCAGCAAAGGCTGCCGGTGCTGATTATGTCGGTGCTGAGGACATGGCTCAGAAAATTCAGACAGAAAACTGGTTTGACTTTGACGTTGTTATCGCAAGCCCTGACATGATGGGTGTTGTTGGTAGAATAGGTAGAGTTCTTGGTCCTAAGGGACTTATGCCTAACCCGAAGGCAGGTACTGTTACACCTGACGTTGCAAAGGCTGTTGAGGAAGCTAAGGCAGGTAAGATTGAGTACAGACTCGATAAGGCAAACATTATTCATTGTCCTATCGGTAAGGCTTCATTCGGACCTGAAAAGCTCGGTGAGAACTTCAAGGCTCTCATGACCGCAATTATTAAGGCTAAGCCGTCAGCTGCAAAGGGAACATACTTAAGATCTGTTACCGTTGCATCAACAATGGGTCCCGGCGTTAAGATTGCTGCAAACAAGCTTGACGCATAATCTTAGTTAATTTGACTATTGACAGCATATATATTATGTGTTATAATTATATGCTGTTGAGATAATAATTGTAAAAATATCTTAAATATTCCGCAGACAGCAGGTGGATAATTCCGTAATTCCTGCCGAGGAAGATATAAATTTCAGAATATATATTATTGTGATATTATGTCCCTCGTATGTTTGCGAGGGATTTTTTTACGGAAGGAGGATATAAAATTGCCAAGTGAAAAAGTTTTAGAAAATAAAAAAGCAATGGTAAAACAGCTGGTTGAAAGACTCCAGAACGCTCAGGCAGGAGTTCTTGCAGACTACAGAGGTTTGACCGTTGACGAGGATACAGATCTTCGTAGAAAGCTTCGTGAAGCAGGCGTTGAATATACTGTTATGAAGAACAGCATTATTCGTTTTGCTGTACGTGAAGTTGGTCTTGAAGGACTTGAAAGTATTCTCGAGGGTCCTACTGCTATTGCTACAAGTACTGATGACGTTATTTCGCCGGCAAAGGTTCTTAATGACTTTGCTAAGAATAACGATGCAATGGAAATCAAGGGTGGTTTCGTTGAAGGTAATGTAATTTCTGTTGATGAAGTTAAGCAGTATGCTTCAATTCCGTCAAAAGAAGTTCTTATTTCAAAAATGCTCGGATCATTGCAGTCACCTATCAGCAAGCTGGCTCGTACTCTTCAGGCTATTGTTGATGAAGAAGCTACACCCGGAAAGGCTGCACAGGCAGAAGAAGCAGCTCCGGCTGAATCAGCTCCCGCTGCAGAAGCACCGGCTCCCGCAGCTGAAGAAGCAGCACCGGAAGCACCGGCTGCTGAATAATTTATACATCGTAAGATGTGAAACGTGTTTAAAATTAAGCTATTAAAATAAAGAAAACGGAGGATAATTAAAATGGCTGATATAACAAAAATTCTTGATGAAATCAAAGAACTTACACTTATGGAAGTTAATGACCTTGTAAAGGCATTGGAAGAAGAATTCGGCGTAAGTGCAGCTGCTCCTGTTATGGTTGCAGGTGCTGCAGGCGGCGAAGCTGCTGCAGAAGAGAAGTCAGAGTTTGACGTAATTCTCGCTGGCGCAGGTGCACAGAAGATTAAGGTTATCAAGGTTGTTCGTGAAATCACAGGTCTTGGTCTTGCTGACGCTAAGGCACTCGTTGACGGAGCTCCGAAGCCGGTTAAGGAAGGCGCTTCTAAGGACGAAGCTGAAGAAATCAAGACAAAGCTCGAAGAAGTTGGAGCACAGGTTGAACTTAAGTAATTTGGCTTTACTTTATATCTTAGCCGCTGCATTTTGCAGCGGCTGTTTTTTTGAGAGGATGTTAGATTTTGAGAATAGTATTGCAGAGAGTATCCGAAGCGTCTGTAAAAGTTGATAAAAAGATAGTTGGCAGTATAGAAAAGGGCTATTTAATTCTGCTCGGAATATCTGATGATGATACAGAAGAAGATATTCAAAAAGCCGTTCAAAAAATTTCGAAGCTCAGAATTTTCCCGGACGAGAACGGAAAGACAAATTTATCAATAAGTGATATAGGCGGCGAAATCCTGGTTGTTTCACAATTTACGCTGTATGCCGATTGTCGAAAGGGTAACAGACCGAGCTTTATAGGCGCCGGAAAGCCGGAATATGCCAAAGAGCTGTATGAATATTTTATTGAATATTCAAAAGATTATTTCAGGAAGGTTGAACATGGAATCTTTGGTGCCGATATGAAGGTCAGTCTGATCAATGACGGCCCGTTTACTGTTATTCTGGATTAGTTTATAATGTTGATTTAAAAATTTGCTCCGCTGAGTTAAATTGTAGTTTATGAGTGAAGCCCTCTCCGTCAGCTCCGCTGACACCTCTCCCGGAGGGAGAGGCTTTTGGG
>OIXH01002028.1_pt1 | contig 21237 bp, 15 predicted proteins | sample 1587741 | NCBI WGS metagenome assembly OIXH01 (sample SAMEA3888916, study PRJEB22519) | human gut metagenome | biome: human gut; feature: human-associated habitat; material: faeces | place: Denmark | collected 2011 | reverse complement strand
AGAGGAATTGCCGGAAAGACGCCGGGTTATCTTTAATCTAAGCCGGAAGGAGCATAAAAGCTATAAAGAGATAGCCTTCCAACTCAATATTTCCGAGAAGACCGTTGAGAACCAAATCAGCGAAGCCTTGAAGTTCTTGAAGAAAAATATCATGTTACTTATCTGGTTTATCTAGCGCTTTCCTAGGTCACGTATTTGTAGAGTCCGGAAGTGCCACTGCGTCTTAAGTTTTAGTTTTGCCCGTCTTCTTTTTCAGGCAGCACATAAATCCGGTGTGTTCGATATCCTACGCTGGCTATTACGTTATCCTTGATAAATTGCTTGATATCCTCGCTCGCACGGTAGCGGGTACAATTGTTCAAGCCGGCGTAATCGGTGAGATTTATATATGAGTTTCTTTCTAGATAAGATAACATCTTAGCCTTCCTTCCCTCGATTCCCGTTTTGGGCAGATTTTCCCGTTTAACCAAGATGGGGGCGTTCTTTTTTACCATCTCCTTCAGTCGGGGAGAGCAGCGGAAGTTAACGCCGTGTATGCTAGCGCTTGATTTAGTATTTCCTTTCTGGTCCGTTACTTCTTTGCTTTTTACCGATGGCGAGAAATGTCCCAATCCTTCCAGTTCCACGCTGTACCCATAGGATAATTCCCTGCCGATATAGGAAGTAAGCGCCTCCAATACACCTTTTATGTCGGCGGAGGTGACGGATGAGCATTCGGAATACTCACATATATCGTTCATGCGTTTGGTATCTCTGGTGATGACTCGTGCGCAGGATGTTGGCCCGCATTGTTCATTGCCCGGTGTATTATAAATACTGACTTGGATGCCACTTCTTGGTTTTCCCATGATTTTCTCGTTATTTAAATGGATAATGTATAGGATGCCTCGGAGATTTAACGTTTATCTCTTTGGCGTTTCTATTTGATGAAATCGGTTGCCGACGCCCTCGGCAATGCTGCTGACGCTGTCGGAAATATTGCTGACGGCGTCGGAAATACTGCCGACACCGTCGGCAACCAATTTCATTGAATACAAAGGACGGAAATATAAGGATGGAAAGCAAGGAAGATCCGTTATATTTCTTGTATACCTAAGTGAAATTTTTTTATCACCCAATAGGGGGAAGGAAAACATGGCGTGTATTTATAAATAGAACAAGAATAATAAACATGAGCGAAGATACGAGAACGATATTGAAGAAGTTGATGCGGGATGCTCTGGATGAGAAAGATCGGCAACGTTTGCTGTGTGACCCAAAAGTGGAAGAGCGTATGCGTTCCCAATGGGACGAGGCTGCGGATCGCGTGAATCCCGTGGTGGGGAATCGCATGTGGGAACGAATCATAGCCCGGACAATGGCGACAAACGGTGTCCGTAAACTCTGGGTCTATAAGATTACGGCGATAGCCGCCTCCATATTGCTACTTTTAGGTGTAGGAAGCGTAGTTTATTGGTCTCATACGAAAGAAGATCAATATATATATGTAATGGCCTCCGGTGTCCGTTGCATAGAGTCGGTTTCCTTATCGGACGGTACGACCGTGAGAATGGGGCCTAATAGCCAATTGATCTACCCAAAGAGTTTCGATGGCAAGACCCGTGATGTGGAATTAAAAGGGCAAGCCTTCTTCGACGTGGCGAAAGATCGGGAAAGACCATTTACCGTGCATACCAAGAACATGGATGTAACGGCCTTGGGCACGGCCTTCGAGGTTTTCAATTATGACTCCGAGAGCAAATTGGAGACGATCCTGTTAAACGGTAAGGTGAAGATTGGCTTGGGAGGTCCCAATGTGAAGAACAGGCGTGAGGTGATATTGAATCCGAACGAGATGTTGGTTTTCGACAAACAAGCGAATACCGTTAGAGTTAAGACGGTTAATGCCGAAGAGTATTCGGGTTGGCGTAACGGTGTCCTCAGTTTTGAGAACGAACGCTTGAGCATGATCCTTACCCGTCTGGAGCCTTGGTTCGGGCGGAAGATAAAATGCCCGAAGGAGATAGCGGAAAAATATCGGTTTACGTTTAAGGTACGGGATGAATCCTTGGAGCGAATCCTGTTTATGCTGAGCAATACGTCGCCCATTAAATACAGAGAGAAAGACAATGAATATGAACTATATATAAAGGGAGATAAATGAGTGTCTAACGTTAAATTCTAAAAGATATGCTTGTTAACAGTTCTTAAGTCTAATAAAAAAACAGGAGGACAAACTAGGTTTCTCCTCCTGATCAAATGTTCTTGACGGCAGGCGTTAGGAGTTGAGAGGCCGACACACCTGCTAATTTATTCATCAGAAACATTACAAAGTTATGAAAAAAATCAGAAAAGTAAACCGAGTCATGAAGATAAGTACGTTGTTATCCTTGGCTTTCGCATGTACTGTATCCGCTTCTACCTATGGACAGAATTATAAGCTTTCCATGAATAAACAGGATTGCAGTATATCGGAAGTGCTAAAAGAAATAGAGAAAAATAGTGAGTACACGTTCTTCTTGAATGATAATCAAGTAAATGTAAATAGGAAAACGAGTGTAAAAGCAAATAATGCCTCGTTAGAGGAGGTCTTAGAGCAAGCCTTGAAAAATACGGGATACCAATATGAGATTGTAGACCGGCAGATTATAATTAAGTCAAAGAGTGTTTCAAGTGTCTCACATCCGAATGCCTTATTCCAGTCTTCGCCACGAAAGATTACCGGACAAGTAAAAGATGCGTTGGGAGAACCCATTATCGGGGCGAATGTTGTCGTTAAAGGCACTACGAACGGAACGATTACGGATATCGATGGAAACTTCAGTCTGGAAGTACCGGACAATGCGATCTTGGTAGTTTCTTATATCGGTTATACGGATCGTACGGTCGAGGTCGGTAATTCTTCGAAAGTAATGGTTAGCCTGTCCGAGGATACCCAGAAGTTGGATGAGGTTGTGGTCGTAGGTTACGGAACGCAGAAGAAAGTGAATTTAACGGGAGCGATCTCCTCTTTGGATGCGGAGACGTTGGAGAATCGCCCGATCACCAACTCGACCCAAGCGTTGCAAGGTACGCAAGGTGTTTACGTAAATCAAGCGGGTGCTCAGCCGGGAGCGGACGGGGCGACGATTCGTATTCGTGGTCAGGGAACCTTGAACGATAATAACCCGTTGATTTTGGTGGATGGTATCGAGTTCCCGTTGGAAGCGGTAAATCCGAATGATATTGAGAGTATTTCCGTATTGAAAGATGCGGCTTCTTCCGCTATCTACGGTTCTCGTGCGGCGAATGGCGTTGTCTTGGTAAAGACAAAGGGGGGAAAGAAAGGTAAGTTTACCGTCGATTATAATAATTATTTTGGCGTGCAGCAGGCTACCTATCTGCCGGATTTCGTATATGACCCGGTCGTATTTATGGAAATGAGAAACCAAGCGCAACGGAACGAAGGTAAACTAACGGTGGATTATTCTGATGCGTTAATCGAGGAGTACAAACAAGGTATGTTGACAGACCCGATTATGTATCCGCAGAATAATTGGTTGGATATCATGTATAATAATGCCTTTATCATGGAGCATAACATGCGTTTCTCCGGAGGTGATGATAAATATACGTATTCCGTATCTTTAGGTTATGGCGATCAAAATGGAGTATTGCGTGGTACGGACTCCAATAAATATACTTTAGCCGTGAATACGACTGCTCAGGTAAATAGCCGTTTGAAGATCGGCGCTAATATCAATGCGCATTATCAGATCTATAATGAGCCGGTAGCGGGTGTGGCAAACTTAGTGGAGATGACTTATAAAGCGCAGGCTTTCCACCCGACTTATACGGCCGATGGTCGCTATGCGGATACTTTTATCCGTACTCCTGGGCATAATATCTATCGCCATCCGTTGGCGTTGGCCGATGAGGGCGAGAACAAGCATAAGTCCTTGCGTATGTTGGCGAATTTGTCTGCGGAATATAAGCTTCCGTTTGATATCGTTTATAACTTGAATGTCGGTTTAAACAAATATGATTATCTGCAATCTCGTTTTGCGCCTGATGTATACGAATATCAGTTGAAGACCAATGAGGAGAAACGAGTGGTTTATGACGGTCAGAATACACGCCATGCTTATAAAGGTGATAAGAATAACTTGGCAGTTACGGTATTCAATACCTTATCTTGGGGCAAGAAGTTCAATGATGCCCATGACGTAAAAGTCTTGGCTGGCTATAGTTTTGAGAGTGATGATAAGACTGAATTTTCCGCTAAGGTAGAAGGTTTCTTAGGGAACGAGTTGCACGAATTAAATGCGGGTTCTAGTAATCCGAGTGTAGCGGGCACTTCCTCGAGATCAGTCTTGATGTCTTATTTTGGTAGGGTGAATTATGGTTATAAAGACCGTTATTTATTTGAGGGTAACTTTCGTTATGATGGTTCGTCCCGTTTTGCCAAAGGAAATCGTTGGGGTATTTTCCCTTCATTCTCTGCCGGATGGCGTTTGAGCGAGGAAGAATTTATGAAAGATATTCCTTGGATCTACAATCTGAAATTGAGAGCTTCTTGGGGACAATTGGGTAACGAGCGTATCGATTTGTTCCGCTACGTGGACCTAATGAACTTGAAGGTGATAAAAAATGATGGTTCAATCACGGATTATAACTACCCGTTGAATGGAGCGATGCAATCCGGAGCGGCTATTACCGCTTATAACGATCCGAACATTACATGGGAGACAACGACCATGACGAATGTCGGTATTGACGCTAGCTTATTAAACGGAAACTTGGATTTCTCTTTCGAGTTCTTTGATAAACGTACTTCCGACATCTTGCGTAAGGTTACTTTGCCGGATCAAGTAGGTGGTCTGGATGGGCCGATCCGTAATATCGGCGAGGTGAGCAATAAAGGTTTCGAGTTGAATATGGGATATCGGAACAATATCGGGGACTTCCGTTACGAGGTAAATGGAAATATGACCTTTATCAAAAATAAGATCGTTAGCTTGAAGGGGCAAACAATCATTGATGGAATGTTTATCTTGGAAGAAGGAAAGCCTATCGATTCTTATTATATGCTTCATGCTATCGGTATTTTCCCATCTGAGGAGGAAATCAAGAATAGTCCGTATCAAACCGCGGCTACTAAACCGGGATATCTGAAGTTTGAGGATACGAATGGAGATGGGAAAATTACCGAAGATGACCGCCAGATACGTGGTGGTGTGATTCCTAAGATAACTTATGGATTCAATATCAACTTAGGATATAAGGATTGGGATCTGAGCGCTTTCTTCCAAGGTGTAACTGATGTCTATACATATGGAGACCGCATTGGTGCTACTCCTTTATGGTTTGGTTGTGGTTTGCCGGAACAATGGTTGACGGATGCTTGGACTCCCGAGCGGGGAACCAGCGCTACATTGCCTATCTTGACTACATATGAAGGATGCTTGAATGAGAATTTCCGTACAAATGATTTCTGGTTGAGAAACGCCTCTTATTTACGTTTGAAGAACTTGCAACTTTCTTATAACGTACCGGTCTCTTTCTTGAAAAGCGGTGTTGTTAAGAGATTGAAGGTCTTTGTCAATGCGCAAAACTTATTCACGTTCTCTCCGATGAAGGATTTTGATCCGGAGAAGAACTTGAAGGGAAGCAACTGGTATGCCTATCCGTCTGTACGGACTTATACGGCAGGTGTTAATGTCACATTTTAAATAATAAGGAATAATAATATGAGACGTAAAATATATAAGATGATATGTGTCGCTGTCGCTTGTATGAGTTTAACCGCTTGTGATAGCTGGTTGGATGTAGATCCTTCCGATCAATATTCCACGGAAACATTCTGGAAGACAAAAGAGCATGCGAGCGCCGGTATAATGGGATGTTACAACGCATTGAAACCTTGGCGTTCATTGCATACGATGGAATTCGATATGTTGACAGCGAATGCGATGCCTTATAACGAGGCGAATGGTACGCAAGCAATTGGAAAAGGTGAACATTTGTCTACTACGGCTTTAATCGGAAGCTTATGGAAGAACTGTTACGTTGGCATTGGCCGTACGAATACTTTCATCGCTAATGTCGGAGGTGTCGATATGGACGAGTCGGAGAAGGCGAAGATGGTGGGTGAAGCCAAGTTCTTACGAGCTTTCTATTATTTAAGTCTGGTCGATAAATTCGGAGGTGTGCCACTGATTATAGATGCTCCCAATGCGGATGAGCAAGCCGAATTACCTCGCAATTCCAAGGAAGAGGTAGTGAATCAGATTGTCAAGGATTTGGAGGAGGCCGCTGCCGTGCTACCGGACACCTATGCTAGCTCAGACTTGGGACGTGCGACAAAAGGTGCTGCGTTAGCGTTAAAAGCCCGTACTTTATTATATAATTCTCGTTGGGCGGAGGCGGCCCAAGCTGCTAAGCAGGTAATGGAGTCTGGCGTTTATCAATTATTCAATGATTATCGTCATTTCTTTAGCGAAGATAATAAATATAATTGTGAGGTAATCTTTGATATAGAAGCGAAATTGCCAGAGTATCCAACGGATTATGATCAGAATATCTGGCGCTTGAATCGTCCGGCTCCCTTGAAGGAACTGGTTGATACATATCTCTGTGTTGACGGGAAGACGATAGAAGAGTCACCACTTTATGATCCGACTCGTCCGTATGAGAACAGAGATCCCCGTTTATTGAAATCGATCGTTTGCATCGGTTATCCGTATTTAGGAAAGACGATCACAAAAGAAGATGTGGCGACTACGGGTTTCGGTGTGAAGAAATACACTTCTTATGAGGATGATGTAACGATTCCTTTAGTAGAACGTTCGGCTTTCAATTTCATTTTGATTCGTTATGCGGAAGTTCTGTTGACGTATGCCGAGGCGCAGAATGAGGCGAGTGGTCCTGATCAGTCAGTTTATGATGCCATCAACCAATTGCGTAGGCGTCCGGATATCAATATGCCGGAAGTACCAAAAGGTTTGACGAAAGATCAGATGCGTGAGGTAATCCGCCGTGAACGCCGTATCGAGTTGACCTTTGAAGGACTCTACTATTCGGATATCTTGCGCTGGAAAACCGCCGAGAAAGAAAATAATGGTATGATGCATAATTATGAGGGAATAGAAGTCGTGAAACGTTCTTTTAATCCGAAACGAGATTATTTATGGCCGATCCCTTATAACCAAACAGTCTTGAACCCTAATTTGGAGCAAAATCCGAACTGGGATTAATTCTTGGGTAAATTAAAAACTGTTATCTTTGAAGTGCCAAACACAGGATGGCACTTCAAAGCCAATATTTCAATAAATAATATCATGAAGAATAAACTAATGTTACTGACGGCCGCCTCAGCTTTTTCAATGGCAGGCATAGCCGCTGATTACACGAATATCGTCCTAATCAATTTGGATGATGTGGGTTACGGAGATTTTTCTTTTAATGGAGCTTACGGATATACCACTCCGAATATCGATAAGATGGCGGCGGAAGGCATTCGTTTTACGCACTTTTTGGTAGGACAGCCGATCAGTGGAGCCTCTCGTGCCGGCTTGTTGACCGGCTGCTATCCGAATCGTATCGGTTTTTCCGGCGCTCCGGGGCCAGATTCGAACTACGGTGTCCATCCAGAGGAGATGACGATCGCAGAGGTATTGAAACAGAAAGGATATAGTACCGCTATCTTCGGTAAATGGCATTTAGGTAGCCAAAAGGAGTTCCTCCCCTTGCAAAATGGCTTCGATGAATATTATGGGTTGCCGTATTCTAACGATATGTGGCCTTTCCATCCGCAACAGGGAGAAGTGTTCAATTTCCCGGACCTGCCGACTTATGACGGAAATGAGATTATCGGTTATAACACCGACCAGTCACAGTTTACAACGGATTATACCAACCGTACGGTCAATTTCATCAAGAAGAACAAGAATAAACCGTTCTTTATCTATCTGGCACATTCCATGCCGCATGTTCCGCTGGCCGTTTCCGACAAGTTTAAAGGAAAGAGCGAACAGGGACTGTATGGCGATGTCATGATGGAACTGGACTGGAGTGTCGGTGAAGTATTGAAAGCACTCCGCGAACAGGGGCTGGAAGAAAATACACTGATTGTCCTTACGTCTGATAACGGCCCGTGGGCGAACTACGGTAACCATGCCGGTTCGGCCGGCGGATTGCGTGAGGCTAAAGCTACCACTTTCGACGGAGGTAACCGTATCCCTTGCGTGATGTACTGGAAAGGAGTAACCCAGCCGGGAACAACCTGTAACAAGTTGGCTTCCAACATCGACCTTCTTCCTACATTGGCCGATATCAGCGGCGCACCGCTGCCCCAGCGTAAGATTGACGGTGTCAGCATCCTGCCTTTGATAAAAGGGGAGCAAGATGCCAACCCGCGCGAATCGTTCGTTTATTATTATCACAAAAATGATTTGGAAGCAGTCACGGACGGTAAGTTCAAGCTGGTCTTCCCGCATAAATATGTCACTTACGGCGCTTATGTACCGGGTAACGACGGACAGCCGGGAGATTTGACAAATCTGGAATTGAAGAAAGCCGAGATGTATGACCTGCGCCGTGACCCGGGAGAACGTTACGACGTTATTTCCCAATATCCGGAAGAAGCAGCCAAGCTGATGAAGATTGCCGACGATATGCGTAAAGACCTGGGAGATAACCTGACACGTGTGAAGGGAACAGGACGCCGCGAACCGGGAAAACTGAAATAATAATATAAAAATGAGAAACGCTAATCTAATTGTAAAAGCAGGTATGTTGGTAACATGCCTGCCTTTTATTGGCTGTAACTCGGCCAATAAATCAGAGAAAAGCCAGGAAGAACGTCCGAATATTCTTTTTATCCTGTCTGACGACCATACAAGCCAGGCATGGGGTATCTATGGAGGTATTCTGGCCGACTATGTGAAGAACGAGAATATCCGCCGTCTGGCCGCCGAAGGCTGCGTGCTGGATAACTGTTTCTGTACGAACTCAATCTCCGCACCGAGCCGTGCCGCTATTATGACCGGGGCATACAGCCACCGCAACGGCGTCTATACGCTGGAGGACGGGTTGGACCCGGCAGTCGATAATATCGCCAAGCAAATGCAGGCCGGCGGTTACCAGACGGCTCTGATCGGTAAATGGCATCTGAAAAGGCAACCGGCCGGCTTCGACCACTTCAATGTGTTCCATGACCAGGGGGAATATGTCAATCCGATCTTCAAGACTGCCGAGAACTGGGTGGACGACGATAAGGGCAAGCAAGGCACCGAGGTAAAAGGTTTCTCTACCGATATCGTTACCGACCAGACCATCGACTGGATACGCAACCGGGATAAGAACAAACCGTTCATGATGTGCTGTCATTTCAAGGCAACGCACGAACCCTGGGATTTTCCGGAACGGATGAAGCATCTGTACGACGATGTTGTCTTTCCGGAACCGGAGAACATGATGGAGTTCGGACCGGAAACGTCCGGGAGGGCATTCCAGGGCCAGCAGCTGGAGAATATGGGATGGCGTTGGGAAACCGCATCGAAAGACCCTGCCGCCTGGTGGTGCCAATATCCGGAACTGCCTTTCTCTACGAAAGGTATGGATAAAGTGGCTGCCCGCAAGAAAATCTATCAGAAAATGATTAAAGATTACCTGCGTTGCGGCGCGACCATCGACGACAACATCGGACGCTTGCTCAAGATGTTGGATGAAGAAGGACTGGCCAAGAATACAATTATCGTCTATGTCTCCGACCAGGGGTATTTCCTGGGTGAACACGGCATGTTCGATAAACGTATGATGTATGAAGAACCGTTGCACATGCCTTTCGTGATTCGTTATCCGAAAGAGATTCCGGCGGGAACACGCAATAAGGATATTATCCTGAATGTAGATTTCGCCGCCACACTTGCCGATTACGCAGGTATCAAGGCGCCGGAAAAATCACAGGGAGAAAGTTTCCGTCAGAACCTGAAAGGTGAAACACCGGCCGACTGGCGTAAGGAAATGTATTACCGTTACTGGACACACCATTCCATTCGCCCAGCCCACATGGGTATCCGCAACGAACGGTATAAACTGATGTTCCTTTACGGCGACCGGCTGAATGCAACCGGCTCGGAAGAAACTCCGACAACACCGGCCTGGGAATTTCATGACCTGCAAGTCGACCCGAAAGAAGATAAGAACATGTACAATGAACCGCAGTATCAGGATATCATCAAAGAGATGAAACAGGAATTGCTGACACTCCGTCAGGAAGTCGGCGACACCGATGCCGATACTCCCCGGATGAAAGAGATTATGGACCAGTATTATTGGTAATCAAATGAAAAAAATTTATCTAATGGCTGTCGCCAGCCTGTATCTGGGATTATCCCCTTTGGCGGCGCAACAGACAAAAGGGAACATCGTCGAGTATTTTGGAAAAGAGCGTGTGGAACGTGTCGACGAGGGTATGATATTGCACACTTTCCGGCAGGGTTATTTCTTGCCGATGACGGCTCCTTCCGGTTATTTGTTTACGACCTCTGATGGGTTGGGCTGGGAGATCGCGACCGGGAAGTTCAAGGCTCCTTCTGCAAATGACCTGACGGCCACAAATTACGGACGGACCCGCGAAGCCGTGCAATGGACTCCTATCGAGGCCGACTCTACCGGAAAGTTCGCCAACCGTGCTTTACGCCGTGCCTATGTTTTTACGGAATATAAAGCGGATAAACCTCAGATTGCCTTGCTCGAATCAAGCGGGAATACCCGTACGTTCATCAATGGCATGCCGCATGAGGGCGACCATTACGACTTTGCCTATACGCTGATTCCTTTCCGGATGCAGAAAGGAATGAATGAGTTTATATTCACTCCCGGCCGTTTCGGCAGAGTAGAAGCCAAGTTGATTATCCCTACCAAGCCGGTAATGCTGACAAAGAGGGATATGACCCTTCCCGACATTATCAACGGGGAAGGAGAGAAATGGGCCGCCATCCGTATCGTCAATGCACAGGAGAAAGCTCTTACCGGACTGAAGATACAATGTACGCTGGAAAACGGAGAGTCTGCGACTGTTACGACGGACGATGTCATGCCTATGATGGTCCGCAAAGTGAAATTTCGTATCCCCGGCGCTACCTCTTCAAAGAAGGGGGAGACGAAGGCGACTGTTATCTTGCAAGACAAATCCGGCAAAGAGATTGACCGCACGGAGATATCCCTGCAACAGAAAGATGCTTCTTCCATCCACGAACGTACCTTTATCAGCGATGTGGACGGAAGCGTGCAGTATTACAGCGTGAATCCTTCTACTACGCAGGGCGATAACCAGGCATTGTTCCTGTCCGTCCACGGAGCATCCGTGGAGGCCCGCAACCAGGCCCGTGCCTATGCGCCGAAGGACTGGGGACATATCATTGCCCCGACCAACCGCCGCCCATTCGGCTTCAACTGGGAAGAGTGGGGACGTATCGACGCGATGGAAGTGCTTGCCGAAGCAGAAAAGGTCTTTAAGACAGAGCCCGCCCATACTTATCTTACCGGGCATTCGATGGGAGGCCACGGAACCTGGTTCCTGGGTGTAACCTATCCCGACCGTTTTGCCGCTATCGCTCCCTGCGCCAGCTATCCGGATATTGCCAAATATTCAAGGCCGAATGCGGATGCAGCGAATGTCGGTGAGAAACATTTCCCGATGATTTGCCAGGCGGCCAATGCCGGACGTGTCCTCGATTTGAGAAAGAACTTCCTGCAATCGGGCATTTACATTCTTCACGGCGATTCGGACAATGTCGTTCCTATCGAACAGGTTCGCCGCATGCGTGAAATACTGGGTACTTTCCATCCCGACTTCTGTTATTATGAATATCCGGGCGGCTCCCATTGGTATAGCAATGAAAGCGTTGACTGGAAACCTATCTTCGATTACTTCCGGTGGCACAGTGTGCCGTCTGCCGACAAAGTGAAACAGTTGGAGTTCCATACCGCTTCCCCGGCTATCTCTGCCAAAGATTATTGGGTGACCATCAACCAGCAGGATACGGCTTATGATTTTTCTTCCGTCTCCTTCAAACAGACGAACAACGGTATTTCGGGTACGACGTCCAATGTGGCATCGCTTACATTCGATTTTCCGGCTCTGAAACTTCCGGCAGAAGCCAGCATCACTATCGATAACGAAACAATCCCGGTAGACGGAACCCGGCCGGCTGTGCTGAAGAAGGTTTCCGGCAAATGGTCATTGGTGGAAGAGATTCCGGTAACGGAGAAATATCCTTCCCGTTACGGCGGCTTCAAGCAGGCATTCGATAATCGTGTTGTATTTGTATATGCTACCGGAGGAAATAAGGAAGAAAATACCTGGTATCAGAACAAGGCCCGCTTTGATGCGGAGACTTTTCTGTACAGGGGCAATGGCTCTATCGACGTGATTGCCGACAAAGATTTCATCCCTTCCGCCTATGCAGACCGGAATGTGGTGCTTTACGGAAATGCCAGTAACAACAAAGCCTGGAACAAGCTCCTGAAGAATGCCCCCATACAAGTCTTGAAGGGAGAAATCCGCATGGGAGACAAAGTGCTTAAAGGCAACGACCTGGGAACTTATTTCGTCTACCCGCGTCCCGACAGTCCAACGGCCAGTGTCGGTGTAGTGGCCGGAACAGGTATCGAAGGCATGAAAGCGACTTATCCGAACGACTATATTTCCGGCATTACCGGCTTCCCCGACTTACTGATATTTAATGTTGATATCTTGAAAGAAGGTATTCATGGCATCCGCGTATCCGGCTTCTTCGGCAACGACTGGAGTGTGGAAGACGGTTGTTTTATAACGGAATGAAGAGGAGGGCGTTTTAGAATATGAGTTAAATAGACGCGGATAACGCGGATAAAAAAATGGGTGCCCCAACTGTTTTCACTGGCTGCCGCAGCTGTTTCCGGTGGCTGCTGCAATCAAATAAAATAGCTGCCGCAGCCAATCTATTCGGGGGCAGATGGGGGCGGCAAAAAGAGGGTTTTGAAAACTTTATAATAAGATGTTCCTTGTTCCTTTTACGATCAGTTCGTAGAAGGAACAAGGAACACACTATACAGAAGTTTCCCAAAAAGCCTTTTTGTCGCCCCCATCCGCCCCCGATTCTTAAAACGGGAGTGTAGAATTAAGAGGGTAGACTTTGTTATTTTATTATCTGTTAGGTTGTTAACCTTTCTTTGATAGATTATATCCAAATCCCTTATGGCGGGTTTTACCTGGTCGTTCGTCAGTCCAATGACGGCAAAAAGAGGCTTTCCATGTCTCTTTTGTGACTCAAAAATGGCGACTTTTAACACTTTTTCCAGTTGATTTATGCTCGTTGTGGTCACGGAATAGCGTGTTTGTTCCGTTATTTGGACATGATTTTGCCGGAGATAAGCATTATCCTATCTTTAATTCCGTATATTTGGAAACAAATTAAAAAGAGCGGTATGGAGAATTACTATCTTTCACTAGTATGTCTCAGTTGCTTGTGGCTTGTTTCTTCCTGCAATGTCTCCACTTCCCGCAAGCAGACGGATTTAATGCCGACAGACAGTGTCGGTAAGATAACGGGCCGGGAGATGTCTGCACAGGAAGTACCGATACGATTGCTACATAAACTGGGAGAACTTTATGGAGATAATCCTCCCGGAGTTGTCGGTTTCTCGGTAGAAAGCAAGGATTGTCCCGATTTTATCGGTGGTGTCTATATCAACGACCGGGATACGCTGGTTATCCAGATTAGGGGTGATTCTGCCGCCGTACGTAAACAACTGGAAGAAGTTCTGGATTCGAAAGAGTTTATCGTAGAACCGGCCGGAGCTTACACGCAGAAGGAACTGGCTGTTATTCAGAACAAACTGAGCGAACGATGGGAAGCATTGAAGGAAACGCCTGTTATGCAGAATGTGGTAAGTACAGGTGTTGGAATCAATGACATAGAAATCCGTTTGATGCTTAACACGCCGGAGAAGCGGAAAGAGTTCCGTGAGAAAGTAATGGATTCCCCCGCTTTTCGTTTTACCGGGCCGGAGAAGGCTGCCGAAAATGCAATGGTGGGGGGTAATGATACACGGGGCATATCTCTTCGTCCGGAGTATACGGTTTATCCGACCGATGCGGAGAAGGCTTCTTTTATTTTGTATAACAATAGCGGTGATAAGGTTTATTATGGTAGAGATTATACTATCACCTATGAAGATACGGATGGCGTATGGCGCGGACTGCCTACAGACCGAATCGTAGTCTTGATTGCTTATGGTGCGGAAAATGGGGAGCATAAGACTATTGACGCTTCTCTTTATCCTCAAGTGCATGCGAACCTTCCCGGACGCTATCGTTTTTTTCTTGATGTCACCCTTGGAGACCTTCGTATAGGGAATAACGTACGTCTGATGACAGAATTTACCCTTTCTGATGATAAACAGGAACTGGCATATGCCACCAAAACTCCCATTCCCGAATATATCCTGCAAGGAATGTCTGAACAGGAATATCTGATACAGAAAGAACGTGAACTGGAACAGGAATTAGAGACTAAGGTATTTGTGGTGGTGGAACAAATGCCGGAGTTTCCCGATGGTGGTCAGCCGGGTATGCTAGCGTTTTTAGAGAATGCTGTATCGGAAGAGGTTAGAGCAACCGGCAAGGAAGACCGGATAACTCTTAGCTTTGTTGTTGAGAGGGACGGCTCGTTGAGTAATATCGAGATTCTTCGTTCCAAAGGCGATAAGCAACTGGAAGACGAAGCAATCCGTATCATCCGGAAAATGCCGAAATGGAACCCCGGCAAACAACATGGGAAGATAGTCAGGACGAAATACACCATTCCGGTCACTTTCCGTAAGAAGCAGGCGAGTAATGGATAATCAATAAATCAGATGAGGTATGGAAAATCGACTTCTTTTATCAGTATGTATCGGTGGTCTGTTGTTTGCTTTCTCCTGCAACATCTCCACTTCTCGTAAATTGGCGGACACGATGTCGACAGACAGTATTTGTGAGACTCCGGCTCACAATATGTCAGACCGGGAAGTCTCTGCCCAGGAAGTTCCGATGCGGCTATTGGATAAGCTGAGTGAACTCTATGGCGATAACCCTCCCGGTGTTATCGGTTTTTCGGTCGAGAGCAAGAATTGCCCCGACTTTATCGGCGGCGTCTATATTAATGACCGGGATACGTTGGTTATCCAAATCAGAGGTGACTCTGCCATTGTCCGTAAACAACTGGAAGAGATATTGGGGTCGAAGGAGTTCATTGTCGAACCAGGTTTGACCTATACTCAAAAAGAACTTTTAGCAATTAACGAAAAACTGACTGAACGATGGCGGCAACTCGAAAGAACTTCTGTGATGCGTAATGTGAAAAGTACCGGGGTTGGAGTATATGCTATCGAGGTATGCCTGATTGTCAATACTCCTGAGAAGCAGAAAGAATTTCGTGAGAAAGTGATGGATTCCCCGGCTTTCAGTTTTACCGGTCCTGAGGTACCCCCTGTAAATACTACAGTAGGAGTGAACGATATAAAAGGCGTTGCTCTTCGTCCTGAATACACTGTTTATTCAACGGAAACCAAGCAGGTAAAATTTATCTTATACAATCATAGCGGAGGTCCTGTTTGTTGCGGTGCACATTATTACATCACCTATGAAGACGATAAAGGTGTCTGGCGCAAACTGCCTATCAATGATTTTGCAGTCGATATCCTTTATGGGGTAGAGAATGGAGATAGTTGGGAGTTTTCTGCTTCTCTTTATCCCGATGTGTATCCGAACCATACCGGACGTTACCGCTTTTTCTATGAGGTTACCGTCGGTGATATGCACGTTGGTGACAAACTGTTGATGATGGCAGATTTTCGCCTGTCGGATAGCAAACAGGAACTGGCACAGGCTACCAAAACTCCTGTTCCCGACATTCAGGTCATTCATTCTTCTTCGTATAAAGAACTCGATGACGAAGCAATCCGTATCGTCCGGAAAATGCCGAAATGGATACCGGGCCAGCAGCGTGGTAAACCGGTAAAAGTAAAATATACCGTTCCGGTAGATTTCCATAAAGGAGAAAATAACTAACAGGAATGAGATGGCAGGCATTGAATTTTCTGTATCTTTTAAAAAAATAAGTGAAGAGAGCGCTTTCTCTCATCTTTTTATTCTGTATATTTGGAAACCGTATAATATCTAATTGGAGGGCCTGTTTATGCGAATTATAGGATTTCTATTCGTGTACTTGTTTTCGTTGGCCGATTTGGGTGCACAGGTAAAAGACCGGTATCTTGAACTCACTCACGATACTCTTTCTGCCGAAATGGTTGGTACTAACTTCCTGCGTACGACATTTTCTTCCGCTCCGCAGGCTTTCTTTATGAATAAGGATTGCATGGATGATTGTAAAGCCTGGGAAATAGAGCAGTTGGACGATATCTATCGGTTCAAAGCGATTGAGGGCCATCGTCTTTTTCATTATTCTACAGACAGATTATCTGCTAAAACGATGGAAGCACCGGCTGACCGGGAGTTGTACGACCTGCTTTCGAATCTGTTCCGCCGTGCCCTCCTGCTGGCAGAAGATGTAGACGGGTATAGTCTCGGACTGGATGGGTATACCTGTTATTTCGCTTCGACGGATACTTGTGGAAAAGTGAACGTCGCTTTGAAATGGGCACCTGAGGCCGGTTCTTTGTGCCGCGAATTGACCGACCTGGGAGATTCCGTTTACAGCCGGATTGTCAGGAATGAGACTGATTGGACTTTGACGAAGCAGGTTGCTGCCGCCCTTTTGGAGAAGTTGGAAAAAGAACCTGTCGATACAGTCCGTAATCCGGTTTATCGTGGCATCTGGCAGCTGGGATTACAACTGAAAAATCCGGTGGAGTTAAGTGAGGTGCCTCAATTTCCGGGTTTTGTAGATATTGAAAAGTATTTTTATGATAAGATGGAGTATCCTGTAGATATGTTAAAAGCAAACAGAGGAGGTTACGCCGTTTGCCAGTTTACGATAGACACAATGGGGATGGCAAAAGATGTTTTCACGTTGGAAAGTAGTGAACCGGCCTGTGAAAAAGAGGTAAAGCGTTTGATAAATACAATGTCGCATTGGCTTCCGGCCTATGATAAAGCCGGCAAACGGGTGGAATGTATGTACGCTGTTTATGTCTCGTTTCGTCCGCAACATCATTATACCCGGCAGAAAATACGCGAAGCATGGGATAAACAGAAAGAACAGCTGTTTGTCGATTATGAATCGATGCCGGAGTTTCCCGGCGGTAGTGCTGCCTGTTTAGAGTTTATCAGGAAACATCTACAATATCCTTCTTCGTATATCGGTTCGAATAAGAATGTGAGGGTTACTTGTACATTTACTATAAATACGTATGGAGAGTTGGAGGATATTGAAGTTGTTCGTGGTAGCAATATTCCTGCATTTGATGAAGAGGCTTTGCGGGTACTTCGGCTTATGCCACGTTGGAAACCGGCTGTCGGTTACTATCAGCAACCTCGTTTTATGAAATGTCGATATACTGTTCCTGTTATATTTACAGACCCGGGGAAATAAGAAATTAGTCAAAACGCCTCTTCCGGTATTCTGACAGTGATTTTCTTTTCGTCTTCACGCTGCTTTTTTTCGTTTTCCTACCTGGGGATTGTGAAGTGCCGATTATTTTGTTTTTCTTTGTTACAGGAAATAAGATGCTATGGATTCGTTTGATACCTATATTGCCCGGAGACTTCCGCTGGTCAGCTTGATTAGTACGGTTTTTATCATATACCCAAACATCGCCTGTATCCCCTGGGAGTTGAAATATGTGGAGGGGACTGGCGTTACCGGTCTTCTTTCCTTCTTTGTGTATCGCTTCCTTTTCTTCTGGGGATTAATCAGTTTGCTGATACGCTATAATCTGAAGAAGATGCCGGCTACCCTGTTCAAGCAACGGTTGATGCGTAACTTCCTGTTTTCTTTTATCGCTTACCTGCTTTATGCCTCCATATCGTACGGGGTTTCTTCTTTGGGTATTCATACGGATGCTTTGGGCAGTATTCTGATATTCCAGTTCTTCGTGACATGCTTTCTCTGTACGTTTATCGGATATATTTCCATGTTGTATTCCCGGCAGCGGGAGAAGGAGTCAGAGATAGAGCGTTTGCGTTTTGAAAATCTGCAAAGCCGCTGCGATGCACTGGCCAACCAGATTAATCCGCATTTCTTTTTTAATTCGCTGAACGGCATCTCTTCATTGATTCGTAAAAAGGATGACGAAAAGACGCTGATGTATGTCCATCAGTTGTCCGATATCTTCCGCTATATCCTTCAGAGTGACCGGAAAGGGTTGGTCTCATTGCGGGAAGAGCTGGAGTTTATGCTGTCTTTCCAGTATGTCATGGAAGTACGTTTTGCGAATAAACTGACCTTTTCAGTCCGGGTGGAAGAAGAACGGAAAGATTTGTTGATGCTGCCTGTTCTGTCTTTGCTGCCTCTGGTGGATAACGTGGTTGTCCATAACAGGATAGACAGCGAACATAAAATGGAAATCTCAATCGTGCTGAACGAACAGGACGAACTGGTCGTATCGAACCCGGTCTATCCGAAGCTGTCTGCTCCCGATACCAATGGAACAGGACTTGCGAACCTGGAGAGCCGCTTTACTTTGTTAATGAATAAACAGATACGGATAGAATCGACAGAAGAAACTTTCCGCGTCTGCCTCCCTTTAAAATGATACTTGTATGAACGTGTTGATTGTAGAAGACGAAACAGCAGCTTACGAAAACCTGGTGGATATATTGATGGAGGTTGCCCCGGATATACAGATTGCCGAAATGGTTTCAAACGAACAGAACAGACTTGGCAGACCGCTTCCGATCAATACACTGCTGATTCTGAATTACTTGAAAGACGCGCCACGTTCGGATATTCATCAGATCTCCGAAGCCTTGAATATTCAGGAAACGATTGCTATAAAATAGAACTTGAAACGCCTATCGTTTTCACGACGGCTTACGACCGGTATGCGATAGAAGCCTTTAAAGTGAACAGCATCGACTATCTGCTGAAACCGATTAAGGTCGAAGATATCAGGCATGCTTTGGATAAATACGGCAAACTGAACCGGCAGGATATTCTCCAATACCTGTCACAGCTAACCCGGCTGGTCCCTGCCCCTAAATACAAGGATAAATTGCTGGTCCCTTATAAGGACAAGCTCTTGCCGGTCAACCTGAAGGATGTTTCCTGCTTTTACACATCCGGCAAAAATACCTCCATCTATCTGAAAGACGGAGCCAGTTACCCGTATTCCCGGACATTGGAACAGATAATGCCGTCCCTTAATCCGGCTGATTTTACCCGGGCGAACAAACAGTTCATCATAAACAGGGACAGTATATCCAACATCACTATCTGGTTCGACAGCCGTCTGCTGGTGACGCTCGATGTGGAGGTTCCCGAACGTATCTATGTCAGCAAGAATAAAGCATCCGAGTTTAAAGCGTGGCTGGTAAATGATTGACCGGCATTTCGCGATTATTCCCTTTTTTTTCGTTTTGACGAGACGTCTGTATCTTTTATATTAAAAATCCGGCATATTTGTACCGGATTATTAATCAATAATAGGATACATGATGTTACGAAAAATCAGACTGATAGCGGCTACCTTATGTTTCGTGCTTATCACTCTACTGTTCCTCGACTTTACAGGAACGTTGCACGGATGGTTCGGGTGGCTGGCTAAAATCCAGTTCTTACCCGCCGTGTTGGCATTGAATGTGGGTGTTGTGTTATTTTTAGTCCTTCTGACGCTGGCTTTCGGACGTGTTTACTGCTCGGTGATTTGTCCGTTGGGCGTTTTTCAGGATGTTGTTGCGCGGATTGGCAGGAGAGGGAAGAAGTTGCCTTATTCTTATTCGCCGGCGTTGTCCTGGTTACGTTACGGGGTATTGTTCGTTTTTGTGCTGGCGTTGGTTGCGGGGGTAGGCTCTCTGGTTGCTTTGCTGGCTCCTTACAGTGCGTATGGGCGTATCGCTAATAATTTGTTTCAGCCACTTTGGATGTGGGGGAATAATTTATTTGCTTATCTGGCGGCACGGGTGGAGAGTTATGCTTTTTATGAGGTGGATGTATGGATGAAGAGTCTGCCGACATTTTTGGCGGCTTTGGCTACGCTGGTGGTTCTTGTCGTATTGGCCTGGCGTAATGGACGTACTTATTGCAATACGATTTGTCCGGTTGGTACGGTGTTGGGTTTTATCTCCCGTTATTCTTTGTATCGTGTCACGATAGATACGGATAAATGTAACAGTTGCGGCCTTTGTGCCCGCCAGTGTAAAGCAGCCTGCATCGACAGCAAGGAACATAAAATCGACGGCAGCCGTTGCGTGGCCTGTATGAATTGCCTGGACGCCTGTCGTAAGAATGCGCTAACTTACGCACCGGTATGGAAAACGAAGAAACAGGCAACCGGCACGGAGAAACCTGAACCGGAAGATAAAACGAACCTTTCCCGTCGCCGGGCCTTGTCGGCAACAGCTCTGGTTATGATGGGGAGTGCCCTGAAAGCCCAGGAGAAAAAGGGGGAAGAGGTTATCATGAAAAGAGACGGGGGACTGGCACCTATCAAAGAACGGAAAGAACAGGAAAAACTGACGGCGATTGTCCCTCCCGGAGCATTGAGCATACGGAATATGAGGCAGCATTGCACGGCCTGCCAGCTTTGTATCTCTGTTTGCCCGAATCATGTCCTGCGTCCTTCCGGTGGCTTGATGACATTGATGCAGCCGGAGATGTCTTATGAGCGGGGCTATTGCCGTCCCGAATGTACAAAGTGTTCCGAAGTCTGTCCGGCAGGAGCCATCAAGCCGATAACGAAAGCTGATAAATCATCTGTCCAGATAGGGCATGCCGTATGGGTGAAAGCGAACTGTATCCCGCTGACCGACGGTGTCGAATGCGGTAACTGTTCCCGGCATTGTCCGACGAATGCGATAGAAATGGTTGCATCTGATGCGGATAATCCGAAATCCCTGAAGATACCGGTCATTAATACCGAACGTTGCATCGGCTGCGGTGCCTGCGAACATCTCTGCCCGTCGCGCCCGTTTACGGCTATCTATGTGGAAGGGCATGAAAGACATCGAGTTATTTAATCCGTTTTTAAAGAATAGACCTATGAAGAATCAACATATCAATCGCCGCGATTTTCTGAATATCGTAGGCATCACGGCGGCAACTACTACGGCGGCACTCTATGGCTGTG
>OIXH01002026.1_pt1 | contig 21240 bp, 14 predicted proteins | sample 1587741 | NCBI WGS metagenome assembly OIXH01 (sample SAMEA3888916, study PRJEB22519) | human gut metagenome | biome: human gut; feature: human-associated habitat; material: faeces | place: Denmark | collected 2011 | reverse complement strand
AACAATATAGCTCTCCCGTCCGAAAGGGACGGGAGAGCTCCGCGGTACCACCCAATTTGCCGCACAAAATGACGCGCGGCCTCTTTAAACTATCCGATAACGTGGATAAAGCGCCGTTGTTAGCGGTGGCTCGAAAGCAGGCACAGCGCACGGAGAAAATTCACGAGGGCGGCTTTCAGCCCGCAAAACGCGAGCCGCCCCTCTCTGGCGGAAACCGCAGCGCTTTATACTTTGTCACAGCCGTAATACATTATAAATCAAATACAGAACAATTATATAATTCCGCCGCCGATTTGTCAAGTGCCTTGACCGCTGCTCGAAATGCCGCTGTCCGACGCTTAAACATATGTGTTACATTTTGGCAAGCGAATCGCATATTGCTTTGAACACAGGTGCGCAGGTGGATGCTCCCGACACGCCGTTTTCGCCGAAAACGGTGATAACATACTGCGGATCTTTCGCCGGGTAAAATCCTGAAAACCAGCACTGATCGACCTTTTCACCGCCGACGGTATAGCCTGCGCGCGCAGTAGCGGTTTTGCCGCCCGCGCCTCCCGTCTCCGGCATAGCCGCCGCGCCGGTACCGTCCGATATGACCGCCTGCATCATTCGGCTGACCTGAGACGCGGCGTACTCCGATATGACCCGCTGAGGAGCCTGATGCTTCAGTTCTGTAACACTGCCGTCGGTAAGCATTACGCCGCTGACGACGCGTGGGGTAACAGCATAGCCGCCGTTTGCCGTCATCGCCGTCATGACCGCGACATCAACAGGTGTCAGCAGCAGTTTCCCCTGACCGAATGCGAAATTGGTGAGAGCCACCGGCTGATCCTTGACCGTCTGCTCGTCAGGAAGCGTTCCGGCGGCGCTGACCAACCCGTCGGCAAGACTGCGCTCACTGCCGAGAGAGAGAGAACGGCAGAGCTTAAACAGTTTGTCGGCACCGCAAAGCCGCGCGAGGGTGATAAAATACGGATTGCAGGAACCGCAAAGCGCATCGGTCATATTTATTGACCCGTGACCGTCCAGATCGTGACAATTAAAGACATTTGTTCCGATTTTTATATTACCGGTGCAGGTATATCTGTGAGACGGAGACACTCCGCCGTCGATAGCCGCCGCGGCAACCAGTATTTTAAACACCGAACCGACATCATACGGTGACAGCGCACGGTTAACAAGCGGTGATGTGCTGCTTTCAAGTGCGGCAGCAATATTCAGCGGTGAATAATCGGGAACACTGCAAATAGCGCGTATGTCGCCGTCGTCGGCATCCATAACGATCACCGTTCCCGTGCCGAGACTCTGTGCCGCCTGCTCAGCGGCACGCTGAACAGTGCTGTCAACCGTCAGTATTACGCCCGTTTTAATATCGGTACTGCCCGATACAACAGGCTCAACACCCGACAGCGGACGTCCTGTTGCGTCAACTGTATAGGTTACGGTAACCGCATCCTCACAGGTTAAAAAATCGTCGTAAGCGCTCTCGATCCCCGTTACGCCGTGGCCGGACGCGTCGGTGTAGCCGATCAGATGCGACGCCGTCTGTACGGCGGAATATCGCACCGACGTGGTGAACAGCACGCTTTCCTCCGCATCAAAATCAGCCGTGACCTCGATTGCCGCCGGTTTTCCGGCACGCAGCAGTTCCAGCGCCGGTTTTGCACCGCTGCCGAGCCTTTTAGTTATCTCATTTACAGCCGACACATTCGGAGAAACGGCGGCGGTATACCGGCTCTGCGTTCCGACCAGCTTTCGCAGGTTGCAGTCGTAAATATTTCCGCGCGGCTTGTCTATCGTCAGCACATATGTCATTTGTTCCGATGCCGCGGTACAGTCAGCCGAGTCGATAATGTAATATACCCGTCCCGCGGCAATGCAAAATATCAGCGTCACGGCGGTAAACAGCGAAATAGCACGCACTTTCATAATGTACCTCCCATTTGATATATTTTTTACCGTTCATAACGCAAATATTATCAAATCTGCTTATTGCTTATTGCTGTACACTGATACTGTTGCAAAGTTCTGACAAAAAGCCGATACGGCACTTGCCATTATTACATATAATGTGGTATCATGTTCAAAGCGAATAACCGCACAATTTGTCGCACGATACTTTACTTTTGCGGAGCGCAAAGCTTTTGTCCCTCAAAATAAGTTCAGTGCGATAAATGCAATGTGCTTTTGATTAAATTTAAAAGCTTTATTCAGCTTATTTTTTATTTAAAAGGGTGTTTTTAATGTCACGCGTGACGCAAAAGCGCAGACAGCTCGATATGACGAACGGTCCGCTGCTAAGCAAAATAATTATGTTCGTGCTTCCGCTGATGGCGACCAATTTGCTTCAGGTACTGTACAACGCCGCCGACATGGTTGTTGTTTCTCTTTCGACAGAACCGGATTCGGTCGGCGCCATCGGCACCACTTCGGCATTCATCAACCTCGTAATAAACATTTTTATCGGCTTTTCAACCGGTGCCAACGTGGTAGCGGCAAATTACATCGGCTCCGAGGACGACGACGGCGTTTCCAAAACGGTGCACACGTCTGTTTTAATGAGCCTGATATTCGGAGTTATCAGCGGCGCCGTCGGCATTGCGGTTTCGCGTTCCGTACTTGCTTCTATGGGCAACACGGGCAAACTGCTTGACCTTGCAAGCCTATATACCGTAATTTACTTTATCGGCGTGCCTTTCATATCCTGCACAAACTACTGTATTTCCATACTGCGCGCAAAGGGCGACACGCAAACGCCGCTGGTAATCATGGCATCGGCGGGAATTTTAAACGTCGTGCTGAACTTGTTTTTCGTGCTGGTGTGCGGAATGTCGGTTGACGGAGTTGCAACGGCAACGGTGATATCAAACGTAGCGTCGGCTATCGCTCTGCTTGCGGTGCTTTCGCGCGAGAACGGCGCGTGCAAACTTACTCTCAAAAAGCTGCGGATCGACCGCGACGCACTGCTTCGTATAATCAAGATCGGTCTGCCTGCCGGAATACAGGGTGCGATCTTTTCCGTATCAAACATGATAATCCAGTCGTCTATTATTTCGGTAAATAACGCGATGTGCCCCTCCGGCAGCAGCTATCAGCCGGTCGTCAAAGGTAACAGCGCGGCGGCTAATTTGGAGGGCTTCTCATATACCGCCACAAACTCGGTGCACTTGGCGGCAGTCTCCTTCGCCGGGCAAAACACAGGCGCCGGCAAATACGACCGCGTGAGAAAGGTAATGCGCTGCTGCTACTTTGTTACGTTCTGCATCGCCGTTATAATGGGCGGCATGACACTGCTGCTGCGCGTACCGCTGCTGTCGCTGTACGGTGTGCATCCCGGCACGAGCGGCAGTCTTGAGCGGCTCGCTTACGATACCGCGGTGTGCCGAATGCTTTATATGCTTACGCCGTATTTCCTTTTGGCGTTTATGGAGATCGGCTCCGGCATACTTCGCGGAATGGGCTACTCAACCACCTCCATGCTGGTATCGCTCATGGGCTCCTGCGTTTTACGCATTATTTGGATATATACGGTATTCAGCGCCGTCGGCACTCTCGGCTCAGTTTATATTTCCTATCCCATCTCATGGGCATTGACCGCGCTTACGCACTTCGTTTGCTGTATGCTCGTGCTTCGGCACATTTCGCGATCACAAACCGAATACATCCCGAAAGCATAAACCGGCATAACGCCGCATTTGACGAACGTCACAGCATTTGACGACACAGCAGTTTAAGTAGTTTTATTTAATGAAAGCGGTCTAATTATCAAACAATTTACATAAAATACGGCGAATGATGTCAATCGTTCGCCGTATTCTTTTATTGCCGTCGAAAGCTGTAGAAAAAGTCCGATAAAAACAGTCGATAAATAGGCAAAATATAGGCTCATTTTATTGACACACAGTAAATAAATAATGTATAATAACATGATACATTATAGGGAAATAATATTATTATTAATTTACAGTTTTTATTTTACGGGGGCATCTAATTATGGAAAACATCAATCAGATTTATGATCTGTGGTGCAAACGGGTAACCGATCCTGCTATTGCCGCAGAGCTTAACGCAATAATAGGCGACGACGACGCGATCCTTGACCGTTTTTACCGCAATTTGGAATTCGGTACGGCGGGTCTGCGCGGAGTTATCGGCGCCGGCACAAACCGCATGAATATCTACACCGTCGCCAGAGCGACGCAGGGCTTTTCCGAATACATTCGCGGCATAAGCGAGTATCCCTCGGTCGCTATCGCGTACGACAGCCGCATAAACTCCGACCTTTTCTCCAAAACCGCCGCGAGCGTGTTTGCCGCAAACGGCATAAAGGTTTGGCTTTATCCCGTTCTCGCTCCGACGCCGATGCTTTCCTTTGCGGTGCGCGAACTGCACTGCGACGCCGGCGTGGTCGTCACGGCGAGTCACAACCCGTCCAAATACAACGGATACAAAGCGTACGGATCCGACGGCTGCCAGCTTAACACAGAGGCAAGCAAAAAGGTGCTTTCTCTTGTCGAACAGGTGGATATCTTTGACGGCGTAAAAAGCCTTGATTTCGACGCAGCCGTTGCTGACGGTATCATCGAATACATAGGCAACGATGTATTTGAAAAATACTATGAAAATGTGATGAAACAGTCGCTTGACCCTTCGCTGTTGGCACAGTCGGAGTTGAAAGTGATATACACCCCGCTTAACGGAGCCGGTAATATACCGGTACGCACCGTTCTCGGCCGCATGGGGATAAAGGACATTACCGTCGTACCCGAGCAAGAGCTGCCCGACGGCAACTTCCCCACCGCTCCGTACCCCAATCCCGAAATACGCGAGGCTTTTGCCTGCGCTCTCAAACTCGCCGAAAGCGTCAAGCCCGATCTGCTTCTCGCAACCGACCCTGACTCCGATCGAGTAGGCATCGCCGTCAAAAACGGCGACGACTACACCCTCATGAGCGGCAACGAAGTCGGCGCGGTGATGATGTACTATCTGCTCAGCCGCCGCACCGAAATGGGCACCATGCCGAAAGATCCGATCGTTGTCAAAACGATCGTCACAACCCGTCTTTGCGACCGCATCGCCGCTAACTACGGATGCAAGGTGATCGACATTCTGACCGGTTTCAAATACATCGGTGAACAGATCGGTCTGCTCGAAGCAAAGGGCGAGGAAAACCGCTACATTATGGGCTTTGAGGAAAGTTACGGCTATCTCGTGGGCACCTACGTACGCGACAAGGACGCCGTCGTCGGCTCGATGATGATATGCGAAATGGCGGCGTATTACAAAAAGCAGGGTAAAACACTGCTCGACGTACTTGACATGCTGTACGAAAAGTACGGCGTTTTCAGGCACAAACAGCTCAGCTTCACATTCGAGGGAGCGGAGGGGATGAAAATCATGGCGGACACCATGCAGTCGCTCCGCACGACTCCGCCCGCAGCGATCGCCGGTGCAAGAGTTCGCCGCATCGCAGACTACGGTTCATCGATCACGGTCGACTGTGAAAACGGCTCGACCGGCGTTATCAACCTTCCGAAATCGGACGTTCTCGCATATTCGCTTGAAAACGGAGCCGAGGTCATCGTTCGCCCGTCCGGCACGGAGCCGAAGATCAAGGTTTATCTTACCTCCACCGCCGCGACCGTAACCGCTGCCGACTCTTACATGAAGCAGCTTGAAAGCGAGGCAAAGCCTCTGCTCGGAATAACCGACTGACACGGCATATGATCCTAACCGATTTTTAATCGCAAAGGCTCATATACTCCACGGAGAATTGAAAATGAAACGATTATTTACCATTTTTGCCGCTGTGGCCATTTTTATTTGCTCGCTTGGTTCATGCTCCGATAAAAATACCGGTGCAAATTCGGGCAGCAGCTCTGTCCCCGGCGATGTCAATTTCAGCGACAGCGATTTGCCCCAGCCTCAGATCGAGGAGGTTGAGGTCAAGGCGACCCACACCGCCGAAAGCTCCATCGTTTTTGATGTGACTACCAGCGCGGTATTCAATGCTCTTGCCGCCGAACGCACTCCGTCAAATGCCATTTTGCATCTTGACAAAGAGCTGAACATTGTAGCTGACGACGGGCTGTGCGTTCCGTTTGACGCCGCTCTCGCCATGTGTGACGATATTATACCCGTGTTTTACGTCAGCAATGAGAATGTCGCAAAGCTGCTTTCGGAAAAGCTGAATGAGCGAAAGGTCACCGACTGCATAGTTATGTCAAAAGACTCTGCGCTTGTCAAGCTGGTACGCACCGCCTGTCCCGAAATCGGCGGCGCGATAGACGCACGCAAGCAATCGTTCAAAAGCAAGGACGATCTTGTTCCGCTGCGTAACGAATGTAACTCCAATAACGCAAAAATACTGTTGCTTGACAGTGATGTAACCGTCGAAGATGTACAATATGCTCAGAGGCTGCTGATGACCGTTTGGATCGACACGGCAAGCACCGAAACGGTCGCGCAGTGCGACGCGTTTACGAGCGGTGCAGACGGCGTGGTAACGACCGGCTACGACACCGTATTTACTGCAATAGACGCGTTTGAAAAAGACACGCTGTTCCGAAAGGTAAATATAATAGGTCACCGCGGTCAGCCCGTTACCAATGTGGACAACACCCTCTCCGGAGCAAAAGCAGCGTATGAATCGGGCGCCGACGCTGTTGAATGTGACATCTATATGACAAAGGATTATCAGCTCGCCATAATGCATGACAGCGAGACTTCCTACTATACATACGGAAAGGGTAACGTGGAAAACCTGCGTCTGGAGGAAGTACAATTCTTTCTCATGAAAAAGGACAAGAGCGAGCACATTCCGTCAATGAATGATTACTTTGACGAATTTTACATGAAAGACATGGTTCATGTCATAGAAATAAAGTCGTCAAACCCTGACGCCGTCTACGTTCTACGCGATCTCATCGCAAAATGCGGCGTTTCGCATCAGGTCAACATTATCTCGTTCAACCTCGAACAGTTAAAACTGGCACGAAAGGTTATGCCCGAAATCTCCTGCGGATATCTCGGCACTATAAACGGCAACTTTAAGACCATTGCGGCGACACTTAATACTTACGGACTGTCATATCATCCGAACACCGCCGCGATGACCCCCGGCAACGCATATGAGCTCAACAACCGCGGCATCAGCGTAAACACTTGGACATATTCATCGGAGGAAGCTCTTTTTACAGAGCTTGCAAACGGGTATTCATCGGTCACAACCGACGGCGCTTGCTGGGCATCCTCGATCGTAAACTCCATTGAGCCGAACAAAAAGTATTCGCTGAAGGTCGGCGAGGCAGCAAAGTTTGAGGCAACAGCGGTAATGCAAAAAGGCACTGCCAAAGTCGAATGCGAACCGATCGTCCTCGGCGGTGATAAGATCACCTTTGCCGCTTCCGGTGACGGTTATACTCCCATATCCGCCGGCAAAGCCGTCATAATGCTGAAATACACGCAAAAGCTGCCCAACGACAAAGTAACATACAAATATTCAAAGTCATTCGAGATATCGGTAGCTAAATGACGCGAAAACACAACAATTATAAGGTGATAGATCCCGCCTAATCAAAACATCAGGCGGGATCGTTTGATTTTTGCATAACAATTACATCTGCCGATTACTTTCATGAAACAGCATAGCAAAAAATCGGCGCTGCCCCGTACAAAACAAGGCAGCGCCGATTATTTAAACAATATGGATACTTATAATAATTACATGAATAGCATAGCTATAAGCACTGCGAAAATGACTAAGTTTATACACAGAAGAAGCGGAACACCGACTGTAAAGCTGCCTTTCCTCGTCTTGTGACGAAAAGCCCACATTCCGATAGCCGTTCCCAATGCTCCGCCGATTATCGACAGTGAAAGCAGCACGTTTTCGGGTATCCTTGTCTTTCGCTTGTGATGGCCGTGCTTGTGACTTCCGTGTCTGTGTAATGCGGAGTTGCGTATTGCCAGTTTTTTATCTACAAACATTAAAATAAACGTTAAAACATTTATCACCAAAAAGTAGCCGGTATAAATTAAAAATGCTTTTGTATTCCTTGTTGAAAGGCCTAATAAACTTTTAAAAAAATGTATCATCGCTATATGACATCCTCATCAAAATAAAAACGGCATCCGCATGAAGTACAAATTAAGCAGCGGCGGTCGTGCAGTTTCTTAACAGGTACAAGGCACATCGACAGGCTCGTTTTCGTACATATCACGGCGCAATCGGTCACACTGCCGCAATGAGGACATTCCGCACTGACGGTATCCTGCATTTTCACCGTGGAACGTATCGTAAAAGGCCTTCGCATACCCTTACCACTCATTTCATTATCATGCCGAATATTAAAATTTCGACAAACAATCTTACAATTCGCATTATTAATTAATTTAATACAAACAGCGCAATTTGTCAACCAAAACGCATTGATAAACATACCTTTTTTTATCCAATTTTCATAACATATTGAACAAAAAACAAAAATATATTATAATGATATAAATATATATAACATACGTAGGTTGAGGGAGGTGCTCCGGCGTATGAAACGGCTGGCAGTCGTTTTGACAGTGCTGACACTGCTCATATTCTCAGTGTGCTGTGACGCAGACCGTAAGGATGTCTCATCCGCGTTGAATACCTCCGTTCCGTCATCAACCGCTACCAATCTGCCTGGAAAAGAAATGCGCGGCGTATGGATCAGTTACAGTGAACTGCAATCGGCTTTCGACGGCGATTTTCGCGCAAACATGGACAAAATGCTTGACAATATCGCCGCTCTCGGATTAAACGCCGTGTTTTTTCACGTTCGTCCGTTTTGCGATGCCTTTTACCGATCCGATATATTTCCATGGTCGAAACACATAACCGGCACCGAAGGCAAAGCACCGTCGTTGGATCCTCTGGAATATGCGGTAAATGCGGCACATGAGCGCGGTATTGATCTGCACGCATGGATAAACCCGTACCGCGTTTCCTACTCGATCAATGACGCCGACCGACTTTCCGACGGCAGTCCGGTAAAAAAGCACATGGCGGCACATCCGAACAGCGGATTTGCCGTACCGTACGGAAACGGTCTGTATTTGAATCCGGCAAGCGAGGACGCAACACAGCTTATCGTCGACGGAGTAAAAGAAATAATTCAGAATTACGATGTAGACGGTATTCACTTTGACGACTATTTCTACCCCACCACCGACGCATCATTTGACAGAGCGGATTATACCGCATACTGCGCTGCAAAAAGCGAGCCGATGTCGCTTGACGACTGGCGGCGAGATAATGTTAACCGTATGCTGAGTCGTGTACACGCGGCGGTGAAAGAGCATGATGAAAAAATGCCTTTCGGCGTCAGTCCTGCCGGCAATATGCAGCTTAATTACGACGAGTTGTACGCCGACACCGAAGCGTGGGTTGAAAGCGGTTGCGTGGATTATCTCATTCCGCAGCTTTACTTTGGCTATACCTTCCCTAATGAAAAGTACAAATTTGAAAACCTGATATACGACTGGAGCAAATACCGCAAAAAGGTAAATGTCATTGCCGGTCTCGCCGCCTATAAAATAGGCAACGCTGAGGGCGAGGAAAAAGCCGAATGGGAAAGCGGCTGTGTACTGGAAAAGCAAATTAAGTACGCGCGCGGATATAAATTCGGCGGCTTTGTATTTTTCAGCTACTCCTCCCTGTTTTCGGAGGACGAAACCAACACAAACGAAAGAAGCAGGATCTCTAATTTGATCGGAGAATAACAACTATGGCTAAACACAACAAAAAATCAAAATTTTCAGTTTGGTTTTCATCGCTTGCAAAATGGAAAAAGCTGACGCTGTCGTTAGTATCGGGACTGCTATGTGCCGCGATAATACTGACATCGGTGCTGGCAGTATTCGGAAAACTGGGCGACACCATCGACATCATCAGCGGTAAATATGTGCCCAAAAAGACAACCGATCCATACGGTGAATCGAAAACCGTATCTACAATTAAAGATTTGACATCGGTGAAGGCCGATCCGGTCTCGGCTACGCTGATTGCCGCATACCTAAAAAACGGCACTGATTATGACGCAACCGGCGACAAATGGAAGAACGAGATTGACACAGCGATTGCTGCCGCCGCAAATTATGGATTCAACTGTCTGATCGTACCTCTGAACGCCGGCGGAAAGGTCATTTTCGGCAACAAAGGCGACGATGTACTCAGCTACATAACGGCGTCGGCTCAGAAACATTCGCTTGCCGTATACGGCGAATACAGCCTGCTCGCAAAAAGCGGCGGCAGACGCCTCATTTCCAGCGACGACGACATCGCCGCCGCAGAAAGCGATATTGAAAATATTGCCGCAAACTACACTGTCAGCGGCATACTGCTCGGTGACTACTACACCACCGGCGGCGCCGATGACTACGCCGCATACATCGCCGGCGGCAGCGGCATGGGACTGGACGCATATCTGCGCGACCGGCTCGCCTGCGCCGTTGAACAGATCGGGAACATAGTCAGGCAAACCAACGGCGGCATCACATTCGGCATAACCGCCGACGCAATATGGGCGACAGCCGACAGTGCGGACGGCGGCATCGACTGCCGCGGAGAACTGTTTGAAGCGCTGACCGACGGGCGCGCCGACACCGTCAAATGGCTTAACAAACGCTACGCAGATTGTGTGTTTATAAACGTACCATACTCCACGCGCGACAGCTCCGCACCCTTTGCGACCGTTGCCGAATGGTGGACCACCCTGCTTGGAAGCAAGACACAGCTCAACTTTACGCTTGCCGCGTACAATATCGGCTCCGGCGGCGTATGGGATCTGCCGACCCAGCTTGCCGATCAGCTTGACTCCATACCTGTGCTGACAACAAACGGCTACTCATTTGACAGCCTCACATCGCTTATGAAGGACAAAACAGGCAATACCGACAACCTGCTTAAATACTTAAGCTCACACGAGGCGCTGGGAGTTAAGGAGCTGACCTTTACATCGGTCTATTCCAATAAATTCTCCACATACAGCAAATATCTGTCTTTCACCGGCGCTTCCGACCCCGACTATGCTCTGACAATGAACGGCAACAAGGTGGAGCGGACCGCAAAAGGATACTTTTCATTCAACGTCACCCTGACAGAGGGCGAAAACACATTCACCTTTGAGCACAAGGGATCAAAGCGCACATTTACCGTAACCTACAACTCGGTAATAATCAAACGGGTCGCGCCCAATGCCGATCAGACCCTCAGCGGAAATTCCGTGATTTCGGTATCGGTGACCGCGCGCAGCGGATCGTCCGTTACAGCGACCTTAAACGGTCATACTATCAAGCTCAATCAAATCGGGTCGGAAAACAACGATTCGGCTATCAAGCAGGAGTTCTTTGATTACTCCGGCGTGTTCACGCTGCCAAGCGCCGCCGCTTCGGCGCAAAAGCTCGGTGCTATCGAGTTTTCCGCAAAATGCGGCGCACTGAGCGAAAACAAGTCTGGCGGCAGTATCACAGTGCGAGCCAAGGGCGACATTAAACTCAGCGGCTCCGGCAGCTATCAAAGCGGCTACGGAATACAGGTCGGTGTCGGCACACGTTACGTCGCCGAAGTCACTTCGCAGCAGGCGGAGACACTTGACGGAAACCTGATTGACGAACGCTCACGCCCGACCAACGCCTATCTGCCGGCGGGAACGGTCGACTATTGCGGCGAAAACGACATCGTATTCTACAACGCATCATCCGGCAGCAACGCCTCCTTCCGCAAACTCGACTACGGCAAGCGTGTCTACTCCGACGCCGTATCGGTGTTTAAGGCGACCCTGCCGGAGACCAACTCCATAACACTCGCCTCCACGCAAATCGTCGGCAGGCACACGGTTATGACGTTTGACACTCAGTGGAAAGCGCCGTTTAACGTAACCCTCGGCCAGCAAAGCTACGAGGATCCGTACAAGGCGAACGCTATGCCCGACTACACCATTACAGACACGACCTACGACCATATTGATATTGAGTTCTGCTACACCGTATCGGCGCAGGGTAAGGTCGTTTTGAACGACAATCCCGTATTTGAGCGCGGCGAATGGATAAAGAACGGCGGCAACTACGTTTTACGCCTGCATCTTAAAAAGACGGGAGTTTTCTACGGCTGGACAGCGCAGTACAACGAGCGCAATCAGCTTGAATTTTACTTCCTCAATCCCGCGAAAATATCAAAAAGCTCCAATATGTACGGCTATCGTCTGGACGGCGTGGTTATAATGGTCGATCCCGGTCACGGCGGCCCGACGAGCCCTGGCGCTGTCGGCTCAAACAACACCAATACCGAGGCTGTGCTAACCCTCTTCCTCTCCAAAAAAATACAGCGTGAACTGGAGAATCTCGGCGCGACCGTGCTCATGACACGCACGACCAACGTAACGATGGAATTGGACGAACGCAATTATGTTGCCAACGAAGCGAAGCCGGATATTTTCATTTCAATACACCGAAACGCTTCCTCCGCGACTTCTGCGAACGGTTACTCGAACTTTTATTTCCACCCATTCTCCAAAAAATTTGCTCAGGCAGTACACGACCGCACCGCTCCCGCCTTCACATCCGACCGACATTGCAACTACTATCCGTTCTATGTCACGAGGATAAGCTGCTGCCCGTCGATACTGACCGAAAACGGATTTATGACCAACGCTTACGATTTTGCCCAGATCCAGACCGATTCGTTCAACGAAACCAACGCCTACTTAACCGTTCAGGGCATCGTTGACTACTTTGAATCAATACAGTAAGGACGAAAAAGCCGAAAAACAAGTAAAAAACATCCCGATGAAGATAAGTGATTCTTCATCGGGATGTTTTTTCAGTCCATTAAAAATCCGAGCGGAGCGCGTCCGTTGTCATTCGGCGGAATCGGACAATCACCGAGCGGTCGAAGCATAGCCTGACATCGGCGCTCACCGATAAGTGCATTGCTCGGCAAGATTATTCGATAATGCTCGGCAGGAAACGTGCTTTTGACCGCCGAAAGCATATGATTAAGCTCGCCGAAATGTTCGGTAACGCGCACTGTATCACCGTCAGGTTCACACACCGCCGCGCCGCCGTCAAAAGCGATTATTTGCGCGTCGCAAAATTCAAGCGCAAATTCTATATATCGGTCGCTCCAAGCAACAAAAAGCTCGGAAAAATTGTTGTTTCGGCAGTGCAGTTCTTTGTATTCCGCCGCCGAAAGCCGTCGCGTTTCTGTCGGGATATTAAAAACGCTATCAGCAGGAATATCGGCGACCTTTGCATTGCAAAACAAAGAAAATCCGCGCTTTTCGTAGTAATGCGAAAGTCTGTCATCGGCAGGCGACAGCAACGCAAAATCATATCCTCCGGCGCGTAAAAACTTACAGGCGTATTCGATAAGCTCGGTCATTATCCCCTCGCCGCGCCGTTTTTCATCGGTTGCAAGCGCATACATATATGCCGTCCTGCGGTGCGCACCGCCGACATACAGCTCGCAGTCGAACAGGTACATAGAAGCAACAATGTCATCTTTGTCACAGGCGCAAAGCGCGCACGCAAGCGGAGCCGCTTCCAAAAAGTGCTGAATCGTTTCGTCCGAATCTCCGAATGCCGTTTTCCACAGCTTTTTGAGCGCCGAAAAATCCTTGTTTTCCGTTAACCGTACCGTCATTTCACATCACCGTATACAGCCGAAATCTCGTTCAGCATTTTTACCATATCACCGCGCAGCTTTTCGGGTAACAAAACCGTGACGCGAGCGCCGAACTGGAAAAGCCACGACATAAAGGTGGGGCTTATCGCCGCCTTGAATCGCACGATACTGCGTTCTTCGCCGTCGGCGGACAGCGACATATCCGAGCCGAATCTGTCGACGAAAACTCCGATGAGGCTGTCCTCAATTGACACTGTAACCCACTGCTCCTCGCCGCCGAACATCGAAAACTGTATCTTTGCGTGCTCAACCGGATCGAAGTGTTTGTATTCGTTTCTCATCAAGCGCGGCAGCTCGGTCACCTCAACCGAATCCATTTTATCAACGCGAAAATTGACCGTTTTGCCGCGTTTCTCATAATATGCGGCAAGGTAGTAATGCTCGTCGTCCCAAATCAATGCGTATGGGCTGACCGAATAAATATCGCCGCCTGAACGATAATGCTTTTCGCCGCCGAGAACATAGTCAATGTAGCGGAATGTAATCTGCTTATCCTTGGCTATCGCCGTATAAACGGCGTCAATATTGTAGTAAATACGCTCGTTTGTTGCCTTTTGCACACCGAGCATATGCAGTTGACGGTCGATGCTCTCCGCCTGAAACGGGCTGACAAGACCTTTTAGCTTGCCGATAAGCTCACACGACTTTTTATAGGTAATAAAGCGTGACGCCTGAACTGCATCGATGAGCAGTTTTACCTCGCTCAGCTCAAAGTCACGGACACCGAGAAAATAACCGCCGTGCGGTGATTTTGCAACGTCAAAGCCCGCCTCGATCAGGCAGTTGATATCACGGTAAATCGACTTTCGTTCAGCCGAAATCCCCATATCAGACAGACGACGAAGAACATCCTCTGTTTTCATCGGATGCTCTTCGTCGGTCTCGTTAGTCAATATTTGCAGCAGGTACAGCAGTTTCAGTTTTTGCTGAGCGTTCCCCGCCATTATTTTGTACCGAAAATGCGGTCGCCGGCGTCGCCGAGACCGGGTACGATGTAGCCGTGATCATTCAGACGCTCATCCAATGCACCGACGTAAATCTGCACGTCGGGATGAGCTTCGGTCAGAGCCTTTACGCCCTCGGGAGCAGCGATCATGCACATAAACTTAATGTGCTTGGGTCCGCGCTTTTTGATCTGGCTGATAGCGTCGATAGCCGAACCGCCGGTAGCGAGCATCGGGTCTGTGACAACGATGGTTCTCTGCTCGATCGGATTCGGAAGCTTGCAGAAATATTCATGAGGCTCGTGAGTCTCCTCGTCACGGTAGAGACCAATGTGGCCGATCTTCGCGGACGGAACGAGGGAAAGGACACCGTTTACCATTCCAAGACCTGCGCGCAGGATCGGAACGATGGCTAATTTCTTCCCCGCGAGCATCGGGGTCATACATGTCTCGATCGGAGTCTCGACCTCAACGTCCTCCAGCGGGAGATCGCGGAGCGCCTCATATCCCATCAGAGTTGCGATCTCCTCAACAAGAGTACGGAACTCATTTGTACCAGTGGTCTTCTTTCTTAACATGGAGATCTTGTGCTGAACCAGCGGGTGGTCAATATACGTTACATTTTCCATTAATAGATACCAGCCTTTCTGTGGTCCGCCAAAGCCTATAGACCGATTGGCGGATCATGTTTTTTCCTTCCCTTTATCATACCAAAATGCAGGATAGAAATCAACCGGATCGTTTATCGGATTGCGTCTATTGTTATTTTGTTTCCGGTGAATATTTTACAAGGGCATAATCACCCGCCGCATGGCTCACCGGAACGATCAGGTAGATATCTCCGTCCTTTTCGTAGGAAAACGCCTGCGGGAATGTCCCGTCCTTTACGGAAGTAAAATCACATTCTGCAAACACAGTCTGCCAGAGGTCCTTTCCGCTGGACTTGATGGAATCCTTTACTTCAGCTGCTATATCTGCCGGTTCTACCACCACAATGTCATCAGAAGAAAGGTATTCCGCGATGGAATCCGCATCTGCATACGCAGTCAGACCGATCGGTGATCCTGTATTTAAGTTCACAGAGACGGCATAGCGCACATTTGACGGATGGGCTGTTTCTGCAACGTTTACCATTCCGTGGAATGTAAATACCGCCTTGTTTTTATCGAGGGATACCAGATCACAGTTGATGGAAACCTCATCCTTTTCGGTGTCCAGTTCCCAGGCAGTGATGATCGAGGTTGCCTCTTTCTTTAAAAGCTCATTGACGGCCTGGGTCATGGATGCATCACGGAGATTGGAGAGGATCGGGTATTCGATGGAGACCTTTCCGGTCTTTTCGGTCGCGATCTTCGATTTCACGCTTAACGCGTCGGAGGCGTTGGAATCCTTTTGCGTCTCGACCTCAGAAGATCCGGCTTTTGAAGCATCAGTTTTTGAGGAGTCACTTTTTGAATTGTCTGCTGCCGGATCAGCCTTTGTTTCATTGGAAGTAGTTTCCGCCATGGTCTCCGCAGCGGACGTATGAATTCCAGAGATGTCCACAGCCTCGTGTTTTTTGCATGCGGTGATGGATAATGCGGCAAGCATTGTCAAAGCGGCAAATTTATAAAGATTTTTTCTCATAAGAAGATCAGCTCCTTTTATCGTATTTTAATGCGGCACCGGAATAGGCGAATGGAAGAAAGCCTGTCCGGTACCAGATTTATCTTTCTAAGACAGTTATATTATATCATGAAGACCTGCCTCTTGTACATGAACGCCACATTACGATTTTGTTAAATAAATGAAAGCATTTCATAAGAAAACGCTGGGATCGTTGATAAGTAATTTTAAATACTCAATCTGCAGGAAGTATGTTATCATAAAATTAAAACCCGTCGCCGGTACAAATTCCGGTGATCTTATACGAAAACAGGAGGAGTACTTCCATGAAGTTATTATCACTTTCAGAGGAGTTAAAAAACAATTCTTATCCGGGAAGAGGAATCGTGATCGGAAAATCAGCCGATGGAAAGACAGCCGTGACCGCATATTTTATTATGGGAAGAAGCAGCAACAGCCGCAACCGTGTCTTTGTAGAGGATGGTGAAGGAATCCGTACTCAGGCGTTTGATCCGTCAAAATTAGAGGACCCGAGCCTTATCATCTACGCCCCGGTGCGCGTTCTCGGAAATAAGACCATCGTGACAAATGGCGACCAGACAGATACGATCTACGACGGAATGGACCGCCAGCAGACCTTCGAGCAGTCCCTGCGCTGCCGCGAGTTTGAGCCGGACGGCCCGAACTACACTCCGCGTATCTCCGGAATCATGCACATTGAGAACGGGAACTACAACTTTGCGATGTCCATCTTAAAGAGCAGTGATGGAAACCCGGATAGCTGCAGCCGCTTTACATACGCATATGAGAAGCCATTAAGCGGTGAGGGACGTTTCATCCACACCTACATGAACGATGGAAATCCGCTTCCGAGCTTTGAGGGTGAGCCGAAACGCATTGCCATCGAGGGCGATATCGACAGCTTCACAAAGAATGTATGGGAGAGTCTGAATGAGGACAACAAGGTTTCCCTCTTTGTCAGATTCATCGATATCGAGACCGGAAAGTATGAGACAAGAATCGTAAATAAAAATCACTAGTCGTATCAAAAGGAGAAAAACAAATCATGAATGAAATGGAATTAAAATACGGATGCAACCCGAACCAGAAACCGTCCCGTGTATACATGGAAGACGGAAGTGATCTTCCGATCACAGTCTTAAACGGAAAGCCGGGCTACATCAACCTTCTCGACGCGTTGAACGGCTGGCAGCTCGTTAAGGAATTAAAGGAAGCGACAGGTCTTCCGGCAGCGACTTCCTTCAAGCATGTTTCTCCGGCAGGTGCCGCAGTAGGTCTTCCGATGGATGAAGTTTTAAGAAAGATCTACTGGGTGGACGATCTCGGTGAGCTTTCCCCGCTTGCAAGCGCTTACGCGAGAGCGAGAGGCGCAGACCGTATGTCTTCCTTCGGCGATTTTATTTCCCTTTCCGATGTCTGCGATGTTGACACCGCAAAGCTTATCAAACGCGAGGTGTCCGACGGCGTCATCGCTCCGGGATATGAACCGGAAGCTCTTGAGATCTTAAAACAGAAAAAGAATGGAAAATATAATGTGATCCAGATCGATCCGTCCTACGTTCCGGCACCGGTCGAGCACAAACAGGTATTCGGTGTGACCTTTGAGCAGGGAAGAAATAACTTAAAGATCGATAAGGAACTTTTATCCAACGTTGTGACAGAGAACAAGGAGATCCCGGATTCCGCAAAGATCGACCTTATGATCTCCCTGATCACCTTAAAGTACACACAGTCCAACTCCGTATGCTATGTGAAGGGAGGACAGGCCATCGGTATCGGCGCAGGTCAGCAGTCCCGTGTCCACTGTACACGGCTTGCGGGTCAGAAGGCAGACAACTGGTTTCTCCGTCAGGCTCCGCAGGTATTAAACCTTCCGTTTATCGACAAGATCAAACGTGCGGACCGCGACAACGCCATTGACGTTTATATCGGGGACGAGTATATGGATGTTCTCGCAGACGGTGAGTGGCAGAAAGTATTCACCGAAAAACCGCCGGTATTCACAAAAGAGGAAAAACGCGCATGGCTCGACAAGATGCAGGATGTGGCTCTCGGCTCTGACGCCTTCTTCCCGTTCGGCGACAATATTGAACGTGCCCACAAGAGTGGCGTAAAGTATATCGCGCAGCCGGGCGGATCTGTCCGTGACGACAACGTGATCGATGTGTGCAATAAATACGGAATGGCGATGGCATTCACCGGTATCCGTCTGTTCCACCACTAAAATCTCCTTGCAATTTTCATGTTCTTATGATAGAATTATATGCGGCTGTTGAAATACACAGCCGCGAAGATATGCCGGCGTGGCGGAATGGCAGACGCATCAGACTCAAAATCTGACGGGGGTAACTTCGTGCCGGTTCAAGTCCGGCCGCCGGCAGAAACGAAAAGACATGACTTTCTCACGATGGTCGTGTCTTTTTTGCATAAAAGGAAATTCTGATAAGAGGAGGCGTGTTCCATGACCTGTGTGGAAGCAGAAAAAATGGTGGTCCCGTATATGAAGGATGAACTGTCCCCGACTGAACTGGAAGATTTTCTTGACCATATCCATACCTGTGAGAACTGCCGGGAGGAGCTGGAGATCCACTATATGGTGGATGTGGGTTTAAAAAAGCTGGACGAGGCGGATGGAACATACGACATCGTGGGAGATCTGAAACGAAAGGTCGCGGAATCCTACCGTTCGCTGCGCCATATTTCCATGTTTCAGATCACAACCTATGCAGTCTCAACGCTGACTGGAATGGCTCTGATCGTCATGATCCTTTTGCAGCTTCGGATCTGGAATACGTTTGGATTTCTGTAAAGAGATGTCTGACGGATCATCACAGATCCTTTTAAATATTATCGAAAACAGGAGTGAACATGGAAAAACTTGTACTGATCGACGGTCATAGCATCTTAAACCGCGCGTTCTACGGTGTGCCGAACCTGACGAACTCGGAAGGTCTCCACACGAACGCGGTCTATGGCTTTTTAAATATCTTATTCAAGGTTCTCGATGAGGAGAAAGCGGACTACCTGGCGGTGGCCTTTGACTTAAAAGCGCCGACCTTCCGACATAAGATGTTCGACGCCTACAAGGGAACAAGAAAACCGATGCCGGAGGAGCTTCACGAGCAGGTACCGCTTATGAAGGAAGTCCTGACGGCCATGGGTGTTCCGATCCTCACAAAAGAGGGATATGAGGCGGACGATATCCTTGGAACCATCGCGAAACGTGAGCAGAAAGATGGATATGAGGTGACGATCCTCTCCGGAGACCGGGATCTTTTACAGCTTTCCGACACCCATATCCGGATCTGTCTTCCGAAGACAAGCCGTGGAACCACAGAAGTACACAACTATTACCCGGAGGACGTGATCCGGGAGTACCAGGTAACACCGGAGCAGTTTATCGAGGTGAAGGCCCTGATGGGCGACCAGTCTGACAATATCCCGGGTGTTCCGTCCATCGGTGAGAAGACGGCGACAAACCTCATTGTGCAGTATCAAAATCTGGAAAACATCTATACCCATCTCGACGAGGTGAAACCGCCCCGCGCGAAAAAGGCGCTGGAGGAGCACAGAGATCTTGCGGAGCTTTCCCTGAAGCTTGCAAGGATCTGTGTCGATGCCCCCATTGAGTTTTCCATGGCGGACGCGAAGTTTGAAAATCTCTATACACCGGCTGCTTACGAATATATGAAACGTTTGGAGTTTAAGTCCATCGCAGCGAGATTCGGCGAGGGGATCAGGAATGAGAGCGGACCGGAGAAGCAGTTTGTCCTCGTGGAAGATTTCTCAGAGGCGGACGCACTCTTTGAAAAGGCAAAGAAAGAAGAGCGCATCGGTATGGAGCTTCTCGCGGAGAACGGATCCGTGACAGCTCTCGCTTTAAGCTTTGAGGAGACCGGAAGCTATATTTTCCCGGTCGGCGGCTTTATGACAGAAAGCTATATCGCCGGAAAGTATGAAGAGCTCTGCCGCACAGGCCATGCCTGGGTGCTGGATCTCAAGCATTCTTTGCCGTTTGCGAAGCTTTCCTACGGGGATACCGTTTACGATGCGGGTGTCGCGGCGTACCTTTTAAATCCGTTAAAGGACACTTATGGGTACGATGACATTGCGAGGGATGTTCTCGGCATGACGGTTCCGTCAAGGGCAGACCTGATCAAAAAGATGTCCTATAAGGACGCCTGCGCAAAAGAACAGGATAATTTTACGCGCATGGCGGGACTTATGGCATACACCGCTTTTGCCGCCGGGAAACCGCTCTCAGAGCGTCTGGCAGCAGAAGGAATGGAAGACCTGTACCGGAATATCGAGCTTCCGCTGATCTATACGTTATTCCATATGGAAGATGAGGGAATTGCGGTCCGCCGGGAAGAACTCACCGCCTACGGCGAAAAATTGAAGAAGCAGATCGCCGTTCTCGAGAAGGAGATCTGGGAGATGACAGGCCAGGAGTTCAATATCAATTCTCCGAAACAGTTAGGCGAGATCCTGTTTGAGAAGATGCAGATCAAGGGCGGAAAAAAGACAAAGACCGGCTATTCAACAGCGGCAGATGTCCTTGAAAAGCTCGCCCCGGATTACCCGGTGATCCAGAAGATCTTAGATTACAGGCAGTATACAAAGTTAAATTCCACCTACGCGGATGGTCTGGGAACATATATCAAAGAGGATGGCCGGATCCACAGCCGCTTCAACCAGACGATCACGGCGACAGGCCGGATCTCCAGCACGGAGCCGAACCTCCAGAACATCCCCACCCGGACGGACCTGGGCAGCGAGATCCGGCGGATGTTCGTCCCCGCCGGCGGCTGCGTGCTGGTGGACGCGGACTACTCCCAGATCGAGCTGCGGCTGCTGGCCCATATCTCCGGGGATGCGGCCATGCGGGCAGCTTTCACCTCCGGCGGGGATATCCACACCGCCACGGCGGCCCAGGTGTTCCATGTGGCCCCG